>PJUK01000258.1_pt1 | contig 24215 bp, 20 predicted proteins | sample 1512211 | NCBI WGS metagenome assembly PJUK01 (sample SAMN08177668, study PRJNA422409) | Feces metagenome, whole genome shotgun sequencing project.
CAAACAAGTCCAGAACCCTACACCACGATACATACCCCTGCCGCGGGGTGGAGCAGCCCGGTAGCTCGTCAGGCTCATAACCTGAAGGTCACAGGTTCAAATCCTGTCCCCGCACCCAAAATTCCCACGCAAAGCCCCCAGCCCAAAGCTGGGGGCTTTCGTCGTTTTCGGCCCTTCGCACAGATCCGCCGCCTTTCGTCATCGCCAGGGCGCACGCATCAATTTTCATATTTGACGTCATGGTTCATATGTGATGCCTTGTCGGCAGGCGCTCCGTCAGAGGGCGCGGCTGGGAGGAAACGCCTGATGACCCAAGGTCCCAGAGCCCATGAACAGGGCTCGCGCGCGGGCCTTGCGCCCCTGGTTCTGATCGTCGCGCTGTTCTTCCTGTGGGGCGTGGCCAACAACCTCAACGACGTGCTGATCCCGCACCTGAAGAAGGCTTTCTTCCTCACCGACCTGCAGTCGGGCCTGGTGCAGTCGGCCTTCTATCTCGGCTACTTCTTCCTGGCCCTGCCGGCCGGCCTGCTGATGCGCCGCTTCGGCTACAAGGCCGCCGTGATCGTGGGGCTGCTGCTGTTCGGGGCGGGGGCGCTGCTGTTCTGGCCGGCGGCCGAGCTGCGCCGCTACGAGCTGTTCCTGGGCGCGCTGTTCGTCATCGCCTCGGGCCTGGCGTTCCTGGAGACCTCGGCCAATCCGCTGATCACCGTGCTGGGCGATCCAGCCAGGGCCGAGCAGCGCCTGAACCTGGCCCAGGCCTTCAACCCCCTGGGCGCCATCACCGCCGTGGTGGTGGGCCGCCAGTTCATCCTGTCGGGCGTGGAGCCCACGAAGGCTGAGTTCGCGGCCATGAGCCCGGACCAGCTGTCGGCCTTCCAGGCCGCCGAGGCCCAGTCGACCCAGGTTCCTTACCTGATCATCGCCGCCGTGGTGCTGACCTGGACGCTGCTGGTGGCGCTGACGCGCTTTCCGGCGCAGGCCAGCCGGCCCGCCGCCGACGCCGTCGAAGACAAGGTCGACCGGCCGATCCTGGGCCTGTTCTCGCGCCCGCGCTTCCTGTTCGGCGTGGTCGCCCAGTTCTTCTATGTCGGCGCCCAGGTGGGCGTGTGGAGCTACATGATCCGTTACGGCCAGCACCAGGTGCCGGGCATGGGCGAGAAGGCCGCGGCGGCCTATCTGTCGTGGTCGCTGGTCGGTTTCATGGTCGGACGCTTCGCCGGCACGGCGCTGATGAGCAGGGTCGATCCCTCGCGCCTGATGGCGCTGTTCGCCGCCGCCAACGTGGCGCTGACCCTGGCGGCCGTGGCCATAGGCGGCCACACGGGCCTGCTGGCCCTGGCGGCGACCAGCTTCTTCATGTCGATCATGTTCCCGACCATCTTCGCCGGCTCGCTGAAGGGCCTGGGCCCGCTGACCAAGACCGGCTCGTCGTTGCTGGTGATGAGCATTATCGGCGGGGCGGTGCTGCCGGCGGTGATGGGGGCGGTGTCGGACGCAAGCTCGATCCGCACCGCGATCCTGGTGCCCTGCGCCTGCTTCGCCGTGGTAGGCCTGTTCGCCGTCACCGCCCGCAAGCGCGAGGTCTCTGCTCACGACGCCCTGCTGGTCGGAGGTCACTGACATGACGCCGGAACTGATGGACGTGCTGGTCTGCGCCGCGCCGGGGCGACTGGTTCTCGAGCGGCGGGCGACGCCGCAGCCGGGGCCGGGCGAGGTGCTGCTGCGCGTGCGCAGGGTCGGGGTGTGCGGCACCGACATGCACATCTATCGCGGCACCCAGCCCTTCCTGTCCTATCCCCGGGTGATGGGACACGAGCTGTCGGGCGAGGTGGTCTCGGCGCCGCGGGAAAGCGATCTGGCGCCGGGCGATACGGCCTATGTCATGCCCTACCTGTCGTGCGGAGCCTGTCCGGCCTGCGCCAAGGGCAAGACCAACTGCTGCATGAACATCCGCGTGCTGGGCGTGCACATGGACGGGGGGCTGGCCGAGTACCTGGCGGTGCCGGAGGGCTTCGTGCGCAAGGTCGAGGGCGTGGGCCTGGACGAGGCGGCGATGGTCGAGTTCCTGGCCATCGGCGCCCATGCCGTGCGCCGGGCGCGGATCGAGCCGGGGCAGGCGGCCCTGGTCGTCGGGGCCGGGCCGATCGGCATCGCCGTCGCCCTGTTCGCGCGGCTGGCGGGGGCGCGGGTTAGCGTGCTGGACGGCCGCGAGGATCGCCTGGCCTTCTGCGCCGAGCACCTGGGCGTGGAGCGGGTGATCACCCTCGGCGAGCATACGGCAGAGACGCTGGCCAGCCTGACCGACGGCGCCTTCTACGACCTGGTGTTCGACGCAACCGGCAATCCGGCTGCGATGCAGCAGGGCTTCGGCTATGTCGGCCATGGCGGGACCTATGTGCTGGTCTCGGTGGTGGCGGCCGACATCACCTTCTCGGATCCGGAATTCCACAAGCGCGAGATGTCGCTGCTGGGCAGCCGCAACGCCACGCTGGAGGATTTCGACCAGGTGCTGGCGGCGATCCGGGCGGGCCAGGTGCCGACGGCGGCGCTGAACAGCCACAAGGCCTCCCTGCATGACCTGGCGCAGGCGCTTCCGGGGTGGATGGAGCCAGCGGCGGGGGTGATCAAGGCCATCGTCGCGTGCTGATCGACGCCCACTGCCATGTCTGGCGGATCGGCGAGAACGATTGCCGATGGCCGGGGCCGGACCTGGCGGCGATCCACCGCGACTTCGGCCTCGACGACCTGCGGGCGGCGGGCGGCCCCGACGGCGTGGTGCTGGTGCAGTCGCAGCCCAGCGCGCGCGACGCCGCCTGGCTGCTGGAGGTGGCGGAAAGCGACCCGCTGGTCCTGGGCGTGGTGGGCTGGGCCGACCTGTCGGCGCCGGATGCGGTGGAGACGATCCTGGCCTTGGCCGGGAACGCCTGGTTGAAAGGCCTGCGCCCGATGCTGCAGGAGCTGGAGGACGACTGGATCCTGAACCCCGCCCTGGCGCCGGCGATCGCGGCGATGGTCGAGGCGGGGCTGGCCTTCGACGCCCTGGTCAGGCCCAGGCAGCTGCCGGCTCTGCTGACCCTGGTCCGCCGCTGGCCGGATCTGCGGGTGGTGATCGACCACGGCGGCAAGCCGGCGATCGGGGAGGGCGTCATGCACCCCTGGCGCGACGACATCGCCGCCCTGGCCGCCGAGCCGGGCGTCTTCTGCAAGCTTTCAGGTCTGCTGACCGAGGCCGGCGGCGCGCCGACGGCGCAGGCCCTGGCGCCCTATGTCGCGCATCTGCTGGAAGCGTTCGGGGCCGAGCGACTGATGTGGGGCGGCGACTGGCCGGTGCTGAACCTGGCCGGCGACTACGCCGGCTGGCGGCGGATGTGCGAGGCCTGGGTCCCGCCGGACCGGCGAGCGGCGCTATTTGGCGAGACGGCGCGACGATTCTATCGCTTATAGAAGGCATGTCCGACGCGCCCGCCAAGAAGCGAGAATATCGCGCTCCCGCCCTGGAAAAGGGCCTCGACGTGCTGGAGCTGCTGGCTGCGCACCGGGGCGGCCTGACGCTGGCGCAGATCTCGGCGGCGCTCGATCGTTCGTCCAGCGAGCTGTTCCGCATGGTCCAGGTGCTGGAGGCGCGGGGCTATGTCGGCCGCGCCGCCGACGAGGACGGCCTCGTCCTGACCAACAAGCTCTTCGCCCTGGGCATGACCCGGGCGCCGGCCAAGGACCTTCTGGAAGCGGCTTTGCCGGAGATGCGGGCCTCGTGCCAGGTCACCGGCCAGTCGTGCCACCTGGCCGTGGCCAGCGGCGACCAGATGGTGGTGGTGGCGCGTATCGAGGCCCCGGGCGACCAGGGCTATTCGGTGCGGGTGGGCTATCGCCGCAAGATCGCCGAGGCCACCTCGGGCCTGGTGCTGTTCGCCTTCCAGCCCGAGCGGGTGCGCGAACGCTGGAGCGGGCAGCTGCGCGAGGGCGTCTCGGAGGCGGTGTGGGAAGCCTTCCTCGCCAGCGCCGCCCAGGCCCGCAAGGACGGCCACGTGCAGGCCGCCAGCTACGTGACCTCGGCGGTGATCGACCTGTCGGTGCCGGTGCGGGGCGCCGACGGCGTGGTGGCGGCCCTGACCTGTCCGTATGTCGACACGCCCAGCGCGATCTCGATGCCCGAGACCATCGCCAACCTGCAGCGCCACGCCGCCGCCATCAGCGCCGAGATCGGCCCGACGGCGCGCAGCGGGGTCTAGGGAAGCCCCGCCAGGTCCCGGTCCATGGCCGCGCCGTCGAACGGCACGACGATGATCTTGCTGCCGTGGCCGTTGTTTCCGGTCTGGTCGTCTTTCGGCGTGTCGACGACGGCGAAGGTCATGGCGACGACATGGCCGTTCTCCATCACCACGCCGGGACGTTCGAGCTTGTTCCAGTTGTTGCGGGCGCCGTCGGCGTAGCGGATGAAGTCGGCGCCGGGCTCGTAGGCCAGGCCCTGGACGCGCCAGCCGGTGATCCCGTCGCGCGAGATCATGTGATAGGCGCGGCGCTCGCGCCACTGGTTGACGACGATGTGGTAGAGGCCGCCGCTGAACCAGACGACAGGGTCTTCGAAGGCGCGCATGTCGCGCTGCGGGATGCCGTCGAGGCCGCGATAGACGCTGTCGCCCATCACGGTGTAGGGGCCGAGGATCCCCGTCCTGCTGATCAGGATCTGGCCCGAGCGCGGGACGATCTGGTAGGCGCCGTCGGGCCGCAGCATGACGCTGAAATTGGCCGGCTTGGCGGGCGTGGCCGTCGGCGTGTCGCGCAGGGCTGCGTCGCCCGGCGTCTTGACCAGCTGGAAGCGGCTCTGGTCGAGGCTGATGGTTCCCAGCTGCGTCCAGGGGCCGTCCAAGCCGTCCGACACGAAGACGTCGCCGCCGCGCGTCTCGCTGACCACGACGGCGTAGCGGCCGTCGTGCATCTTCAGGGCCGTGACGTTGTGGCCGAGGCCGCCCTGGTTCTCGGGCCAGGTCAGTCCCCGGTCGCGATAGGGGCCAAAGAGGGTGTCGCTGATCGCGCTGACCCCCAGGGACTGGCCCCAGGCCTTGTGGCCCAGCGCCTGGTCCCAGCGGCTGGCGAACATGCGGTACTTGCCGTCGGCGCCCTTCAGGATCTGGCCGTCCCAGTAGTTCCACCGGGTCATCGAGCCGTCCTCGAGGCCGTTGCGCGGATCGCGCGGGCCGACCTCGGCGGCGCCCCAGGCCGTACTGGACAGCTTGGCGCGCGGCATCGGCTTGAAATAGCCGATGAAGGGCTTGGGGCCGAGCGTGGGCACGGCCTCGACGGCCGTCGAGGCGGCCGGGGGCTGTGTTGCTCCGACGGTGGGCGAGGCCATCGGGGCCAGGAGCAGCGCGGCCGCCGCGGCCAGCTTGCTTGAACGCGAGACCATCAAATCACTCCAACGAACTTTTCGGCGACGGGGCTGGTCATGCCCGCTTCAGCACGCCGTTGCGAGCCACCAGCCGCACGCGCTGGCCCTGCTTGAGGTCGACCTCAAGCGTCGAGCCAGCCAGCACCACGGTATGCTTGCCGGCCTGCTTGGCCGTCAGAACGGCCTCGGTCAGCTTGCCGCCGCTCCAGCGGACATCCACGCCAAGCGCGCCGCGTGCGCGCAGGCCGGTCATGGCGCCGGTGGGCCAGTTCTTGGGCAGGGCGGGCAGCAGGTAGAGGCGGTCGTTGCGGCTCTGCATGACCAGTTCGGTCATGCCTGAGGTCCCGCCGAAATTGCCGTCGATCTGGAACGGCGGGTGGGCGTCGAACATGTTGGGATAGGTGCGCTCGGGGCCCAGCAGCAGCTTGAGGATGCTGTGGGCGCGGTCGCCGTCGCCCAGGCGGGCCCAGAGGTTCAGGCGCCAGGCGATGGCCCAGCCGGTCGACAGGTCGCCGCGCGTCACCAGCGAGGTCCTGGCCGCCTTGGCGAGATCCGGCGTGGTGTCGACCGCGATCTGGTCGGACGGGAACAGGCCGTAGAGGTGCGAGACGTGGCGGTGATGGATGTCGTTGGCGTCGGCGTCCCAGTCTTCCTGCCACTCCTGCAACTGGCCGTCCTTGCCGATCTTGTAGGGGGCGAGCTTGTCGCGGGCGGCGCGGACTTCGGCGACGAAGGCGGCGTCCGCGCCCAGGATCGCCTCGGCCTTCAGGCAGTTGTCGAACAGGTCGCGGATGATCGCCTGGTCCATGGTCGGCCCCGCGACCAGGGACGAGCCGTGGCCGTGGTTGTTCTCGGGCGAGATCGACGGGTTGGTGACCAGAACGCCGAACTTGGGATCGACCACCAGGGTGTCGAGGAAGAACCGGGCCGAGCCCTTCATGAGCGGATAGACGCGGGCCAGGTAGGCCTTGTCGCGGCCGTAGTCGTAGTGGTCCCAGACGTGCTTGCACAGCCAGGCGCCGCCGGTGGGCCAGACGCCGAACTTGGCGCCGTCGATCGGGCCCGTCGCGCGCCACAGGTCGGTGTTGTGGTGAGTGACCCAGCCGCGCGCGCCATACATGGCGCGGGCCATGCGCTCGCCGGTCTGGGCGATGTCGGTGACCAGGGCGATCAGCGGCTCGACCAGTTCGGGCAGGTCGGTCGGCTCGGCCGGCCAGTAGTTCATCTCGGTGTTGATGTTGATGGTGTACTTGCTGCCCCAGGGCGCGAAGGTCTTGTCGTTCCAGATCCCCTGCAGGTTGGCCGGCTGGCTGCCGGGGCGCGAGCAGGCGATCAGCAGGTAGCGGCCGTACTGGAAGTACAGCGCCTCCAGCGACGGATCGTCGGTGTTCGGCGATTGTTTGATGCGCTCGTCAGTGGGCGAAAGGTCGGCGCGGGTGCGGCCGAAGTCGACGCTGAAGCGGCGGAAGAGGGCGCGGTGATCGGCCTGATGCTCGGCCAGGATCTTCGCCCACGGCTTGCCGGCCAGCTTGGCGAGCGTGGCCTTGTTCAGCGCGGCCGGGTCGCCCGAAACGTCGTCGTAGCGGCGATAGCTGGTGGCCGCGGAGATCAGCAGCAGAACCTCGTCGGCGCCCTTGACCGACAGCTTGCCGTCGGCGCCCGCGACCTGGCCACCCTTGGCGCGCACCTCGACCCGGGTCTCGAAGGTCAGGCGGGAGTCGATGCCCTGCGAGGCCTCGTTCTTACCGGCGAGGACCAGATGCGCGCCCTCGACCGCCGAGACGGGCTTGGACTTCAGCGGCGAGCTGAAGGAGAGGTCGACGCTGATCGCGCCCTTGCGACTGGCGGTCAGGCGCACGGCGATGACGCCGTCGGGGTGGCTGGCGATCACCTCGCGCAGATAGCTGACGCCGCCGGCGGTGAAGCGCGTGGTGCTGATCGCGCCGTCGAGGTCGAGGTCGCGGACATAGCCTTCCACGGCTTGCGGCAGGTCGGAGAAGTCGAGCTTGAGGTCGCCGATGGTCTGGTAGGACATCTGGCGCTTGGGCAGGGCCATGAACTTGGCTTCGGCCAGATCGGTGGCCTTGGCGTACTCGCCGGCGTCGATCAGGCGGCGGATCTCGGGCAGGGCGCCCTTGGCCTCGGGATTGATCGGCTCGTAGGGGCCGCCGGCCCAAAGCGTGTCCTCGTTCAGTTGCAGGCGCTCGGCCGCGACGCCGCCGAACACCATGGCTCCTAGTTTGCCCGAGCCGACGGGCAGGGCCTCGACCCATTCCTTGGCCGGCTGGCGGTACCACAGGCGGGGCGCGGCGGCCTTGGCCGGAGCAGAGCGGGCCGGCGAGGCGGCGACCAGGGAGACGCCGGCGGTGGCGGCCAGGGCGGTTCTGCGGGTCACATTCATCTTGTCGCCGTGCCTCGTTCTGAAAGCGAAAACAATCGTGGTGTCGGGAAGAGCGGCCGGAAGGTCAGGGCTGCTCGGAAAGGGCGAAGATCCGGCGCATGTCGCGCCACTTCTCGCTCGGGGCCGAGCCGGGCAGGGGCTTCTGGAAGGCCGACATCAGCCGCTCCCAGGCCCGCACATCGCGAGAGGCCATGTCGGCCGCCGCCTTGGCTTCCGGCGAGAAGTCCGGGCCGACCTCGATGACCATGAACAGGCGGTCCTGGACGCGCCAGATCTCCATCTCGACGACGCCCGCCTCGCGGATCGACCGGATCACGGGCTCGGGCGCCGCGCCGGGGCGATGCCAGGCCTCGTAGCGGGCGATCAAGTCGGCGTCGTCCTTGAGGTCGAGGGCGAGGCAGCGACGCACGTCAGTTGATCCAGCCGCCGTCGATGATGTGGATCTGGCCCGTGGTGAAGGCCGACTCGTCGCTGGCCAGATAGAGGGCCAGTTGGGCCAGCTCTTCCGGCCTGCCCAGGCGCCCCATCGGCTGGCGGGCGGTGAAGGCCTTGTGGGCGGCCTCGTAGTCGCCGGTGTCGGCCAGACGCTGGTTCAGCGACGGCGTGTCGACCGTGCCGGGGCAGATGGCGTTGCAGCGGATCCCCTGGCCCACGAAGTCGGCGGCGACGGCCTTGGTCAGGCCGATGACGGCGGCCTTGGTGGCGCCGTAGGCGAAGCGGCCCGGCACGCCTTTGATCGAGCTGGCCACCGAGGCCATGTTGACGATCGAGCCGCCGCCGGCCGCCAGCATGGCCGGCAGGAAGGCGCGGATGGCGCGGTACTGGGCCGTGACGTTCAGGTCGTTGGAGAACGCCCAGGCCTGCTCGTCGCAGTCGAGGATGGTTCCCGAATGGACGAAGCCGGCGCAGTTGAACAGCACGTCGATCGCGCCGAGTTCGGCGGCCAGGGCGTTGATGGCGTCGGGATCGCGAACGTCCAGGCGGCGGCCTTCGCAGCCTTCGACCCCGGCCAGCAGATCCTCGTTGAGGTCGGTGGCGATCACCCGCGCGCCCTCGCGGGCGAAGAGTTCGGCGCTGGCCTTGCCGATGCCCTGAGCGGCCGCCGTCACCAGGGCGGTCTTGCCTGAAAGTCTTCCCATCGGTGTCGCCCCTTAACTCACGCGCCGCAGCGGCAGGCAGGCCGGACCGATCGGGTCGAAGGCCTTGTAGGTGAGGATGAATTCCTGGTGGCCCAGGGCTTCGGACACCGTCCGCGCGCCGCCGGCCACGGCCAGCACCAGGTCGAAGATCTCGTCGCCCACCTCGTCGAGCGTGCCGCGACCTTCCATGATCCGGCCGGCGTCGACGTCCATGTCGCCGGCCAGCTTGCGGTAGGTCTCGGGGTTGGCGCAGACCTTGATCACCGGCGAGATCGCCGAGCCCACTACAGAGCCGCGCCCGGTGGTGAAGAGGGTCAGGTGCGCTCCGCAGGCGATCAGCTCGACGATCTCGGCGTTGTCGGAGATGTTGGGAAAGCCGAACCGCACCTCGCCGTCGGGCACCACGTCGAGCAGATAGAGGCCGCCGCTGACCGGCTGGTCGCCGGGCTTGAGGATGCCCACGATCGGGGCCGAGCCCGACTTGGAGTAGGCCCCCATCGACTTTTCTTCCTGGGTGGTGAGGCCGCCCTCGGCGTTGCCCGGCGCGAAGCTGCCGTAGCCCATGACGGTGTAGTAGGCCTCGGCCTTGCGGACGCTGGCCTCGAGCGCGATCCCAAGCTCCGGCGTGATCGCGCGATCGGCCATGATCTTCTCGCAGCCGACCAGCTCGCCCGTCTCCTCGAAGACGCAGGCCGCGCCGGCCGCGCCCAGGCGGTCGAACGCGCGCCCGACCGCGGGGTTGGCGGTGATGCCGCTGGTGCCGTCAGAGCCGCCGCAGATGGTGCCGATCACCAGTTCGGAGACGTCCATGGGCGTGCGCGGGGCCTGGCCTGCGATCGCCTTGAGGCGGGCGACGGCTTCGACGCCCTTGCGGACGGTCTGCGCCGTGCCGCCGCTCTCCTGGATGACCAGCACCTCGACCGGACGGCCGCTGGCGGCGATCGCGGCGCGCAGGGCCTCGCGGTTGAAGCTCTCGCAGCCCAGCGAGATCAGCAGCACCCCGCCGACATTGGGATGCGTGCCGATGGCCTGCATGACCTTCAGCGCATAGGCGTTGGGATAGCAGCCGGGAAAGCCGATCAGGTGGACGTCGGGATCGTCGCTCTTCGTGACGACGGTGCGGGCCACGTGATGGGCGCATTCGACCAGGTAGGCCACCGCCACGACATTGCGGATCCCCTTGCGGCCGTCGGCTCGCAGGAAGCCGGTCAGCGGGCTCATGACGACGCCTCGCCGGTCGCCTGGCGGGTGTGGCTGGCGATGTAGTCGCTCTTCATGTTGTGCATGTGGACATGGGCGCCGGGCACGGCGGGCGCGGTCATCGAGCCGATCGGCGCGCCGTACTTCAGCACCTTGTCGCCGACGGAAAGGGCGTGGCGGGCGATCTTGTGACCGACGGCGACGTCGTGCGGCGCGGCCAGCATCGCGCCGTCGATCTCGATCGCCTGGCCGGCCTGGATAGAGGCGGCCAGCACGAGGACGTTGTCGTCCGGATGCAGCAGGATCGGCTTCATGCGGCGGCTCGCGAGACGGGCGTCGGCGCGTCGGGATGCAGCAGACCCTCGGCGCGCAGGTCGCTCCAGAGGGCGGCGGGCAGCTGCATCTCCATCCAGGCGACGGCGTCGGCGACCTGGGCGGGGCCGGCCATGCCGGGGATCACGCTGGCGACGGCCGGGTGGGCGAGGGGGAACTGCAGGGCCGCCGCGGCCAGCGGAACGCCATGGGCGGCGCAGACGCGGCGCAGGCTCTCCACCCGTGCGACGATCTCGGCTCCGGCCGGTGCGTAATCGTAATGGATCGGCCCGCCGCCGGGCTTCTCGACCAGGGCGCCCGAGTTGAACGGGCCGCCGACGATGATCTTCACGCTCCGCTGCCGGCAGCGCGGCAGGAAGCCGTCCAGAGCGGTCTGTTCAAGCAGGGTGTAGCGGCCGGCCAGCAGGAAGACGTCGAGGTCGGCGTGATCCAGCGCCTCCTCGCAGACGGCCTGCTCGTTGACGCCCAGGCCGATGGCGTCGACCGCGCCGGCGTCCTTCAGCTGGCGCATGGCGCGGTAGCCGCCCTCCAGGAAGGCGCGCATGTGGCCGGCGTGGGCCTCGCCGTGGGTCAGGCGGCCCAGGTCGTGGGCCAGCAGGATGTCGACGCGGTCTCGTCGCAGGCGGCGCAGGCTGGTTTCGAACGAGCGCATGACGCCGTCGTAGCTGTAGTCGAAGACCGGCTCGAACGGGGCGGCGTCGACGAAGCCGTGGCGTTCGCGCCGATCGGTCTCAATAGGCTCCAGCACGCGGCCGACCTTCGTGGAGACGATCGCCTCGCGGCCGGCCAGCGCCTCGCCATGGCGGGTCTCGCTGAGGCCGAAGCCATAGTGCGGGGCGGTGTCGAAATAGCGGATGCCGGCGGCCAGCGCCGCGTCGATCACCGCGCGGGCCTGGACGTCGGACACGGCGGCGTAGAGGTTGCCCACGGCCGCGCCGCCGAAGCCCAGTCGCGGCAACCGCGCCAGGGCCTGCGATCGCTCTTGGGCGACGTCCATCCGTGCTTCCATCCCGTTTATTTATAAAATCGATGTTGCTGGTAAAATTTCATCGCTCGCGCAACGAGTCAATCCGCCACGCATCAAGCGCAGCCATCAGGACAAAGAAAAAGGGCCCGCCGTGAAGCGGGCCCAGTCAGGGGAAGGAGAAGTAATCTCTCATCGTCATCCCGGCCGAAGGTCCGCGCAGCGGGCCGTAGAGCCGGGACCCAGGAGCCGACGCAGTGTGTCGGCTAGCGACGAAAGCGATGAAGCTCGCCGTCGAGCCCAGTCCCCTGGGTCCCGGCTCTGCGCTTCGCTCCGGCCGGGATGACGATGGATTTTGCTTTCCGGCCTCTGGTTACCTACCGCCGCACGCGCAGCGTCACGCCGAAGGTGCGCGGATCGCCCAGGGTGCCGGTGATGGCGCCGGTGTTCCCCGCGCCCAGCGACAGGTAGTAGAGCTTGTCGAAGACGTTACGGCCCCAGACCTGCAGGTCCCAGCTGCCGTCCTCGGCGCCGATGCCGGCCCGCAGGTTCAGCAGGGTGTAGCCCTTGATCTTGGAGTACTCCGAGTTCGAGGCGCTGGTGTAGTAGGACGACTTGTAGCTGGCGTCGTAGCCGGCATAGGCCTGCAGGCCGTCGCCGCGCCAGGTTCCGGCGGCCTTGCGATACTCGCCGCCGGTCGAGGCGGCCCACAGCGACGCGCCGGGCAGGCGGCGGCCGGTGAGGTTGCAGTAGGTCGTCAGGTGGATCTCGATCGGGCAGGCGGCCTGCTCGTAGCTGGTGTAGCTGGCGTCGTTGTAGGTGGTCGAGCCATAGAGGGTCAGGCCGTCGATCGGAGCGGCCCGCAGGTCCAGTTCGACGCCGCGGCTGCGCACGCTGCCGGCGTTGGTCAGGTAGCTGGCGTTGTTGATCAGGTTGACCGCCGTGGTCTGGTAGCCGTCGTCCTGCGTCCAGAAGAGGGCGAGGTTGGCGGTCAGCCGGCGCTCGAACCAGGTGCTCTTCAGGCCGGCCTCGTAGGCGTCGATGGTCTCCGGCGCGATGACCGGATCGACGGCGTTGGCGCCGGAGGTGTTGATGTTCGACAGGTTCAGGCCGCCGGCCTTGTAGCCCCGGGCGTAGGTCGCATAGACCAGGGGCCCGTCCTCGAAGGTGTAGGCCAGGGTGATGTTGCCGGTCAGGCTGTCGCCCGAGGTTTTGGAGGCGAACTTGTTGGCCGCGCCGAAGCGGGCCCGCAGGGCGAGCGCGGTGGCCTGGTCGGCGGCGCTGAGGCCCGACAGGTCCGCGCCCCAGGCGGTCTGGTCGAACCAGCCGGTCATCTTCTCGTAGGTGTAGCGAAGGCCGCCGGTGATATCGAAGCGGTCGGTGACGTGCCAGGTGCCTTGCGCGAAGGCCGCCGCGCTGGTGGTCTCGGGGCTGGAGTGGCTGACGATCGAGTAGTTGTTCAGCGCCGCCGCCCGCACCGTGGCCGAGGCCGCCGCCGGGGCCAGCAGCCAGTCGGCCGCCGCCGGGCCGTAGTAGTTGACCGCCTCGGCCTCGAGATCCTGCCAGAAGTAGTAGAGGCCGGCGACGTAATCGAGCTTGCGGTCGCCTTCGGAGCGGATGCGCAGTTCCTGGCTGAACTGCTGCTGGTCGTTGTCCTGGTGGGCGTCGATGATCGCCGAGACGGTCGTGCCGTCGGCGTCGTTGTGCGGACGCCAGTGCCAGCCGCGCCAGGCGGTGACCGAGGTGATGGTGGCGTCGGCCAGCTTGTAGTCGACGATCGCCGAGACCCCGCCATGGGTCTCGAAATAGCTGTTCTTGGTGTTGGTCGAGACGCGGCGCGCCTCCGGATCGATCGGCGGCGGCGTGAAGCCGACGCGGGCGGCGCGGGCCAGATAGCCGTTCGGATAGGCCGCGCCGTCGTCGGCGTAGTTGGTGAACAGGCCGGTCAGGACGCTGGCGCTGGTGTTGGAATACTGCTGGCCGTAGTCGCCGGAGAGCTTGATCGAGAGGCTTTCGTTCGGGGTCAGTAGGAACTGAACCCGGCCGCCGAAGTCGTGATAATCCTGGGTCTTCGACCCGTCATAGACGTTGGTCATGTAGCCGCCGCGCTGGGTGTTGGCCAGCGAGACGCGGTAGGCCAGCTTGTCCTCGACGATGGGTCCTGAGCTGATCAGGTGGGCCTGGAAGTAGTCGTAGTTGCCGCCGGTGATGTCGGCGCTGAACTCCGGGGTGAACTTCGGCTCCTTGGTGGCGATCACCAGGGCGCCGGCCGAGGTGTTCTTGCCAAACAGCGTGCCCTGCGGACCGCGCAGCACCTGCACGGAGTCGAGGTCGGCCAGGTCGAACACCGCCTGGCCCGGACGGCCCAGATAGACCTGGTCGAGATAGACGCCGACCGCCGACTGCAGGCCGTCGTTGTAGACCGAGACGTTGTTGCCCAGGCCCCGGATGTTGATGCTGGTGTTGCGCGGGTTGGTGACGCTGACCGACAGGCTGGGCGACAGGGTCTGCAGGTCGCGGACGTTGAATGCGCGGGCGGCTTCCAGCTGGGCGCCGCCGAAGGCCGAGACGGCCACCGGCACGGTCTGGGCGTCCTCGTCGCGGCGACGGGCGGTGACGACCACGGCCTCCAGGCCCACGGAGTCGTCCGCCGAGGCGGTGGTCGGCTCGGGAGCGGTCTCGGCGGCGAGGGCGGGCGCGGCGCCGGCCATCAGGGCGACGCACGAGGCGGCCAAGGCCAGGCGACGCAGTGTCACGTTGTGGTTGTGGTCACGGCGAGTATTCGCCTGATGGATAGAAACGAGTACGCCCGACATCGCGAGGAGCCCCCATAAACGGCAAGAACAACCGCAGAAAAACGACGATCAGTGATGCGTCGGCGGGCCCTTCGCCGATGCGTCGTCGTTGCGGTGCGAGGGGAGCTTTAAATCCCAACTACTCCGATCGGCATTGCAGAAATTCTCAACAGCGCGTTTCGAAATTGTCGTAAGAGCGCTCGCCGCCGGAGGCCTTAGGGGGAAGGAGAACACGAGGGAAAGCGTCATGAAGACCCATCACACGACCCTGCGCGCACGGCTGCTGGCCGGCGCCCTGATCGCCGCGACCAGCCTCGCGGGCAGCCTGGCCAGCGCAGCGGAACCTACGGTTCCGGCCGCGACCCGCACCGTCGAGAAGCGGCCGAACTTCTTGGTCATCGTCGCCGATGACTTGGGCTATTCTGACCTGGGCGCGTTCGGCGGCGAGATCGAGACGCCCAACCTGGACGCCCTGGCCAAGGCCGGCGTGCGGTTGTCGGGCTTCCACACCGCGCCGACCTGTTCGCCGACCCGCTCGATGCTGATGACCGGCTCGGACAACCACCAGGTCGGCCTGGGCTCGATGGCCGAGGTTCTGACCCCGGGTCAGAAGGGCAAGCCGGGCTACGAGGGTTATCTCAACGACCGCTCGGTGACCGTCGCCGAACTGCTGCGCGACAGCGGCTATCGCACCCTGATGGCCGGCAAGTGGCACCTCGGTTTGGCCGACGACCAGTCGCCGGCCGCGCGTGGCTTCGAGCGCTCCTACGCCCTGCTGCAGGGCCTGCAGAACCACTTCGGCGAGGACCAGACCGAGGCCTACAAGGCCGCCGGCGCCGCCTCGACCTTCCGCGAGGACGGCAAGGTGGTGACCTATCCCAAGGGCGTCTACTCGGCCGACTTCTACGGCGACAAGATGGCCCAGTTCATCCGCGATGGGGCGGGCGATAGCCGGCCGTTCTTCGCCTACCTGACCTTCACCGAGCCGCACTGGCCGCTGCAGGCTCCGCCCGAGACCATCGCCAAGTACAAGGGCCGCTACGACGCCGGCTACGAGGCGCTGCGCGAGCAGCGGCTGGCCAGGCTCAAGGCGCTGGGCCTGGTTCCCAAGGACGTCAAGCCGCATCCGTTCATCGACACGCCGGCCTGGAAGTCGCTGACCGCCGAGCAGAAGAAGGACCAGTCGCGTCGTATGGAGATCTATGCGGCGATGGTCGACCGGATGGACCAGAACATCGGCAAGGTGGTCGCCGCCCTCAAGGCGAGCGGCCAGTACGACAACACCGTCATCGTCTTCCTGTCGGACAACGGCGCGGAGGGCAGCCGCATCGACACCGTGCGCGGCGTCACCGATCCGGCCAAGCTGGCGACCCTGCCGGTCGACAACAGCTTCGACAACCTGGGCGCAGGCTCCTCGCACGTGGGCTACGGCCCCGGCTGGGCGCAGGCGGCCACGGCTCCGACCCGCCAGGTCAAGGGCTACACCACCGAAGGCGGCATCCACACGCCGGCCATCGTCGAGGGGCCTGGCGTCAAGGGCGACGGCCGCATCGTCGACTCCCTGGCCCACGTGGCCGACGTCGAGGCCACGGTGCTGGAGCTGGCCGGGGTGAAGCGTCCCGAGACCTATCGCGGCCGCGCGGTCGCCCCGTCGATCGGTCGCTCGTGGGTTCCGGCCCTGGCCAGCGCCGACGCCGGGGTGCGCGGGCCGCAGGACCTGGTGGCCTGGGAGCTGTTCTTCCGCCGCGCGGTGCGCCAGGGCGAGTGGAAGGCGGTCTATCTGCCCAGCGCGCCGGGCGGGGCGGCCTATTCGCGCGAGGCGGTGCTGCCGGCCAACTGGCAGCTGTTCAACCTCAAGAGCGACCCGGCCGAGGCTGTCGACCTGGCCGCCAGCCAGCCCGACAAGCTGAAGGAGCTGGTCGAGGCCTGGAACCGCTACGCCGCCCAGAACGGCGTGGTCCTGCCGCCGCCGCCCGCGGCCGGTGCGCCCGCGCCCGCCAAGGCCGGCGCGCGCTGATGCGGCGCGGCCTTCCTGGAGCGGCGGCTGTGGTGGCGATGCTGGCGGGCCTTTCGGCCGGCGGCTTCACGACCGCCGATCCGGCGGGCGTGGAGGTTGCGGCGATCCGCGCCGCGCCTCCCGGCGCCTGCAAGACCCGGGAAGGCCGCGCCTTCATTCCGGCCGGCGAGGTGTCGCTGGGCGAGGACGGTCCGGGGCGGCCGGGCAGGGCGGTGACGGTGGCGGGCTTCTGGCTCGATCGCCACGAGGTGACCAATCGCCAGTTCGCCGCCTTCGTCGACGCCACCGGCTACGTCACGCAAGGCGAGCGCGACGGGGCCTCGGCGGTGTTCGTCCAGCCCGAGCACCTGTCGGGCATGGACGACGCGGGCCAGTGGTGGAAGCTGGTGCGCAAGGCCAACTGGCGTCGGCCGCATGGCGGCGGGGCCGACGACCTGGCCCATGCCGACGAGCCGGTGGTGCACGTGGCCTATGCCGATGCGGCCGCCTATGCCCGCTGGGCCGGCGGGCGCCTGCCGACCGAAGCCGAATGGGAGCGCGCGGCGCGCGGCGACCAGTCGGGTCCGCGCGCGCCGCAGGCCTGGGCCTATGACGACGACGGCAAGCCGACCGCCAACACCTGGCAGGGCGACTTTCCGCTGGCCCAGAGCAACGAGGACCACTTCACGGGCCTTGCGCCCGTCGGCTGCTTTTCGCCCAACGCCTTCGGCCTGGTCGACATGATCGGCAACGTCTGGGAGTGGACGGCCAGCGCCGCCGGAACCTCGGGCGTCGAGCGCCTGATCAAGGGCGGCTCGTTCCTCTGCGCCTTCAACTACTGCGCCAATTTCCGCCCGGCCGCATGGCAGGCGCAGGAAGAGGGGATCGGAACCTCGCACGTGGGGTTCCGGGTGGCGTATGAAAAGGCGGCGTGAGCCGATCACCAAGGCCCGTCATTCTCGCCCATGTGGCGAGAATCCCTCTGTCGGCTGCAAGGGCGGATGGGGCGGCGTGCTCAGCACGCTGCTTGCGTCTCGCGAGCCAGCGGAACCAGGGTTTCCCGCCACAAGGGCAGGAATGACGGGAGAATGGTGAAGCGCGTTACCCCACGATCTCGTTCGCATCCCCATCCAGATCAATCCGCTGCCGCACGATCTCCAGCCGATCCCCCGCGTTGCGCATCTCGTAGAGCTTGCCGCGGGCGTTCTTGAAGGGGCGGTGGACCACCATCATCAGCTGGCCGTCGAAGCGATTGAACAGCATGCCGTGGCCGCTGTCGTGGCGGACCAGCGGCGGCAGCTGCTCCCACGGGCCCTCGATCGTTCCGCTGGTCGAGCGCGCCTGCGACTGGACGTAGCCGTCCTTGTCGTAGCTGGACCACAGCATCAGCAGCCGGCCGGTGTTGCTGGTGAAGAGCTGCGGGCCGTCGGTGACGTAGGCCAGATCGCCCTCGGGCTGCTTCTTGCCGTCGGCCCAGGGCGCCTGGCTGGCGGTGAACAGCGTGCGCGGCGGCCCGGCGGCGGCCAGGTCGTCGGTGAGGGGCGGGGCTTCGATCGCGCCGTCGCCCACCTGCAGCCACTCCCGTGAATAGACGTACCAGGGCCGCCCGTCCGGCGCGACGTAGAGCGTGCCGTCCAGCGTCATCAGCGCCTTGGGTGCGACCGGTTCGCCGTCGCGGACCACGGTGAACGGCCCCTCGGGGCTGTCGGCGACCGCCAGGATCGTGCCGCGCCGGTAGGGCTTGCGCTTGCCGGCCTGCGGCAGAAGCGCGGCCTCGTCATGGAAGGTGGCGAACAGAAACCAGCGGCCGCGCCACTGATGAACCTCCGGCGCCCAGGCCCCGCCCTTGAACCAGGCGTCGGTGGGAGCCTGGAATACGCAGCGCGGCTTTTCCCAGTTCGCCAGATCGCGGCTGACATACATCATCACGCCCAGGCCGGGCGTTCCGCTGAGCCGGGCGATGTTGGACGTGTAGAGCCGGTAGAGCCCCGCCTTGTCGTCGGCGACCATGAACGGGTCGTGCAGCGGCATGTTGGGCAGGCGCAGCATCGGTTCGGCGCGAGCGGCGGCGGGCGCCAGCGCCAGGGCGGCGGCCCCGAGGGCGACGGCCCGTCGCGAGGTGTCGATGGGCATGCTTCCTCCGGGCGACGCTGTACTAGCCGCGATCTAGGAAGACATGGCGGCGCTTTGCAACGGCGAGGGCAGGGGGCAAGCTGTCGGCGTTGTCGTGATGTGCGGCAAAGGTCGTGCTGGCCTATCGGTGTTTTAGGGCATAAACCTCGGCCGATAACGAAGCATGCGACAGAGGCTGGCCCAAAACAGCCTCGCCCCTAGGAGGAACGCGTTGATCGAGTCGGTTCTGATCGCCAATCGCGGCGAGATCGCGCGCCGAACCATCCGCACCGCGCGCGAAATGGGCGTGCGCACGGTCGCCGTCCATTCGGAGGCCGACACCCACGCGCCGTTCGTGATGGAAGCCGACATGGCCATCCTGATCGGCGGCTCGCCGGCCCGTGAGAGCTATCTTGATCCGGCCAAGATCCTGGCCGCCGCGCGCCAGACGGGCGCCGAGGCGATCCACCCCGGCTACGGCTTCCTGTCGGAGAACGCCGACTTCGCCCAGGCCGTGATCGATGCTGGCCTGGTCTGGATCGGCCCGCCGCCCTCGGCCATCCGCGCCATGGGCCTGAAGGACGCCGCCAAGAAGGTGATGATCGAGGCCGGCGTGCCGACCACGCCAGGCTATCTGGGCGATGACCAGTCGGTGGAACGCCTGACGATCGAAGCCGCGAAGATCGGCTTCCCGGTGCTGATCAAGGCCGTGGCCGGCGGCGGCGGCAAGGGCATGCGCAAGGTCGACCGAGCGGAGGACTTCGTCGAGGCCCTGGGGTCGTGCCGCCGCGAGGCCGCCGCCAGCTTCGGCGACGATCGCGTGCTGCTGGAGAAGTGGGTCACCCGGCCGCGCCATATCGAGGTGCAGGTGTTCGGCGATCAGTTCGGCGACGTCGTCCACCTGTTCGAACGCGACTGCTCGCTGCAGCGTCGCCACCAGAAGGTCATCGAGGAGGCTCCGGCCCCCGGCATGGACGAGGAGACGCGCGAGGCCGTCTGCGGCGCGGCCGTGCGCGCCGCTCAGGCCGTCGGCTATGTGGGCGCGGGCACGGTCGAGTTCATCGCCGACGCCAGCGAGGGCCTGCGCGCCGACCGCATCTGGTTCATGGAGATGAACACCCGGCTGCAGGTCGAGCACCCCGTCACCGAGATGGTCACCGGCCAGGACCTGGTGGAGTGGCAACTGCGGGTCGCCTCGGGCGAGCCGCTGCCGCTGGCCCAGGACGAGATCGAGCTGCAGGGCTGGGCCATGGAGGCGCGCCTCTATGCCGAGAACCCGGCGACCGGCTTTTTGCCCTCGACCGGGCCGCTGAAGCACTTCCGCCTGCCCGAGGGCGACGTGCGCGTCGACAGCGCGGTGGAGGAAGGCGGCGAGGTCACGCCGTTCTACGATCCGATGATCGCCAAGCTGATCGCCCACGGCGTCGATCGCGAGGACGCCGCCCACCGCCTGGCCGAGGCCTGCAAGCTGGTCGAGGTCTATCCGGTCAAGACCAACGCCGCCTTCCTGGCCGCCTGCGCCAGCCATCCCGACTTCGTCGAGGGCGCGATCGACACCGGCTTCATCGCCGCGCGGCTGGACGAACTGGTCGAGCGCCAGTTCTCGGACGCTCCGACCCTGGCCGCCATCGGCCAGCGGCTGGAGACCTTCATGGCCGCCGATCAGCCCAAGGCCGACCCGTGGGCCAGCGCGCCCTCGCGCCTGCTGGGCTTCCGCATGGGCGCGCCGCGCGCGGCCATGGCGCTGCCGCTGACCGTGGACGGCGCCAGGGTTCCGCTGCGGGTGGGGCTGGTGACCGGCGCCGGCGACGACTGGTCGTGGGACATCACCGTCGAGGACGGCCGGCCGCTGGACGACGTCGACGTGCTGCCCGGCGTCTATGGCCGCGATCCGCTCTATGTGTTCGAGGGCGGCGACGTGCGCGAGTTCGACTTCGCGCCCCAGGTCGGCGGCGGCGCCCATGGCGCGGCCTCGGACGGGGCGATCCTGTCGCCGATGCCGGGCAAGGTGGTGTCGGTGGCGGTTTCGGCCGGCCAGGCCGTGACCAAGGGCCAGACCCTGCTGGTGCTGGAAGCCATGAAGATGGAGCACGCCCTGGCCGCGCCGTTCGACGGCGTGGTGGGCGAACTGTCGGCCGTTGCCGGCGGCCAGGTGGCCGAGGGCGTGGTGCTGGCCCGGCTGGAGGCTGTCTAACTTAAACCTCTCCCATGGGGAGAGGTGGGTTTGGAGCGGTGAGGGAGGTTCTAAGCCGGCAGCCTCGCCAGTTCGCTGTCCTCGTCCTCGCTTTCGTCCAGCGCGCCCAGTTCGCCCCGGGCCCGCGCGGCCTTGCCGTACAGCAGCTCGAACAGCGGGCTGGCCATCAGGGTGGTGATGATCGCCATCAGCACCAGCATCGAGAACAGCGCCGGGCCGATGATGCCCTTCTGCAGGCCGATGTTGATGATGATCAGCTCCATCAGGCCGCGGGCGTTCATAAGGGCGCCGATGCCGCAGGCGGTGGCGTTGTCCTGACCGGTGAGGCGCGCGGCGGCCCAGCAGGCGCCGCCCTTGGCCAGGATCGAGCCGGCCAGGATCACCGCGGTCACGGCGACCAGGCTGATGCTGTTGACCATGGTCAGCTGGGTGTGCAGGCCCGAGAAGGTGAAGAACATCGGCAGCAGCAGCACGACCGCGAACGGCTCCAGCTGCTTCTTGACCTCGCGGCTCAGCACGCCGCGCGGCAGCACCGTGCCCAGGATGAAGCCGCCGAACACCGCGTGGATGCCGACCGCGTCCATGGCCCAGGCGCTGAGCATGAACAGCATGACCACCACGCCCAGGATGTTGGGCGTGACCTTGCCTTCGCGTTCGGCCCAGCGGCCCAACGGGGCCAGGAGCTTGGGGCCCAGAGTGATCATGAAGACGGCGAACAGGCCGCCGCCGACGATGGCCTTGACGGCCACGGCCGGGCCGCCGCCGAAGGTGGCCAGCACGATGGCCAGCACCGTCCAGGCGCCGGCGTCGTCGATGGCGCCTGCCGACAGCGAAAGCGTGCCGAGCGGGGTCTTGGACAGGCCGCGCTCGTGGATGATGCGGGCCAGCATCGGGAAGGCGGTGATCGAGATCGCCGCGCCCATGAACAGCGTGGCCTGGAAGGTGTCGATGCCCTTGCCGAACAAGCCAAGGCTCAGCAGCCACGGCGCGATGCCCACGGCCACCAGGAACGGCGCGGCCATGCCCGACAGCGACACGGCCGCCGCACTCTTGGCGTTGCTCTTGAAGTGGTCGGCCTGGAAGCCGAGGCCGACCAGGAACATGTAGAGCCCGACACCCATCTGGGCGCCGACATAGAGCACGCCTTTGGAGTCCTTGGGGAACAGCATGTGCTGGATGTCGGGGGCCAGCAGGCCCAGCAGCGACGGGCCCAGCAGCACGCCGGCGATCATCTCGCCCACCACCTGGGGCTGGCCCAGATACTTCTTCGCGAGCCAGCCGACGAGCCGGCTGACAGCGATGATCACGAACATCTGCAAAAAGAAGACAACGCTGAGCTCAGCCGCCGTCATGGTCCCATTCCCCCGAAATCGCGCCGTCGTTCGACGGTCGCCGTCTCTTCCCTTGGCACTCCGATATCATCGGTCTGGAACCGGACCTAGATGTTAAATGATAGCGTTGTCACATAGTCGCCGGAGGCGAGCGCTTGCGCGGCGACCGCAGCGCGCTAAATCGGCTTCATGGCTCTGCACATGATCAAGCTGGTCGTCGGCTGCGACACGATCGACGACCTCGTCGCCTGGCACAAGGAAGGTCATCCCTGGGTGATGCACACCCGCATGACCCCCAAGCGGATCGACGAGATCCTCGACGGCGGCTCTCTGTATCGGGTGTTCAAGGGCCAGGTGCTGTGCCGCCAGACGATCCTGGCCATCGACACCGTGGGCGAGGGGCAGAACGCGCGCTGCGAGGTGACGGTCGACCCGACCATCGTGCGCGTCGCGCCCCAGCCGCGCCGCGCCTTCCAGGGCTGGCGCTATCTCAAGCCCGAGGACGCGCCGCCCGACCTGAGCGAAGGCGAGGCCGCCGACATGCCGCCGGAGCTGGCTCGCCAACTCCGGGAGCTTGGGGCCTGGTGATCGCTTAGCGGATCATCAACCCAGGCGTGCGAAGCTGGCCGCTCGACCTTTTCGGGGAGAGCGAAGATGCGACTGGCCTATATGGCGCTCGGCATGGGTCTGCTGTTCCTGGCGATGGTGATCGCCGTCGGCATCGCCCTGGTGGCGAAGGGGTAGGGCGCTTAAGCGCCCATGTTGTCGATCAGGCGGGTCTTCCCCAGCCAGGCGGCCGCCAGCAGGCGGGCCTTTGCGCCGTGCAGCGCATCGGGACCCAGGCGCGACAGGTCGTCGGCGTCGCGGAAATCGAAATAGTCCACCTGACGGAAGCCGGCGGCCTCGAGCGCGGCCTTGCCGGCGGCTTCGGCCGTCTCGACGCGTTCACCCGCCTGCACGGCGGCGATGGCGGCCTTCATGGCGTTCGGCAGGGCCACGGCGGCGGCGCGTTCCTCGTTCGTGAGGTAGGCGTTGCGCGAGGACAGGGCCAGGCCGTCCTCGGCGCGGGCGGTCGGCGCGCCGACGATCTCGACGGGCAGATCAAGGTCGCGGGTCACGCGCCGGATGACCTGCAGCTGCTGGTAGTCCTTCTCGCCGAAGACGGCGATGTCGGGCTCGGCCTGGATAAGGAGCTTGGTGACCACGGTGGCCACGCCGCCGAAGAACTGCGGGCGGGCCGCGCCTTCCAGCGGTTCGGACACGCCGGTCAGGTTGATCGTGGTCGAGAAGCCCTGCGGGTACATCTGCGCCGCGTTGGGGGCGAACAGCAGGTCGCAGCCGGCGCTTTCCAGCAGGTCGGCGTCGCGGGCCTCGCCGCGCGGATAGGCGTCGAAGTCCTCGTGCGGGGCGAACTGCTTGGGATTGACGAAGACGCTGGCCACGGTGCGCTTGACGCGGGTCTGGGCCAGGCGGACGAGCGACAGGTGGCCGTCGTGCAGCGCGCCCATGGTCGGGATCAGGCCCACCTGTTCGCCCGCGGCCTTCCAGGCGCGGACCTGCTCACGCAATTCGGCGACGGTGCGGACGATACGGGTCATGTCGGGGGAACTCTGCTGCGACGCAAAAACGAGCGTTCGGACGCGCGGCTTATGGCCGATATGGGACAGCGGGTCCACCTGCGACACCGAGTCTGTGGACGCAGGGCGCCATAAGATTGACGCTAGGAGCGCGCAGGGCGTTTCATGCGCGTTAAGATTTTGGTTAGATTCGCCCGAGTCGGCGGAACGAAGGATGAAGCCTATGGCCGAAACGCGCGTGATCGTCGTCGGCAACGAAAAGGGCGGGGCCGGCAAGTCCACCATCGCGATGCACCTGATGACGTCGCTGCTGTACGGCGGCGCCCGGGTCGCGATCATGGACCTGGACCTGCGCCAGTGCACCAGCATGCGGTTCTGCGAGAACCGCGCGGCCTGGCTGGCCGGCAATGACGTCAAGCTGCCGATGCCGCAGACCTTCCGCCTCAGCGACGACGACATCGCCCTGGCGGCGGCGTCGGAAGCCGAGCAGGTGGCCGCGTTCGAGAAGGCCTTCCTGGCCGCGCGCGAGGTCGCCGACTTCGTGCTGATCGACACCCCCGGCGGCGACACCCAGATCACGCGCATGGCCCACGGCCTGGCCGACCTGATCGTCACGCCGATGAACGACAGCTTCGTCGACTTCGACATGCTGGGCCACGTCGACCCGGTGACCATGGAGCTGCAGAAGCCCAGCCTCTATTCCCAGACGGTGTGGGAGGCCCGCAAGGCCCGCGCCATGGCCGGCCAGCGCCAGCCGCTGGACTGGGTGGTGCTGCGCAACCGCCTG
>PJUK01000263.1_pt1 | contig 23339 bp, 17 predicted proteins | sample 1512211 | NCBI WGS metagenome assembly PJUK01 (sample SAMN08177668, study PRJNA422409) | Feces metagenome, whole genome shotgun sequencing project.
CCAAACTTGTTCGACAGAACGGTCGTGATCGCCGCCGTCAACGTCGTTTTGCCGTGGTCAACGTGACCAATCGTACCCACGTTCACGTGCGGCTTGGTACGTTCAAACTTGCCTTTTGCCATGATCTCTATCCTTTGACTTTCAAGGAAACTTTGGTATCTGCCGGGACCGCCCGAGGGGCGGGCCCGGCAAGGGTTATTTACTTGGCCCGAGCGGCGATGACTTCGTCAGCGACGTTCTTGGGGGCCTCGGAGTAATGCTTGAATTCCATCGTGTACGTGGCACGACCTTGCGTCAGCGAACGCAGGTTCGTGGCGTAACCGAACATCTCGGCCAGCGGAACTTCGGCCTTGATGGTCTTGCCGCCGCCAACCATGTCGTCCATGCCCTGAACCATGCCGCGACGCGAGGACAGATCGCCCATCACGGTACCGGCGTAGTCTTCGGGCGTTTCGACTTCAACGGCCATCATCGGTTCCAGCAGCACGGGGCTAGCCTTGCGCATGCCTTCCTTGAATGCCATCGAGCCGGCCATCTTGAACGCGTTTTCGTTCGAGTCGACGTCGTGGTACGAACCGAAGAACAGCGTGACCTTGACGTCCACGACCGGGTAGCCGGCCAGGATGCCCGACGGCAGCGTTTCGGTGATGCCCTTGTCCACCGCGGGGATGAACTCGCGCGGCACCACGCCGCCCTTGATGGCGTCCACGAACTCGTAGCCACCGCCCGGGGGCAGCGGTTCGACCTTCAGGACCACGTGACCGTACTGACCACGACCGCCCGACTGCTTGACGAACTTGCCTTCGACTTCTTCGCAGGTCTTGCGGATCGTTTCGCGGTAGGCCACTTGGGGCTTGCCCACGTTGGCTTCCACGCCGAATTCGCGCTTCATGCGGTCGACCAGAATTTCCAGGTGCAGCTCGCCCATGCCGGAAATGATGGTCTGGCCGGATTCTTCGTCGCTACGCACGCGGAACGACGGGTCTTCCTGCGCCAGGCGCGACAGCGCCAGGCCCATCTTTTCCTGGTCGGCCTTGGACTTGGGTTCGACGGCCTGCGAAATCACGGGCTCGGGGAACTCCATGCGCTCCAGCGTCACGTGCGAATCGACATCGCACAGCGTTTCGCCGGTGGTCACGTCCTTCAGGCCCACGACGGCGGCGATGTCGCCTGCCAGAACTTCCTTGATTTCCTCGCGGTTGTTCGCGTGCATCTGCAGGATGCGGCCGATACGTTCCTTCTTGCCCTTGATCGGGTTGTAAACGGTGTCGCCCGACTTCAGGACGCCCGAGTACACGCGAACGAAGGTCAGCTGACCGACGAACGGGTCCGTCATCAGCTTGAACGCCAGCGCCGAGAACTTCTCGCTGTCGTCGGCCGAGCGCTTGACTTCGTTGCCGGCGTCATCGGTGCCTTCGACCGGGGGGATGTCCACGGGCGACGGCAGGTAGTCGATGACGGCGTCGAGCATGCGCTGCACGCCCTTGTTCTTGAAGGCGGTGCCGCACAGCATCGGCTGGATTTCACCGGCGATCGTGCGCTGGCGGATGGCCAGGTTGATCTCGGCTTCGTCCAGCGAACCGGTCTCGAGGTACTTGTTCATCAGTTCCTCGGACGACTCGGCAGCCGCCTCGACCAGCTTTTCACGCCATTCTTCGGCGGTGCTCTGCAGTTCGGCCGGAATGTCTTCGTAGTCGAACTTGATGCCCTGGCTGGCTTCGTCCCAGATGATCGCTTTCATCTTGACGAGGTCGATGACGCCCTTGAAGGTGTCTTCGGCGCCGATGGGGATCACCACGGGCACGGGATTGGCACGCAGGCGCATCTTCAGCTGCTCGTAGACCTTGAAGAAGTTGGCACCGGTACGGTCCATCTTGTTCACGAAGGCCAGACGCGGCACGCCGTACTTGTTGGCTTGGCGCCACACGGTTTCGGACTGAGGCTGAACGCCGCCCACCGCGCAGTAGACCATGCAAGCACCGTCCAGGACGCGCATGGAACGCTCCACCTCGATGGTGAAGTCCACGTGTCCCGGGGTGTCGATGATGTTGATGCGGTGTTCGGGATAGTTCTTAGCCATGCCACGCCAAAACGCCGTCGTAGCTGCCGACGTAATGGTGATGCCACGCTCTTGCTCTTGTTCCATCCAGTCCATGGTGGCTGCGCCATCATGCACTTCGCCAATCTTGTGATTGACGCCGGTGTAGAACAGGATGCGTTCGGTCGTGGTGGTTTTCCCTGCATCGATGTGCGCAGAGATACCAATGTTGCGATAGCGCTCGATCGGGGTTTTGCGGGCCATGGTGGGTTAGTCCTTAAATTACCAGCGGAAATGGCTGAAGGCCTTGTTGGCCTCTGCCATCTTGTGCGTGTCTTCGCGCTTCTTCATCGCGGCGCCACGACCTTCGGAGGCGTCGATCAGTTCGCCAGCAAGACGCAGATCCATCGACTTCTCGCCACGCTTCTTAGCGGCTTCACGGAGCCAACGCATAGCCAGGGCCAGGCGGCGCACGGGGCGCACTTCAACCGGCACTTGGTAGTTGGCACCGCCAACGCGGCGGCTCTTCACTTCGACGATCGGCTTGATGTTGTTGATCGCCAGGCTGAAAACTTCGATCGGCTCCTTGCCGGTCTTGGTTTGCACTTGCTCAAGGGCACCGTAGACGATGCGCTCGGCGACGGCCTTCTTGCCGTCCAGCATGACGACGTTCATGAACTTGGCGAGCTCGACGCTGCCGAACTTGGGATCGGGCAGAATCTCGCGCTTGGGTACTTCGCGACGACGGGGCATTGTTGCTTCCTTGTGTCTGTTCAGTTGAACCGTGTTTCATTACACGGCCATGGCCGCCCACTGGGACGACCCCTTACGTGCCGCGCACCTTCCTGCATCGTGGATGGCGCGGTTGCACTTCCCGGATGACGGACTTCCGCCATTTCGGGGTACTACTGATTCGTTATCAGGCCTTCTTCGGGCGCTTGGCGCCGTACTTCGAGCGGGCTTGCTTACGATCCTTGACGCCTTGCAGGTCGAGGGAACCGCGCACGATGTGATAACGCACACCGGGCAAGTCCTTCACACGACCGCCGCGCACCAGAACCACCGAGTGCTCTTGCAGGTTGTGGCCTTCACCGCCGATGTACGAAATGACTTCGTAACCGTTGGTCAGACGCACTTTGGCAACCTTACGCAGAGCGGAGTTCGGCTTCTTGGGGGTGGTGGTGTACACGCGAGTGCACACGCCGCGGCGTTGCGGGCAGTTTTCGAGCGCGGGGCTCTTGCTTTTGATGATGCTGACTTCGCGCGGCTTGCGCACGAGTTGGCTAATGGTAGGCATGACCTTTGAAATCCCTTTTACGTACCACTGGTAAGTACTTGCGTACTAATCTCCTCAGGCGGTGAGCTTCGGAGAAGGCAGTTCGCGCAAAACCGCCTCAAACGTTCGTATACGTAAAAGAGCGGGTTTGCCAACAAACTGTGACAAAACGCACAAAACTGGATGCCGTGGGGGTAGATGCCGCGGGGCAGAACCCCGCTTGATGTGCCATGAAACGAAAGGCTCGTGACGCACCTCGTTTCCTGACCCTGAACTTCCGAACCCTACCGCGACCAGATTTTGCACGCGAGATAAAGCAGTTAGCCCTTTAGCATAACTGAGATTCTGGCGCACTGTCAAAGAAAATTGTAAGTCCGAGCCGCGCCGCGCGTTGCCGGCAGAAGACGGCCGGATAGGCGCCAGACATGGAAATTTGGGGCCGCATAAAGCGGATTTCCGGATCCCGGTTGCGGGAATTCGCGGGGCCGCGGCAGGGCCGCGCGAGCCGGCGGCCAGGGGCGCAGTTTACCCCGCCCGGCCCGGCTTTCCCTACCGCCTTATTGGTCGGCGAACAGGTAGCCGCTGCCGTAGACGGTGCGGATCGGCAGGATGAGGCCGGCCAGTTCGGCCTTGCGCCGCAACCGGCTGACGATCACGTCGATGCTGCGGGATCCGCTGGCGCGCGCGTTGCCGCCCTCGACCTGCAATTCCTCGCCCAGTTCGCTGCGGCCGACGGCCCGGCCGGCCACTTCGAGCAGCGAACGCACGATCAGCCGCTCGTTCGCCGACAGGGAGATCGTCGTGCCGGTGGGCGCGGCCAGCGTCCAGCCCTGGTCGCGCAGCTCCCATTGGCCGTTCGCGGCCGTTTCGGCGTCGATCGCGTCCTGGGTGGCCGGCAGGCGGCGCGCCAGGGACAGCAGGATGCAGGCCAGTTCGCGGGGATCCTGCGGTTCGGGCAGGCACGCGTCGGCGCCGCTCTGCAGGCAGCGCAGCCGCGTGTCCACCGACATATTGTTCCCCATCACCACGATACCCAGCGAGGACGAGCCGTGCAGGCGCGCCACCAGGGCATAGCCGATTTCTCCCAGGGTTCCCACGTCGAGGACCACCACATCGTACGCGCCGCCATTGAGCAATCCGAACAATTCGAGAGACGTCGAACAGCCGCGCGCGGAAATACCGGCCTGCAGCAGGGCGGACACGGCGGCCGCGCGGGCCGTCTCGTCCGGTGACATCATAAGTATGCGCAATTGATTCATAGTTGTTCCGTCAAGCAATTCGACCCGCTCACGTCGATGCAGCCGGCGATGGGACGATTGAGACAGTGTGGCGCGTTGTTACGCAACAACTCCAGTCAAGATTCGTCAACTTTGCAATGTTTGACAGTTCTTGCCATAACGTAGCCAGCGGGGACCCTCCCCGAGTTATCATTCGTTTACCCGAATCCCCTTACCCCTCTTGCAGTAGGGCGCCGTAGCGCGCGCTTGCGTAGCAAACCTTCGCGAGAACACGTCTGATGAAAATCGCGTCGCTGGAAGATGACCTGGACCAAGCCCGCCGCATCCAGCAAGTTTTGACCACCGCGGGATACACCTGCACCAGCTACCAGCAAAGCCGGGATCTCCTGGCCGCGCTGCGCACCGAGCACTTCGACCTGGTATTGCTGGACTGGCACCTGCCCGATATCGACGGCGACGACGTCGTGCGCTGGCTGCGCACCAATATGGGCCCCCGCATCCCGGTCATTTTCCTGACCAATCGTTCCAGCGAGGACGATCTCGTGGAAGGCCTGCGCGCCGGCGCCGACGACTACATCGTCAAACCCCTGCGCCCCCAGGAATTGCTGGCCCGCGTGGCGGCGTTGCTGCGCCGCAGCCAGATCGCCGAGCCCGCCAACGACGCCTTCGACGTGGCCCGCTACCGCATCGAGCCCGCGGCGCGCGCGATCGCCCTCGACGCCAACCCGATCACGCTGGCCCCCAAGGAATTCGATCTGGCGCTGCTGTTCTTCCGCAACGTCGGCCGCCTCATGTCGCGCGACGTGCTGGCCGAATGCGTCTGGAACCGGGAAATTCCCGCCACCTCCCGCACCCTGGACACGCATTTGTCGAATATCCGGCAAAAGCTCCAGCTGCGCCCCGAGCACGGGGTTCGCCTGTCCTCCTCCTATGCCCTGGGCTACCGGCTTGAGCTGACCAGCCCGGCCGAAGACGTCCCATCCAATCCGCAGTAAGCGCGCTCTCGCGCATTCCCGGAGAATCGATCGACATGAGCCGCTGCCGCGCGCTTTCTTTGTTTGTCCTGATGTCCTGCCTGATGCTCGCGGGGCCGGCGCGCAGCCAGCCCGCGGGCGCGCTGGGCGACGATTTCATCTATCGCATCCGGCAGGGCGACACCCTGATCGACCTGGCCACGCGCTACACCCGCAACCAGGCCAACTGGAACCGCCTCCAGACCCTGAACCAGATCGTCACGCCGGAACGTCTCCCGGTGGGGCTGGAATTGCACATTCCGCTGTCCATGATCCCGGTACGCGCCGCCAACGCGCGCGTGCTGCACGTGAGCGGCCAGGCCAGCCTCGACGGCAAATCGCTGCGGGCCGGCGATACCGTCGCCGAAGGCAGCACCGTCGCCACGGCCGCCAATGGCTTCGTCACGCTGGAACTGGCCGACGGCTCCAAGCTGACCCTGCCGGCCGGCGGAGCGGTCGAGCTGACGCGGCTGCGCCAGTTCGAAGGCACGGCGCTTACGGATTCGGTCGTCAACGTGCAGCGCGGCGGCGTCGAATCCTCGGTGGCCCCTGCTGGCGAAGGCGTGGGCCGCTTCGAAGTCCGCACCCCCGTCGCGGTGACGGGAGTACGCGGCACGCGGTTCCGGGTGCAAAGCAGCGAGCACGGCGTGCACAGCGAAGTGCTGGACGGCAGCGTCCGCCTGCAGCCCCATGCGCCGGGCGCCCGACCCGACAAGCCCGTCGCGGTGGCCAAGGGCTACGGCGCGGCGATCGGCGCGGACGGCGTGGTCTCGGGCATGCGCCCCCTGCTCGCCGCGCCGCAGCTGGGCGAACCCGTGCGCGCGGGCGGCGGCGCCTGGACCACCGAGGTATCCCCGGTGGCGGGCGCGCAGGCGTACCTGGTGCGCGTATCGCGCGACGCCGATGGCGCATTGCCCGTGTCGTCGGCGAGCTTCCCCAACAACGACATCCGTTTTTCGGCGCCGGGGCCGGGCACCTACTACGTCTCCGTGCGGGCCGTCGACGATCTGGGCCTGGGCGGCGCCGACGCGATCGCCACCTTCGAGGGCGCCAACCAGCTCATGACCTCCTTCGGCCTGGGCGTCGCAAGCGGCACGGGCGGTTTCATCACGCTCACCGACTACTAAGGCCTGCCGGCGCACGGGAAAGAACGTCATGGCCGCCGCCGATCCCCCGGACCGGACCTCACGCTCAGGGCTGTGGCTGACGGTGGCGCTGGCGGTGCTGGCCGCCCTCCTGGGCTCGCTCAACGGCCTGGGTCGAGTCGACCAGATTCTGTATGACCGCGCCGTCTCGGCGACCGGCCGCGCCGCCGATCCCGACATCCTGATCGTGGCGATCGACGACGCCAGCATCGACGCCCTGGGGCGCTGGCCGTGGCGGCGCGCGGTCCACGCCGCGCTGCTGGACCGGCTGCGCGGCGCGCGCGCGGTCGGACTGGACCTGATCTTCGGCGAAGCGGACACGGTCAACCCCCACGACGACCGCCTGCTCGCCGACAGCATCCGCCGCAACGGGCACACCGTGCTGCCCGTCGTGCTGGACCGCCTCAACCATCCATCCGCCGTCAGCGCCGCCATTCCCGTCCTGGCGCAGGCAGCGGCCTCCGAAGGATTCATCAACGCCCGGCTCGACCCGGACGGCGCGGTGCGCGAGGCGGTGCTGACCGCTCAGGTGGCCGGCAAGCGCTGGAACCACCTGGCCATCTCGATGCTGGAAGTCGGTGGCGAGGCCGACAAGGCGCAACGGCTCCTGAGGCGCGCGGGGCCGGACGGCAGCATCCTGATCCCTTATGCCGGCCCCATCGCGCACGTGCGCACCGTGCCCTATCTGTCGGTCTTGCGCGGCGACCTGTCCGCCACGGAGCTCCAGGGCAAGTACGTGCTGGTCGGCGCCTGGGCCACCGGCCTGGGCGACGCGTATCCGACGCCTGTTTCCCACGATGTCAGCGGCATGGCCGGCGTGGAAATCATCGCTAACCTCCTGCAGGCGGCACGCGACGATATCGCCTTCCAGCAGCCGCCGGGGTGGTGGAACGGGCTGTTCTCGGCCCTGCCCGTGATGCTCGCCTGCCTCGCGCTGTGGCGGCTTTCGCCCAAGCGGGCCCTGCTGGTCTGCGTCGCGCTGCTGGCCGGCATCCTGCTGGCCGCGCTGCTGCTGCTGGCCTATGGCAATTTCTGGTTCGCCCCGACCGCGGCGCTTCTGGGCGTGGCGCTGTGCTATCCGCTCTGGAGCTGGCGCAGCCAGGAAGCCGCCCTGCGCTATATGGACAACGAGCTGCGGCGCCTGCAACGCGAATATCCGCCGGTCCTGAACGAGGCGCGCGCCCAGGCCGCCGGGCCCAGCGCATCGCTGGAAAGCCGCGTCGGCGAGCTGCGCCGAGCGCTCGCGCGCGTGCGCAACCTGCGGCGCTTCCTGGCCGACGGCCTGGACGGCATGGCCGACGCCACGCTCGTCTTCGACCAGGACGGCCGCATGCGATTCCGCAATCAGGCCGCCGTCATGTACTTCCAGCGCCTGGGCATGCGCCCTCCCCGGGTCGGCCGCCCCGCCATCCATCTGCTGGAGAAAACCATCTCCGATCCCGCCACGCGGCAACGCGTGGCCGAGGCGCTCAGCGGCCAGGGATCGATCGCCGAGACGTCGCCGTGGAGCGCGGACCTCGAACTGCGCGATCGCGCCGGGCGCGACCTCATCCTGAAATGCGCCCCCATCCACACGGCCGAAGGCAACTTTGCCGGCACCGTCGCCACGCTGACGGACATCTCGCGCATCCGCCAGGCGGAGCGCCAGCGCGAAGAGACGCTGCGCTTCATTTCGCACGATATGCGCGCGCCCCAGAGCTCCATCCTGGCGCTGGTGGAAATGAAGCAGGAAAGCGGATCGCAGGACGCGCAAAGCGAGACCCTCAGCCGCATTGCCACGCTGGCCAGGCGCACGCTGCACCTGGTCGATGACTTCGTCCACCTCACGCGCGCCGAATCCATGACCATCAGCGAGGTGGAACTGGACCTGGGCAGTCTGCTGCAGGATGCCGTGGACGAATTCTGGGCCTCGGCGCAAAAGCGCGACATCGCGCTGGACCTGCGGCTCCCGCTGCCCGTCGCCTATATCCGCGGCGACCAGACCCTGCTCATGCGCGCGCTGTGCAACCTGATCGACAACGCGATCAAGTACAGCCCCGCGCAGACCCGCATCGAATGCGGCATCGACGAAGAACCCGGCTTCTGGCGGGTCGGCATACGCGACCAGGGGCTGGGCATCGCGGCCGAAGACCTGTCCCGCTTGTTCGAGCCGTTCTCACGCGTGGGAATCGAAACACGCGGCGACGTCGGCGGCGCCGGCCTGGGATTGGCGTTCGTGCGCACCGTGGCCGAACGCCACGGCGGCTCCGTGGACGTGAGCAGCGAACTGGGCGCGGGCTCGGTCTTCACGCTGCGCCTGCCGATCGCCCCCGAGGAACCGCCTGCTGGTCCCAGGCCGGCGGCGTAGCACCGGGCCTCGCCGGCCGCACCCCGCCGGCCGCTACTGGAAGGTATGCGAAATGACGCCGGGCCGGCCGGCCTTGACCTCCAGCGTCGTGCGGTAGGGCGGCAGGTCGGCGTTGCGCAAGACCACCTGGTATTTGCCCGGAATCAGCCTGAGTTCCTTGACGGGCGGACTGATGCCCCGCGCCACGCCGTTGATCCACACCTCGCCCCACGGACGGATGTCCAGCCGCACCAGCACCGGCACGGGCTTGGGCTTGGCGGCCTCGTCGGCCGTGGCGGCGGGCGTCTCGGGAAACGCCGACGCCGCCGGCGCCTGCTCCACGGTCGGCGCTTCGGCGGGCGGCACGGCCGGCTCGGTATGCTGCGCGGGGGCCGCCTCGCCGGGCGCTTCGGGCGGGGGCTGCGACGGAGCGGGCTGCGGCGCGGCTTGCGGCAAGGGGTGGACGACAGGCGGATTCGGCTGCACGACCTCGGAACGGGTGATCAGCGCATTCTGGGCGCCCAGCCCCGACACCAGCCAGGCGTAGATACCGCCGCCGACCAAAACCACGAAGAAGAGCAGCCACAGCAGGGCGCGGCTGGCGCGCGCCGGGCGGCGCGCCGTGGCGGCCGCCGCCGGCGGGACGGCCTGGGCCGCGGCGGCTTCGGGAGAATCGGGCTGGGCGGGCGCGGTTTCCACCTGCGCGGCAACGCCCAGCATCTCCGCCAGTTCGGCCAGGGATTGCGGCCGGTCGGCCGGCTCCATGGACAGGCCGGCGTCGATCACGGACAGGAAATCCTGGCTGTATTTCGGCAAGCCCAGGGAAGCGAGCGGTTCGTAGGTGTCGGACGCGCGGCGTTCCGGCGCGGGCGGCGGCCGGCGTCCGGTAACCAGCGCATGCATGACCGCGCACAGCGCGTAGATGTCCGTCCAGGGGCCCCGCGGCCATTCCATCGAGTCGGTATAGAGCTCGAACGGCGCGAAACCCGGCGTGGGAGAGCGGCTGACGCGGCGCGAGCGCGCCACGATCAGCTCCGGCACCAGGTGGGCCCGCGCGCTTTCGTCCATCCCCACGGTTTCCAGGGAGATGTCACCGCAGATCTCACCCTGCGCATGCAGGGATATCAGGGACGGCAGCAGATCGGACAGCAGGCGCTTGATGCGCGATTCGGGCACCCCTCCCGCCACACTGGCGGCGATGGCGCTCAACGGGCGCAGCGCTAGCGGCGCAGCGCCGGAAAAAGGGCCACGCGGCGTCAACAGGCCGGCGGAAGGAGACATGATCGAGAGTTGCGCCACGGCGCGAATACGGATTGAAATGTGAATAGGCCGAATATTATCCAATCCGCTACGCAAGGACATTGCCGAAAATGTCCGAGCGCGTCAGGCTGTGGCACGATAGCGGATAGTCACATCACCCTCCCCCTTTGGAAGCCCATGAAAATTCGCGTTCTGAGTAGTCTGCTTGGCTTATCCGCCCTCCTGACGGGTTGCGCCGGCGTCACCTCCCTGCCGCCGGAAGGGCCGCCCACCGCGGAAGCGCTGGATCAATTGCAACAAGTGCGCGACAAGTACAGCGCGGGCCGCTATGGGGAAGTGATCCGTGGCGTGGCCACGTCCGACGCCCTCGCCACGTCCACCAAGGCCGTGCGCATCGAAGCCTATAAGCTGCAAGCGTTCAGCTATTGCGTCAGCCGGTATCCGCAGCTTTGCGAGGACAGTTTCTCCCGCATCCTGGCCCTGGATCCGAGCTTCGCGCTGGCGCCCAACGAGGCCGGGCACCCCGTTTGGGGCCCCGTCTTCCAGCGCGCGCGGGCGAACGCCCCGCAGTAATACCGCCGTCGGCCGCCCGGCAGACGCCCGTCACGCCGGGCCCACGGATAAAAAGAAGGCCGCTGATTCGCATCAGCGGCCTTTTTGCTTCCGGGAATCCCGCGCCGCGCGGCGCGGGGATTCTTCGGTGAATTCCGCTTATTCGGCGGCGTCTTCGGTGCCCAGATCGGCGGCAGGCGTTTCCGCGTCCGAACCCACCGTGACCGGCGAGTCCTCGAACGGGTTGGCCTGCTGGCGGGCGGCTTCGCGTTCCGCCGCCTCCAGGGCTTCCTTGTCCTTGCGGGCATGGTGGTAAGCCAGGCCGGTACCCGCCGGGATCAGGCGGCCGACGATGACGTTTTCCTTCAAGCCGCGCAGGTCGTCGCGCTTGCCCATGATGGCGGCTTCGGTCAGGACCCGAGTGGTTTCCTGGAACGAAGCGGCCGAGATGAACGAGTCGGTCGACAGCGAGGCCTTGGTGATACCCAGCAGCACGTTGTCGTAGCTGGCCGGACGGCGGTCTTCAGCCGTGACGCGGTCGTTCTCGTTCAACAGCTCGGAGCGCTCGACCTGCTCGCCCGGGATGAACTCGGTATCGCCGGCGTCGACGATGTTCACGCGGCGCAGCATCTGGCGGACGATCACTTCAATGTGCTTGTCGTTGATCTTCACGCCCTGCAGACGGTACACGTCCTGCACTTCGTCGACGATGTAGGTCGCCAGCTTCTCGATGCCTTGCAGGCGCAGGATGTCGTGGGGATCGGCCGGGCCGTCCACGATCATTTCGCCCTTGTTCACCACTTGGCCGTCGTGCACCAGAACCTGCTTTTCCTTCGGAATCAGGAACTCGTGGCTCACGCCTTCCAGGTCGGTGATGACCAGACGCTGCTTGCCCTTGGTGTCCTTGCCGAACGACACCGTGCCAGTGACGTCGGCGAGCATACCGGCATCCTTCGGCGAACGGGCTTCGAACAGCTCGGCCACGCGCGGCAGACCGCCGGTAATGTCGCGGGTCTTTTGCGATTCTTGCGGAATACGCGCCAGAACTTCACCCACGGCAACCTGCTGGCCGTCGCGCACCGTGATCAGCGCGCCCACCGGGAACGAGATGTTCACCGAGTGATCGGTGCCGGCGATCTTGACGTCTTCGCCGTTCTCGTTGACCAGCTTGATCTGCGGACGCATGACGATCTTGCCGCCACGGGTCTTCGGCGTGATGACGACGAGCGTCGACAGGCCGGTGACTTCGTCCACCTGCTTGGCAACGGTCACGCCTTCTTCGATGTTCTCGAAGCGGACGGCGCCGCCGTATTCCGACACGATCGGACGGGTCAGCGGATCCCACGTCGCCAGACGCGCGCCAGCCTTCACGGCTTCGCCGTCGCCCACCAGCACGGTCGCGCCGTACGGGATCTTGTGGCGTTCGCGTTCGCGGCCGTTGTCGTCGAAGATCGCCAGTTCGCCGGAACGCGAGATGGCCACGCGTTCGCCCTTGGCGTTCGTGACGTAGCGCATCGTGCTCGCAAAGCCGACGGTACCGCTGGACTTGGTTTCCACCGCGCTGGCCAGGGCCGAACGCGAGGCCGCGCCACCGATGTGGAACGTACGCATCGTGAGCTGCGTGCCCGGTTCACCGATGGACTGGGCGGCGATGACGCCAACCGCTTCGCCCTGGTTGACCGGCGAGCCGCGGCCGAGGTCACGGCCGTAGCAGTGCGCGCACAGGCCATGGCGCGTTTCGCAAGTCAGCGGCGTGCGGACCTTGACTTCGTCCACGCCGATGCGGTCGATGGTGTCGACCATGTCTTCGTCCAGCAGGGTGCCGGCGACGATGGCCGTTTCCTGCGTGTCCGGGTTGACGATGTCCACGGCAGCCACGCGGCCCAGGATGCGGTCGCGCAACGGCTCGATGACTTCGCCGCCTTCGACCAGGGCTTTCATGTTGTAGCCCTGCGAAGTGCCGCAATCGTCCTCGGTGATCACCAGGTCCTGCGTCACGTCGACCAGACGACGGGTCAGGTAACCCGAGTTGGCGGTCTTCAGTGCCGTATCGGCCAGACCCTTACGCGCGCCGTGAGTCGAGATGAAGTACTGGAGTACGTTCAGGCCTTCACGGAAGTTCGCGGTAATCGGCGTTTCGATAATGGAGCCGTCCGGCTTGGCCATCAGGCCGCGCATACCGGCCAGCTGGCGGATCTGGGCGGCCGAACCGCGGGCGCCCGAGTCGGCCATCATGTAGATCGAGTTGAACGATTCCTGGCGCACTTCTTCGCCGTGACGGTTGGTCACGGGCTCGGTGGCCAGCTGTTCCATCATCGCCTTGCCGACCTTGTCGCCGGCCTTGCCCCAGATGTCCACCACGTTGTTGTAGCGTTCCTGGGACGTGACCAGACCCGACGAGTACTGCTTGTCGATTTCCTTCACTTCGCGGCTGGCTTCGGCCAGGATGCCTTCCTTGGCGGTCGGGATCAGCATGTCGCCCATGGCGATCGAGATACCGCCGCGCGTGGCCAGGCGGAAGCCCGACTGCATCAGCTTGTCGGCGAAGATCACCGTGTCGCGCAGGCCGCAGCGGCGGAACGACTGGTTGATCAGGCGCGAGATTTCCTTCTTCTTCAGCGCCTTGTTCAGCACCGTGAAGGGCAGGCCCTTGGGCAGGATCTCGGACAGCAGCGCGCGGCCGACCGTCGTCTCGTGACGGCGGATCACCGGCTGCCAGTCGCCGTTCTCGTCGCGCTCGTGTTCCTTCAGGCGCACGGTGATGCGGCTTTGCAGCTCGACTTCGCCGTTGTCATAGGCGCGCTGGACTTCAGCGACGTCCATGAAGAAGATGCCTTCGCCCTTGCCATTGATACGTTCGCGGGTCGTGTAGTACAGACCCAGCACGATATCCTGCGAAGGCACGATCGACGGTTCGCCGTTGGCCGGGAACAGCACGTTGTTGGAGGCCAGCATCAGGGTGCGGGCTTCCAGCTGGGCTTCCAGCGACAGCGGCACGTGAACGGCCATCTGGTCACCGTCGAAGTCGGCGTTGAACGCCGCGCAAACCAGCGGGTGCAGCTGGATGGCCTTGCCTTCGATCAGGACGGGCTCGAACGCCTGGATGCCCAAACGGTGCAGCGTGGGCGCACGGTTCAGCATGACCGGGTGTTCGCGGATGACTTCTTCCAGGATGTCCCAGACCACCGGTTCCTGGCTTTCCACCAGTTTCTTGGCGGCCTTGATGGTCGTGGCCAGGCCCATCATCTCCAGACGATTGAAGATGAACGGCTTGAACAGTTCCAGGGCCATCAGCTTGGGCAGGCCGCACTGGTGCAGCTTCAGCTGCGGACCCACCACGATGACCGAACGGCCCGAGTAGTCGACGCGCTTGCCCAGCAGGTTCTGACGGAAACGACCGCTCTTGCCCTTGATCATGTCGGCCAGGGACTTGAGCTGGCGCTTGTTGGCGCCCGTCATGGCCTTGCCGCGGCGACCGTTGTCCAGCAGCGAGTCGACGGCTTCCTGCAGCATCCGCTTTTCGTTACGCAGGATGATTTCCGGAGCCTTCAGCTCCAGCAGGCGCTTCAAGCGGTTGTTGCGGTTGATGACGCGGCGGTACAGGTCGTTCAGGTCGGAGGTCGCGAAGCGGCCGCCGTCCAGCGGCACCAGCGGACGCAGGTCCGGCGGCAGCACGGGCAGCACTTCCATGACCATCCACTCGGCCTTGATGCCGGACTTCTGGAAGCCTTCCAGCACCTTCAGGCGCTTGGAGATCTTCTTGATCTTGGCTTCCGAGCTGGTGGCCTTCAGTTCGCCGCGCAGCGTTTCCACTTCGCGGTCGATGTCGATGGTGCGCAGCAGTTCGCGCACGGCTTCCGCGCCCATCAGGGCACGGAAGTCGTCGCCGTACTCTTCGGTCTTGGCGAGGAAATCGTCATCCGACATGATCTGGCCGCGCTTGAGCGGCGTCATGCCGGGTTCGATCACGCACCAGGCTTCGAAGTACAGAACGCGTTCGATGTCGCGCAGGGTCATGTCGAGCACCATGCCCAGACGCGACGGCAGGCTCTTCAGGAACCAGATGTGCGCGACGGGGCTGGCCAGCTCGATGTGGCCCATGCGTTCACGGCGAACCTTGGCGACGGTCACTTCGACGCCGCACTTCTCGCAGATCACGCCGCGGTGCTTCAGGCGCTTGTACTTGCCGCACAAGCACTCGTAGTCCTTGATGGGGCCGAAGATCTTGGAGCAGAACAGGCCGTCGCGCTCGGGCTTGAACGTGCGGTAGTTGATGGTCTCGGGCTTGCGAACTTCGCCGTAAGACCACGAACGGATCTTCTCGGGCGAGGCGATGCCGATCTTGATGGCATCGAACTGCTCGTCTTGCGAGACTTGCTTAAAGAGGTCGAGTAGCGCTTTCATTAGTTACGCTCCAAATCCATGTCCAGGGCCAACGAGCGGATTTCCTTGACCAGCACGTTGAACGATTCCGGCATGCCGGCATCGATGACGTGATCGCCCTTGACGATGTTTTCGTATACCTTGGTACGGCCGGTGATGTCGTCGGACTTCACCGTCAGCATTTCCTGCAGGGTGTAGGCGGCGCCGTAGGCTTCCAGCGCCCACACTTCCATTTCCCCGAAACGCTGGCCGCCGAACTGCGCCTTGCCGCCCAGCGGCTGCTGGGTAACCAAGGAGTACGGGCCGGTCGAACGCGCGTGCATCTTGTCGTCGACCAAGTGGTGCAGCTTCAGGTAGTGCATGTAGCCGACGGTCACGGGACGCTCGAACTGCTCGCCGGTGCGGCCGTCGAACAGCCACGCCTGCGTGCGCGAAGGCGTCAGCGCCATGCGCTTGGCGACTTCGTCCGGATAGGCCAGTTCCAGCATCGTGGTGATTTCCTCTTCGGTCGCGCCGTCGAAGACGGGCGTCGCGAACGGCACGCCGTTCTTGAGGTTCTGGGCCATTTCCATGACTTCGTCGTCGGTCAGCTCGTCGATGCGCGCGCCGGAGCCGGTCGTGTTGTAGACCTTGTCCAGGTAGGCGCGGACGTTCTTGACCTGCGCGGTGCGCTCGTCGCGCAGCATGTCGGCGATGCGGTGACCCACGCCCTTGGCGGCCCAGCCCAGGTGAACTTCCAGCACCTGACCCACGTTCATCCGCGAGGGCACGCCCAGCGGGTTCAGAACGATGTCGGCCGGCGTGCCGTCAGCCATGTGGGGCATGTCTTCCACCGGGGTGATGCGCGAGACCACGCCCTTGTTGCCGTGACGGCCTGCCATCTTGTCGCCAGGCTGCAGACGACGCTTCACGGCCAGGTAGACCTTGATCATCTTCAGCACGCCCGGGGGCAGCTCGTCGCCTTGCGTCAGCTTCTTGCGCTTCTCTTCGAAGGCCAGATCGAACTGGTGACGCTTCTGCTCCAGCGATTCCTTGGCTTGTTCCAGCACGACAGCGTGCGGCTCGTCGGCCAGACGGATGTCGAACCACTGCCAGCGGTCCAGATCGGCCAGGTAGGCCTTGGTGATCGTGGCGCCCTTGGCCAGCTTGCGCGGGCCGCCGTTGACGGTCTTGTTCACCAGCATCTTTTCGATACGGTCGAACTGGTCGTTTTCAACGATGCGCAGCTGGTCGTTCAGGTCCTGGCGATAGCGGCGCAGTTCATCGTCGATGATGGACTGGGCGCGCTTGTCGCGCACGATGCCTTCGCGGGTGAACACCTGCACGTCGATCACGGTGCCGGTCATGCCCGAGGGCACGCGCAGCGAGGTGTCCTTAACGTCGGACGCCTTTTCGCCGAAGATGGCGCGCAGCAGCTTTTCTTCCGGCGTCAGCTGGGTTTCGCCCTTCGGCGTGACCTTGCCGACCAGCACGTCGTCGGCGCTGACTTCGGCGCCGATGTAGGTGATGCCGGAGTCGTCCAGACGGTTCAGTTGCGTCTCAGCCAGGTTGCTGATGTCGCGCGTGATTTCTTCCGGTCCAAGCTTCGTGTCGCGCGCGACGACCGTCAGTTCCTCGATGTGCACCGAGGTGTAGCGGTCATCGGCCACGACCTTCTCGGAGATCAGGATCGAGTCTTCGAAGTTGTAGCCGTTCCAGGGCATGAACGCGATCAGCATGTTCTGGCCCAGGGCGAGTTCGCCCAGGTCCGTCGATGCGCCGTCGGCCAGCACGTCACCCTTGGCGACACGGTCGCCGCGCTTGACGATGGGACGCTGGTTGATGTTCGTGTTCTGGTTGGAACGCGTGTACTTGATCAGGTTGTAGATGTCGACGCCGACTTCGCCAGCGACGTTTTCTTCATCGTTCACGCGGATCACGACACGCTCGGCGTCGACGTGGTCGACCAGGCCGCCACGCAGCGCCTGCACGGTGGTGCCCGAGTCAACGGCCACGGTGCGCTCGATACCGGTGCCCACGACCGGCTTTTCCGGACGCAGGCAAGGCACGGCCTGACGTTGCATGTTGGCGCCCATCAGCGCGCGGTTCGCGTCGTCGTGCTCCAGGAACGGAATCAGCGAGGCAGCGACCGACACGATCTGCGACGGGGCCACGTCCATGTAGTGCACGTTGGCCGGGGCGGTCAGCATGGTTTCGCCAGCTTCACGGCAAGCGACCAGGTCGTCCACGAAACGGCCTTCTTCGTCGAGCGCGGCGTTGGCCTGTGCAATGACGTAGTGGCTTTCTTCGATGGCCGACAGGTAATCGATCTGCTCGCTGACGCGGCCGTCGATGATCTTGCGGTACGGCGTTTCCAGGAAGCCGTACTCGTTCAGACGAGCGTACAGCGCCATGGAGTTGATCAGGCCGATGTTCGGGCCTTCCGGCGTTTCGATCGGGCAGACGCGGCCGTAGTGGGTCGGGTGCACGTCGCGGACTTCGAAGCCGGCGCGCTCGCGGGTCAGACCGCCCGGGCCCAGAGCGGAAACACGGCGCTTGTGCGTGATTTCCGACAGCGGGTTGGTCTGGTCCATGAACTGCGACAGCTGGCTCGAACCGAAGAACTCCTTGATGGCGGCCGAGATCGGCTTGGAGTTGATCAGGTCGTGCGGCATCAGGTTTTCGGTCTCGGCCTGGCCCAGACGTTCCTTGACGGCGCGCTCCACACGCACGAGGCCGGCGCGGAACTGGTTTTCGGCCAGTTCGCCGACGCAACGCACGCGGCGGTTGCCCAGGTGATCGATGTCGTCGATCTGGCCACGGCCGTTACGCAGCTCGACCAACACCTTGATGGTTTCAAGGATGTCTTCGTTGGTCAGCGTCATCGGACCCGAGGTGTCTTCACCACGGCCCAGACGGCTGTTGACCTTCATGCGGCCGACGCGCGACAGATCGTACGTTTCTTCGCTGTAGAACAGGCGCTGGAACAGGGCCTCCACCGCTTCTTCGGTGGGGGGCTCGCCAGGGCGCATCATGCGATAGATGGCAACGCGCGCGGCCATCTGGTCGGCGGTTTCGTCGGTGCGCAGGGTCTGCGAGATGTACGGGCCGCGATCCAGGTCGTTCGTGTAGAGCGTCTGGATGTCGTGCACGCTGGCGGCGCGCAGGGCGCCCAGCACGCTTTCCGTGATTTCGTCGTTGGCGTTGGCGATGACTTCGCCGGTGTCCGGATCAACGATGTTCTTGGCCAGCACGCGGCCGTACAGGAAGTCTTCCGGCACGGAGATGCGCTGGATGCCCCCGGCAGCCAGGTCGCGCAGGTGCTTCGCGTTGATGCGCTTGTCCTTCTCGACGATCACCTTGCCGGAGCGGTCGGAGATGTCGAAACGGGCCATTTCGCCCTTCCAGCGCTCAGCCACGAATTCCATCATCGCGCCTTCGCTCTTCAGTTCGAAGTTGTCGAAGTCGAAGAAGTTGGCCAGGATCGATTCCGGCGTCATGCCGATGGCCTTGCACAGGATCGTGACGGGCATCTTGCGGCGGCGGTCGACGCGGAAGAACAGGACGTCCTTCGGGTCGAATTCGAAGTCCAGCCACGAACCGCGGTAGGGAATCACGCGGGCCGAGAACAGGAGCTTGCCGGAGCTGTGGGTCTTGCCGCGGTCGTGCTCGAAGAACACGCCGGGCGAACGGTGCAGCTGCGAAACGATGACACGCTCGGTGCCGTTGATGACGAAGGAACCCGTGCCCGTCATGAGCGGAATTTCGCCCATGTAGACTTCCTGTTCCTTCACTTCCTTCACGGTGGGCTTGCTGACTTCGCGGTCGAGCAGCACCAGGCGGACCTTGGCTCGCAGGGGCGAGGCATAGGTCAGGCCACGTTGCTGACATTCCTTGACATCGAACACCGGTTCGCCGAGCACATAGCTCACGAACTCCAAGCGCGCCATACCGTTGTGACTAACGATCGGGAAAATCGACGAGAACGCCGCCTGCAAACCGTCGGCTACGCGATCGGACGGGGCGGTATCCGCCTGCAGGAAAGTTAGGTAGGATTGAAGCTGTGTCGCCAACAGGAAGGGAACGTTTTGAACGTCTTCACGCTTGGCGAAGCTTTTGCGGATGCGCTTTTTTTCGGTGTACGAGTAAGGCATGAGCACTCCGACTCGAGGTTGCATGGGCCGTCAACCACGGCCCCAGGTGATACGACTCCAGGAAACCCCTCTGTAAAAGGCATGACCCCAGCAGGGGTTTCCTGGAAACGCAAAAGCCCGGGGACTGCAAACTGCGCTGTCCCCGGGCAAGTTGACGCAGGTCTTACTTGACTTCGACCTTGGCGCCAGCTTCTTCCAGCTTCTTCTTGGCGGCTTCGGCGTCAGCCTTGGCAACGCCTTCCTTGACGGGCTTCGGAGCGCCGTCGACCAGGTCCTTGGCTTCCTTCAGGCCCAGACCGGTCAGCTCGCGCACGGCCTTGATGACGGAAACCTTGTTGGCGCCGGCTTCAGCCAGGACAACGGTGAACTCGGTTTGCTCTTCAGCAGCGGCGGCAGCGCCACCAGCGGCGGGAGCAGCGACAGCGACAGCGGCGGCAGCAGCCGACACGCCGAACTTCTCTTCCATTTCCTTGATCAGCTCGGACAGCTCGAGCACGGTCATGCCAGCGATGGCGTCAAGGATTTCAGCTTTGTTAAGTGCCATTTTTCAGAACTCCAAAAATTTTGGTAATGCCAGGGTTTGGGTGTCGCTCGGTCGTTCAGCGAATTCCGGACAGCAGGGCGATTAGGCCGCTGCCTTCTGGTCGCGCACGGCGGCGAGGCCACGGGCGAACTTGGTCGGAACTTCGTTGAGCGTACGCACGAATTGCGCGATGGGGGCTTGCATGGTGCCCAGCAGTTTCGACAGCAACTCTTCGCGCGAGGGCATGGTGGCCAGGGCCTTCACGCCGTCTTGGTTCAACAGGTTGTTGGGCAGAGCGCCCGCCTTGATGACCAGCTTGTCGTTGCTTTTCGCGAAACCTGCGAGGACCTTGGCCGCCGAAACCGGATCAGCGCTGATACCGTAGATCAGCGGACCGGTCAGTTGCTCGGCCAACGGCTCGAAAGCCGTGCCGGCAACAGCACGACGGGCCAGCGAGTTCTTCAGAACACGCAGATACACGCCCGATTCACGCGCAGTTTTGCGCAGTACGGTGACAGAGGCGACGTCCAGACCACGGTACTCGGCGATAACGATCGATTGGGCCTTGGCAACTTCAGCCGAGACTTCCTCGATCACCACCGCTTTCTCTTGACGATTGAGACTCACGGTTTGAACACTCCATCAAAAGACGCTTGGGGCGATTGCCTTGCGCATCAACCGAATGCGGCGCCTGGTCGAGTTCTTCATATAAAGAAATCTTCCTGGGGACGCCGTCTACGCTGGATCCGAACTATGCGAGCTTCGGGATTAAGCGGGGCAGCGGGAACTGCCTTCCTTGCGGAAAAGCGAGACTCGGTACTGCCCTGCTCCAGCGGTCTTTGACAGCAGCATCCGGAGAAATCCGGATGCGGCCCAAAGTACGTTTACAACTGTCGGGATTAAGCCGACAGCGAGGCGATTTCCACGCGCGCACCGCCGCCCATCGTGGACGAAACGGCCAGCTTGCGCAGGTAAATGCCCTTGGCGGCTGCGGGACGGGCCTTTTGCAGGGCGTCGACCAGAGCGGCCAGGTTGGTTTGCAGCTGTTCCACGCCGAACGACGCGCGGCCGATCGTTGCGTGGATGATGCCGGCCTTGTCGGTACGGTACTGAACCTGACCGGCCTTGGCGTTCTTGACGGCGGTGACGACGTCGGGGGTCACGGTGCCGACCTTCGGGTTCGGCATCAAGCCACGGGGACCCAGGATCTGGCCCAGGGCACCCACGACACGCATCGTGTCGGGCGAGGCGATGACCACGTCGAAGTCCATTTGACCGGCCTTGATCTGGTCGGCCAGGTCGTCCAGACCGACGATGTCGGCGCCGGCGGCCTTGGCGGCTTCAGCCTTGTCGCCTTGGGCGAACACGGCGACGCGGACCGACTTGCCGGTGCCGGCGGGCAGCACGACCGAACCGCGGACCAGTTGGTCCGACTTCTTCGGGTCGATGCCGAGTTGCACGGCCACGTCGATGGACTCGTCGAACTTGGCGACGGCGGTTTCCTTGACCAGGGTCAGGGCTTCAGCGACCGGGTACAGCTTCGTGCGGTCGATCTTCTGCGCAATGGCAGCAGCGCGCTTGGACAGTTTTGCCATGATTAGATCCCCTCAACCGTGATGCCCATGCTGCGGGCGCTGCCAGCGATCGTGCGCACGGCGGCTTCCAGATCAGCGGCGGTCAGATCGGGGCCCTTGGCCTTGGCGATCTCTTCAGCTTGAGCGCGGGTCAGCGTGCCGACCTTGTCGGTATGCGGCTTGGCCGAACCCTTTTGCACGCCGGCGGCCTTCTTGATGAGGACCGTCGCGGGCGGGGTCTTCATGATGAAGGTGAAGCTCTTGTCCGCGAAGGCGGTGATCACCACCGGAATCGGCAGACCGGGCTCCATGCCCTGCGTCTTGGCGTTGAACGCCTTGCAGAATTCCATGATGTTCAGGCCACGCTGACCCAGGGCCGGGCCAATCGGGGGGGAGGGGTTAGCCTTACCAGCCGGCACTTGCAGCTTGATAAAGCCGACGATCTTCTTCGCCATGCTTTGCTCCTTGCGGGTTATATCGCTCCGCGCCATTCAGGCCCGAAGCTCCCCGGGGTTTGAAATTAGGTCTTTTCGACCTGACTGAAATCGAGTTCGACGGGCGTGGCGCGACCAAAAATGGTGACAGACACGCGCACCTTGCTCTTTTCGTAATTGACTTCTTCGACGTTGCCGTTGAAGTCTGCAAACGGACCTTCCTTGACCCGAACCATCTCGCCCACTTCGAACAGGATCTTGGGGCGGGGTTTCTCGACACCCTCTTCCATCTGGGAGAGGATCTTCTCGACTTCCTTCTCGGAAATCGGGGTCGGACGGTTGCCCGAGCCACCCAAAAAGCCGGTGACGCGGTTGGTGTTCTTGACCAGGTGCCACGTTTCGTCGGTCAGGTCCATTTCAACCAGGACGTAACCGGGGAAAATGCGGCGTTCGGTGATCGACTTCTGGCCACCCTTGACCTCGACGACTTCCTCGGAGGGCACAAGAATGCGGCCGAAAGACGTTTGCAGGCCCGCGCGCTCGATGCGCTCGTTCAGGGCCTTGTGTACGCTTTTTTCCATGCCGGAGTACACATGGACGACATACCAACGCTTACTCATTCGCCGTCCTTATTTCCAGCCCAGCAACAGGCCGTAGAGAATCCATTCGATGCCCTTGTCGAGCACCCACATGAAAATGCCCATGACCGCCACAAACGCGAAAACGATGCCCGTCATCTGGGTCGTTTCCTTGCGCGTGGGCCACGAGACACGCTTGACTTCGTTGTAGGACTCGCTAGCGAAGCTCAGGGTACGGCGGCCGGGCTCGCTGAACCAGGCAATCGCGGCTGCGATCACGAGGCCGCCGACGAACACGCCGATACGGGCAGGCATCGGCTGCGCGCTGAGCACGGAGAACCCGACGATGCCAGCAATAACGACAAGAACCGCCAGCCCGAGCTTCACCCGGTCGGCGGTACTGGTTACGGTTTCTACGCTGGTATTAGACATATTGCGACGCGAGCCGCCGTGAATGCGTAACTCGCGATGATCTCCCGCGGGTTTATCCTGGCGGTGGCAGGGGCAGTAGGAATCGAACCTACAACCTTCGGTTTTGGAGACCGACGCTCTGCCAATTGAGCTATGCCCCTAAAACACTACACTTGCACTACAGCAGCTTCCGCATTACATGCAATAGCTTGCGGAACCATACATCATACTACTTTTACAGCACAGATGGATAGAGGGGCTCGAAAGCCCACTCTACCCATCCGGGTATTGCTTACTTCAGGATCTTGGCGACGACGCCGGCGCCGACGGTACGACCGCCTTCACGGATGGCGAAACGCAGGCCTTCTTCCATGGCGATCGGAGCCAGCAGCTTGACCGTCATGGCCACGTTGTCGCCCGGCAGGACCATTTCCTTGTCGGCCGGCAGCTCGATC
>PJUK01000264.1_pt1 | contig 23213 bp, 25 predicted proteins | sample 1512211 | NCBI WGS metagenome assembly PJUK01 (sample SAMN08177668, study PRJNA422409) | Feces metagenome, whole genome shotgun sequencing project.
AAGTTCTTCATCACCGCCCCGTCGACCAGCACCGCCTCGCCGTCGGTCACCGGCGGCAGCACCCCTGGCAGCGAGATCGAGGCGCGCAGCGCCCGATGCAGCGCTCCGGTGCGATGCAGGTGATAGGCGCCCGAGGTCAGGTTCGACGACACGCAGAAGAACGGCAGCCACAGGTCGGCGATGTCGATGTCGCCGAAGTGCTCGTGCAGGCGGTCCTTGACCTTCTCGCCCCGGGTCATGGCGATCAGCGGAAAGGCGATGTCGTCCAGCGGGCTGGATTCCACGAAGGCCTGGCGGATCCGGGTCTCCATCTCGCCGTCGTCCCAGCCCATGGCCAGGCCCGCCGCGACGATGGCGCCCATCGAGGCGCCGCCGACGAAGTCGATGGGCACGCCCCGTTCGCGCAGCGCCTGGACGGCGCCGACATGGGCGTAGGCCCGCGCGCCGCCGCCGGAAAGGACGAGACCCACCGACTGGCCGGTCAGCACCCGGGCCAGGCGCTCGACGTCGGCCAGGCCGTTTTCGCGCAGGTGGAACAGGCGGGCCGCGTCGGTGGCCTCGACCCAGGCCTGCGAGCCCTGGGGCCGCTTGGCGGCGGGCGGCTGGATCAGGATCAGGTCGATCAGGCGCTGGGCCTGCAGCGGCCGCGAGGCGTAGGTCGGCAGCTCGCCGGGCGGCGGACGATCGCCGCGGCCGACCCGGAACAGCCGGTCGACCTGGCGGCCGACCACGTGCTTCCAGGCCGTCTCGTGCATCTCGGCGACGTACAGCACGAAGTCGTGGGTGCGCTCCACGCGGCTGAACCACTCGGTGGGGGCCAAGAGACTCTCGCCGCCCTCGACGGTGACCGCATAGCCCAGCGAGGCGATGCAGCGGGCGATGCGCTCGACGATCGGGCGGATGGGCGGGCCGTCGCTGGCGGCGATGAAGCCGTAGACCGACGGATCGCCGATGGAGGCGTGGGCGCCGGCCTGGCGGGCGCGGCGGATCATCAGCCGCGACAGCTCGATCATCACGTCGGGGTCCTGCTCGACCGCCTCGAAGAAGGCGGTGCGGGGCAGGGCCAGCACCTCGGAATCGCGCAGCGCCACCATGTGGGCCGAGTGAGGGGCGCCGGCGATCATCGCCATCTCGCCGGCCGGCTCGCCCGGGCGGATCACGCCCAGGAACTGCGGTTCCTGGCCCTCTTCGCGCCTGAAGGCGCCGAGGCGGCCGGTGCGCAGGAAGTAGAGGTGGTCGGAGGCCTCGCCGGGCGCATAGAGTAGGGAGCCGCCGGGCAGGGAGAACCAGGCGGCGTCGCCCTCGCGCCCTTCGCGCGCGAACAGCCGGGCCAGGGCCGTGTCGGCCATGAAGTCGGGTAGGGTGACCACGAGACGGACGCTAAACGGAACCGGCGAGCTTTGCCAATGAGGGTGAAATATCGTCGCTTTCGGAAGGAAACGGAAAAGGCTATGCCTCGCCTATGCCGAAGCTAAACACGCTTATTGACAAGAACAGCGCTTCGTTCGCGAAAAACGCTGCCCACAACACGGCCCTGGTGGAGGAACTGCGCGAAAGGGTCGCGACCGCGGCCCTGGGCGGCTCGGAGAGCGCCCGCAGCAAGCACGCCGCCCGTGGCAAGCTGCTGCCCCGCGAGCGCGTCGAGCGTCTGCTGGACCCCGGTTCGCCGTTCCTGGAGATCGGCCAGCTGGCTGCCTTCGACCTCTACAAGGGCGAAGCGCCGGGCGCGGGAATCATCGCCGGGATTGGCCGGGTCTCGGGCCGCGAGGTGATGATCGTGGCCAACGACGCCACGGTGAAGGGCGGCGCCTATTTCCCGATGACGGTGAAGAAGCACCTGCGCGCCCAGGAGATCGCCGAGCAGAACCGCCTGCCGTGCGTCTATCTGGTCGACAGCGGCGGCGCGAACCTGCCCCACCAGGCCGAGGTGTTCCCCGACCGCGACCACTTCGGCCGGATCTTCTTCAACCAGGCGCGGATGAGCGCCCGCGGCATCGCCCAGATCGCCTGCGTCATGGGATCGTGCACCGCCGGCGGCGCCTATGTGCCGGCGATGAGCGACGAGACCGTCATCGTCCGCGAGCAGGGCACCATCTTCCTGGCCGGCCCGCCGCTGGTGAAGGCCGCCACCGGCGAGGTGATCAGCGCCGAGGAGCTGGGCGGGGCCGACACCCACGGCCGCCGTTCGGGCGTCGTCGACCACGTGGCCGACGACGACGAGCACGCGCTGGAGATCGTCCGCTCGATCGTCGCCAACCTGAACGCCGAGAAGCGGCACGAGGCGGTGGTCGCCGACGCCGAGCCGCCGCTCTACGACCCCGAAGAGATCTACGGCGTCGTGCCGACCGACGTGCGCGCGCCCTACGACGTGCGCGAGGTGATCGCCCGCATCGTCGACGGCAGCAAGTTCGACGAGTTCAAGGCGCTGTACGGCACGACCCTGGTCTGCGGCTTCGCCCGCATCTGGGGCCAGCCGGTGGCGATCCTGGCCAACAACGGCGTGCTATTTTCCGAGAGCGCGCTGAAGGGCGCGCACTTCATCGAGCTGGCCTGCAAGCGCAAGATCCCGCTGGTGTTCCTGCAGAACATCTCGGGCTTCATGGTCGGCGGCAAGTACGAGGCCGGCGGCATCGCCAAGGACGGCGCCAAGCTGGTCACCGCGGTGGCGAGCGCGGAGGTGCCGAAGTTCACGGTGCTGATCGGCGGCAGCTTCGGGGCCGGCAACTACGGCATGTGCGGCCGCGCCTACAGCCCGCGCTTCCTGTTCACCTGGCCCAACAGCCGCATCTCGGTGATGGGCGGCGAGCAGGCCGCCAGCGTGCTGGCCACCGTCCACCGCGACGCAGGCAGCTGGAGCGAGGAAGAGGCCGAGGCCTTCAAGGCTCCGATCCGCCAGCGCTACGAGGACGAGGGCAATCCCTACCACGCCACCTCGCGGCTGTGGGACGACGGGATCATTGATCCGGCGCAAACCCGCGACGTGCTGGGCCTGGCCATATCGGCCAGCCTGAACGCGCCGATTCCGGAGACGACCTTCGGCGTCTTCAGGATGTGACGGTGCAAGCGGAACCTCTGCTTTGGGCGTAGGATTAGACTTCCGATTAGAAGGAGCGTGCTCATGACCAACCCCATCGCCGACCCGATCGTCGAGGTTCCCGACACCGACGCCATGAGCCCGCTGGTCCATATCGACTCCACGCCCGAGGGGGCGGTGACGGTGTGGATCAACCGGCCCGAGAAGAAGAACGCCTTCGACGGCGAGACCATCGCCGCTCTGGCCCAGGCGTTCGAGACCCTGCACGGGGCCGAGGGCGTGCGGATCGTGTTCCTGCGCGGCGTGGGCGGCACGTTCTGCGCCGGGGCCGACCTGGAATGGATGGCCGCCGCCGCCGAGTGGGACGAGGACGATAACCGCACCGACGCGCTGGAGCTGGCGCGGATGCTCAAGGCCTTGCACGACATTCCGGCCCTGACCGTGGCCCTGGTCGAGGGCGCGGCCTTCGGCGGCGGGGCGGGCCTGGTGGCCGCCTGCGACCATGCCCTGGCCAGCGCGGATGCGAAGTTCGCCTTCTCGGAAGTGAAGCTGGGCCTGACCCCGGCCACCATCAGCCCCTACGTCATCGCCGCGCTGGGGCCGCGCACGTCCAAGCTCCTGTTCGCCACCGGCCGGGTGTTCGACGCCGACGCCGCCTGGAGCTACGGCCTGGTCGACGAGGTGTTCGACGACGTCGAGGGCCTGGTCGCCGCCCAGGACGCCCTGATCGAGGAGGTCCTCGTCTGCGCGCCCGGCGCGATCGGCGACGCCAAGGCCCTGGTCAACGACTTCGCTTTCGAGAAGATCGATCGCGGCCTGATCGACGACAGCGCCCGCCGCATCGCCCGCCGCCGCGTCTCCGACGAGGGTCAGGAAGGCGTTCGGGCCTTCCTGGGCAAGCGCAAGCCCAGCTGGATGGCCGACAGCTAGCATGCTGTGTCCGAGCAGCGGTCATCGCGCGCGATGCGATTTCCTCAGGTTGCATCGCGCGTAGCATCATGCCCCGGGGCCGCCTGGCTGGCCTTGGGGGATGATCATGATATCGCGTGCGGCTCTGGTGGTCGTGGCTCTCTGCGCGGCGGCGCTGTCCGGCTGCGTCGAGACGGTGCAGGGGGCGAACTGGAGCGGCCCGGATGTCTGGACCGGCGACGGGCGGCTCACCTCGAAGAAGGCTTTGCAGGAGCATGTCGAGGGCGTGGCCGTGCTGGTCTGCCGCCAGGCCGAGGAAGGGCGACTGGCCGACTGCCGGATCGGCCTTGAGACGCCCGAGGGCTACGGCTTCGCCGATGCGGCGATGCGGATGTCGGGGCAGATGAAGATCGTCCCCGCCGAGCGGCGTCCGTTGGGGGAAATCCTGGCCCTGCCGGTGTCGTTCTGCCCCACGCCCAAGGATCGCCCGGCCTGCCAGGCGCGCGCCGCGCAGCGGGCCAAGGAGGTGGCCGAGAAGGCGAGCTGAAGGCGAGCGCGCCTCGAAAGCCCCTTGCCCCGGCCGTAAAAACGCGCATCTAGGCGCCATGCGCCGGTTCGACTTTTCCAGCCCCGACTTCGCCCAGGCCTTCAAGGCCTTCCTCGACGAGCGCCGCGGTTCGCCCGCCGACGTCGACGCCGCGACCGCGGATGTGCTGGAGGCCGTGCGACACGGCGGGCTGGACGCCGTGCTCGACTACACCCGCCGCTTCGACAAGGTGGAGCTGACGCCGCAGACCGTGCGCGTCACCGCCGACGAGATCGAGGCCGGCGCGGCCGAGTGCTCGGCCGAGGTGCGCGAGGCCATCGCCTTCGCCGCGGCTCGCATCCGCGCCTATCACAGCCGCCAGCGTCCGGCCGACCAGGCCTGGACCGACGAAGCCGGCGTCGAGCTGGGCTGGCGCTGGACCCCGCTGGAGGCCGTGGGCGTCTACGTGCCCGGCGGCCGCGCGGCCTATCCCTCGACCGTGCTGATGAACGCCGTGCCGGCCCAGGTGGCGGGCGTCGACCGCATCGCCATGGTGACCCCGCCCGGCAAGCTGCAGCCTGCGGTGCTCGCGGCGGCCAAGGAAGCCGGCGTCACCGAGATCTGGCGCATCGGCGGGGCCCAGGCCGTGGCCGCGCTCGCCTATGGCGCCGGACCCATCCAGCCGGTCGACAAGATCGTCGGCCCGGGCAACGCCTATGTCACCGCCGCCAAGCGCCGCCTGTACGGCGTGGTCGGCATCGACGCCCTGGCCGGCCCGTCGGAGATCGTCGTGGTCGCTGACCGTGACAACAACCCCGACTGGATCGCCGCCGACCTGCTGAGCCAGGCCGAGCACGACCCGGCCGCCCAGTCGATCCTGATCACCGACGATGCGGCCTTCGCCGCCGCCGTCGAGGCCGCCGTGACCGAGCGCCTGAAGACCCTGTCGACCGGCGAGGACGCCGCCGCCTCGTGGCGCGACCACGGCGCGGTGATCATCGCCCCGCTGGACGAGAGTCCCGCCCTGGTCGACGCCATCGCGCCTGAGCACGTCGAGTTCGCCATGGAGAACCCGGAAGCGCTGTCGGACCGGGTGCGCCACGCCGGCGCGATCTTCCTGGGCCGCCTGACGCCGGAAGCCATCGGCGACTACGTGGCCGGCTCCAACCACGTGCTGCCGACCAGCCGCGCGGCGCGCTTCCAGTCGGGCCTGTCGATCTACGACTTCATCAAGCGCACCTCGATCGTGAAGTGTGACGCGGCCTCGTTCGGCATCCTGGGTCCGCACACGGCGGCGCTGGCGCAGGCCGAGGGTCTGCCGGCCCACGCCTTGTCCGCATCCATCCGGTTGCCTTCGAAGGGCTGACAGGCAAATCTCGCCATCCGATGTCAGACGCGCCCAAGCACTTCCTGAAGACGATCGCCATCGACGAGGATTCGCTGGCGGCGGCCTCGCGCGACCAGGAGCAGGAGCGCCAGGTCGCGATCTTCGATCTCCTGGACGAGAACTATTTCGAGCCGGCCGAGGCGCAGGGCGGGCCCTATGACCTGAAGCTGTCGCTGATCGAGAACCGGCTGGCGCTGGATATCGCCGGCGCCGGCTACGAGAAGCGGCATCTGCTGTCGCTGTCGCCGTTCCGCGGGGTGATCCGCGACTATTTCATGATCTGCGACAGCTACTACCAGGCGATCCGCAATTCGACGCCTCAGCAGATCGAGGCCTTGGACATGGGCCGGCGCGGCCTGCACAACGAAGGCTCGGCCCTGCTGCGCGAGCGGCTGGACGGCAAGGTGAAGACCGATCTCGACACGGCCCGGCGCCTTTTCACCCTGATCTGCGCGCTGCACTGGCGGGGCTGATCGTGGTCGATCTGCCCGATGCGGTGCTGTTCACCTGCAACTACAACCGCGTGCGCTCGCCGATGGCCGAGGCGCTGTTCAAGCGCTTCTACGGCACCCGGGCCTATGTCGATTCCTGCGGCCTGAAGCCGGACCCGGCCGGCGAGGGGATCGACCCCTTCGTGGTGGCGGTGATGGACGAGATGGGCGTCGACGTGGCCGCCCACCAGCCCAAGACCTTCGACGAGCTGGAGGACAACAGCTTCGACGTCGTCGTCTCGCTGACGCCCGAGGCCCAGCACCGGGCCGTGGAGCTGTCGCGCGACCGCTCGGTCGAGATCGAGTACTGGCCGACCCACGATCCGACCCTGGTGAACGACGGCTCGCGCGACGCCATGCTGGCGGCCTATCGCGAGGTTCGCGACACGCTTTCGGCCGCGATTCGCGCGCGTTTCGGGACACCATCGACGTTTGGGGGGTGAATGCGCTATAAGCCCCGCCTCGCAGCCGCGGCTCGCGTCACGACTCGCCCGCGGGTCGCGCGGGCCGCGTTGCTATTGAACCCCTGTTGAGAGGCCTGATGGCTAAGGAAGAACTGCTCGAGTTTCCCGGCACGGTCAGCGAACTGCTGCCCAACGCCACCTTCCGCGTGAAGCTCGAGAACGATCACGAGATCATCGCCCACACCGCCGGCAAGATGCGCAAGAACCGCATCCGCGTGCTGGCCGGCGACAAGGTGCTCGTGGAAATGACGCCCTACGACCTGACCAAGGGCCGTATCACCTACCGCTTCAAGTAAGCCGGGCGCGCACATGACGGTCGCCCAGCCTTCGCTGGTCCTGGCCAGTGCGAGCCCCCGGCGCTTGGACCTGTTGGCCCAGGTCGGCGTAACGCCCGACCGGGTCGATCCCGCCGACATCGACGAGTCGCCCCTGCGCGACGAGACCCCGCGTCGCCACGCCCTGCGCCTGGCGCAGGAAAAGGCGCGCGCCGTCGCGGCCCGTTCGCCGGGCGATTTCGTGCTGGCCGCCGACACCGTGGTGGCCGTCGGCCGCCGCATCCTGCCCAAGGCCGAGAGCGAGGCCGACGTCCGCTACTGCCTGACGCTGCTGACCGGACGCGCCCACAAGGTGCTGACCGGCGTCGCGCTGATCGGGCCGGACGGAACGATCAGCTCGCGCGTCGTCGAGACCCGGGTGGTGTTCAAGCGTCTCTCGGCTTCCGAATTCGAATCCTACGTCGCGGGCGGGCAGTGGCGCGGCAAGGCCGGCGGCTACGGCGTGCAGGGGCAGGCGGGCGGCTTCATCGTCGACCTGCAGGGCTCCTATCCCAGCGTCGTGGGCCTGCCGCTGTACGAGACCCTGTGCATGCTCGAAGGCAAGGGCTGGACCCGTCGCGAGGCCGCCGCATGAGCGAGCGTCGCGCATACTTCCACAAGGGCGTCGGCGAGACCGTCGGCGTCGTCACCCTGGACGGCCGGCCCGAGCGGCTGATCGTGCAATGGCCGGGCGATGATCCGCTGGACGCCGAGGGCGTGCGGGGCGTGGCCCGGGTGAAATCCATCGGGCGCGCCTTCGGGGCCGCCTTCGTGGCCCTGCCGGGCGGCGCCGACGTGCTGCTGCCGATCAAGCCCGATATGCCCAAGCTGGTGCAGGGCGGCCTGGTCGAGATCGAGATCCGCACCGTCTCGCGCGCCGACAAGGCCGCCGTCGCCCGTTTCGTCGCCGAAGGCCCCGTGGGGGAGGGGGCCGAGCCGCGCGTGCTGGCCGCGGCCCCCACGGTCGAGGAGCAGCTTCGCCACTATGTGAAGGCCGGCTCGCCGACCACCGGCGAGCGCGCGCTGGAGGCCGTCGAGGCGGCCGAGGCCGACATTCTCGAGACGATCTTCGCCCTGCCGGGCGGCGGCGACGTCGCCATCGAGACGACCCGCGCCCTGACGTCGGTCGACGTCGACCTGGGCGGCCGGGAGGGCGACGCCAAGCGCGCCGCCCGCCAGGCCAACATGGCCGCCATCGCCGTTTCGGCCCGCGTGCTGCGCCTGAAGGGGCTGGGCGGCCTGGTGGTGTTCGACCTGGTGGGGCGCGGCCACGACGGCCAGGCCCTGACCGTGGCGGCCCGCAACGCCTTCGCGCCCGACAACCCTGGCGTGGCGATCGGGGCGATCAGCAAGTTCGGGGCGCTGGAGATGGCCCTGCCGCGCCGCGCGCGGCCGGTCATGGAGCGCCTGGTCGACGCCCGCGGCGCCTGGACGGCGCCCTATGCCGCCCGCCGCCTGGCGCGGGCTCTGGAGCGGGAAGGGCGGGCCGATCCCGGCGGCCGCCTGGCGGCCCGCTGCGCCCCGGCCGTGCTGGAGGCCTTCGCCGAGCTCGACGCCGGCCTGGCCGAGCGCCTGGGCCGCCGTTTCACCGTTTCGGCCGAGCCGGGCTGGAGCAACGACCGCATCGAGGTGTCCGCGGCATGAGCAGCGCCTGTCCCATCTGCGGCAAGCCCGCCCAGGAGGCCACGCGTCCGTTCTGCTCCAAGCGCTGCTCGGACGTGGACCTGCAGCGCTGGCTGTCGGACCGCTACGTCGTGCCGGGCGGTCAGGACGACGAGGAAAACCCTCCATCCACAGACTTCGACAATTAGTCGAAAAGGCCGCTGGACAAGCCCTGCGGCCTCTCTTATAGACCCCCTCCTCGCCGCAGGGCGAGGCCAGAGGCGGCCTTCACCGCTTCGAAGGCCCAAGGGCCTGGGTAGCTCAGTTGGTAGAGCAGCGGATTGAAAATCCGCGTGTCGCTGGTTCGATTCCGGCCCCAGGCACCACCTTCCAAAATCATTTCTTTGCAGCATCTGCAGCGTAGCTCGCTTTCAGCGAAGCCGTGACGTCTCGGGCTTTGTCGCCGGCGGATAAACGATCCCCTCGGCCGTTCGATAGGGCTTGTCCCACCAGTAGGTCTGCCTCGGGGCCAGGTGAATGGCGTGGAGCAGGGCTTGGGGAGCCGATCCGCCCTCCTGGAAGCCTCCCTGGTCGATGCAGTTGCGGTCGAGGCTGTAGCGCAGGCGTAGCGCCTCGCCCATCGTCGTGCTGCGAAGGCCCGAGGGGAGGGAGGAGGCTGGCAGGCAGGCGGCCGATACGATCCGCTGTCCCTCGTCGTCGACATAGACGTGCCCGTAGTCGGGCATGCTGACGCTCAGGCTGGTGTCGCCGCCGATCCAGCCGCAGACCACCAGAACGATGACGGTCAGGCCAAAGGCGATGGAAGCCGCGGATTTGATCGCGCCGAGGATCGCGGGCATGCGAGGGCCCTTCCCCCGCCTTGCGGCGGTGCGCACCCTTGCCGAAAGCCTAGCTTGCCGGTTCCGGCGCTGTCGATAACGCGAATGCGCTAGCTAGGGGCCTCGAGCCTAAGTCGGTGGGCCGACGGATTCTTGTCCGATGAGGACATTTGCGAGCGGGGCCAGAGATTCTGAGGCGCCTCGTTTGAGGGACATCTGACCACCTTGCGCGCACTCGGCGGAAGATCGCTGTTTTGTCGCCATGCTGCGCTGCGGCGCCAATATTCCCTTTGATAGGGAAAAACCGCTCCGAAATCCTGATTTGCCATTTGTGCAATGCAGCAAAGGGCGTTCATCGGGGGTGACTGTCGTAAATTTATGCCCAAGCGGCCCCCTTGACGGTGCGAAAAGGGGTTGCCAAAGGACCCATGCCGCAATTCTAACATTGCGGTAAGGCCTGGGCTTCGAGAGGAGCTCCGGTCACTCGCGCTTCGAAACGATCCTTCACGGCGGGCATGAGCCTTCCGCGGCGGGCGTAACGGGTCGAGCGCAGCGAAGCGGGTTCGCCCACCTTCCGAGAGATCGGATGGGAAAGCGGGCTTTTCAAGTTAGGGTGGAGACGCTCTCGCGCGACGACCCTCGGTCCAAACGTGCTAGACCAATCAGGAACTGGCGACAGATGCTCGACATTAAACGGAAGACCCCCCTCATCGCTCTCGTCGGCGCCATGGCGCTGATGGCGAGCGCCCCGGCCTTCGCTCAGGACGCCGCCGCTCCCGCGCCGGCCACCACCGAAGCCGCCGCTCCGGCCGCCACCCCGGCTGCTGAAACCCCGGCCCCGGCCGCTGACGCCGCTCCCGCCGAGGACGCCGGTGAAGCCGCCACCGAAAAGATGAAGTCGCACTCGCTGACCCCGGTCGGCATGTTCCTGGCCGCCGGCATCGTCGTTAAGGTCGTGATGATCGGCCTGATCCTGGCCTCGATCTTCTCGTGGGTGCTGCTGATCACCAAGCTCCTCGAGTTCGCCAGCCTGAACAAGCAGACCGACCAGTTCCTGGAAGCCTTCCGCGGCGCCCGTTCGATCTCGGACATCGCCCGCATCGGCTCGTCGGAAGAATTCGAAGGCAACCCGCTGGCCGACATGGCCGCCGCGGCCGCCCAAGAAGTCGAACTGTCGCGTCAAGCCGGTCTGCAAGTCGGCGGCGAACACCGCGACTCGACCCTGGCCCGCGCCACCTACGCCATCAACGCCGTGCAAGCCTCGCTCGCCAAGCGTCTGTCGGGCGGCATGGTGTTCCTGGCTTCGGTCGGTTCGGGCGGTCCGTTCATCGGTCTGTTCGGCACGGTGTACGGGATCATGACCTCGTTCATCAGCATCGCGAACACCAACACGACCAACCTCGCCGTCGTGGCCCCGGGTATCGCTGAAGCCCTGCTCGCCACCGGTATCGGTCTGTTCGCCGCTATCCCGGCCGTTATCTTCTACAACTACTTCCAAACCCGCATCTCGGCTTTCGGCACCCGCTCGGAAGGCTTCGTTGCTGAACTGATGAACGCTATCTCGCGTCAGCTCGACAAGGGGGCGTAAGACCGATGGCCGCCAAACTTTCGGGCGGCGGCGGCGACAGGTTCAACGTCGAACAGAACAGCGAGATCAACGTCACGCCCTTCGTGGACGTCATGCTGGTCCTCCTGATCATCTTCATGGTGGCGGCTCCGCTGGCCTCCGTGTCGATCGAAGTGAACCTGCCGCCGGCGGTAGCGAAAGCATCGCCTAACCCGCCGAAACCGGTCTACATCTCCATCAAGTCAAACGGTCAGCTGTACATCGGCGACGATCGCACTTCGATTGACACGATGGGTGAAGACCTGACGAAGAACATCGGCAGACGCGACCCTTCGAAGGAGCGCATCTTCATCCGTGCTGACGAAAAGACGCGCTACGGCTCGTTCATGGAGGTGATGAACACCCTCCAGGACAATGGGTTCTACAGCGTGGCTCTCGTGGGCCGTGATGAGAACAGCTGAGGGGTGATGCATGGCTGAACAACAAGCGCCCGAGCATCGCCACTACGATCCGCTGACTTCGGAAGGCCCGCGCCGGAAGAAGGGCATCGGCACCTTCGGCGTCGCGACGATCATCGTGATCGGCCTGCACGCGGCTCTCTTCGCCTACCTGGCGAAGCAGAAGTTCGAGGCAGTGCTGAAGGAGTACAGCGACGAAGCCGTGGATGTGGAGCTGCCTCCGCCTCCGCCGCCTCCGCCGCCGCCTCCTCCGCCGCCGCCGCCGCCGCCGACCAACGCTCCGCCCCCGCCTCCCGCGGTGGTGCAGCCGAGGCCGCCGATCGCGCCGCCGCCGGACGTGACGCCGCCGCCGCCGCTCCCGATCCCGCCCGTCAAGGAGCGGGTCGAGCAGACGGCGCCGCCGATCATCTCGTCGGCTCCGCCGGCGCCGGTGACGGCTCCGCCGCAGCGCGCTTCGGTCGTGACGCGTCCTGACTGGGCGCGCAAGCCGAACGCGGACGACATGGCCCGGTACTATCCGGACCGTGCGCAGCGGATGGAAGTCGGTGGTCGTGCGACGATCCGTTGCACGGTGAACGCCAAGGGTTCGCTCGAGAACTGCTCGGTCGTGTCGGAATCTCCGGCCGACTACGGTTTCGGCGACGCGGCCCTGAAGCTGTCGCGCCTCTTCCGCATGAAGCCGAAGACCCTCGACGGGGCTCCGGTGGACGGCGGCGAGATCACGGTGCCGATCACCTTCCAGGTCCCGCAATAGCGACCGACCTGGGACGATCCCAAGAAGACGCCTCGGAACTCCGGTTCCGGGGCGTTTTTCTTTGCGCGCAACGGTGGGCGAAGGCGCGGCGGCTTCAAGGCCCCTTCGGGGCGTGCGATTTTCTCTCTTGGGGGGCTTTTCGCCGCTTGATCCCGAGGGCGGGTCCGACTAAGAACACGCCTCTCGCGGAGCCGCCTTAGCTCAGTTGGTTAGAGCGCTAGATTGTGGATCTAGAGGTCCTCGGTTCGAGCCCGAGAGGTGGTACCACGAGACGATGAAGAGGCCCGGCGGCGACGCCGGGCCTTTTTCGTTTCCGCCGCGCGAAGACGGACGCGCCATTGCGTCGCGGCGGCGCGGCGTCGCATGGCGAAGACCTTGGGGCCATGGGACTTTTCCGATGCGGCCGGGTCTGCCTGGGACGCATCGTCGCGCATTTGCACGGACCATAGCCAAGTCGCGTGCAACGTGCATACGGTGATGCTCACGACACCGCCGCTTGAGCGGGCCCGCGCTGCGGCGCGGAGCGAGATCGGGGAGGAAGCAATGGCTGACGGCGCTATGGGAATCGTTCCGACCGAAGAGCAGGTGGCGGCCGCCGCGCTGGACGTGGCCACGCTGCTGGGCTTCGCCGATCTGCTGCCGGCCTACGCCGTGGCGCAAGGCGGCGAGAAGCTGGACGTGCTGGGCCTGATCGTTCGCGTGATCGCCGCCGACGTGCTTGGCGTCGAGCCTGGCGGCCACCGGATCGCCCCCGAGACGGCGCTGTTCCTGGGCCAGGACTAGGCCCGAGGGGCCGGCGCCCGACCGCGCGTTGGTCCGGGCCGGTGATCCACGATCATGTCAATCTCGCGCTTCCGTCCAGCCGCCCCCCAGCGCCTGGTAGAGCGCCACGGCGTTGAGCAGGCGAGCCTCGCGCACCTGCGACAGGGCCAGTTCGGCAGCCAGGAGGCCGCGCTGGGCGTCCAGTTCTTCCAGATAGGCCACGTAGCCGGCCTGATAGCGCTTGTGCGCATGGCCTAGCGCGTTGGCGGCCGCGTCGCGTTGCAGGCGGGCGTGGCCCTCCTGCTCGGCCAGGCGGCCCTGGCCTTCCAGGGCGCTTTCGACCTCGTTGAAGGCCGTCAGGGCCGCTTTCCGATAGGCGAAGGCGGCCTGGTCGCGTCGCGCGGCCGATGCGTCCGAGGCCCCGCGCAGACGGCCGCCGTCGAAGATCGGGGCCAGCACGCTGCCGCCCAGGCTCCAGATGGTCAGCGGATCCAGGTGTCGCACCTGCAGGCCCCCGGCTGCGGCCGACAGCCTGACCTGCGGCAGGAAGGCGGCGCGGGCGGCCGCCAGGCTGGCGTCGGCGGCGGCCAGGCTCGCCTCGGCCTGGGCGATGTCGGGGCGGCGAGCCAGCAGGGCCGAGGGCAGGGGGGCCGCCGGCTGCGGCACGGCCAGGGCGTCGAGCCCGCCCCGGGCGATGGGGCCCGCGCCATCCTCGCCGACGAGCAAGGCGAGGCCCGCCTCCTGCCGCCGGACGGCCAGCTCCAGGGCCGGCACGCGCTGGGCGGCGGCTTCCAGTTCGCCCTCGGCCTGGCGCAGCTCGAGGTTCGAGGTCAGGCCCTGCTGGGCGCGGCGGCGGGCGCGGGCGGCGGCTTCCTGGCGCGAGACCAGGGTGGCGCGGGCGGTGGCCAGCTGGGCGTCCAGCGAAGTCAGGGAGACATAGGCGCGAGCCACGGCCGCGGCGACCGACAGGCGCGCGGCGTCACGAGCGTGGCGGCTGGCCCGCAGGCTGGCGCGGGCGGCGTCGTCGCCGGCTCGCAGGCGGCCCCAGAGATCAATCTCGTAGGCGGCCTGGAACGGGCCCTGCGCGGCCAGGGGCTCGGCCGGCGTGCCGAACGCCGACAGTTCGCGCTGCTTCTGCACCCCGCCCGCGGCGTTCAGCGTGGGCAGCAGGGCGGCCTGGGCCTGGGCGGCCAGCCCCTCGGCTTCGCGCACGCGCGCTTCGGCGATACCAAGGTCGGCGTTGCGGACCAGGGCGGCGGCGACGAGATCGGAAAGCCGGGCGTCGCCGAAGGCCTTCCACCAGTCGGCGGCGACGGTGTCCTGGCCGCCGGGGGCGTCGGCGCGCCAGCCGGCGGGCGGGACGAGGCCAGCCTCGGGCGGCGGCGCGGTCCTGGGGCCGGGCGTGGCGCACGCGGCCAGCAGCAGCGTCGTCGCCAGCAGGGGGAAGGCCGGGCGCATCAGCGGCGGTCTCCCTCGCGCGGCGCCTTGGCCAGGTCGACCTGCGCCTCGACCGACATGCCCGGCCGCAGGCGGGCGAGGTCGGGCTGGCCAGCGTCGAGCACGATGCGCACCGGCAGGCGCTGGGCGATCTTGGTGAAGTTGCCGGTGGCGTTCTGGGCCGGCAGGATGCTGAACTCCGAGCCGGTGGCCGGCGAGATCTGCTCGATGCGGCCATGGAAGCGCCGGTCGCCCAGGGCGTCGACCGTGACGCTGGCGGCCTGGCCCGGGCGCATGCGGCCGGCCTGGCGCTCCTTGAAATTGGCGATGATCCAGCGCTGCGGCGGCACCAGCGAAACCAGCTGGGTTCCGGCGGTGACGAACTGGCCCTGGCGCACGCCGATCTGGCCCAGCTGGCCGTCGGTCGGGGCCAGGACCAGCGTGTTGTCCATGTCGATCTCGGCCAGGCGCAGCGCGGCGCGGGCGGCGGCCACGGCGGCCTCCAGGCCCTGGCGCGAGACGCCCACCGAGCGGACGTCCTGGCGGGCGATGTCGCGGCCGGCCTGGGCGGCGACGACCTGGGCCTCGGCGGCGCGCAGGGCCGCGCGGGCCTGGTCGCGTTCGCGTAAGGACACCGAGCCGTCGGTGGCGAGGTCGGCGACGCGGGCCATGTCGGCGCGGGCCCGCTCCAGCTGGGCCTGGGCCGAGCCGATGTCGGCGTGGCGAGCGGCCAGGGCGGCCTCGCGCGAGGCCTGCGCCTGGGTCGAATTGGCGAGGTCGGCTTCACGGGCGGCCAGGGTGGCGCGGGCCTGGTCCAGGCGCTGGCCGTAGATGCGGCGGTCGATCTCGACCAGGGGCTGGCCGGCGCGCACAGTCTGGAAGTCCTGCACCAGCACCTTGGTGACATAGCCGCTGAGCTGGGGCGCGATCACCGTCACCTGGCCGCGCACATAGGCGTTGTCGGTGCGCTGCACCGAGCCGGCGAAGGGGGGCAGCTTCCACAGGAACAGGATCAGCAGCACCACGGCCAGGGTGATCACCGCCGTCAGCACGATGGCGCGCACGCCCGGCGGCCGGGGCCTGGCCGGAGGCGGGGCGGCCGCGGCGGCGCGGTCTTCCGGTTGCGGGGGCGGGCTGGCGGGCGGCGAGGCGGCGGCGTCGGTCATGCGGGTTCCGAGGCGGGCTTGGGTGGTGTCGGGGAAGAGGGCGGCGCGGGCGCCTGGACGCCCTGGCGCTTCATGCGCACGGCCAGCAGCACGAACAGCAGGGCGGCGTAGAAGAACTGGGCGACGGCGATGGCGCCGATCACCCGGAAGACGTCGTTGAAGGCCAGGATGTTGGCCTGCTGGACCAGTTGCTGGGTCAGCAGGGCCACGCCGTCGGCGGCGCGGAAGGCCGGATCGCCCTGAGTGGCGGCGTAGGCGCCGCCATAGGCCTGCAAGGTCGCCGCGACGGCCGGGTCGGAGCCGGTCAGGTGTTCGGCCAGATAGACGGCGTGGTGCTGGGCCCGCACGGTCTGCAGCGTGCCCAGCAGCGAGGCCCCGAACAGGCCGCCGAGGTTCTGGGCCACGCCGAACATCACCGAGAAGGTGATGATCGAGCCAAGCCCCCGGGTCAGCAGCTGGCCGATGCCGAACATGAAGGCCGGCCCTAGGAACATGGCGGCGGCGAAGGCCAGCAGGGCCTGGCTGAGATAGAGATTGACCGGCGCGGTCAGCACCGTGGCGCGCGCGTCGAGGAAGGCGCCGACGGCGATCAGCAGGATCGAGCCGAGGAACTGCGGCGCCAGGGTCTTCTGGTTGAGGGTCGCAGCGCTGACCACGACGCCTGCGACGGTGGCCAGCAGGACAACGCCGTAGAGCAGGCGTTGCTGCTCGGCGGCCAGCCCCAGGACGTTCATCAGGCCGGCGGCGCCGACGCTCTGTTCGGACAGGATCAGACGGACCAGCGCGATATTGAGGCAGAAGCGCAGGAAGGCGGCGGTGGCCACCCAGCGGGTGTCGATCAGCGGATGGACGCGGCCGTGCTCGACCAGCGAGGCGATGGCGATCATCACCACGGCGGTGGCCAGGCACCAGCCCAGCCACGGCGCCTCGAACCACCAGACCACGCGGCCCAGGCCCAGCACCGCGACGATCAGGCCAAGGCCGCCGCCCAGCAGGGCGAAGGTCAGGGCGTCGGTCTTCTCGAAGACGTGGATGCGCACCCCGTGCGGCAGGCGAAACAGCAGCACCGCAGCCAGGCAGGCGGCGGCCAGGCACGCCTCCAGCGCGTAGAGGCCATGCCAGTAGGCCGCATCCAGCAGGCCGGTGGAGATGACCCGGGCCAGCGGCGCGCCCAGCTGCGAGACCCCGACCCCCAGCACCAGCGCGCCCATCCGGAACGAGGCCGGGAAGGCCTGCAGCATGTAGAACATGGCCAGCGCGCTGAGCGCGGCGGCGCCGACGCCGCTGATCGCCCGCAGGGCCAGGGCCATCGGATAGTTGTCGAGAAACAGGTGGGCGAAGGCCGCCACCGTGTAGAGGCTGAGGAACACCAGGGTGAACCGGCGGATGCCGAACTGCTGGCGATACTTCACCAGCAGCAGGTTCATCGAGATGTTGGTCATCACGTAGATCGTGGTCAGCCAGGCGCCCTGAGTGGGGGTGAGGCCCAGCGAGCCCTGGATGGCCGGCAGGTTGACCGAGATCAGCGCTGTGCCCAGCGAGCCGGTGACCCCGATCAGGACCGAGATCAGGGCGTGGACGATGCGGAAGGGCAGGGGGAAGTCGGGCGTCGAAGGCGAGCCGGGGATCAGCGGCCGCTCGTGCGGCAGCCAATCCGGGGTCTGGCCGATCGTCTCGCCGTGCCGGGGCATCACGTCTCTTAGTGCTGACGGCGTCACTGTGGGATGCGCCGGGCCGTCGGTCAAACACCGTCTGGTCGCAGCCCGGCGAGCGTGGCCTTGCCGCGTCTTGAACGAAATTCCTCAGACCTCGGCGCATCTTGACGCTTGCGCCAAATTCGAACGCTTGTAAGGGTTCCCTAGGGGTAAAGGGGATTGAAGTCTTGAGTTCGACCACCGAGATCGCCGCCGGCCAGGACGCCGAGGCGCAGGAAACCGAAGCCGTCACCAAGAACCTGGTGTTCACGGCGGCCGAGCGGCTGTTCGCCCTGCACGGCTTCCAGAACGTGTCGGTGCGCGACATCACCGCCGCGGCGGGCGTGAACCTGGCGTCGGTGAACTATCACTTCGGCTCCAAGGACGCCCTGCTGTTCGAGATCTTCAAGCGCCGCACGGCCGAGCTCAACCGCGAGCGGGCCCGCATGCTGCACGAGGCCAACGACCGCAATGCGGGCGCGCCCCCCGTGCGCGAGATCCTGGCTGCCCTCCTGACCCCGCCGCTGCGCTGGCTGGCCCCCGACCACGAGCGCCGCATCTCGCTGCAGTTCCTGATCCGGGCCCGCAGCGAGGGCACCGACGAGATCCGCCAGGTGCTGAAGACCGACGTCTCGCACCTGCGCCGCTTCTCCGACGCCCTCCTGAAGGCCCGTCCGGACCTGTCGCCGGAAGACGTCTACTGGCGGCTGCACTTCACGCTGGGGATGCTGCACAACAACCGCTTCGCCGAGTTCGACCGCCTGAACGTGCTGTCGGAAGGCCAGACCAGCGAGGCCGACGTGGTCTCGCTGCTGGAGCGCATGCTGGCCTTCGCCGAGGCCGGGTTCGCGGCGTAGGGGTGATGCTCCCCCTCTGGGGGAGCTGTCGCGGAGCGACTGAGGGGGATTGCACGGCGCAAGCTGCGCTGCCCCCTCCGGCCCTCTGGGCCACCTCCCCCAGAGGGGGAGGATCTTGTTTGATCAGCCGCGCACGAGCTCAACTTCCGATCATCTGCACGAATCACCGGCATGTGAGGAACGATCGCGAAGGTCGGGGGTTAGAGTGGCCCCATGGCTCGGCTCGGCATCACTCACGAGACCCGTTACGCTTACGAACGCCCGGTGGCGTTCGGGCCGCATCGGCTGCTGATCCGGCCGCGCGACAGCCACGCCATCCGCATCGTCGAGGCCAGGCTGGCGACCTCGCTGCCCGGCCAGACGCGCTGGAGCTACGACGCCAGCGGCAACTGCGTCTGCACCTTCCAGCCGGAGGGTGAGGCTGACTTTCTGACCATCACCAGCAGCCTGGTCATCGATCGCTTTCCCGCGCCCCTGACCGACCAGGCGGTGGCCGATCCGCACACGGTCTCGCCGATCGTCTACGGCCGCGAGGACCGGGCGGTGCTGGATCCGTTCATACGCCCGGCCACCGAAGACGCCGACCGGGTGATGCTGCGCTGGCTGCGCGAGCAGATGGAGCGGCCGGACGAGCCGGCGGTGGATTTCCTGCTGCGCCTAAACGCCACGATCCACGATCAGTTCGAATACCAGGCGCGGTCGGCCGAGGGCACCCAGAGCCCGGCCCTGACCGTGGCGCGCGGGGCGGGCACCTGCCGCGACTTCGCCTGGCTGATGGTCGAGGCGCTGCGGCGGCTGGGCTACGCGGCGATGTTCGCCACCGGCTACATCTACAGCCCCTCGCACGGCGGAATCCGGGGCGCGGGCGCGACCCACGCCTGGTGCGAGGTGTTCCTGCCCGACCTGGGCTGGACCGAGTTCGATCCGACCAACGGCCTGGCCGAGTCCGAAGACCTGATCCGGGTGGCCGCCACCCGCACCCCCGCCGAGGCCTTGCCGGTCTCGGGCACGGTGATCGGCGATCCGGGCCTGTCGGAACTCAGCGTGGCCGTCGACGTGCAGCAGCTGGACGCGCTGTGCGAGGCGGCTTGAGCCTTATCAAATGAAAAGCGCCGGCAAGGCGCGTAGAGTGATGTTCAGACGGGAGGCGCCGCCATGATGACCAAGCCGTTCCAGCACCAGAAACCCACGACGGATTTCGCTTTCTCGAAATCGGAACCCAAGGCCCAGCACGGCCAGAAGCCCGACAAGGATTGCGTGGACCTGAAGGACGAGAAGCGCTCGTTCGAGCCGCGTCCGGGGCATTGAGGGATTAAGCTCTGAGAAGCTCAGCTTATGGAGGTATGGTCGCTCATGACCGAGCTGACCGACCATGAGCTGAAAGCGATCAATCTGATCATCGCCAGGCTTGCGCCTCTAAAGCGAGATCAGATGTTGGCTGACTTGGCCGCCGCCGAGATCGAGGTGTTGCTGGCCGATCGCTCTATGTTGCGATTTCGCCTGCCAGACCATGTTCCATCCTCGCCCAGTCAAGCCCCGTTGGGCCAGGTCAGCAGTCAGGGGGACGAGCTTCTGGATGTCGTGCTTTTCGAAGACGGCGATGGGCGTCTTTTCGAAGTCGAGCGGGTCCCGCCCGGGTTTTAACTGGATCAAACTAGCGCGGCCTGGACGCCTGTCGCGCTGCCGACCCACGCTTGGGCTGTCGCTCTCGGCTTCGCTGCGGCCGGGATGACGGGCGTGAGGAGGGCGGAGTAGACGCCCTCACCCCCGCCGCAGGATGAACTCCCGATCCTGGGTCTCGCCAACCGGGAAGATGTACTCGCCGGCCTGCGCAAAGCCCATGCGGCCATAGAGGCGCTGGGCGCCGAAGTTCTCCGACCAGACGCCGATCCACAGCGGGCGCGGGCCGTCCTTCTCCAGCCATTCCAGGGCCGCGTTCAGCAGCAGCGAGCCGCGGCCGCCGCCCTGGTGGTCCTTCAGCACGTAGATTCGCTTCAGCTCGCCGTGGTCGGCCTGCACGTCAGGGTGGGGCAGGTCGCAGGGGCCGGCCAGCGCGTAGCCGATCGCCTGGCCGTCCAGCTCGAGGATCCAGCTGGCCTTCGCCGGATCGGAAAGGTCGCGGCGCGTGCGCTCCAGGCCGTAGGCATCGGCCAGGAAGGTCGCCAGGTCGTTGGGCGGATAGAGGTGTGCGAAGGTCTCGGTGAAGGTGCGCGCCCCGAGGGCCGACAAGGTCTCGGCGTCATCGGGGACGGCGCGGCGAAGGGTCGTGCTCATGGGCAGGTGATGCCCCGAAAAAGGCGGCGCGGACAAGCCGTGTGACGCGTTCTTGAAATGCGATTGGTCTTATGGCGACCGGCCGACAAAGGGCCTAGGTAGGGGCCGCCATAGCGCGGTTTTTGGGGTCGGCCTCGGGCCGGACCGACCCCCATGCTTGCCAAGCGCGCACGGGCATGTCATGACAACGTTGTCATAGGGTGGACGAAATTGACCAAGAAAAAAGCCGATAACGGTGAGACGGGCCGCGACGTCCTGGTGCTCCTCGGAGGCGCCGGCGACCTGGCCCTGCGGATGCTTCTGCCGTCGCTGTATTTCCTGGAAGTCGACCGGCTGCTGCCGCGTGACCTGCGCATCTTCGGCGTCGCCCGCGGCGATCTTGACGGCGCCGGTTACCGCAAGCTGGTGCGCGAGCACCTGGGCAAGCGGGCCAATGTCGAAGAGGCCGCCTGGGAGCGCCTGGCCGCCCGCCTCGACTACCTCTCGGTCGACATCACCAAGGAGGAGGGGGCCAAGGCCCTGGCCGACAAGATCGGCGGCCATGACTCTCTGACGGTGTTCTTCGCGGTCTCGCCCAGCCTCTATCCGTCCGCCTGCCAGGCCCTGCAGGCCGCCGGCCTGACCGGCCCCTCGACGCGCCTGGTGCTGGAAAAGCCGATCGGCCGCGACCTCGAAAGCTCCAAGGCCACCAACGCCGCCGTCGGCGCCGTGGTCGACGAGAGCCAGATCTTCCGCATCGACCACTACCTGGGCAAGGAGACGGTCCAGAACCTGACGGCCCTGCGGTTCGCCAACGTGCTGTTCGAGCCGCTGTGGGACAACAAGTCGATCGACCACGTCCAGATCACCATCGCCGAGACCGAGAAGGTCGGCGATCGCTGGCCCTATTACGACGAGTACGGCGCCCTGCGCGACATGCTGCAGAACCACCTGCTGCAGCTGCTGTGTCTGGTCGCTATGGAGGCCCCGTCGGGCTTCGACCCCGACGCCGTGCGCGACGAGAAGGTCAAGGTGCTGCGCAGCCTGCGCCCCTTCACCAAGGACAACGTGGCGCACGACACCGTCCGCGGCCAGTACGTGGCGGGCGTGGTCGAGGGCACGGCCCGCACCGGATATCTCGATGAGGTCGGCCAGCCGTCTAAGACCGAGACCTTCGTGGCCATGAAGGTGGCCATCGACAACTGGCGCTGGGCCGGCGTTCCGTTCTTCCTGCGCACCGGCAAGAACCTGCCCGACCGCCGCACCCAGATCGTCGTGCAGTTCAAGCCCGTGCCGCACAACATCTTCGGCCAGGTGACCCAGGGCGAGATGCAGGCCAACCGCCTGGTCATCGACCTGCAGCCGGAAGAAGACATCTCGCTGTCGGTGATGACCAAGCGTCCGGGCCTGTCGGAAGAGGGCATGCGCCTGCAATCGCTGCCGCTGTCGCTGAACATGGCCGCGCCGGGCGCCCGTCGCCGGATCGCGTATGAGAAGCTGCTGCTGGACGCGTTCCGCGGCGACCGCACCCTGTTCGTCCGTCGCGACGAGGTCGAGGCCGCGTGGCGGTTCGTCGACGGCGTGGCCAAGGCCTGGGCCGACGCCGGCATCGAGCCGGCGACCTACGCCGCGGGCACCTGGGGGCCGGCCAGCGCCGCCTCGCTGATCGCGCCGCAAGGCCGCGGTTGGAAGTCGTAAGAGAGGGATGCGCAACATGCCCAAGCTCGAAGTCTTCCCGACCCGCGAAGCCCTCTACGACGCGGCCGCCTCGACCATCGCCGGCGCCCTGACCACGGCCGTGGCCGCCCACGGCAAGGCCGGGTTCGCCGCCACCGGCGGCACCACGCCCGCGCCGGTCTATGACCGCCTGTCGTCCCTGACCGTTCCCTGGGACAAGGTCACGGTCACCCTCAGCGACGATCGCTTCGTGCCGGTCGATCACCCAGGCAGCAACGAGGCCCTGGTGCGTCGCCACCTGCTGACGGGCGATGCGGCCAAGGCCGCCTTCGCGCCGCTCTATTTCGACGGCGTCGAGCACGAAGCCTCGGCCGCCAAGGCCGAAGCGGGCGTTGCCGACGCCCTGCCGTTCGGCGTGGTGCTGCTGGGCGTCGGCGCCGACGGCCATTTCGCCTCGCTTTTCCCGGGCAATCCGGCCCTGGCCGCGGGCCTGGATCCCGACACCGACCGCCTGGTCGTCGCCGTTCCCAAGGGCGAGCCGGCCCCCGACCTGCCGCGGATCAGCCTGACCTTCCAGGCGTTGATTCAGGCGTCGCTGATCGTGTTGCTGGTCACGGGCGAGGCCAAGCGTGAGCTCCTGGAAGGCCAGGTCGATCCCGACCTGCCGATCGCCAGGATCCTGAAGCAGGACCGCGCCCCGGTCCGCATCCTCTGGGCGGAGTAAGTTCTGATGGCCCTCAATCCCGTCATCGCGCAGATCACCCAGCGGATCATCGAGCGCAGCCGTCCGACCCGCGAGGCCTATCTGGCCCAGATGGAGGCCGCCGCCCTGGCCCAGCCGGGCCGCGCCAAGCTCTCGTGCGCCAACTGGGCCCACGCCTTCGCCGCCGAGCCGGACGGCGTGAAGCAGCGGATGCGCAACCCGACCGCGCCGAACATCGCCATCGTCTCGGCCTATAACGACATGCTGAGCGCCCACCAGCCGCTGGAGCGCTTTCCGGCGATTATCAAGGCGGCGGCGG
>PJUK01000265.1_pt1 | contig 23190 bp, 29 predicted proteins | sample 1512211 | NCBI WGS metagenome assembly PJUK01 (sample SAMN08177668, study PRJNA422409) | Feces metagenome, whole genome shotgun sequencing project.
CGCGTGAACTTGGTCTCGGTCGTCACTTGCGTCGGCATGACGTCGGACGGACCAGGTTCGAGCAAAACGTCGTCGAAGGTGAGCCCTTCGCGAATCTCCATCGGATTCTCCATTTTGCGGCGCTCGTATAGTCGCGAGGCGGGCGTTTGTCGAGGCGTGGAGAGCGGCTTACGGTCGGAAATCTGCAGGCTCAGGAAGCGGGATCGAATTCCAGTCCCAGATCCCGCGCCACCCCGCCCAAGCGTTGATCCTGCGTCCAAAGACGGGCCCCAGCGGTCAACCGCGCGGCCGCCAGAAGGTGCGCGTCGACGTGACCAATTCCGCGCCCGTGAAGCCGATGCCTTTCGACGAAGTCAAGCACCTCGCCATCAGTCGCCAGGGTCGCCACCGGCATCTGCCGAAGCGCTTCCAGAAAGGCCGTTCGGTTCTTGAGATTGCCAAGCGCCAGTTCACCGACGACGAACGGGTGGAGGAGCACCCTGCTCTCTTCCAACAGCCGCACCAGTACGGCGTCGGCTGAGCGCAGATGCGCTACCCATACCGAGCTATCGACGAGGATCACGCCGACTGAGACCTCCGGCGAGGAACAAGCTCGAGATCCGGCTCGCTCCCACCGAGCAGCGCCAGGCGACGCGCGCTTTCGCGCTCTATGAGAGCCTTCAGGGCCTCACGCACCAACGCCGCCTTTTCCTGGATTCCAGTAAGTGCGGCAGCCCGGTCCAGCAGGTCATCGTCGAGGGCCAGTGTCGTGCGCATGCCGCGAACTCCTTGCAGCACGAAAATAGCATCAAATGGCGCCGACATCCATGCCAGGTTCACCCTTGCACGCGTTCGTTCAGGGCGCGTCAAACGGTTCGCAGCTCCTGGCCCGCGGAACGTAGCTCAGCAGTCGGAAGCCATCGCCGGTCCAGAGATAGCGATAGACACCCTCGCGGGCCTGATCCTCTCGCGGCGCGCCAGCCAGCACGATGACGCGGCTGCCTCGCTTGAAGGTTACGCCGCCGAGCTTTCCGCCCACGTGGTTCGTATCCATGTAGTCCGCGCCAGGCAGTTTCGTGACCCGGCCTGTCCGCGCGTCCACCGCGGCCCAGGCCACGCAGGAGGTCCCGCAGCCCCACCGGACGATCGTCATGTGGCCCGCGAAGTTCGGCCCTTGGGCCGCGCCCTCACGTAGGGCAGTGCGAAACAGCCGCTTGTCCGGCGTATCGAGGACGGGCTTGGCCGGAACGCCGCTCCAGGCCTTGGCCGGATGAGAGTCGAACCGCAGGCTGTCGCCCGACGAGTTTTCGGTGATGACGCAGTCTGGCGTCGATACGGTCGCCGCGATCATCAGAGAAACCAGCGCAGCGACCATCGGATGACTACCTCCCCTTGAACCCCGTGGCCACGAGGAAGACCTCGGAGCTGTCCTGGCGGCTGGCCTTGGGCTTGAAGTGCTGGACCTTCTCGAAGTGCTTCTTCAGCCGGGCGATGACCTCGGAGGTCTCGCCGCCCTGGAAGGCCTTGGCCACGAAGGCGCCGCCCGGACGCAGGGTCTCGATGGCGAACTCCGCGCCGATCTCGATCAGCCCGACGATGCGCAGGTGGTCGGTCTCGCGGTGGCCGACGGTGTTGGGGGCCATGTCGGACATCACCAGATCGGGCGCGCCGCCCAGGAGCTCGATCAGCCTGGGGGGGCAGGCCGGGTCGGTGAAATCCATCTCGATGATGTGGGCCGGTTCGACCGGATCGACGTGCAGCAAATCAACGCCCACGAGCTGTGTGACGCCGCGCTCGACCGCGATCTGCAGCCAGCCGCCGGGCGCGCAACCCAGATCGATGACGCGCGCGCCCTTCTTGAAGAAGCGGAACTTCTCGTCGATCTCGCTGATCTTGAAGGCCGCGCGGCTCCGATAGCCCAGGGCCCGGGCCTTGGCCGAGAACGGATCGTTGATCTGGCGCTCCAGCCAGGCCTGCTGGCTGGGCGTGCGGCCGTCGGCGGTCTTCAGACGCGCGGGCTTTGCGCGGCCGTCGGCGTTGCCGCCCGTGGGCGGCTTGACCATCCGGCGGCGGGGGATCTCGTCGTTCATGCGTTCACCGTTCGGGCCGAACCGGCTCCGCCGCGCCGCCGACGGCGGGGGCGCTTCTGCCGATCCGACATCAAAGACATCAGAAGTCCTTCTCTAAGCCCTCGGTCGGCGACTCGCACGCGAGAACACGGCCAAAGCTCCTGAACCGCCTGCAGAATGGCCGCGCCGGCCAGCACTAGGTCGGCCCGATCGGCCCCGATGCAGGGCTCCAGCGCCCGTTCCTTGGCGGTCAGTTGCAGCAGGCGCCCGGCGGCGGCTTCGCAGTCGGAACGCTGCATCCACAGGCCGTCGACCACGTTGCGGTCATAGCGCGGAAGGCCAAGGTGCAGACCCGCCAGGCTGGTGATGGCGCCCGAGGTGCCCACCATGTGGGCGCGACCGGCGTCGAAGGTCTTTCGCATCGGCGCGGCGTGCGGGAACGCCGAGATCTTCGACTTCACCTCCTCGACCATGGCCCGGAACCAGCCGTCGTCGGCCCGCTCGCCCTCGGGAAAGCGCTCGGCCAGGGTGACGACGCCGATGGGAATGGACAGCCAGGCGCGGATCGGCAGCTTCCAGGCCTCGAACTGGCGCGGCTTGGCGTCGAGCCCCCCGCCCTTGAGGTCGACCCACGAAAGCTCGGTCGAGCCGCCGCCGACGTCGACCACCAGGGCCGCGTCGGCCTCGCGATCGAACAGGCTCATGCAGCCGGCGACAGAGAGCTGGGCCTCCTCGCGCGGGGTGATGATCTGCAGGCGAAGGCCGGTCTCTTCGGCCACCCGGCGGACGAACTCGGTGCCGTTGCTGGCGCCGCGACAGGCCTGGGTGGCCACGGCCTTTACCCGCACGGCCTTGCGGCGGCGGATCTTCTCGGCGCAGACCTTGAGCGCGGCCATCGAGCGCTCCATCGCCGCGTCCGACAGCTGGCCGGTCTGCGACAGTCCCTCGCCGAGGCGGACGATGCGGGAATAGGCCTCGACGACGCGGAAACCGCGCGGCGAAGGCGTCGCCACCAGGAGGCGGCAGTTGTTGGTTCCGAGATCGAGCGCCGCATAGCACGGCTGCTCGCCCGGAGACCGGCGCGAGCCCTGGCCTGGCTGGCCACGGGGTCCGCCGGGCGCTCTCGGCGCCTCCGACATGGTCTTTCACCTTGTCTCGCAGGCGATTCGTCACGAACCGCCTCACTTCGGGTGCGACCATAGCAACCGTGTCGATGCACCGGAAGGCGGCGTGACCCAACAATGAACGCCGTTTACGTTCAGGATTCAGTCAGGAGACTCGTCGTAATATCTTCATCATGAACGAGAGACTCGCCAAATTCGCGATCGGCCAGGTCGTCAAGCACCGCATCTTCCCTTTCCGGGGCGTGGTGTTCGACGTCGACCCGGTGTTCGCCAATACGGAAGAGTGGTGGGAGTCCATCCCCGAGGACATCCGGCCGTCGAAGGACCAGCCGTTCTATCACCTGCTGGCCGAGAACGACGACAACACCTATGTCGCCTATGTCTCCGAGCAGAACCTGCTGGCCGACGACACGGGTGAACCCGTGCACCATCCGCAAGCGGCGCTGATCTTCGAATCCTTCGACCACGGCGCCTACAAGCTTCGCCCCCGGATTTCGCACTAGCTCGCAAGGTCTCACCGCCGCCCTGCCGGTTGCGCGCAAAAATCGAACGGAACTTGCCCGACAGCGGGCGTAACGTCGTTTCATGAGCGCAGACGGTTTCAGCGGTGGGCCGCCCCCAGGGGCGCGGCCCGATTGGACGATCGACCAGGGCTGGGAAAGCTACAGTCAGGCCGAGCATGATGTCTGGATCACGCTGTACGAGCGCCAGGCCAAGGTCCTGCAGAACCGCGCCTGCGACGAGTTCCTGCGCGGCCTGGATGCGCTGGACCTGCACCGCACCGGCATTCCCGACTTCAACCGGATCAACGAGGAGCTCCAGCGCCTGACCGGCTGGAGCGTGGTGGCCGTGCCGGGCCTGGTGCCCGACGACGTATTCTTCGATCACCTGGCCAACCGCCGCTTCCCGGCCGGCCAGTTCATCCGCAAGCCGCACGAACTGGACTACCTGCAGGAGCCGGACGTCTTCCACGACGTGTTCGGCCACGTGCCGATGCTGACCGACCCGGTGTTCGCCGACTATATGCAGGCCTATGGCAAGGGCGGCCAGCGGGCGCTGGGCCTTGGACGGCTGGCCAACCTCGCCAGGCTCTACTGGTACACGGTGGAGTTCGGCCTGATGGCCACGCCGGCGGGCTTGCGCATCTATGGCGCGGGCATCGTCTCGTCGCGGACGGAGTCGATCTTCGCCCTGGAAGACCCCTCCCCCAACCGCATCGGTTTCGACCTGGAGCGGGTGATGCGCACGCCCTACCGCATCGACGATTTCCAGCAGGTCTACTTCGTGATCCCGTCGATCCAGACGTTGCAGGAAGTGACCCTGCGCGACTTCTCCGCGCTCTACGAGCGGCTGGCCGGCGCCGGCGACATCGACATCGCCGAGATCGTGGGCGCCGACCAGGTGCTGACCCGTGGGACCCAGGCCTATGCGAAGGCCGGAGGGCGGCTGGCCTCGGCGGCGGGCTGAGCCCGCAGGCCGAACAGCACCCGCACGCCAGGAACACGCCTGACGATCTCGTAGGTGGCGAAGCAGGCGCCGAAGGTTCCCGCGACCAGGATCAGCGCCTCCAGACCTTGCGGCAGTCCGGCCTTGGCCAAGTGGTGCGCCAGCACCACCGTCACCGTCTGATGGGCGATGTAGAACGGGAAGACGCCCACGGTCAGGTAGCGCAGCACCGGCCCGCCCCGGTTCAGATGCCTGGCGCCGAACCCGAGAATGGCGGCGATCGCACACCATTGATCGACCGCGTAGACCCCGCGCATGGCCAGTCGCAGCCCCTGCGCCGGATCGCCTTGCCGGTAGATCCAGGCGTAGGTCGCGAAGGCGGCGTAGGCGGTCAGGGCCAGGACCAGGGCTGGCCAACGCATGGCGATCAGCCGCTCGCGCAGCAAGGAGGACTTGGCCAGGCCAAAGCCCAGCATGAAGGCCGCGAACGAGATGGCGTGGTTGTACCAGTCGTCGACCAGGGCGTGGGTGATGTCGAAGATCGGCAGCAACACCGCACGGGCCAGCGCCAGGAACACAATCGGCAGGACGAGCAGCCAGGGACCGGCCAACATGCGCTCGCAGGCCGCCTGCAGCCTGTCGCCCAGCCTGGGATTGATCGCCAGCAGCAGCGCCAGAACGAGCGTGTAGACCAGCAGATAGGCCACGAACCACATGTGGTTCCAGGTCGGGGTGATCAGGCAGTCGCCGTCCTCGCCGCACCACCGGCCCGACGACGTCATGTACTTGCCCCAGAAGACCAGCCAAGGATCGACGCCGAACGGCGCCTGCGGGTGCGCGGCCACGTATTCGGCCACCTGGTAGTAGGACTGCGGCGGCACGATCACGATCATGGCCAGCAGCAGGGGCGGCAGCAGGCGCGCGATGCGGCCCCTGGCCAGTTTCCCGACACTGACCTTGTCGGCCATGAAGCGCGTGGCCGCGCCGGAGACGAGAAACAGCAGGGTCAGCCGCCAGGGGCTGGTCAGCATCATCACCGGCTCGAGCGCCGGGATCGGATGGGGCGACTTCACGTGCCACTCCCAAGGCACGTAGAACATGCCCACATGGTACAGAATCAACAGGAAGAACGCGCCCACGCGTATCCAGTCGAGGTCGTGGCGGCGGGCGAGGTCCTGTGAGGTCGAAGAGGACATTGGGGTTGGTTCCGAACGATGGCGTCGCCGGGGAGAAATCCGCCACGACCGCCGCACGCCAAGCACCAGGGGACGAACAGCGCCCTGTCGGTGACGCCTCCGCCGGCGACGGGACGAACGGCGCGCGCTGGGGGATGAGCGGCGCCGAACGACGCCTGCTGCTGCGCGGCTGGCTGTGCGGCCTGGCCATCGTGGCGGCGATCACCGTCATCAACATCCTGACGATCATCCACGACGCACCGCGGCTGGGCCCTTGGCGGCCGGCGATCTGGGAGATCTCCAGCGGGCTGGTGACGGTGTTTATCATGCTGCTGCCGGCGGCCGTCGCCCTCTGGACCCACCGGACGAGGCCCACCCTGGTTCGCGCCCTGCCCGTCCATGCGGTCGCGCTGCTGATCTACTCGGCCCTGCACGTCACCGGCTTCGTCGTGCTGCGGAAGATAGCCCATCGCCTGATCCTCGACGAAGGCTACGATTTCGGGCCGATTGGGCCGGAGTTCGTCTACGAACTGCGCAAGGACGTCATCGCCTATGTCCTGGGGTTCGTGGTGTTCTGGCTGCTGGCCAGGATGGCGCGCGACGTGGTCGCCGAGGCGCCCGCGACAGCCTCGCCCGCCGCTGCGGCGCCGGCCGCGTTCGACATCCGCGACGGCGCGCGCCTGGTGCGCACGCCCGTCGGCGAGATCCTGGCCGTACGCTCGGCCGGCAACTACGCCGAGTTCCTGCTGGCCGATGGACGGCGCCCGTTGACGCGGTCGTCGCTGACGGCGCTGGAGCATGAGCTCGCCCCGCAGGGCTTCGTGCGCACGCATCGCTCGTGGCTGGTCAACACGGTGCGGGTGACGGGCCTGCGGCCGGAGGGCTCGGGCGACTACGCGGTTGAGCTGGGCGCGGTCGAAGCGCCGCTTTCGCGGCGATATCCCGAAGCGCTGGCGGTGCTGCGAGGGTAGCCCCTCCGCCTTAGATCTCTGCGAAGTCGGGGATCTTACGGAAAGGGATAAGCCCGCTACCGCTTCACCGCCCAGAGCAGCTTTTCGACCTGGCCCTCGCCGCCCGTGATTGGGCTGTCGTCGCTTTCACGCACGCTCCAGCCGGACGCTTCCAGGAAGGCCGAGACACGCTCGACGCAGGCGGCGATGACCTCCGGATCCTTCACCAACCCGCCCTTGCCGACGTTCTCGCGGCCGGCCTCGAACTGGGGCTTCACCAGGGCCACGAGGTCCGCGCCCGGGCGAGCCAGGGCCAGCGCCGCCGGCAACGCCTTTTCCAGCGAGATGAAGCTGACGTCAGTGACGACGAGGTCGACGCCGTTCGGCGCGTGCTCGGCGGTCAGGGCGCGGGCGTCCAGCGGCGACAGGTCCTCGACGCGTTCGTCCGCCTTCAGGCTGGCGTGTAACTGATCGCGCCCGACGTCGACGGCCAGCACCCGCGCCGCCCCCTTCGAAAGCAGCACCTGCGTGAACCCGCCGGTAGAGGCGCCGACATCGACGGCGACGCGTCCCTCGACCGACACCGGCCAAAGCTCCAGCGCCCGCACCAGCTTCAACGCGCCGCGCCCGACCCAGGGATGGGCGGCTTCGGCGACGATGTCGGACGCCTCGTCGACCGTCTCGGAGGCCTTGGCGACAACCTTGCCGTCGGTGGTGACGCGGCCGGCCTCGATGGCCGCCCGCGCCTTGGCGCGGCTGTCGAACAGGCCCTTCTCGACCAGCAGGATATCGGCGCGTTTTCGGCTCATGGCGAGCCTGATAGCAGACTCGGCTTCAGGCCGCTTCGGCGTCGTTGGCGGCCAGGCAAAGACGCGCGACTGCCGCCTCCATCGACGCACCGCGCGGAACCACGACCCATTCTCGGGGGCGCGAGGCGTTGACCGCGACCACGGCGTCCTTGGGGCACACGTCGAAGCAGTCGACCTCGATCACCGCCAGCGGCGCCTTGCGGTCCTTGCCCTTGCCGCCGCCGGAAGCCTTGCGCAGGGCCTTGGCGAAGCTCTGCTCGCCGCCCTTGCCGAAGCCGCCGTCCAGCTTGCGCGAACACTTGCGGCAGACCAGGACGACATCGTTCCAGTCGGCGCGCACGCGCTTGATCGGCCTTGCCTTGCTCACCAGAGCCTCGTTGCGTTTCAGGCGCCCAACCCGAGCCTTGGACATGGGAAGTCGAGGCGCATAGTGCTAGAGACCCGCGCTTTCATGCTTCGGAGGCTGTCATGGCCCGCAATCTCAAGGGCGAGCTTCTGCCCAAGGCCGCCGACCCGACCGCCGCGGACGACCTGGCCTGGTTCGCCGCCAAGACCGACCGCGCCTTTCGCCTGCGCGATCCGGCGCCGCTGGAGTTCGGGCCCCTGGGCGATCCGGGCGACGGTTTCAGCTGGCGCGTGCTGGTGGCCCGCCTGCCCGACGGCGGCCGCCTGCGGCTGCCGATCTCGCTGGCCTGGGACCTGCACAACGACCACGCCAAAGACCAGCACCTGTCGATGCTGTTCGAGCAGGTCGCCCCGGCCGAGGCCAAGGCGGCGCTGAAGAAGAAGGCGAACTAGCCTTTGCGCATCCACGCCGCGACGGCCCACGAATGGGCGTCGTGGCGCAGGGCCACGACAGCGTCGCGCGGATCCAGCCAGACCAGCCTGTGGTCGTCCTCGACCTTGAGCTCCGGACGCTCTCCCGCCAGCGTGACGGCATAAATGCCGCCGTAGTTGCGCACCGGCTGGCCGTCGGACTTCAGGAACGGCTGCGAGACGTCGACGACAAGCGTCCCGACCTCGACGACAAGGCCCGTCTCCTCGCCGAACTCCCGAACAAGGGCCTCGCTTTCCGTCTCGTCGCCATCCACCGCGCCGCCCGGCAGGTCGAAGTAAGGCGCCTTGCCGGGTTTGGTGACCTCCACCAGCGCGATTTGCCCCCGCGCATCCTCGGCGATGCCGAAGGCGGCGTGACGGTCCCCGTACTCGAGGGACGCGTCCGGGGCGTAGAACGCGATCAAGCGATCAGTCCTTGCCGAACAGGTCGTTCCACGGATCGGCCTTGCCGGACTCGACGTCGGCGACGCTGATCTCGGGGCGATAGCCGATCTTGCCGTCGGCGCTGGCCTTCCAGGCCATGGTGACCATGTCGCGCAGCTCAGCCGCGCCGGCGGCCAGACGCTCGTCGACGAAGGCCTTGGCGCGCGGGTCGGCGGCGACCATGCCGCCCGACTTTTCCAGCTGGTACAGCGGCTCGGTCAGCTTCCAGGTCGTGGTCAGGTAGCCGACCATGCGGGTCTCGTAGCTGCAGGCGCAGTCGCGCAGCGCCGGCATCTTGGCCTTGACGTCGTCGTCCTTGGCCACGGCCTTGACCAACGGACCCTCGAAGGCCCCGTGGGTGCCGCGGCTCTGGGTGTAGCCGTTGGGGTTGGGGTAATCGCCCCAGCCGTTGTAGTGCACGCTCATGTGCAGCGGCTGGCTGCCGTCGCCGATGTAGTGGGCCCAGACGCCCAGGTCGCGCAGCAGAAGCTCTTCGCGACGCTTGAGGTCGGCGGCGTACCAGGCCTTCTTCTGGGCGTCGGTGGTCTGCTTCTCGGCGGCCACCAGGATGCGCCAGTAGGTGAAGTCCTTCACCAGCTGCTGATAGCCGTCAATCATGGCGTACGGCAGGTAGCCGGCCTTCCACTCATCCTGCCCGACGGCGCGCAGGGCCGTGGCGTAGTCGGCGCGGGTGGCCGGCAGGGTCTCGACCGTGAACTTGGGCCCGCCGAACATGCGGCCCTCGTCGTCGAGATCCAGAAAGTGGGCGGCGTCGCGGTCGTGGTCGTGCACCTTGCCCGAGCCCTTCCAGCGATCCGGCTCGCGGGCGTACTCGCCGATCGCGGCCACGCCGTAGGGGCTGCGCACGAAGGCCGGCACGTCTTCGGGCAGGGTCGAAGCGCCGAGCACGCCGATCATCCGGTGGCCCGAAGCCCCCCAGGCCAGGGCCGATTGGGCCGGCGCGGCCAGGGCGGCGGCGAGGACGAGAACTTTCAGGCTGGACGACGGCGACTTCATGCGCGCTCCGAAGACTTAGGCGATGCCGAGGGCCGTCTCGACGCGGCCGACCCAGGCCTTCACGGCCGGATAGCGCGCCAGATCGAAACCGCCCTCGTGGGCGACACGGGTGTAGGCCACCAGCGCGATGTCCGCCAGGGTCAGGCGATCGCCGACCAGGAAACCGCTGCCTGACAGCCCACTTTCGAGGCGCGCCAGGGCCGCGTGGCCGCGCTCGACCAGCTTGCCGTCCAGGCTTTCCACCGGCTTGCCCATGTAGGCGACCTGGAAGCGCGCCACCGCGACATAGGGCTCGTGGCTGTACTGCTCCCAGAACAGCCACTCGTACATCTTGGCCTTCAGATAGGGGTCGCTCGGGATCAGCACCGAGCCCTCGGCCAGATGCAGCATGATGGCGTTGGACTGGGCCAGCGCGCGGCCATCCTCGAGGATCACCGCCGGCACCTGGCCGGCCGGGTTCATGGCCAGGAATTCGGCCGTGCGGGACTCGCCCTTGAGGATGTCGACCTCGATCCATTCGAAGGGCAGGCGCAGGCGCTGGGCGGTCCACTTCACCTTCAGGCAGTTGCCCGACTTGCCGTCGCCGAAGATCCGCAGCGTCATTCGGTCACCCTCCCCCACTTTTCAAACGGCGCGCTAAACGATTGAATTTTCGGACGAGTTCCGAGCTTGACCAGAAGCTTTCGTCCGATTCCACCCTATACGGGCGACTTTAAGCGGGTTGTCACGGAGCCGTGATCGGCTTAAGGAACGGCCCGAACCGACAGATACGCCGATAAGAGGACCCCCTCGATGCGACGCACGCTCGCCGGAATTTTGGCCTTCATGGCCATGTTCGCCGCCCTTCCCGCCGCCGCGGGCCCCGACTCAGAACGCGCCACCGATCCGCTTGGCGAACTGATCGCCGGGGCTCTGACCGGCTCGATCCCCGGCTCCATCGAATACAAGATGAAGGCCACCCTGTACCACGCCGGCGCCAAGGGCATCCGCGCCCTCGACAGCCTGGGCTGCAAGGTGGTGGCCATGCGCACGCTGGCGGTCGACACCAAGGTGATCCCGCGCCGCACGATCGTCTTCATCAAGGAAACCGTCGGCCTGCCGATGCCCAACGGCGAGACGCATGACGGCTACTGGTACGCCTCCGACATCGGCGGCGCGATCAAGGGCAACAAGATCGACATGTTCAGCGGCCAGGGCGCCAAGTCGATGAAGCCGCTGGCGGGCCTGAACCTTGCGCACCTCTCGGTGACCAAGGTCGGCGAGTTCAAGGGCTGCCCGCCGGAATAGCCGGCCCGAGCCTTTTCCGACGACAGATCGAGCACTGGACACGGCCGCGAAAGCGGCCGTTTCGCTGCATGCGTGCAAAGTCGGAAAGTTAACCAAACGCGAGATGTTCGCGCTGGCCTCCCCGAACGTTCTGCACCACTCTGAATTGGTATCGCGACTCTCTTGAAGCTCAGCTTGCAGGCGAGGAATTGGTGTCCAGGCGATCTGAAAGTAACCTTGCGTCCTCGCCTTCGGTGCTCATCGCCGACGATGACGCCCTGCTCCGCGAAATCCTCGAGCACAAGCTCAGCATGGCCGGCTACGCGGTCACGGTGTTCGAGGACGGACGCGCCGTGCTGGAGGCCGCCCGCACCGAGCGACCGCAAGTCGTGGTGCTGGACGGCATGATGCCGATCATCGACGGCTTCGAGGTCCTGCGCCGCATGAAGGGCGACGACGCCCTGCGCGACATTCCCGTGGTGATGCTGACTGCGCTGAAGGGGCGGAACGACATCGTCACCGCCCTGAACCTCGGCGCGGCCGACTATCTGCCCAAGCCCTTCGACCCCGACGAACTGCTGGCGCGCCTGTTTCGCATCGCCCCGGTGGCCGCATGATCGAGGCGGCGGCGGTCCAGGCGCCGGAGACGGCCGACCCGGCTTATGCCGCCGCGGTGCGGGCCCGCCAGGCCGGACGCACGGCCGAGGCGATCGCCGCCTTCGACCTGCTGTCGAAACAGCGCCCCAAGGATCCGGACGTCTGGCTGAACCTCGGCCTCTCCCGCATGGCCGCCCAGCGCTACGCCGAGGCCGACCGGGCCTTCGAGACGACCCTGGACCTAGCGCCGGACTATCGCGACGCCCGCATCGCCTACGCGCGATCGGCGCTGTTTTCCGGCCGGCCGGAGTTGGCGCGCCGACGCCTGGCCCAGCTGCTCGCGACGGCGCCGAACGATGCGGAGACCAGGAACCTGGAGCAGCAGATCGCGGCCACCCAGGCGATGCCGGGCGAGCCGACCTGGCGGCTGGACGTGGCCTATGCCCGCAGCGAACTGACCAAGGACCTGGGCCACTGGAGCGCGGCGACGCTGGCCCTGTCGAAACGGCTCGATCCGGCCACCACCGTCGGCGGCTCCATCGAGCACACCGAACGCTTCGGCGTCTCCGACACCTATGCCGAGGCGCTGGTCGCCCGTCGCTTCGGCCAGCGCCTGGACGGCTTCCTGGCCGTCGGAGGCGCACCCGACGCCGACTATCGCCCGGAACTGTCGATCCGCGTCGGCGGTTCGGCCGCCCTGCGCGACACCGGGCCCTGGCGAGCCAGGCTGGGACTGGACGCCGTGTGGTCGCGATACGCGGTGGGCGAGGTCAAGAGCCTGCAGCCCTACCTGACGCTGGCGGCGGGGCCAGCATCGCTGACGGTCCGCTCGATCAACACCGAGGACGAACGGGGCAAGCATCAGTCGGGCTACACCCTGAACGGCGAGTGGGCGGCGAGCGAACGCCTGAGGCTGCGACTGGGCTATGCCGACGCCCCCGAGAGCGCCGACGGCGCGACCGTGCCCGTCGAAGCGATATCGGGCGGGATCGCCTACGACCTGACGTCCCGCTGGACGGTGCAAGTGGTCGGGGCGCACGAGAAACGCACGGCCTACGACCGCGACGAGGTCGGGGTCGCCGCCACCAGACGGTTCTAGATGTCGTCGCTGACGCTGATCTGGGTGATCGCGCTCGTCCTGATCGGCGCGGCGTTGGCGTGGATGAGCGGCCTGATCCTCGCCCGCCTCGTCAAGGAGACCAGGGCCGCCGATCGCACCGCGGACCGCAAGCTGATCATCCAGGCGCTGTCGGGCCTGCTCCGAGGCCAGGCCGAGGCGGGCGAGGTCCTCGCCCCCTTCGTGCGCAGACCCCAGGTACTGGCCGAGGCCGTCCTCGATTTCCAGGGCCTGATCCGCGGTGCGGACCAGGAACGCGCCATGGGCGCGCTCAGGAACCTTGGCCTGATCCCGGCGCTGGAGGCCCGGATCATCCACGGCTCGCGCGACGAGCGCCTGACCAGCGTGGAGGCGCTGGCCGCGCTCGGCGGCGAAGAGGTCAAAGCCGCGCTCCGGCGGGCCATCCGCTCGAAAGACCCCAATGTGCGCATGGCCGCGATCAAGGGCCTTGCCGACGCCGGCGCGCCGCCCACGCCTTCTCGCCTTCTCGACTATGTCGGAACAGGCGAGCTGACGCCCTCGCGGGTCTATTCGGAGGTGATGCGCCAGGCCGTAGCGGCCGCCCCCGCCGATGGGCTCCTGGCCCTGCAGAGACATGACCTCAGTTCGCTGATGCGGGCCGTGCTGCTCGACGCGCTAGGCCGCTCGGGCGCCTACGAGGCCGTGCCCGCGCTGGCGCTCGCCGCCGAGGATCCTGCCCCGGACGTGCGAACCGCCGCCGTTCGCGGTCTCGGACGGCTGCAGCATCCGGCGGCCGCCTCGACCTTGGCCGCCGCCCTGGCCGACGAGGCCTGGACGGTGCGTTCGGCCGGCGCGGAAGCGGTGGGCGCCGCCGGACTGGTCCGCCTGGCCCCACAGGTCGCCGCCCTGCTGGACGATCCCGAATGGTGGGTTCGATTTCGAGCCGGCGACGCCCTGGGCAAGCTGGGCAAGGCCGGACGCGGTCAGCTCGATGCCGCCGCCGCCGACGGCGCGCGCCCCGTCGCCCAGCGGGCGGCCGAGCGCGCCCTGGCCGAGATCGGTTGAACCATGCCGGAGCTGGAAACCCTCGCCCTCATCGTCGTCCGCTTCGCCGAGACCATAGCCTGGGCCGTGATCGCGACCGGTCTGGCTCAGAACGCGCTCTATCTCTATCAGCTGGTGCTGGCCGCCCGAGCCCTGTCCCAGGCCCCGCCGGTCAACCAGGCCGCGCTGCTGTGGCGACGCTACGCCGAGGCCGCGCCGCCGATCACCCTGATGGCGCCGGCATACAACGAGGCCCTGACCATCGTGGAGAGCGTCAGGTCGCTGCTGGCCCTGCAGTACCCGCACTTCGAGGTCGTGGTGGTCAACGACGGCTCCAAGGACGAGACCCTGCAGGTGCTGGTCGACGCCTTCGAACTGCATCCGGTCGAGCGGCACTACGACCTGGCCACGCCCTGCCAGAGGATCCGGGGCCTTTACGCCGCCGCCAATCAGCCGCGCCTGCTGGTCGTCGACAAGGAGAATGGCGGCAAGGCCGACGCCCTGAACGCGGCGATCAACCTGTCGCGCTCGCCCATCGTCTGCTCGATGGACGCCGACAGCCTGCTGGAGGTCGACGCCCTGCTGCGCGCTGTCGCGCCGTTCGTCGAAGACCCCGAGCGCACCGTCGCCGTCGGCGGCACCATCCGCATCGCCAACGGCTGCAAGATCTCGTTCGGCCGGGTGGTCGAGGTCGGGGTGCCCCGCAACATGCTCGCGCGCCTGCAGACCATCGAATACCTGCGCGCCTTCCTGATGGCGCGCCTGGCCTGGAGCCGCATCTCGACCCTGACCATCATCTCCGGCGCCTTTGGCCTCTTCCGACGCCAGGCGGTGCTGGACGTCGGCGGATACAGCCACGGCACCGTGGGCGAGGACATGGAGCTGGTGGTCAAGCTGCACAAGCACTACCGCCGCCTGCGCAAGCCGTATCGCGTGGCCTTCACGCCAGAGCCGGTTTGCTGGACCGAGGCCCCCGAGACGATGGCCGTGCTGTCGCGCCAGCGGGCCCGCTGGCATCGCGGCGCGCTGGAAACCTTCTTCCGCCACCGCGACATGATCCTGAACCCGCGCTACGGCCGGATCGGCGTCGTGGGTTTTGGCCACATCCTGGTGGTCGACGTACTGGGGCCGATCATCGAGATCTTCGGCTACGTGCTGATCCCGGCCTTCTGGCTGCTGGGCGTGCTCGACGTCGAGTATCTCTGGGCGCTGCTGGCCGTCACTTTCGGCTTCGGCATCGTCATCAGCGTCGGCGCCCTGGCGCTGGAGGAGACCGAACTGCGCCGGTTTCCCAACGCCCGCAGCCTGGCCGTGCTAATGGGCGCGGCGATCCTGGAGAACTTCGGCTATCGCCAGATCAATAACTTCTGGCGGCTGCGCGGCACCTGGCAGTTCCTGACCGGCGCCCAGGGCTGGGGCAAGATGACCCGCAAGGGGTTCTCGTCCCAGCCCTGAAGCCTAGATGTCGCCGCCGACGTTGGGGGCCACGCCCGGCGTGCGCGCGACGTGGATGCCGCACTCGGTCTTGTCCTGGCCCTGCCAGCGGCCGGCGCGGACGTCGGCGTTGGGATCGTCCACCGGCTTGGTGCACGGCCAGCAGCCCAGCGACGGGAAGCCCTGGGCCACCAGGGGGTGAGCCGGCAACTTGTGCTCGGCCGCATAGGCGTCGAGCTCGGCCTTGCTCCAGTTGGCCAGCGGATTGAACTTCAGCTGGCCTTCGGACTCCTCGACCACGGCCAGCCGCAGGCGATCGCCGCCGTGGAAGCGCTTGCGGCCGGTCACCCAGCCTTCGAAGCCTTCCAGGGCGCGATCCAGCGGCAGCACCTTGCGGATGTGGCAGCAGGCGTCGGTGTCGGTGCGCCACAGGTCCGACCGAGGATCGGTGACGGCCAGGTCCGCGAAGGCGGGCCGCAGGTCGCGCACGTCGGTCAGGCCCAGGGTCGCAGCCAGGCTCTTGCGATAGTCGAGGGTCTGGCCGAACAGCATGCCAGTGTCGAGGAACAGCACCGGGATGTTCAGCGAGACCTGCGAGGCCAGGTGCAGAAGCACCGCGGACTCAGCGCCGAACGAACTGACCAGGGCCAGCTTGTCGCCGAAGGTCTCGTAAGCCTTGCGCAGGATGGTCAGCGGATGGGCGTCGCGCAGTTCGGCGTCCAGCCGCGCCGCCAGGGTCGGCGCGGCGTCGGTCTGGTCGTAGGCCATCAGAGGGCGCCTTCCTTGGCTTGGACCGCACGCTCGTCGGCGGCGATCGGTCGGGCGTCGACCGCGCGCTGATAGACGTGACGGAAGCGGTTGGCGGCCTTGGTCCAGGCTTCCGGCGTCGCGCCGTCGTTCGGCTCGAAGGCGTCGAAGCCGCAGCGGACCATGAACCCGGCCTGCTCCTGCAGCACGTCGCCCACGGCCCGGACCTCGCCTTGATAGGCGAAGCGCTCGCGCAGCAGGCGGGCCGAGGTATAGGCGCGGCCGTCGCGATACTTCGGGAAGGCCAGGGCCACCACCGACAGGCGCGGCAGGTCGTAGGCCAGGGCCTCGACCTCCTCGGCCGGCTCAATGCGCACACCGACGCGGCGGCTGTTGGACGACAGCAACGCGTCGCCCTCGGCCTGGAAGCGGGTCAGCGACAGGATGACGTCGCCGGCCTCGGGGATGGCGTCCTCGTCGGCGACGTGGACGAAGGTGTTCTCAGCCCATTGGGCGTCGGACCCGGCGAGCTTAATCAGCTTGGGCATAGACCGCTTCCTTGAAGGGCTCGAGGCCGACGCGGCGATAGGTGTCGAGGAAGCGTTCCTCGCCCTGGCGCGCGGACAGATAGGTGTCGACCAGGGTGTCGATGGCGGGCGCGACCTTGTCGGCGGGCAGCGCCGGGCCGAGGATCTTGCCGATCGAGGCGTCTTCCGCGCCCGAACCGCCCAGCGAGAGCTGGTAGAATTCCTCGCCCTTCTTGTCGACGCCCAGGATGCCGATGTGGGCCACGTGGTGGTGGCCGCAGGCGTTGATGCAGCCGCTGATCTTGATCTTCAGCTCGCCAATCGTCTCGGCCCGGTCGGGGTCGGCGAAGGTCTTGGCGATGTCCTGGGCGATCGGGATGGCGCGGGCGTTGGCCAGGGCGCAGTAGTCCAGGCCCGGGCAGGCGATGATGTCGCTGATCAGGTCGATGTTGGCGGTCGCCAGGCCGTTGGCCTCGAGGATCGCGTGCACCGCCGGCAGGTCGTCGAGCTTGATGTGCGGCAGGACGAGGTTCTGGGCATGGGTCACGCGCAGGTCGTCCAGGCCGTAGTGCTCGGCGAGATCCGCCACGACGTCCAGCTGGTCGGCGGTGGCGTCGCCCGGCGTCTGGCCGACGGCCTTCAGCGACACCTCGACGATGGCGTAGCCCGGCTTCTTGTGCGGCTTTACGTTGTTGCGCACGAAGCGGGCCAGGGCGGGGCTCGCAGCCTTGGCGGCCTCGAACACCTCCGAACGGGCCGGCAGGGTCTCGAACGGGGTCTGGGCGAAGGCGCCGCGAATGCGGGCCAGCTCCAGGTCGCCCAGGTCGGCGCGGCCCTGATCGATCTTGGCCCATTCCTCCTCGACCTGACGGCCGAACTCCTCGGCGCCGAGCGCGGCGACCAGGATCTTGATGCGGGCCTTGTAGATGTTGTCGCGGCGGCCGTGGCGGTTGTAGACGCGCAGGACGGCTTCCAGGTAGCTCAGCAGGCTGGACGCCGGCAGGTGATGCTTGATGGTCGGGCCGACATAGGGCGTGCGCCCCTGCCCGCCCCCGACGATCACCTCGAAGCCCAGCGAACCGTCGCGGGCCCGGCGCAGGATCAGGCCGATGTCATGCACCTTTACCGCGGCGCGGTCGGTCAGGGCGCCGGTGATGGCGATCTTGAACTTGCGCGGCAAGTAGGAGAATTCCGGGTGCAGCGTCGACCACTGGCGGATCACCTCGGACCACACGCGCGGATCGTCGATCTCTTCGGCGGTGGCGCCGGCATACGGATCGGCCGTGGTGTTGCGGATGCAGTTGCCGCTGGTCTGGATGGCGTGAAGGTCGACCTCGGACAAGGCGTCCAGGATGTCCGGCGCGTCCTTCAGCTTGATCCAGTTGAACTGGATGTTCTGACGCGTGGTCATGTGCCCATAGCCCTTGTCGTAGGTGCGGGCCACCCACGCCAGGCGCCGGGCCTGGCGGGAGTTGAGCGAGCCGTACGGGATGGCGACCCGCAGCATGTAGGCGTGAAGCTGCAGATAGAGGCCGTTCATCAGCCGCAGCGGCTTGAACTGGTCCTCGGTCAGCTCGCCGGCCAGGCGGCGCGTGACCTGATGGCGAAACTCGTTGGAGCGGTCCGTCAGGAACTCGCGATCGATGACGTCGTACTGATACATGGCTCGGCCTACTTGCGGCGGATCAGGTCGACACGGCCCGTCGAGCGGGCGGCGCCGGAAGCGTGACGGATGGCCTCGACGACAGCGCCGCCTTGCGCCTGCTTGCCGTGGAGAAGCTCGTTGGTGGGCCCCAGGGCGCGGATGCGCTCGCGATAGCTGACCGGAGCCAGGCCAAGGCCTTCGACGGCCACGAGGTCGATCGGATAGGGATCGACGATCACGGTCGGCGCGGCCTTGCCGGCGGCGACGGCGGCCTCGACGGCTTCGCCCTGCGCCTCGTCGAACAGCTGGGCGTCGCCGAAGCCGTCCACCCATGCGCCTTCCTTCCAGAAGACGACCTCCCCGTCGATCAGGCGATTGGCGGTCACGGCTTTCATTGGCCCGAACTCACGTTTTGAACTTCGAAGACGGCGAGCGTTGCGGTCTCGCCGGGAACTGAAATCTGGGCCATGGCCATGGCCTCGCCGACCATCAGCAGCGCCGGCCCCTTCAGGCCCTCGGCCGCCAAGGCCAGGCCCGCCAGGGAGGTCAGGATGCGGCGCTCGTCGGAACGGCTGGCGTTCTCGACGATCAGGGCGGGGGTCGCGCCGGCGCGGCCGGCGGCGGTCAGGCGGTCGGCGATCAGGCCGGCCGTCGAGACACCCATGTAGACGACGACGGTCTGGTTCGGGCGCGCCAGGGCGGCCCAGTCCAGGTCGGGCTCGCCGTGAGCGGCATGGCCGGTGACGAAGGTGACGGCCTGGGCGCTGCCGCGATGGGTCAGGGGCGCGCCGGCGCCGGCGCTGGCGGCCAGGGCGGCGGTGACGCCGGGCACGACCGTGCAGTCGATCCCCGCCTCACGGCAGGCCGAAAGCTCCTCGCCGCCGCGACCGAACAGGAAGGGATCGCCGCCCTTCAGGCGCACGACCTCCAGCCCCTCGCGGGCCAGCGCCACCAGCAGCTGGTTGATGTCGTCCTGCGGCAGCGTGTGGCGCGACTTGCGCTTGGCCACATCGATGCGGCGGGCCTGGGGCGCCAGATCGAGGATCTCGCCCGAGACCAGGCCGTCATGCACCAGCACGTCGGCGGCCTGCAGGGCCTTTAGGGCCTTGATGGTCAGCAGATCGGGATCGCCGGGGCCGGCGCCGACCAGCGTCACCCGACCCGAGGCGCGTTCGCCCTCGCCGCCCCGAAGCGCGACCAGACGAGGTGCAGCCTTACGATCAGAGGGCGACGCCATGCGCGATCCCAGGTCCTCTAAAAGCGTCCGATGGACGTGCGAAAGCGGCGCGAGCCGCCACGACCCCGCCGCAAGATCCAAAAGAAATGCGGGGCGAACCCTAGGGTCCGCCCCGCCTCTCGCTCGCCGATGAAAAGGGCCAATCCATCAGCGAACGCTTGCAAACTGGGCGCGGGCAGGCCAATTCGCAAACAAGGACTTCTGCCGGGGCGTTCAGTAAAACTCATGGAACGACAGACCGAACGGCGCCGCCTTCCGCCTCTCAACGCCCTGCGGGCTTTCGAGGCCGCGGCCCGTCACCTGAACTTCAGCCGCGCCGCCGACGAGCTGTCGGTGACGCCGGGCGCGGTGAGTCAGCAGATCCAGAACCTGGAAGACTATGTCGGCGCGGCCCTGTTCAAGCGCACGCCCAAGGGTCTGCTGCTGACCGACGCGGCCCAGACCGCCCTGCCCGCCCTGCGCGAGGCCTTCGACCGTCTGGCCGAAGCCGCGTCCCTGCTCACCGCCGCCGTCGACGGCCGCCGCCTGACCCTGACCGCCGCTCCCTCGTTCGCCGCCAAATGGCTGGTGCCGCGCCTGGGTAAGTTCGAGCAGGCCCAGCCGCAGGTCGACGTCTGGCTGTCGGCCGGCATGGAGGTCGTGGACTTCGCCGCCGGCGAGGTGGACCTGGCGATCCGCTACGGCTCGGGCCGCTATCCGGGCCTCGAAGTCACCCGCCTGCTGAACGAGACGGTGGTGCCGGTCGCCAGCCCTGAACTTCTGGCCGACAACCCCTTGGAATCGCCCGAGGATCTGGCGCGTCACATCCTGCTGCACGACGGCTCGCCCGATGCCGACGATTCGTGCCCGGACTGGGCCATGTGGCTGGCGGCCCGCGGCATCAGGGGCGTCGACGGCGCCCGCGGCCCGCGCTTCAACCAATCGAGCCTGGTGATCGAAGCCGCCGCCAACGGCCGCGGCATCGCCCTGGCCAAGCGTACGCTGGCCCAGGCCGACCTGGACGCCGGGCGATTGGTGATCCCGTTCGACATCGCCACCTCGGTGGACTTCGCCTATTACGTCGTCCATCCCAAGGCCAAGGGCCGCCTGCCGCAGGTGAAGGCCTTCGTGACCTGGCTGAAGGACGAGGCGACCGCTCACGAAGCCGCCCTGCTGACCATCGACAACGGGGCGGGCATCTAGGCTGGAACGGCGCAGCCAAACCGGCTTAAAGGGGCGCATGATCAAGACGACTCTTACCGTCGACGAGCGCCTCGCCCCCGCCGACTGCCAGACCATGCTCGACGTCCGCCAGGGCGTTGACGCTCTGGACCGGGCCCTGGTGGCCCTGCTGACCGAGCGCCAGGGCTACATGGACGCCGCCGCGCGCATCAAGGCCGACCGCTCCAAGGTGTTCGACCGCGCCCGCATTGAGGACGTGGTCGACAAGGTCAAGGCCGCCGCCCGCGAGGCCGGCCTGTCGGAAGCCATCGCCGAGCCGGTCTGGCGCACCCTGATCGATCGCTGCATCGCCTACGAATACGACAGCTGGGACCGGACCAAGGGCGAGGCGTGACCAAGGAAGAGATCGACAAGCTCCTGGACGAGATGGCCGCCGAGGCCGCGGCCAAGGGCGACGACGACCTGCGTCCAGGCCTGATCTATCTGAACGACCGGCTGTACGGCACGGAGATCCGCACCGAGACCGTCTCGGCGGTGCGCGGCCAGCGCTATCGCGGCATCCGGGTCTTCGTGGCTCGCGGCTACGACACCAGGGTGATCACCCGCAAGGAGACCGCGGGTCTCGAAGTCGGCGCGTTCGAGGACCTGACGCCGCTCGACTAAAGCGCCGGACAGCGGGCCTGACGCACCCTCTTCCAGTCCTGCTTCAGCAGGGTCACAGCCACGCGCCAGGCCGCGTCGCGCGTCTGGCCGATCTCGTCGACGCGCGGCGGAACCGGACAGTCGGGCATGACGCCCCGATCGCGCACCAGCGCCCGCCAGGCGTGCCGGAAGCGCAGCAACGGCACGTCCAGCTCCAGGCCTGAATTGGGCAGCACCAGCTCCCAGCCATAGCCGCTGGTGTTGCCGTCCTGGGTTCCGCCGACCTCCTCGCCGACGAAGACGCCCCGCCTTGCCTGGCGCAGCATCGAGGCCAGCTCCGCGCCTCCAGAAAAGGTGTCGCCGCTCGTCAGCACCACCAGCCGCCCGCCGAACACCGGCGAGGCCGGCGCCGGACGGCTCATCAGGCCCTCGCGGCGATAGAGGCGTCCGTCCGCGCCCACGCGCTGCTGGGCCCGTTCCTCGTCGTCGAACACCACATGCTCGTAGCGACGTCCTGAAAGGTCGCGCACCGAGACCACTGCCCCTCGCGCCTCCACCGAGGCGTACTTCCGGATGGGTCGGGCGACGAGGTGGGAGAACAGGATGCTCTCGTTCGGTTCGGATCCACCGCCGTTGCGGCGCAGGTCGAGAATCAGGTCGCGCGCGCCACGCCGCTCGATCTCCTCGAACAGTTTCCGGATGGTCGGCTCGAAGCTCGCGCCGGCCGCGCGGTAGCGCCGATTGCTGAAGCTGGGCACCGACAGGTAGGCCGTGCGCTCGTCCAGCCATTCCAGGCTGGCCAGCGAAGACGCCTCAGGCTCGTCCGCCGTCGCGGGCCGGTCGGCATGGGCGATCGCGGCGACCTCGCGCTCGGCGACGGCGCCGTCGCCGGCCTGGATTCTCAACCGGAACTTCGCCTCGGGGCCGCGCAGCCGATATCGCAGCCGCGCATAGCCTTGCCCGCCTGCCTCGCGCATCGCTCCCGTGGGAATCGCGCCGTCGACGCCCAGACCGGCCATGGCTTCGCGCACCAGGACGTCCGCCCCCTCTCCGTCAATGGCCAGCAGGCGGGTTCCGCGGGCGACATCGGCCGCCTCGCCGAAACCGCGGATGACGAAGACGCCCTCCTGGCTGAAATGCAGGTCGAGCGGCAGGAAGCGTCCCTCGGCGCGCTCCCGCGCGATCAGCGCCTCGCTACGGCGAAGCGACAGGTGCCCCTCGCCGGTCCGGCTCATCAGCGGCCTCAGCAGCGCATAGAGTTGGCGACTGTCGGCGACGCCCTGCACCTCGCCCCTGGCCCGCGCCTTGGCCTGGCGCCATGAGCCGCGCGACTGTCGCCAATGGATGTCCGGCAGCCCCGCCTCGACGGCGGCGATCGCCAGTTCCAGGTCCTCGCGCGCCTGGGCGGGCGTCAGATCGATCGACGGCAAGGGCTGGGCGCTCGCCGGAGCAGCCAGGAACAGGGCCAGCACGGCGAGCACGAATCTGGGCGTCGTCACCGATCGCGCCGCCTCGCCGGTGCGATTCTTCACGACCACGACCCACCGCCCCCCGATGAACGCTCAGCCCTTCAGCGACTTCAGCGCCTGCTCGTGCACATAGGCGGCGATATCGAGCAGCGCCGCATCGAGCGCGGTCTTCACCTCGTCGAGGCTGGCCTGACCGTCTTCGGCGCGCTGACAGACCTCGCCCAGGGCGTTAGCCCCTACGCCGCGCGCGGCGCCCTTCACGGTATGGACAGCGTCGCGCCAGCCGGGATGGCCGGGATCCAGCATCGGCGTCCACAGCGAGGCCTGTTCGCGAAACAGGGCCAGCACCTCTTCGATCACCGCGGCGTCGCCCATCGCGAACCCTTCCAGGTAGGCGAAATCCACGGCTCCGCTGATATCTCGCCTGGCCATCGAAAAAGTCCTTGCGCTCTCAAATTCATTGCGTATGTTCCGCGCCTCGCCGCCGGGACGCTTCAGCGCTTCGGAATCGCGA
>PJUK01000271.1_pt1 | contig 22878 bp, 20 predicted proteins | sample 1512211 | NCBI WGS metagenome assembly PJUK01 (sample SAMN08177668, study PRJNA422409) | Feces metagenome, whole genome shotgun sequencing project.
GCGAACCTTGTCGGCGATGGCCTTGAACGCAACGGCGTCGTTGCCGGCGATGTCCGCCAGGACCGTACGGTCGATCACGATACCCGCCACGTCCAGGCCGTGGATGAATTGCGAGTAGGTGAAACCTTCGGTGCGGGCGCCGGCGTTGATGCGCTGGATCCACAGCGAACGGAAGGCGCGCTTGCGCACCTTGCGGTCGCGGTAGGCGTACTGACCGGCCTTGTCGACCGCGGCCTTGGCCGTACGGATGGTGTTCTTGCGGCGGCCGTAGAAGCCCTTGGCCTGCTCAAGAACCTTCTTGTGCTTGGCGTGGGCGGTGACGCCACGTTTAACGCGAGCCATGTGTCAGCGCTCCTCTTAAAGGCCGTAGGGCAGGTACGAACGGATGGTCTTGGCGTCAGCCTCGCTCATCACCTTCGTTCCGCGGTTTTGGCGGATGTACTTGCCGTTGTGGCCGATCAGGCGGTGGCGCTTGCCGGCGACGCCGGCCTTCAGCTTGCCCGTGGCGGTGATCTTGAAGCGCTTTTTGGCGCCCGACTTCGTCTTCAACTTAGGCATTTCGCGTCGGAGCCTGACGGCCCCGTCCTCTAGTCAGCGTGACGAACCGCCATGGCATGCCAAATTGGCCAGGCGGCTCCGGAAAGGCGGGGTCAATACTGGAGCCCCGGGAGAAAAGCAAGGCCCCACGGACTCTTAGGGCGCGGCCTTGGCGCGGCGGCCCACCGTGACCGCCAGCACCACGGCCGGAACGGTCAGCAACGCCCCCACCCAGTAGGGCGCGCCGGTGGCCAGGCCGAACAGCGGGCCGGCCAGCATCGGGCCGCTCATCCGGGCCAGCGAGCCGCTGGCCATGTTCAGGCCCAGCATCGCGCCCTGCTGGTCGGGCGGGGTGGCGCGCGAGATCAGGGCCGCGATGCAGGGAAACACCAGCGACTGGCCGAAGGCGGTGAAGCCCACGAACAGCGGCACGAAATGGCCGCTGGGCACGAAGGGCGTCATGGCCATCGAGACGCAGATGATCGACAGGCCCGCAGTCAGCACCTTGGGCTCGCCGAATCGACGCGCCAGGCGCCCGGTCAGCACGCCCTGGCCCAGCGAGGCGACGACGCCGATGACGGCGAAGCACAGGCCCACCTGCTGGGGCGTCCAGTTGAACCGCGCCTGGCTCCAAAGGCCGAAGGTCGCCTCCATGCCCGAGAAGGCGGCGGTGGAGACGAAGGTGACCAGCAGCACGCGCGACAGCACCGGATGGGCCATGGCCGCCTTCAGCGCCTCGCGCCGGGGCGGCGGAGGCGGGGCGTCCTTGCGCGGCGCGCGGCTCTCGACCACGAACAGGAAGACGCCCAGGGCGGCCGTGGCGGCCAGGCCCGCGGCCACCAGCAGCGGCAGCTGGAAGCCCAGGCGTCCGGCGTCGGGATGGGCCAGCAGGCCGCCCAGCGCCGGGCCGACCACGAAGCCGGCGCCGAAGGCGCTGCCCAGCAAACCCATGCGCGCGGCCCGCTTCTCGGGCGGGGTGACGTCGGCCATGTAGCCCTGGATCGTCGAGATGTTGCCGCTGGCCGCGCCGCTGAGGAAGCGGATGACGAAGGCCGCCGCGATGGTCGGCGCGAAGGCCAGGGCCACATAGGCAGCGGTGTTGCCCAGGATGGTGACGATCAGCACGGGCCGCCGGCCGATGCGGTCGGACAGCCGTCCCCAGAACGGCTCGGCCAGGAACTGGCCCAGCGAATAGGCCGAGAACAGCGCCGTCACCTGCCAGGGGCTGGCGTTCAGCGCCTTGGCGTAGAAGGGCAGCAGCGGGATCACCAGGCCGAACCCGACCAGGTTGATGAACACCACCAGCAGCAGGACGTAGAGGGCGCGGGAACTGTGGACGGGCGCGGGCGCGGGGGCCGGCGCAGCGGACATGGACATGACGGGAACCTTCGAGGCGGCTCCTCTACGCCCGATGGTCCGAAAAAGCGACTGAAATTTCAGTTTCCGGGTGCGGAGGATCGGCGTGCGGCGCCGGGCGCGGTGCGTCCTTCGCGGCCCGCTTCCTTTTTCTCCCGTCATTCCCGCCACAAAGACGGGAATGACGGGATTGCAGAAATGAATGTCCTTTTCTGTCCGCTCTTCGTCCGGCAGGCGCCTTATTCGCCTTGAAGCGTGCCCCTAGCTTGCGCCATCCTTCACGCCACGGAGACGCAAGAATGTCCGCCGCCACCGCCCTGATCGTCGTCGACGCCCAGGATTCCTTTCGCCAGCGCGCCTCGTGGGACCCCAAGGTCGCCGGCGCCTACCTGGAACGCCAGCAGGCGCTGATCGACGGCGCCAAGGCCAGGGGGCTGCCGGTCGTGCAGATCCTGCACGTCGAGGCCGAGGGGATCTTCAGCCTGGCCTCGGGCCACGTGCGCACCGTCGAGGGCCTGTCGCTGGAACCCGACGTCGTCTTCCACAAGCCCAGCCACAGCGCCCTGGTCGGCACCGGTCTCCTAGTCTGGCTGATCCAGAACCGCATCGGCAGGGTGATCGTCAGCGGCATCCGCACCGAGCAGTGCTGCGAGACCACCACCCGCCACGCCTCGGACCTCGGCTTTTCCGTCGACTACGTCACCGAGGCCACCCTGACCTTCGACATGACCGACCGCCACGGGCGGGTGTTCACCGTCGACGAGATCAAGGCCCGCACCGAGCTTGTCCTGCACGAGCGCTTCGCCCGCATCGCCACCGTGGAGGAGGCCCTGGACGCCGCATGACCGACGCCTCGCCCGCCGTCATTCCCGTCTATGTCGTCCTGCCGCCGCGCACCCTGCTGCTCGACGTGGCCGGACCCATGGAGGTGCTGCGGCGGGCGGCGATGGAGCCCGGTTCGCCGGGCTTCGAGGTCGTCTATCTCGCCGCCCGGCCGACCATCGACAGCTCGATCGGGCTTTCGCTGGCGGGCCTGTCGCCGCTGCCCGAGGTCTTGCCCGACGGGGCGATGGTCATCGTCTCGGGCAATGTCGACCAGGTGCTGGGCGGGCCTGGCCCGACGGACGGCGACGCCGCCGACGAGGACGCCATCGTCGCCTGGCTGGCGCGCGTGGTGCGGCCTGGCGTGACCCTGGCCTGCATCTGCTCGGGCGCGTTGCTGGCGGCGCGGGCGGGGCTGCTGGCCGGCAGGGCCTGCACAACCCACCATGTCTGCATCGAGGACCTGACGCGCCTGGCGCCCAGCGCCCGGGTGCTGGAGGACCGATTGTTCGTCGAGGACGGCGAGCGGCTGACCAGCGCCGGCGTCACCTCGGGCGTTGATCTGATGCTGCATGTGATCGCCCGGCTGCGCGGCCCGGCGCTGGCGGTGTCGATCGCCCGCCAGATGGTGGTCTATCTGCGCCGGGGACCGGCCGATCCGCAGCTGTCGCCCTGGCTGGAAGGGCGCAACCACGTCCACCCCGCCGTCCACCGCGTGCAGGACGCCATCGCCGCCGATCCGGCCCGCGACTGGAGCCTGGAGGCGCTGGCCGACCTGGCCGCGGCCAGTCCGCGCCACCTGTCGCGCCTGTTCAACGCCCATGCCGGCATGAGCCTGACGGACTACGTCAACCGCCTGCGCCTGGCCCTGGCCAGCCAGATGCTGTCGGCGACGCGGCTCGACATGGAGAGCGTCGCCGAGCGGTCGGGTTTCGCCTCGACCCGCCAGTTGCGCCGGGTCTGGCGGCGCCATCACCCCACGCCGCCGGCGGCGGCGCGGGGGCGGGCCTAGGCGGGTCAGTTCGGCGGGTTGTGCTTTTCGACGAAGGTGACGGTCTCGGTCAGCATCCGCTGGCGGGTGGCCTCGCGCGACAGCCAGTGATCCTCTTTTTCGAGGGGCACCAGCGTGTAGGGCTTGCCCGCAGCCTTCAAGGCCTCGGCCATGCGCGTGCTCTGCTCGTAGGGAACGACGGTGTCGTCGCGGCCGTGCATCAGCAGGATCGGCGCGTCGGCCTTGGCCGCCAGGCGGGCCGGCGAGCGGGCGACCGCCAGCTCGGGGTTCTTGTCGGCGCCCATGAACCGCCGCCAATAGCGCAGGCCCGAACCATCGCCCGACACCTTCTCCTCGGCGAGCATGGCCTTGAGGTCGGAGACCCCGGCCACCGACACCGCGCAGCGATAGACGCCGGTGTCGATCGTCGCCCCGGCCAGGGCCGCGTAGCCGCCGTAGCTGGCGCCCACGATGCAGACGCGCCTGGGATCGATGATCCCTTCCTTGGCCAGATGGCGCACGCCGTCCGACAGGTCGGTCTGCATCTTGCCGCCCCACTCGCCGAAGCCGGCGTCGCGGAAGGCCACGTCCTTGTGGTCCGAGCCGCGGAAGTTCACCCGCAGGACGGCGTAGCCGCGCGAGGCCAGGCCCTGGCTCCACCAGTCGAAGCCCGGCTCGTCGTGCGCTTCCGGACCGCCGTGGGGCAGCACGATCAGGGGCAGGGCCCTGGCCTGGCGGCCGCGGGGCAGGGTGAGGTAGCCGTCGAGGTCCAGGCCGTCGGCGGCCTTGAACGTCACGCGGCGCACCTCCGAAAGATCCTCGGGCTGAAGGTCGGGATAGGCGACGCCGATCGCCAGCGCCGTCGGCTCGTCGCCGCGGAAGTCGACCACGTGATAGGAGCCGGCGTCGACCGAGGTCTCCACGCGGACCAGCAGGCGCTTCATCTCGGCGTCGAAGTCGACCAGTTGCAGCCGGCTGTCGGGGAACAGGCCCAGCACCGCGCCCCAGCGCTCGGCCAGGGTTCGGTCGTAGAACGCATAGCGGGGGTCATCGCCGCCGTAGCCCAGGGCGACCAGGGCCTGGGTCTTGCGGTGGAAGAAGATGGAGGCCGGATCCGGCGGCGACTTCAGCGGCGTCAGGGTTCCGGCCTGATCCAGTTCGGCCAGGCCGGTGCGGCCGTCGGCGTCGCGGCGGGTGATCAGGAACTTGGCGCCGTCGCGGCCCAGGCCGATCAGGTGCGTGCGGCCGATGCTGCTTTCGGCGCTGTAGATGGTCTTCCAGGCCCGGCCCTTGCCGGCTTCGACCTTGAACGCGCCTTCGTCGGCGTCGTAGACGCCGCGGCCGATGATCTCGCCCTCGGGCGAGATGATCCAGTCGCGGACCTTGCGGCTGGCGATGTAGGACATCGACACCCTGCCGTTGGCGGGGTCGATGCCGAACATGACCACCTCCATCTGGCCGGTGTTGATGGCCGAGTCGAAGTAGACGGTCGAATGATCGCCGTACTCGCGGACCACCGGGCGATGGCGGGCGCCGCCCGGCGTGCTGCGCTGGGGCTTGAGCAGGAGTGAGACCTTGCCGGTCTTGACGTCCAGCACCTGGGGCTGTTCCCACTCGATCAGGTCGACGCCGTACCGGTAGAGGCCGGCGGTCGTGGACGTCAGCACGATGACCGACTGGTCGCCGGCCCAGTCTATGCCGCGGACCTTGGTCGCGCCCAGCCGGGCGGTGGCGACCGGCTTGCCGCTCTTGATGTCGAAAGCCACGACCCGGCGCTCGTCGCGCACCTCGGCCACGAAGGCCAGCCGCTCGCCGTTGCTCGACAGCGCCACTTCGGAAATGGCCGGCAGGCGGCCGTAGGCGTCCAGCGGCGCGGCCTGGGCGCCGCCGCTCAGCAAGGCCGCGAACGCCGCGGCCGCAATCCAGATACGCAAGTGTGTAATCCCCCGATCAACCGAAGCGATCATAAGGCTCCGGCGAGCCGGCGTCGATGAGGCTGATCGGGGGAGGGGCTCAGTTCGGTGGATTGTGCTTTTCGATGAAGGCGGCGGTCTCGACCAGCATGCGCTGGCGGCTTGCGCCGCGCGACAGCCAGTGGTCCTCGCCGTCCAGGGTGACGAACTGCACGGGCTTGCCGGCCTTGGTCAGGGCGTCCGCCATGATCTTGCTCTGCACGTAGGGAACGATGGTGTCGTCCTTGCCGTGGATCAGCAGCACGGGGATGTCGGCCTTGGCCGCCAGCTTGGCGGGCGAGATCGCCGCCAGGTCGGGGTCGCGCACGCCGTCCGCGCCCATGAAGCGCAGCCAGTAGCGCATGGCGGCGTTGTTGGCGGTGGCGTAGCGCTCCTGGTTGTCGACCAGCATGCGCTTGAGGTCGGACGGGCCGGCCACCGACACCGCGCAGCGATAGACGCCGGTGTCGATCGTCGCCCCCGCCAGGGCCGCGTAGCCGCCGTAGCTGGCGCCCACGACGCACACGCGCTTGGGATCGATCAGGCCTTCCTTGGCCAGGTAGCGCACGCCGTCCGACAGGTCGGTCTGCATCTTCTTGCCCCACTCGCCGAAGCCGGCGCGGACGAAGTCGTGGCCGAAGCCCTCGGAGCCGCGGAAGTTGGGCTGCAGCACGGCGTAGCCGCGCGAGGCCAGGCCCTGGCTCCACCAGTCGAAGCCGGGGCTGTCGCGACCTTCCGGGCCGCCGTGCGGCAGCACGATCAGCGGCAGGTTCTTGGCCGGCTTGCCCTTGGGCAGGGTCAGGTAGCCGGTGATCTCCAGGCCGTCGGCGGCCTTGTACTTCACCGGGCGGACCTCGCTGATGTCGGCGGCGGCGAGCTTGGAATAGGATTCGCCCAGCCAGTTGGCGCTCTTGGCGTCGAGGTCGATCAGCGCGTAGGCCGGGCCGTCGGTAGGCGAATCGACCAGCACCACGATCTTGCGGCGGTCGTCGGACCAGGAGGCCAGGGAGACGCGGTCGCCCGGGAAGGCCTTCTGCACGGCTTTCCAGGCGCTTTCGTTCTTGGCGTCGTAGAACTGATAGCGCAGGTCGTCGCCCACCAGGGTGACGCCGCCGATCAGGGCGCCGGTGGCCGGGTCGCGGATCAGACCGTCGAACGGGCGCTCCATCGGCAGGTCGGCATGGGCGCCGCCCTGGCCGTACTCGCGATAGACGGTCGAGCCGTCGGCGTCGTTCATCGCCACCAGCACGCTCTTGCCGTCGCGGCCCAGGCCCGAGACGCCGTAGGAGCCCATCGGGCTGGTCGCCTGGTCGACCACGGTCCAGCCGCGAGGACCCTTGATGCGCAGCGACCACACGCCCCTGGACTGGTCGTACTGCGACTGGGCCAGGGGGACGCCGTCGCCGTCCACCAGCCAGTCGTCGGTGTCTTCCGACCGGGCCTCGATCATCTTGGTGCGGCCCTTGTCGAGATTGACCGCGAACAGGGTCACCCGGCCGCGGTTGTCGACGAAGTAGACGCCCTGGACGAAGGCGGTCAGGTCGCCGTCGACCTTGCGCACCATGGCCGGGCCGTAGACCACGTTCATCGCGCCGGCCTGGTTGTCCAGCAGAAGCACCTGCTTCTTCTTGGCGATGTCGTAGCTGATGGTCATCCAGTACTCGCGCTTGGGCCCTTCCAGGCCGCGCACGAGGGCGGTGGTCGAGGTGGTGACCAGCAGGTGGCGCGAGCCGGCCCACTGCACCCAGCGCAGCTTCTCCTTGCCCAGGCGCAGGACGTTGACGACGCTCTTGTCGCTGACCTTGTGGATCGAGACGACCCGATCCTCGGTCGACAGGGTCGAGGACACCGCCAGCAGCGTCCCGTCCGGAGAGATCGTCACGTCGTCGATGTCCGGCAGGCGGCCATAGACTTCCAGCGGCGCGGCCTGGGCCGCTCCGAAACTCAACGCGGCCGCCGTCAGGATGGCCGCTCCCACTTTACGAAGCACGTCGATATCCCCCGATCTCGTCGCGTGATCTTTAGCTTGACCGCAATGTACGGTCGAGAGGGATCAGCCGCGCGTGCGTATCCAGCCGGTCAGCGACAGGCGCGGCGCGGCGGCGTGCGGGGTGACGTAGCTGACGGCGTGCTTCTGCGGCACGCGGAAGATGTTGAGGGCGTTGAAGCTGGGCGTGTAGCCCTCGGCCACGTGGCCGTCGCCGTCGAGGAACAGCAGCAGGCCGCCCCAGTCGCTGCGCCATTGCGGCGTCAGGTTCAGGACATAGGCGTAGAGGCGGTTCTTGCCGTCGGCGTGGTCGTCGTGCTCGGTCAGGAAGTGGCCGGGGCGATAGCGGGTGGCCTGGCAGTCGCAGTACTCGGGGCGGGGATCGCCCGTCAGCTCGCGCACGAAGTCCAGGAAGGTCTCGCCGTTCAGCAGGTCGTAGGCGGCCTCCAGCAGGCGGCCCTCGCGGCGGCCGGCCTCGACCTCGTCGCTGACCCGGAAATTGTCGAATCGAAAGCCGAAGCCGGCGCGGGTCTCCTCGGCGACCTGGCGGTCCAGCGCGGCGTCGTCGGCCGCCGACAGGGCGCCGGGGCCGTCGAGCGGCAGGGTCCAGAGCTTCTTGTCGACGCCCACCACCCCGCTCCAGGGCGTGTCGAGCGTCAGGGCCGCGTGCAGGCGCGAGGCCGAGTCGGCGGTCAGGACGCCCGGCACGTGCAGCCGGCCGTTGGCGGCGAAGGCCTCGCGCCAGGCTTTCGGCGTCAGGCCGGGATCCAGGGAGAGGGGGGCTTGCTTGGACATGGACTGTAACCGGAAACGAAAAACGCCCCGGCGAGGCCGGGGCGTCTTCGAAGATAGGGCCTAAGCTTAGCGGGGCGCCAGGATCATGATCATCTGGCGGCCTTCCATGCGAGGCTCGTACTCGACCTTGGCGACTTCGTCGAAGTCGGCCTTGACCTGCTGCAGCAGCTTCATGCCGAGTTCCGGGTGCGCCATTTCGCGACCGCGGAAGCGCAGGGTGACCTTCACCTTGTCGCCTTCCTCGAAGAAGCGGAACATCGACTTGGCCTTAACGTCATAGTCGTGCTTGTCGATGTTCGGGCGGAGCTTGATCTCCTTGAGTTCGACCACCTTCTGACGCTTGCGGGCCTCGTTCTTCTTCTTCTGCTCCTGGAACTTGAACTTGCCGTAGTCCAGGATCTTGCAGACAGGCGGGTTCGCGTTCGGAACGATCTCGACCAGGTCCAGGCCAGCCTCTTCGGCCGCTTCCAGCGCGGCGGAAGTCGGCATCTCGCCTTGCTTCTCGCCGTTCTGGTCGATCAGCAGCACGCGCGGGACGCGGATTTCATCGTTGATACGCGGTCCATCCTTGACGGGCGGCGCTTGCATGGGACGGCGAATAGGGGCGGCTCCGGAATTGTTGTAGAGGATTTCGCGCGGCGCCCATGGGGCGTCGCGTTGAGATGATATATGACGCTAGACACGGACGCTATCAAGCGTCCGACGCGACAAGAGCGTTCCACGCGGCCGAGGATCGGCGGCGGAAGGGGCGACAGGGCGGAAACGCGATCGGGACGGGCGGCCGTTTCCCATCCCTCCAGACGACGATTCGACGCCCTTGAACGCCGCCGCCGCCACCATTCCGCCCATGCCCGCCACGCGCCACACGCCCATCGAAGACGTTCACGCGCTGCTGATCGGCACGAGCTTCATCGCCGTGGGCCTGACCCTGTTGAAGACCGCCGGCCTGGTGACCGGCGGCATCGCCGGGATCGCGCTGATCGTCTCCTATCTCGGCGGCTGGCCGGTGGGGGTGGTCTTCTTCGTCCTGAACCTGCCGTTCTACGTCTTCGCCCAGCGCGCCCTGGGCTGGATGTTCATGCTCAAGACCCTGGCGGTGAACGTGGCTCTGACCAGCCTGACCCTGGCCCTGCCGTACTGGCTGAAGCTGAAGGACGTCGACCCGGTCTTCGCGGCGGTGTTCGGCGGCACGATCATCGGCATGGGCATTCTCGCCCTGGCCCGCCACCGCGCCTCGGTCGGCGGCATCGGCGTGCTGGGCCTGTGGCTGCAGGAAAAGCACGGGATCAGCGCCGGCAAGGTCCAGATGGGCACCGACGTGCTGGTGGTGGGCGCGGCCTTCATGGTCGTCAGTCTCGACAAGCTGCTGCTGTCGATCCTGTCGGCGGTGGCGCTCAGCGTCGTCATCATCGCCAACCACAAGCCGGGCCGCTACGCCGGCTATTGACGGCGGTGTTCATTTGCCCCTCCGGGGCCAAGCTGGCATACGACGCGCGACGTAGCGCTCGTTAGCGCTACCAGGAGTTTTGCATGACCCGCCCCGTCCTGGCGACCACCCGCGCCCGCGTCGAACTGCTGCCCGAGGTGGGCGGTTCGATCGGCCGCTTCGTGTTCGACGGCCGCGACATCCTGCGCCCCACGCCGGACGGCGCGACCGACGCCCTGAACGTCGGCTGCTTTCCGCTGGTCCCGTTCTGCAACCGCATTCCGAACGGCCGCTTCGCCTTCCAGGGGCGCGACGTCGCCCTGGCCCCGAACCTGGCCAGCCATGCGCACCCGCTGCACGGCCAGGGCTGGCGCGCGGCCTGGACGGTGACGGGGCTGTCCGACACCCGCGCCGTCCTGACCTACGACCACGCGCCGTCCGACTGGCCGTGGGCCTATCGCGCCGAGCAGATCCTCGTGCTGTCGGACGAGGGCCTGCGCATCGAGTTGTCGGTGACCAACACCGGGACCGAGGTCATGCCCGCCGGTCTTGGCCTGCATCCCTATTTCGCGGCCCGGCCGGGCGAGAGCCTGAAGATGGACGTCGACGGCGTCTGGATGGTCGACGCCGACGTCCTGCCGACGGTCCACCACCAGGGGGCCTGGGCGCGCGACTGGACGGTCGGCGCACCCACCGCTGCCGACACCCTGATCGACAACTGCTGGACCGGTTTCGGCGGCGCGGCCGTGCTGTCGGCTCCGGAAGGCGGCTCGACGACCATCGCGGCCTCGGACAACTGCCGCTGGGCCCACGTCTATTCGCCGCCGGGGGCCGACTTCGTCTGCGTCGAGCCGACCTCCAGCCGTCCCGATCCGTTCGGCCCCGGGTTCGCCGAAGGCCAGACCGGGATCGTCGCCCTGGCCCCGGGCGAGAAGGCGTCGGTCTGGATGACCCTGACGATCGCATGATCGCCGACCTGCTCGATTTGCGCCGGATCAAGGCGCGCTGGACCGACACCGGCTTGAATGGCGCCATGTGCGCCCCTTCGCCCGCCCGTCCGCTGGTGATCATCGTCGAGGCCGACGACGCCCTGCGCGAGGCCCTGGCCTTCGCCCTGGAGACCGAGGGCTACTGGCCGCGCGCCTTCGCCGAGGCGGCCGACGTCCCGCTGGCCGAACTGATCGCCGCCGACTGCCTGGTGCTGGACGTAGACCTGCTGACCCTGGCCTCGCTGCGCGGCAAGGGCGTGCGCACGCCGGCCGTGCTGGTGGCCGAAGGCCCTGTCGACCTGACTGTCACCGACGCCCTGTGGGCGGGGGTGGCCCACAAGCCGCTGATCACCGACGCGCTGAGCGTTCAGGTCAAGAAGGCCGTCGGGGCCTGACGTTAGAGGATTACGATTGTAATTGATTTGCGACGTTCGTAGCCTTCTCGGAAAAGGGAAGGGCGCGATGCGGAATGGATGGCTGATAGGTCTGGCGACGACGCTGTCGCTGGGCGCGGGCGGGGCGGCCCAGGCCTGCTCGCCGGTTCCCGGCTATGTACGGCCGAGCAATTTCGAACTGGCCCAGATCGCCGACGCCGTCGTGGTGGCCACGCCGCTCGCGGCGTCGCGCGCGGAACCGCGGTTCGGAAAGGACCTCGATCCGTTCGAGGCGCCGATGCGGCTGCGGATCGACGAAAGCCTGAAGGGCGATCTTTCAGGCGAGATCGTGGTGCGGGGCCTCACGCTGGGCCGCACGACGCGCAGCGACCCCGACGACATCTTCTTCTCGCATCCGGACGGGCACATGGGCCCCTGCAATCGGATGACCTTGGCCAAGGGCCGCAGCTACCTGCTGTTCCTCGGCCGCAAGGGCGAGCGCCTGGGCGTGCTGGGCTTTCCCTTCTCGCGGGTCAACGAGGACTACGCCGGCGCGGACTCGGCCTGGTCGAAGGCGGTGCGGACCTATCTCGACATCCAGCGCGAGCCCGACGGGATGACGGAACTGGCCCGCCTCGAGGCCCTCAAGGCCGAGATCGACGCCAAGCCTGGCAAGACCCCCTACGAGGCGGCGCTGGCCATGGACATCGGCGGCCACCTGGGCTCGGTCTCGCCTTGGAAGCCCACCGGCTACCTGCTGGCGGCCTACGACGACGTCAAGGCCGGGCGGGCGCCGCAGTACGCGCCCCGCAACCCCGCCTACGACCAGGAACAGTCGGCGGCGGCGATGTTCTCGGACCTGATCTTGAGCGCGGCGGGCGGCGAGGAGGCGGGCAAGCCGCCGCGCGATCCGCGCGAGAACGCCATCCTGGAGGCCCTGATCGAGCCAGGCCACGCCGACGCCGGGCCGCTCTTCGAGCCCCTCCTGCGCGCGGACGCCTCGCTGGACGACCTCGACCTGGGCCTGCGCTTCCTGGCCGCGAACGGCGGCTATCGTCGCGCCTACGACCTGATCGAGGCGCGCTTTCCCGCCAGGCTGGCGGCGGCCGGTTCGGCGGACGAGGCCATGCTCCTGATGCGGATCATGAGCGACGTCCAGGAAGACCCCTACGGAGGCGAACCGCCGCGCTGGCGCACCGATCCGTTCGTGCAGGCGCGGTGGCCGGCGTTGTCGACGGCCCTGGCCAAGCAGGCCCGGGCGCGCTTCGGCATGGACGACTATTTCGTCGAGGGGCCCAAGGCCCTGCTCACCAGCGACTATCGCGCCGATCCGGAACTGACGGACATGCTGTCGGGTCACGTAGCGGCGATCGGCAAGTGGGCGCTCGCCGAACTGGTCCGGCCCGAGGTGCTGGACGCCCCGGCGCCGGGCGGTCCCGACGATCCGCTGGTCCTGCCGCTCGGGATCACGCTGCGCTGGTACGGCCTGGGCGACGATGCCGACGCCGACCGGGCGCTGACCCGCGTGTTCTGCGCCGGGCCGGCCCGTCGCGCCGTGCTGTTCGACGTCTGGAGCCGCGAGGGCGGCCGGTTCGGCGCGGCCGTCGTCAAGCGCATGGCCGCCTCGCCGGCTCTGGCCGACGGCGAGCGGAGCGCCCTGGCCGAGGCCGCCCGGGCCTGGGACGCTCGGATGGCCCGGGACGAAGGTCTCGGCGCCGTCGCAGCGACAGATCCCGTCCTGTCCCGCATGGCCAGGGGCGAAACGCTCACGGCCCGGCAGGTCAGGCCGCTGAAGCCGATGACGTGCCCCGCGCGCTGAGGCGGGCGCCTAGCGAACCGACAGGGTCATCCGCACCAGGGCGGCCAGGTTGTCGGCGTGCATCTTGCTCATCAGCTTGGCGCGATAGATTTCGACGGTGCGCGGGCTGATGCCCAGGTCGCGGGCGATGATCTTGTTGGGGTGGCCGGCCACCACGCCGTCCAGCACCTGGCGCTCGCGCTCGGACAGGGTTTCCATGCGGGCAAGCACCTGGGCCTGGTCGTCGCTGACCGTGGGCTGGGGAGCGGCGGCCAGGGCGCGCTCCAGCGCCGCCAGGATGCGGGCTTCCGAGAAGGGCTTTTCGATGAAGTCGACGACGCCGTCGCGCATGGCCTCGACGGCCATCGGGATGTCGCCGTGGCCGGTGATCATCACCACCGGCAGGCCCGAGCCCTCGGCCTTCAGGCGGCGCACCAGTTCCTGGCCGGTCATGCCGGGCATGCGCACGTCGGTGATCACGCAGCCGGGCTCGGCCTCGGGCAGCTCGGTCAGGAAGGCCAGGGCGCTGGCGTAGGTGCGCACGCGAAAGTCGGCCGTCTCCAGCAGGAAGGCCAGGGAGTCGCGGGCGTCGGCGTCGTCGTCGACCACGTGCACAACGGCGTCGCTCATCAAATCGTCTCCTGGTCGGTTGCAGGCGTGCGGGTCTTGGAGGGGCCTGGGGCGGGCGGCAGGGTGAAGCGGAACACCGTGCCGCCGTCCGGATTGGCGTCGGCCCAGATGCGGCCGCCGTGGGCCTCGATGATCGAGCGCGAGATCGACAGGCCTACGCCCATGCCCTCGGCCTTGGTGGTCATGAACGGCTGGAACAGGCGCTCGCGGAACTCGTCGTCGACGCCGGCGCCGGTGTCGGCCACGGCCACCTCGATCGTCCCGTCGTCCAGCCGCCGGCTGGCCACCGACAGGCGCCGCACGGGCTGGCCGTCCATGGCCTCGACGGCGTTGCGGATCAGGTTGACCAGCACCTGCTGGATCTGCACCCGGTCGGCGAACACCGCGTCGCAGGTCGCGTCCAGGGCGATGCGGACCTCGGCCTGGCCTTCGCGCACGCCGATCAGGGCCAGGGCGCGGGCGTCGTCGACCAGTTCCGACAGGCTTTCGATGTCGCGCTCGGTGGCCCCGCGACGCACGAACTCGCGCATGCGGTGGATGACGTCGCCGGCCCGCAGCGCCTGGTCGGAGGCGCGGTCGATGGCGTCGCGCACCTTGGCCTGGTCCTCGGGCCGGCCACGATCCATCAGCCTGCGTGAGCCGGTCAGCAGGTTGGCGATGGCCGACAGCGGCTGGTTCAGCTCGTGGGCCAGGGTGGTGGCCATCTCGCCCATGGCGGTCAGGCGCGAGACGTGCACCAGTTCGCCCTGCAGTTCCTGCAGGCGGGCCTCGGTGGCGTGGCGCTCGGTCAGGTCGCGGATGAAGCCGGTGTAGGCGCGGGTCGGGCCCTTGGTCTCGCCGACGGCCAGTTCCATGGGAAAGGTCGAGCCGTCGCGGCGCTGGCCGGTGACCACGCGGCCGACGCCGATCACCCGCTTCTCGCCGGTCTGTTCGTAGCGCGCCAGATAGCCGTCGTGGGCGCTCTGGTGCGGTTCGGGCATCAGCATGCTGACGTTTCGACCCACGGTCTCGGCGGCGGTCCAGCCGAACAGGCGCTCGGCCGCCGGGCTGAACGAGGTCATGATCCCGCGCGGATCGATGACGACCACCGCGTCGGGCACGGTGTCGAGGATCGAGCGCAGGTGGCTGGTCATGGCCACGGTGCGGTGGCGGGCGGCGTGGAACCAGCCGCCGCCGATCGACATGCCCACCCCGATCATCAGGAACACGATGCTCGACACCGCCGTCGCCTGGTCGGGATGCGGCGAGAAGGTCAGGAACCACACGATGGCCGAGGCTACGACCGTCGAGATCAGGCCGGGCACCAGGCCGCCGAGCGCGGCGCTGACCAGCACCGACGGCACGAACAGCAGGAAAGCGGCCGGGGCGGCGTAGCGGCTGGGCAGGGCGAAGAAGAGCAGCGCGCAGGCGGCGATCATCGTGGCCGAGGCCAGGAACACGCCGGGGCGAAGCTCGCTGTGCAGCGGCCCGGGAGAGCGCGGGGCGGCGGCCATGGGCCTCAAGACTTCGCCGGTTCGATCATGCGCCGGCTTATAGCCGACCCGGCGGGCGGCGACACCGTTTCCACCGCCATCGCCTGTTCGCAGAGCTTCAGCGGGGCCGGACGGTGACTGACCAGCACCAGGCCTTGCCCGGTGCGGCGCAGTCGCGCGTCCAGGCGCGCCACGACGAGGGCCTCGGTCGTCGGGTCCAGCCCTTCGGTCGGCTCGTCCAGCAGCAGCCAGGGGGCGTCGCGCAGCAGGGCGCGGGCCAGCGACAGGCGCCGGCGTTCGCCGCCCGACAGCCGCTCGCCGGCCTCGCCCAGCCAGGTGTCCAGCCCCTGAGGCAAGGCGCGGACCCGCTCGGCCAGGGCCGCGTCGTCGAGGGCGGCCCACAGGGCCTCGTCCGTGGCGGCCGGAGCGGCCAGCTTCAGGTTCTCGCGCACCGTGCCGGCCAGCAGGGCGGCGTCCTGCGGGGCGTAGGCGAAGGCCGGGCGCAGGACGGCGGGCGGCAGGGCCGCGCCGTCCTGGCCGTCGAGGGCGAAGGCGCCCGCCGGAGCGGGGCGCAGGCCGAGCAGCTGCTCCAGCCGGGTGGTCTTGCCGCTGCCGGTGGGCCCCGTCAGGGACAGGCGCGCGCCGGGAGCCAGGTCCACGCCCTGCAGGCGCAGGGCCGGGCGGCTGGGCGCCGGCGGCGGCGCGTCCTGGGGAGCATGGCGCAGCAGGGCGTCCAGCCGCTCGCCGGCGGCCTCGGCCGCGCCGTCCTGTTCGAAGGCGCGGGCGATCGGGGCGGCGGCCTCGATGGCCATCACCGCGGCCAGGGCGGCCAGCGCGGCCAGCGGCGCCGAGGCCGGGGCGGCCAGGGCCAGCACGGCGGCGATCGCCAGGCCGGTCAGCGCGCCTTCCAGCAGGCCGACCAGCCCCTGGGCGCGGGCGGCGCGCACCTTCAGCGCGTCCAGCTGGTCGCCCAGCGCCGCGATGCGGTCCAGCGCGGGACCTTGCGCGCCGTAGACCTTCAGTTCGGGCGCGGCGGCGGCGAAGGCGGCCAGGGCTTCCTTGAGTTCGCCCGCCGCGACCTGGATCGCCGCGCCGGCCGGGGCGTTGAGCCGCCGGGTCAGAACGCGGGCGAGGACCAGATGCAGGGCGACGGCGGCCAGGATGGCGAGCGCCGGCCCGATCCCGGCCAGGGCCGACAGCGCCACGGCCATGCCGATCCCGGCGGCTGCGCCCCAGGGCGCGGACAGGCGCACGAAGCGGGTCTCGACGGCGTCGACGTCCTGCACCAGGCGGGCGGCGGCCTCGCCGCGCGAGACGGCCAGGGCCTCGCGGGGCGGGGCTGCGGCCAGGGCGGCGAACAGGCGTGGGCGGATGGCGGCCAGGGCGTCCAGCGCGGCGGCGTGGCTCTGCAGGCGCTCGCCGTAGCGGGCGACGGTGCGCAGGATCGCCAGCAGGCGGATCGTGGCGCTGGGCAGCAGCACGTTGAAGGCCTGGGCCGTCGCCAGCCCGGCCGCTCCGGCCAGGGCCGCGCCGGTGATGAACCATCCCGACAGGCCGAGGAGCGCGGTCGAACCGGCCCCGACCACGACGGCGGCGGCGGCGGCCAGGATCAGCGGGCCGGCCTGGCGGCGGCGCTGCTCGGCGATCAGTCTGGAAAGCGGGCTCTTGGTCACAGGCGCACCACCTGGTCGGCGACGGCCGCCAGGGCCTCGGAATGGGTGGCGATCACGGTGGTGCGACCGGCGGCGGCTCGCCGGATCGCCTCGATCATCCGCGCCTCTGCGTCGGCGTCGAGATCGGCTGTCGGCTCGTCCAGCAGCAGTATGGGCGCGGGTTTCAGCAGGGCGCGGGCTATCCCCAAGCGTCGGCGCTCGCCGCCCGACAGGCCGCCGCCGCGTTCGTCCAGCGGCGCGTCGAGCCCGCCGCGGCGGTCGAGCAGGTCGGAGAGGCCGGCGCGGCGGGCGGCGGCCTCGAGGTCTTCCCGCGAGGCGTCGGGCCGGGCCAGGGCCAGGTTGTCGGCCAGGGTTCCGGCCAGCAGCAGCGGCGACTGGCCGGCCCAGGCCAGGTCGGCGGCGAAGGCGCCGGCCTGCGAAAGCCTGGCCTCGCCCACCCGCACCTCGCCGGCGGTCAGGGGCGCAAGGCCGGTCAGCAGGTTCAGCAGGGTGGTCTTGCCGCAGCCGCTGGGGCCGAGCAGGGCGGTGATCCGGCCGGCCGGAGCGACCAGATCGAAGCCGTCGAACACCGCCGCCTCGCCGCCGGGATAGGTCACGCCCACGGCCTCGAAACGGATCTTCGGGGCGGTCGGCAGGTCCAGCGGCGCGGGCGCCGGGGCGGCAACGGGCAGGCGGGCCAGGGTCAGGGCGGCGGACTCGGCGGCCTGGCGGTCGTGATAGGCCGCGGCCAGGCGGCGCATTGGGGCGTAGACCTCCGGCGCCAGGGCCAGGGCGAAGAAGGCCCGCTTCAGGTCCAGCGTCTCGGGGACGGGGAAGGGCAGCAGGCGCAGCAGGTTGAAGCCGCAGTAGACCGCGACCAGCGCCACCGACAGGGCGGCGAAGAACTCCAGCGCCGCCGACGAGAAGAAGGCCACGCGCAGCACCGCCTGGGTGCGGCGCGAAAGGTCCTGGGCGGCCTGGGCCAGGCCCGTCGTCACCCGGGTCTCGGCCTGGAAGGCCAGCACCACCGGCAGGCCGCGCACGCGGTCGAGGAACAGGGCCGACAGCCGCTCCAGGGCCAGGAACTGCCGGCGCGAGGCGTCGGCGGCCGCCATGCCGGCCAGGGCCATGGCGGCGATGAACGGCGCCAGGGTGAAGAGCTGGACGCCCGCACAGACCGGGCTGGCGAGGGCGGTCAGGCCGATCAGCAGCAGCGGGGCGACCGCCGAGGCGCTGCGGGCCGGAGCGAAGCGCGAGAAGTGGCCGTCCAGCGCCTCGACGCCTTCCATCACGGCGGTGACGGCCGCGCCGCCGCGCGGCGCGCCGGGCGCCAGCAGCGAGGCGGCGGCCTGCCGGCGGGCGTGGGCCTTGGCTCGGGCGGCGGCTTGCGCTCCGGCGCGAGTGGCCTTGGCCGCCAGGGCGCCGCGGGCCAGGGCCGAGACCAGCGCCAGGGCCAGGAAGGGCAGGGCCTCGGTCAGGCTGCGGGTCAGGGCGTCGACCCCGAAGGCCAGGCCGGCGGCGAAACCGGCGGCCCCGACGACGTCGGCCAGACGCCACGCCGAGGCGGCGCGGCTGAACGCGGAGGTTGTCCTGTTCAAGCTTCGCAGCCACGGGCGCGCGAGCGTGAGGATCTCGGTCTCGACGGGGGTCCGAACGGTCATGGCCAGGCTTTAGCGTCTCATTGTGGGAAGGCCTTGATCCGCATCAAAGACCCCTATCGGAAACACGCCTAAGGCGAGATGCTCGTGCGGCGCGACCGATCGCCGTCCGACACCGGAGCTACGCATGGATCCCGCCGTCGTCGATTTATCCCGCCTGCAGTTCGCCCTCACGGCCCTGTACCACTTCCTTTTCGTGCCCCTGACGCTGGGGCTGTCCTTCATGCTGTTCATCATGGAGGCGGTCTACGTCATGACCAAGCGCCCGATCTGGCGCACGGTCACCAAGTTCTGGGGCGCGCTGTTCGGCATCAACTTCGTCCTGGGCGTGGCCACCGGCCTGACCATGGAATTCCAGTTCGGCATGAACTGGTCGTACTACTCGCACTATGTGGGCGACATCTTCGGCGCCCCGCTGGCCATCGAGGGCCTGATGGCCTTCTTCCTGGAAGCGACCTTCGTGGGCCTGATGTTCTTCGGCTGGGACAAGCTGAAGCCGGTGACCCACCTGCTGGTCACCTTCCTGGTGGCGCTGGGCACCAACCTTTCGGCGCTCTGGATCCTGGTCGCCAACGGCTGGATGCAGAACCCGGTCGGCGCGGCCTTCAACCCCGACACGATGCGGATGGAGGTGACCGACTTCAAGGCGGTGATCTTCAACCCGGTGGCCCAGGCCAAGTTCGTGCACACCGTCAGCGCCGGCTACACCATCGCCGCCGTCTTCGTGCTGGGCGTCTCGGCCTTCTACCTGCTCAAGGGTCGGTGGACGGGCGTGGCCAAGCGCTCGATGACCGTCGCGGCCGCCTTCGGCCTGGCGTCGGCCCTGTCGGTCGTCGTCCTGGGCGACGAGAGCGGCTACGCCCTTACCGACAACCAGAAGATGAAGCTGGCCGCGCTCGAGGCCATGTGGGAGACCGAGCCCGCGCCGGCCGGCCTGACCGCCATCGGCATCCCCAGCCTGGCCGATCGCAAGACCCACGCCGAGATCAAGATCCCCTACGTGCTGGGCCTGATCGCCACGCGCAGCGTCGACAAGCCGGTCGAGGGCATCTTCGAACTGGTGGCCACGGCCGAGGACCGCATCGAGCGCGGCGTCGTGGCCTACGACGCGCTGGAGAAGCTGAAGGCTGATCCGCAGGATCTGGCCGCCCGGGGCGTCTTCGAGGCCAACCGCCGCGACCTGGGCTACGCCCTGCTGCTCAAGCGCCACGTCGAGGACCCGCGCACGGCTTCGAAGGCGCTGATCGCCAAGACCGCCTGGGACACCGTGCCCAACGTGCCGGTGATGTTCTGGGCCTTCCGCATCATGGCCGGCACGGGCCTCTTGATGATCGCCCTCTTCGCCACCGCCTTCGTGCTGGTCACCCTGCGCAAGCACGAGACCAAGTGGTTCCTGCGCCTGGCGGTGCTGGCCATCCCGCTGCCCTGGATCGCCACCGAACTGGGCTGGGTGCTGGCCGAGGTCGGGCGTCAGCCCTGGGCCGTGGAAGGGGTTCTGCCCACCTTCCTGGCGCCCTCCAGCCTCAGCGTTCCCCAGCTGATCGCCAGCATCGTCGGCTTCACCCTGCTCTACGGCGCCCTGGCGGTGGTCGAGGTCGGGCTGATCCTGAAGACCATCAAGAAGGGTCCGTTCGCCGAACAGGACGCCTTCCCCCCGGAATCCGGCGCGCCCGTCGTCGCCGAAGCCGTCGCCTAAAGGAGACCGCTAGATGGAACTCCCCCTCGACTACCCGACCCTTCGCCTGATCTGGTGGGGCCTCCTGGGCGTGCTGCTGATCGGCTTCGCCCTGACCGACGGCTTCGACATGGGCGTCGGCGCCCTCTTGCCCTTCATCGGCCGCAACGACGACGAGCGGCGCACGGTGATCAACACCATCGGCTCGACCTGGGAAGGCAACCAGGTGTGGTTCATCACCGGCGGGGCGGCGATCTTCGCGGCCTGGCCGATGGTCTACGGCGCCAGCTTCTCGGGCTTCTACCTGGCCATGTTCCTGGTGCTGTCGGCGATGATCATGCGGCCCGTGGGCTTCAAGTACCGGTCCAAGCGGCCGGACGCCAAGTGGCGCTCGTTCTGGGACTGGTCGCTGTTCGTCGGCAGCTTCGTGCCGGCCCTGGTGTTCGGCGTCGCCGTCGGCAACGTGTTGCAGGGCGTGCCGGTCCACCTCGACAGCGATCTGCGCAGCACCTACCACGGCCACTTCTTCGAGCTGTTCACGCCCTTCACCCTGGTCTGCGGCCTGCTGTCGACCAGCATGCTGGTGCTGCACGGCGCGGCCTGGCTGGCGGTGAAGGCCGAGAAGGGCCCCATCGTCGACCGCGCCCGCAAGTTCGGCCTGGTCGCCGGGATCGCCAGCATCGTGCTGTTCGCGCTGGGCGGCCTCCTGGCCATGCGCCTGGGCTTCCGGGTCGAGGGCGTGGTCGATCCGGCCGGTCCGTCCAACCCGCTACGGGCCACGGCCGTCGCCGCGCCGGGCGCCTGGTTCGACAACTTCGGCCGCTATCCGTGGATGACCATCGCCCCGGTCCTGGGCTTCGTCGGCGCGGCCTTTGCGACCTTCGGCCTGTGGAAGCGGCAGGAAGGCCTGGCCTTCGGCGGCTCCTCGGCCTCGGCCGCGGGCATCATCGCCACCAGCGGCCTGTCGATGTTCCCGTTCATCCTGCCCAGCACGGTCGACGCCCACTCCAGCTTCCTGGTCTGGAACGCCTCGTCCAGCCACACGACCCTGTTCATCATGCTGGTCGTGGTGGTCATGCTGATGCCGGTGGTGCTGGCCTACACCGCCTTCGTCTACCGGGTGCTGTGGGGCCGCACGAGCAGCGCCGCCCTGAAGACCGACCCGGCCCTGTACTGAAGAAAGAGGAGCCTAGATCATGTGGTACTTCACCTGGGTTCTCGGCCTCGGCCTGGCCCTCGCCTTCGGCGTCCTCAACGGCGTCTGGTACGAGTTCAACCTGACCGACGAGGGGGACACGGGCGCTTCCCAGCCCTGATCCTTCGCGCCTGATCGTCAAAGCCGCCGTCCTCGTTCCCGCGAGGGCGGCGGTTTCGTTTACGGGCATGGTTGAGACCGTCGTGAATCCCGCGCTCTGATCGGCCGACCAGAGCGGGAGACCCCATGGGCGTGAACAGGCGCAAGCTGATGCTCAGCCACGACGGCGTGAAAATCTACCACAGCTGGAAGGGCGCCCGGGCGCTGACCTGGTGGTACGCGCTGGAGCCCGAACACGAGGCCGAGGGCGGCGGGCGCGACTTCGACATCCGCAGGCTGCCGCAGCCCTATCTGGAGGGCCTGGACCTCGACATGGCCCGCGTGGCCGACGCCGCGCAGACGCTCAAGGCCTATGACCGCATGCTCGACGCCCACCGCGAGGTGCTGCGCCGGGCGATCGACGCCCGCCACGACTTCGGGACCAGCGTCGCCAGGGACCACCGAAAGGGCGGCGCCTGGACCTGGCTGCGGCGGGCGTTGGGACGCTAGATCGCCTTCACCGCCTTGGCGTGGTCGCGGATGATGGCCAGCGTCGAGGCGTCGGCGTCGAAGACGCCGAACAGGCCCTGCTCCTCCTGCGGGGGATCGCCGACATAGGAGCGGTCGCCCTTCTTGAACCAGGCGTCGGCGTGCTGGGCGCGACCCTCGCCGTTCCAGGCCCAGAAGTTGACGCCCGCCGTCGGCCCGCCGGCCTTCATGTCGGCCTCCACCTCGTCGAACACCATCCTGTAGAACCGGTCGCGGAAGGTCACCGGCGAGCCCGGCGCGAAGGCGCGGCCGTCGCGGATCAGGCCGAACTCCTCGATGGTCAGCGGCTTGCCCATCGATTTGGCCAGAGCGATGTGGCGGCGGATGTAGTCGCGCGAGCGGGCCGCGCCCGCCTCGTAGGTGGCGGGCTGGTCGGTCATGGAGATCCAGCTCCAGTTGTTGGGCCAGACGTGCAGGGTCAGGTAGTCGATGGCCGGGGTCTTGTGGCTTTCGACCACGCAGGCCTCGCTGCCCAGGCAGCCCATGTCGCCCTCGCTGCCGCTGGAGACCAGGTGGTTGGCGTCGATCGACTTGATGAAGCGGGCGGTGCCGTCGATCCAGGCGTCGTAGGCGGGACGGTTGGCCTTGCCGAACTCCTCGCTGCCGGCCGGGCGGGGCTCGTTGGCCAGCTGCCAGGCCATGATCGTGGGATCGTCGCGATAGGGCTTGCCGGTGACGGTGCTGGTGCGCCCGACCAGGGTCTTCACATAGTGGCGGAAGAGCGCGTTGGCCTTCTCGTCGGCGTAGAAGCGGGCCGAATAGTCGGCGAAGGCGGGCCAGGGATGGGCCGGGTCGCCTTGCTGGAACCAGGTCCCGTTGCCGGTCCAGTTCAGATAGGCCGGCATGCCGCCCGACCAGTCCCAGAAGTTGTTGACGTAGATGACGGCCTTCATGCCGCGCTTGCCCATCTCGGCCAGCAGC
>PJUK01000273.1_pt1 | contig 22728 bp, 21 predicted proteins | sample 1512211 | NCBI WGS metagenome assembly PJUK01 (sample SAMN08177668, study PRJNA422409) | Feces metagenome, whole genome shotgun sequencing project.
CATTCATCACAGGTGATGGAGGTCGGCACGCGAATCTGCGCCGTCTTGCCGGCGAAAGCTTCTTCGAGCGTCACTTCCATATTATAGCGCAGATCGGCGCCGCGTTCGCGACCGTTGCTGGAACGGCGGCGACCGCCACCCATCATCTCGCCAAAAATATCTTCGAAAATATCGGCAAAACCGCCCGCGCCCGCAAAGCCATTGCCAAAACCGGCACCTGCGCCGCCATTTTCAAAGGCAGCATGGCCGAAACGGTCATAGGCTGCCCGCTTCTGCGGGTCCTTCAGCGTTTCGTAAGCTTCGCCGATTTCCTTGAACTTGCGTTCAGCTTCCGGATTATCCGGGTTGCGATCAGGATGGTACTGCATGGCGAGCTTGCGAAAAGCCGCTTTCAGCGTCTTGTCATCGCAGGACTTTTCTACGCCCAATGCTTCGTAATAATCGATCTTCATACGTCCGTTACCCCGGCGGCTGGACCGGACTCCCAACCGGAGCCTTCGTTATTATTCATCGTCTGCCGAATACCGAAACTGGCAAAAGCCCGGCATGGAGCCGGGCTTTCACTGTCAGCGGCAGATGATTACGACTTCTTCTTGTCGTCGTCGATTTCTTCATAGTCGGCGTCAACGACATCGTCCTTGGACGAAGCCTGCTCGCCGCCTTCGGCGTCCGCACCTTCAGAAGCCTGCGCTGCCTCATACATGGCCTGACCGAGCTTCATCGCCGTTTCAGCGAGCGTCTGGGTCTTGGCCTTGATGTCTTCGGCATCGTCACCTTCAAGCGAGGTCTTGAGCGCAGCGATCGCGCCTTCGATGGCCTGCTTGTCGTCTTCCGAGACCTTGTCGCCGTAATCCTTCAGCGACTTTTCCGTCGAGTGGATCAGGCTTTCGGCCTGGTTCTTGGCTTCAACGGCATCGCGGCGCTTCTTGTCGGCGTCGGCATTGGCCTCGGCGTCCTTGACCATCTTTTCGATGTCGGCATCCGACAGACCGCCCGAAGCCTGAATGCGGATCTGGTGCTCCTTGCCGGTGCCCTTATCCTTGGCCGATACGTTGACGATACCGTTGGCGTCGATGTCGAAGGTCACTTCGATCTGCGGCACGCCACGCGGTGCAGGCGGAATGCCCACGAGGTCGAACTGGCCGAGGATCTTGTTGTCGGCAGCCATTTCACGCTCGCCCTGGAAGACGCGGATCGTCACAGCCGACTGATTGTCTTCGGCAGTGGAGAAGGTCTGCGACTTCTTGGTCGGGATGGTCGTGTTGCGGTCGATCAGACGGGTGAACACGCCACCGAGCGTTTCGATGCCGAGCGACAGCGGGGTCACGTCGAGCAGCAGAACGTCCTTGACGTCGCCCTGCAGAACGCCGCCCTGAATGGCCGCGCCCATGGCGACGACTTCATCCGGGTTCACGCCCTTGTGCGGTTCCTTGCCGAAGAAGGCCTTCACGACTTCCTGGATCTTGGGCATGCGGGTCATGCCGCCGACCAGAACCACTTCGTCGATTTCACCAGCCTTGAGACCGGCATCCTTCAGAGCGGCCTTGCACGGCTCAATCGTGCGCTTGACGAGGTCTTCGACAAGGCTTTCGAACTTGGCGCGCGACAGCTTGATGGCCAGATGCTTCGGACCCGTTGCGTCAGCGGTGATGAACGGCAGGTTGATTTCGGTCTGCTGGGCAGCCGACAGTTCAATCTTGGCCTTTTCGGCAGCTTCCTTGAGGCGCTGCAGAGCAAGCTTGTCGTTCTTCAGATCGATGCCGCTTTCCTTCTTGAACTCGGTGATCATGTAGTCGACGATGTGCATGTCGAAGTCTTCACCGCCGAGGAACGTGTCACCGTTGGTGGACTTCACTTCGAACACGCCGTCACCGATCTCAAGCACCGACACGTCGAAGGTGCCGCCGCCAAGATCGTATACGGCAATAGTCTTGCCTTCGCTCTTGTCGAGACCATAGGCGAGCGCAGCAGCGGTCGGCTCGTTGATGATGCGCAGCACTTCCAGACCGGCAATCTTGCCAGCGTCCTTGGTGGCCTGACGCTGGGCGTCGTTGAAGTAAGCCGGAACCGTGATAACGGCCTGCGTGACGGTTTCGCCGAGGTAAGATTCAGCCGTTTCCTTCATTTTCTGAAGGATCATCGCGGAAACCTGCGATGGCGAATACTTCTTCCCGTGAACTTCTACCCAGGCATCGCCATTGTCGCCCTTGACGATCTTGTAAGGGACGAGATCCTTGTCCTTGGTGACCATCGGATCGTCGAAACGGCGACCGATCAGGCGCTTGACTGCAAACAGGGTGCCTTCCGGATTGGTGACGGCCTGACGTTTCGCAGGCTGACCAGCGAGACGTTCGTCACTATCGGTGAAAGCAATGATGGAAGGCGTCGTGCGGGCGCCTTCGGCATTCTCGATGACCTTCGCGCTCTTACCGTCCATAACGGCGACGCAGGAGTTGGTCGTTCCCAGATCGATACCAATAACTTTAGCCATATTTCTCTCCATTCAGCAAACCGCCAAGACCTCTACCGAGCGTTCCATGGGCGGCTCCTACGGTTTTTCACAATGCCCGCTTCAAGGTTGGGTTTCCGGAGGTTTTTTCAAGACCCCTCGGCCTGTCATCGAAGCCCTGTGCGAGGCGTATATAAGAAAGGCGCTTTTTCACTGCAAGTCAGAACAGCCGGACAGTCATAAATTCCTTCCCGGCTAATCTGACAGGTCTTTATCCGGACGATCCCTACAGGGAACCTATAGGTCTACGAAACCATTATTTTTGCCCGCCCGATAGATCGCGTCGATGACGCGCTGATTGGCCTTGGAATTCTCCAATGAAAACAAGGCTACATCCTCGCCCTGTACGACGCGCACAAAATTTTGCGCCTGCAACTGATAATGGTTTACGTCCGAAAACGACCATTCCGTCGCTTCCGTATGGCCTGCGTCGTTGAGCGTCACGCGGCTATGGCCATATTTGCCGGTGTTGAACGGCGCATGAACCTCGATGAAGCCCTTGTCGCCGTGGAAAACCATGAACTGACGCCCGGCAAGCTGCGTCGCTACATAGAAAGTCATGTCGAAGCCGTCGAATCGGGCCGCGACATTGGCATAGCGGTCAGTGCCGAAATTCGGGTCGATTTCGACGGAAGCCTGCACGGAGAGCGGCTCCTTGCCCGTGACCATGCGGGTTACGACCGTCGGATAAACGCCGATATCCGGCAACGCGCCGCCGCCGAGGTCGGGCTGATTGCGCATATTGCCGGGATCGACGTTGAAATAGCTGAAAGCGCCCTGAACATGGCGCAACGTGCCGATGGCGCCTTCGGCCAGCAATGCGCGCACCTTGATCCATTGCGGATGGTAATAGACCATGAAGGCCTCGGCGATTGTGACCTTGTGCTTGTCGCGTGCGGCGATGAGCTGGTCGATATCGTCGGCTTTCAGCGCTATCGGCTTTTCACACAGCACATGCTTGCCGGCTTCCGCCGCCTTGATCGTCCATTCGATATGCTGCGATGTCGGCAGCGGGATATAAACGCCGTCCACCTGATCGCTGGCCAGCAATTCCTCATAGGAGCCGAAGGCAAGCGGGGCACCGAAACGGTCGGCCACGGCGCGGGCACGCGCGTGATCGCGGCTCGCTATCGCATGGACCACGCCATTATCCGACGCGGCCAATGCGGGAATCACCTGCGTGACGCCGATTTTGGCGGTGGAAAGAATACCCCAACGGAACATGCCATTTCCTTTAGTTTCGCGGCTGAACACTATCATCGATTTCGTGACCGGTGGTAATCGATGACATGTTTGACCGAAAGACAAAAGGAAAAATCCCGTTACAGGCGTTCTTTCCAAAAAGGCGTAAATTCACATCCGCCGCAAGGCTGGCGGCGCAAGCGTCAACAGCCCGGCCAGTGTCATGGCGAAGCCAACCCACAGTGGCGCGTGGAGACCATATCCCGCTTCCATCGCCAGACCGCCGATCCATGGACCAAGGCCGAGGCCGATATTGATAACCGATGCGTGCATTGCATTCACCAATGCGCCGGGATGGGCAATGCGCATCACACGCGCCACGAAAGCCGGGTTCAAGGCAATGCCGGTCAGGCCGATCATCACGATGGCGAGGATTGCGGCAGGCTTGAGTTCGGCGAAAAGCGCGAAGATCAGCATGGCTGCAAGCATCACCACAAGACCTGCAAAGATCGTCATGATCGTGTGCCGATCGGCAAAGCGACCGGAAACATAGTTGCCGACGATGTTGGCCGCACCATAGACGGCGAGCAGGAACGGAACCTGCATGGCCGAAAATCCGGCCAATTCCACGGTGATCGGCGACAGATAGCTGTAAACCGCAAAAGACGAGCCGATGACCAGCGCGCTGGTGGCATAGGCCGCCCAGAGTTTTGGCTTGCGCATTTCCGCCAGCTCCGACCGCAGATCGGCCTGCGGTCCGTCACGGGTCGTTTCGATCTTCAGCGCGATGACCAGCGCACAAAGCAGAATCAGCACCACGATGCTCCAGAAGCTGGCGCGCCAGCCGAACGCATTGGTGATCGCCGTTGCAATCGGCACGCCCAGCACGGTGCAGAGCATCAATCCGGCAAAGACCAGCGAGGATGCCCGGCCGCGCAGTTCCGGCGCGACGAGTTGCGCCGTAATGGCGAGCATGAGGCCGAAACTGGTTGCGGCGGCCATGCCGGTCAGCACGCGGGCGGCCAGAAGCACCTGGAAATTGCTGGTGGAGGCGGCAACGCTCTGCGCGAGCGCATAGAAGATCAAAAGGCCGAGCAGTCCGCGCTTGTTCTCGATCTTCAGGGCCAGAAACAGCACCGTTACCAGCGGACCGCCGACCATCATGCCCAAGGCATAGAGCGAAATCAGATTGCCGATATCGGCAATGGAGCGGCCAAAAGCTTCCTGAAGCGAGGGCATCATGCCCGAAATCATCAGTTCGGAGGTCGTCAGCGCAAAAACGCCGAGACTGAGACAATAGACAACCAGCGGTATTGCCCGCGCCTCTTTACGGGACGCAACCGTCCCCTCCGCCGCAAGGGCAGAATCGCACGAATCGTTCATGGAGACGAATCCTATTTATGTAATAATGATTATATAATTCATATCGACTTGTTCGAGCGCGTCAAGAGAATTATATAAGACAGACTACAGAAAGGGAGGAAAAATGGTTTCGCGCGGTCGCCCGCGCAGTTTCGATCGCGATGCTGCGCTGGACAAGGTCATGAAAGTTTTCTGGGCCAAAGGCTATGAATGCGCCCAGATCAGCGATTTCACGGCAGCCATAGGCATTACGCCGCCGAGCTTCTATGCCGCTTTCGGCAATAAGGAGCTGGCTTTCCGCGAGGCCGTGGATTTTTACCGACGCACCATCGGCGCTGCCCCCTTCAGAGCTTTGGAAGTCGCCGCCACCATTCAGGACGGCATACGCCTCTGGCTTGAATTGAGCGCAGACAGCGCTTTTGCGTGTCCTGCTGGCGGCTGCATGATCAGCGTCAGCTCGATCCAGTGCAAACCGGAGAACGTCCCGGTCAAGGAATTCCTGACAGCCATTCGCCACACCAATCAGGACCTGCTTTCCAAGCGCCTGCAACGCGCCTTGCGCGAGGGCGACCTGCCGCCCGAAACCGACATCGCCCAGATGAGCGAATTCTACCACGCGATCCAGCAGAGCCTCTCCTATGAGGCGCGCGACGGCAGTTCGCGGGCCGCGGTGCAAAAGATCATCGACATGGCCATGCGCGCCATGCCCGCAAAAGTAAAAAGCCCGGCTTGAAGCCGGGCTTTTTACTTTTTGCTTATCCGCGCAGCACGCCGCCGGTCTGTTTGGCGACACTTGCCACAACCTGTTTCGACAATGCGTCCAGATCTTCGTCGGTCAGGGTGCGGTCCTGCGGCTGAAGCAGCACTTCAACCGCAATCGACTTCTTGCCTTCGCCAAGCGATGCACCGGTGAAGATATCGAACACCTGAACGCCGACGATCAGCTTCTTGTCGGCTGCCGAAACCGCCTTCACGACATTGCCCGCCTCGACGGTGGCATCGACCACGAAAGCATAGTCGCGTTTGAGGCTCTGGAACTGCGACAGGTTGAGCGCAGGCTTGGTGCGGGTCGCCTTTGCCTTCGGCTCAGGGATCGCATCGATATAGATTTCGAAGCCGCAGAGATTGCCCGACACGTCGAGGGCTTCCAGCGTGTCCGGATGGAACTCGCCGAAATAGCCAAGCACGACCTTGGGGCCGAGCTTCAGCGTGCCGGAACGGCCCGGATGGAACCATTCCGGTCCACCGGCTTCGATCTGGATGCGATCAACCGGCGCACCGGCAGCTTCCAGCGCCGCCAGCGCATCGGCCTTGGCGTCGAACACGCCAACGGTCGCCGCATTGCCCGACCAGAAGCGGCCAGCGCCTTCAACGCCCGCCGTTCCGCGACGGATACCACCGGCCACACGGCGCTGCTTCTCCGGCGTGTCGCCTTCATAGATGCCCGAAACCTCGAACAGAGCGATATCGCCAAAACCGCGATCCGCATTGCGCTGTGCCGCAGCCAAGAGGCCCGGCAGAAGCGACGGACGCATATCCGACATGTCGGCTGCAATCGGGTTGGCAAGCTTCAGCTCCGGCTGGCCGCCGCCAAATGCCTTGGCCTGCGCTTCGGAAATGAAGGAATAGGTCACCGCTTCCAGCATGCCGCGCGAAGCGAGCATACGGCGGGCATGACGCGTGCGAATCTGCAAGGTGGTCAGGATGCGGCCATTGACGGCGCCATGGTTTGGCAGCGGCTGCGGCTCGATCTGGTTGATGCCGTGAATACGCATGACTTCTTCAACGAGGTCGGCCTTGCCTTCCACGTCTCCACGCCATGTCGGCACCGTTGCCTTGATGACCTTGCCATCGCCTTCGACACCGAAGCCGAGACGCTTCAGGATATCGAGCGAAGCGTCGTAGGAAACCTCGATACCTGTCAGGCGCTTTACTTCCGTGACCGGGAAATCGATGACGCGCGCAGCTGGCGCCTTGTAACCGACAACGTCGAGAACCGTTGGTTGTCCGCCACACAGGTCCAGCACCAGCTGGGTCGCAATTTCCGCACCCGGAACCATCATTTCCGGATCGACGCCGCGCTCGAACCGATAGCGCGCATCGGTGACGATGCCGAGTTCGCGACCCGTGCGTGCAATCATGCGCGCATCCCAAAGCGCGGATTCGATCAGCACATCGACCGTGTTCTCGTCGCAACCGGAATGCTCGCCACCCATGATGCCCGCAATCGATTCGGGACCGTTTTCATCGGCAATGATGTAAATGCCGGGCTTCAGCTTGTACTCACGCTGGTCGAGCGCCAGAATGGTTTCGCCTTCACGCGCCGCACGCACCGTCAGATTGCCCTTGACCTTGGCCGCGTCGAAAACATGCAGCGGACGGCCCTGATCGAAGGTCACGTAATTGGTGATATCCACCAGCGCATTGATCGGGCGCAGGCCGATTGCCTTCAGACGCTGCTGCATCCATTTCGGGCTCGGGCCATTCTTCACGCCCTTGACCATGCGCAGCGCAAAGCCAAGGCAGAACGGGTTTTCCGCATCCTGATCGAGAACGATCTTCACCGGCGTTTCGCCTTCGCCCTTGGCGGCGGCTGGCAGCGTGTTCTTCAGCGTGCCGAGACCGGCGGCTGCCAGATCGCGGGCAATGCCGTGAATACCGGTGCAATCGGCGCGGTTCGGCGTGAGGCCGATTTCGATAATCGGATCGTCAAGGCCCATATAGGCCGCAAAGCTTGTGCCCACCGGTGCATTTTCTGGCAGATCGATAATGCCGTTATGCTCGTCGGACAGTTCCAGCTCACGCTCGGAGCACATCATGCCAAAACTTTCGACACCGCGAATCTTGCCGACCGACAGCGTGACATCGAGACCCGGCACATAGTCGCCCGGACGGCCCAGAACACCGACCAGACCGGCGCGGGCATTCGGCGCGCCGCAAACGACCTGTACCGGCTTGCCATCGCCCGTATCGACGGAGAGCACGCGCAGCTTGTCGGCATCGGGATGCTGGGTGGCGCTCACCACCTTGGCGATCTTGAAAGCCTTGAAGGCGGCGCGGTCATCGACCGATTCCACTTCAAGACCGATATCGGTCAGCTTCTCGACGATCTGGTCGAGCGTCGCATCGGTTTCAAGGTGATCCTTGAGCCAGGAAAGCGTGAATTTCATGATCGTGTTCTTTCCTAAAAATCAGCGTTTGAGCACTTCGACAACGCGAAAGCGCTCGCAAAGCAATTCCATATCTGGAGAGAAGCCGCCGTTGCGGCGAAAATAGGCTTCGTGGCCCTTTCGCCATTCTTCCAGCGGGCCTTCGCCCTCCTGTTCCGCAAATGCGGCATCAACCTCATCAAAGCGGCAGACCGTCAGTTCGACGGTTTCGACCACCGCAGCGGGTCGGCCAAGACCATCCAGAACCACATCGCGACGACCGATGACCGGCATCGGCTCGCCGTCTTCACCGAATGAGGCAAGCGCGGCGCAGGTCGCAGTCTTGCGACCTGCCAGAACCAGCGCAAGCAGCTCATCGGCGAGTTCCGGCGAATCGCCAAAGGCGAAAGTCACGGCATCGCGATAAGGTTCGGGCAATTGCGTCATGCGCTGAGGCCACCAAACAGCGTCGGCAGATCGAGCGGACGGAAACCGTAATGGTTGATCCAGCGCACATCGGCATCGAAGAAAGCGCGCAGATCCGGCATGCCGTATTTCAGCATGGCGATGCGGTCGATACCCATGCCCCAGGCAAAGCCCTGATAGACGTCCGGGTCATAACCCGAAGCGCGCAGCACATTCGGATGCACCATGCCGCAGCCCAGAATTTCGAGCCAGTCATTGCCCTCGCCGAACTTCACATGCGGGCCGGAGCGGTCGCACTGGATATCCACTTCGACAGATGGTTCCGTGAACGGGAAGAAGCTCGGACGCATGCGCATCGTCACCGACGGCACTTCGAAGAACGCCTTGCAGAACTCTTCCAGCACCCACTTCATGTTGGCGACATTGGCCGACTTGTCCACGACCAGACCTTCGACCTGATGGAACATCGGCGAATGGGTGGCGTCGGAATCCATGCGATAGGTTTTGCCCGGGATCACGATGCGGATCGGCTCGTCGCGGCCTTCCTTGTCACGGATCGCTGCAAACTTCTCCATCGTGTGCACCTGCACCGGCGATGTATGCGTGCGCAGAAGCTTGCGCTCGCCCTTTTCATCCGGATTGAAGAAGAACGTGTCGTGCATCTCGCGCGCCGGGTGCCCTTCCGGAAAATTCAGCGCGGTGAAATTGTAGTAATCAGTTTCGATATCCGGACCTTCGGCAATCGAGAAACCCATATCGGCGAAGATCGCCGTGATTTCGTCCACCACCTGCGAAATCGGATGAATGCGGCCGCGCGAGGCAGCGCTTTCACGAACCGGCAGCGTCACATCGACTTTTTCGCGTTCCAGACGGGCCGCAACCGCAGCCTTGCGCAGCGCAGACTTGCGCTCCGTCAGCGCATCGGTGACGCGGTTCTTCAGGCCGTTAATCGCCGGGCCCTGAAGCTGGCGTTCTTCCGGCGTCATGGTGCCGAGCAGTTTCAACTTCTCGGAAACCGTGCCCTTCTTGCCCAGTGCCGCGACGCGGACCGCTTCAATCGCCTGCTCATCGCTGGCGGCGGCGATTTCGCCCATGATCGTTTGTTCGAGTTGTTCAAGATCGCTCATTGTCTATATCCCTCTCGTGTCCAAGGGACACTCGACGCCTCTTGTTTACATCCCTGTCGCGCCGATGGCGCTCCACGCCTCTTGTCTATTTCCCTGCGCGCCTGCAACACCCACGCCTCTTGATCGGCGATATCGGCACCGGGCACCAGATAAGAAAGAAAAACCCGCGCCAGCCGAGCCAGCGCGGGTTCCCCAAATTCACAATGTCACTTGGGAAGGGCTGGCTTAGCGGACAGCGCCTTCAAAAGCGTTCGGCGTTTCGGTGTTCTTGAGGTACTCAAGAGCCTTCTTTGCCGATGCAACCAGCGCACCGAATGCATCCGGTTCGTGGATTGCGATATCGGACAGGACCTTGCGGTCGATTTCGATACCAGCCTTGGCCAGACCGTCGATGAAACGGCCATAGGTCAGGCCCTGCTCGCGGACAGCAGCATTGATGCGCTGGATCCAGAGCGCGCGGAACGTACGCTTGCGATTCTTACGGTCGCGGTAAGCATACTGCTTCGAACGGTCAACTGCAGCCTTGGCGGTGCGGATGGTGTTCTTGCGACGACCGCGGAAACCGGCAGCCTGATCGAGAACTTTTTTGTGCTTGGCGTGTGAGGTAACGCCGCGTTTTACGCGTGCCATATCATGATCTCCTTAAAGGACAGCGGCTTAGAGGCCGTTAGGCAGGAACTGTTTTACGATCTTCGCATCTGCTTCCGAGAGCACCATGGTGCCGCGTGCATCGCGAATGAACTTGTTCGAGCGCTTGATCATGCCATGGCGCTTGCCTGCAGCCGCAGCTACAACTTTGCCAGTGCCGGTGATTTTGAACCGCTTCTTCGCGGCCGATTTGGTCTTCATCTTGGGCATTTTGCTACTCCTTAATTGCGATCCCCGTCGTGCCTGCGGCACTCCACGCCTCTTGTTATGGAAGGCGTTCGTGCCTGAAACCGACCGAAATCTGTTTTTACTTTCAGGCAGACCAAGCCTGAAAAGCATACGAAACCGCCACGGCATGCCCTGCCGGGCGGTTCGAACGCGGCCTTATAGGCTTAAAGCCCATAAAACGCAATGGCTGAATCAACCGAAATTGATCAATAAAGCCGCAACAAAACCGACAAGACATGGATGTCCTGCAGGTACTCGATAAATTCGAAGAACGGATAGGCTACGAAGAATACCAGCCCATCTATGAAAGTACGATAGAGCCGGTCCGGCTTCACCGTGACCGTCGCGTCGTCGCTATAGATCGAAAACTTCGGGAAGAAGCGTGGAACCTCACGGCAATAAGCGCGGTAAGGCTCGCCGAAATTCTGCTCCAGAAATTTTTCTTCTGTGCGGATGACGATGGAAAAGGCGATATAGCAAAGCACGCCGAAGCCGGCTGCCACGATGATACTGCCCGTCTGCGCGCCGATGCCCATCGCACCGATGGTGCTGAACACATAAAGCGGGTTGCGCGTGATCGAATAAGGACCGCTGCGCACGATTTCCGCGCTCTTGCGCCCGCCGATATAAAGCGTGCACCACAGGCGCCCGAGAATCGCGGCGACGATGAAGCTGATGCCGATCGCCTCAATATATTCATGCGCGTGCCCGACCCAGGCCGAGCGCACGAAAAGCAGCGCGATCACCAGCAGCGCAATCACAACGCCAATCGCCAGACGGCGACGTTGCTGATATCTTCCCAATTCACCTATCGTCTTCATAATTGTTCCACGATTGCCACATTGGTTGCCGCCCATCCGATTGCGGGCAAATTTCCGGCAAAGAAAAACCGCCCGAAGGCGGCTTTTCCAAGACAATTCTGAAAAATCAGCGCGGTGCAAGCACCATCATCATCTGACGGCCTTCGAGCTTCGGCTCGGACTCGACCTTCGCGATTTCGACAGTGTCTTCTTTTACACGCTGCAGAAGCTTCATACCGAGCTCCTGGTGCGCCATTTCACGGCCACGGAAACGCAAGGTAACCTTTACCTTGTCGCCTTCCTCAAAGAAACGCACGGCAGCCTTCATCTTCACCTCATAATCATGAGTGTCGATGTTCGGTCGCATCTTGATTTCCTTGATTTCAACCGTTTTCTGCTTCTTGCGTGCCTCGGCGGCCTTTTTCTGGTTCTGATACTTCAGCTTACCAAGGTCTACGATCTTGCAAACCGGAGGCTCTGCGTTCGGCACGATCTCAACGAGATCGAGGCCCGCTTCCTCTGCCATAGCAATCGCTTCCTGAATGGAAACATCACCATGGTTCTGGCCTTCGGCATCGATAAGCTGGACCCGGGGAACCCGGATGTCACGGTTGGAGCGCGGTCCGTCTTTCTGGACCGGCGTCGCTCTGAACGGTCGGCGAATGGTCGTTATCTCCTGATTGTTAACGTTCATACGGCAAGAACTTTTGTCGCTCACACGACATATCCCCGATCAAACCGCAGTTGATCGCGGAAATGTCGTCAAGCAAGCGGCGAAGTCAATAGCATCTTTGACAGGAAAAATCACCCCCACTTGATAAAGAGCTAAATCGGGGGCTGAAAGCGACATATCGGTCACATTTCCTGCAATTTCAAGGGCTGCCAAGCGGTTGGGCTGATCGCGCGGGTTTCCTCGCCAGACAAGACATGGCAAAAGTCATCCCAACAATCAGGAGACTCAGATGAGCAGTGCGGGGCCAGAACTGGAGCCAGAATTTCTTGACGTGGACGGCGCGAAGATTGCCGTTCGCCACAGAGAGGGTAAAAATCGGCCCGGTGTCGTCTGGTTAGGTGGCTATCGTTCCGACATGCGCGGCACCAAGGCCCTCGTTCTCGATGAATGGGCCGAAAAGACCGGCCATAGCGCGCTGCGGCTCGACTATTCCGGTCACGGCGAATCCGGCGGCGATTTCAATCAGGGCACGATTTCGCGCTGGCTCAACGAAAGCCTTGCCGTCTATCGCCATTATGCCAAAGGCCCGCAAATTCTCGTCGGCTCGTCCATGGGCGGCTGGATTGCGCTGCGAATGGCGCAGGAATTGAAGAAGGAAGGCAAGGAGCCCGCCGGCATCGTGTTGATTGCGCCCGCCCCCGACTTCACGGCGGTGCTTGTCGAGCCAACCCTTTCTGACGCCCAAAAGCGCGACTTGCAGGAAAAGGGTTATTTCGAAGAGCCTTCCGACTATTCGCCCAATCCGTACGTCTACACACGTGCGCTTCTCGAAGACGGCCGCCAGAACCTCGTACTCAAGGGCATTATCGAAACCGGATGCCCGGTCCATATTCTGCAAGGCATGCAGGACCCGGACGTGCCGTACAAGCACGCGCTGACGCTGGTGGAGCATCTGCCGGTCGATGATGTGACGCTGACGCTTGTACGCGACGGCGACCACCGGCTGTCACGCCCGCAGGATCTCGATCTTCTCATCCGCACGGTCTCCGGTTTGGCCGAACGTGTGACCACAACAGCATAACGGGGCATCATCATGCGCTTTTCGGTCATCGCGTCATCGGCGGTTGCGGCCATTGTCGGCTTCGGCGGCACGCTGGCGCTGATCATCGCCGCCGCACAGGTTCTGGGCGCCACACAGGCCGAAACGGCGAGCTGGGTCACGGCCATTTGTCTTTCCATCGCCGCCACCTCAGCCTGGCTCAGCACGCGCTATCGCATGCCGATCATCGCGGCATGGTCGACGCCCGGACTGGCGTTGATCGGCGCAAGCGCCGGTTTCACCATGGCGGAAGCCGTCGGCGCCTTCATCGTGACGGCGATTGCGCTGATCGCGACCGGACTGATCCGCCAGCTTTCGGTGCTGGTCTCGCGCATACCGGCCTCCGTCGCCTCGGGCATGCTTGCGGGCGTACTGCTCAGCTTCGTCATCGCCGCCGCCAAGACTGTTCCCTTCGATCCCGTTTTCGTGCTGCCGCTGGTAGCGCTGTTCTTCCTGATCCGCCTCTTCAACCCGTCGCTGGCAGTCATCGCCGTTCTGGTGGTTGGCATGATCTTCGCGCTTGTTTCAGGCCGCTCGCCGAACCTGCCCGCACCGGAAATCTCGACGCTCACCCTCGTCTGGCCGGAATTTCATTTGGGCGCGATGATCGGCCTCGCCTTGCCGCTCTATCTCGTCACCATGGCGTCGCAGAACCTGCCCGGTTTTGCGGTGCTGCGCGCATCCGGCTATGAACCGCCGACCAGCGCCTGCCTGCGCGTGACGGGTCTGTTTTCCATACTGTCGGCACCGTTCGGTGCATCCACCACCAATCTGGCGGCGATTTCGGCAGCACTTTGCACCAATCCCGATGCCCATCCCGATCCCACCAAGCGCTGGCTGACCGGGCCGGTCTATGCGGCAATCTATGTTGTGTTCGCTTTGTTCGGCGCATCGCTGGTTGCGATCTTCGCCGTGCTGCCGACAACGCTGATCGCGCTGGTCGCCGGTCTTGCCCTGACCGGCCCGTTCATCAACGCCATGTCGCTTGCCTTGAAGGACGAACCGGAGCGCCTTGCCGCCACGATCACTTTCGCTGTGACGGCCTCCGGCATGGCATTCTTCGGGGTCGGTTCGGCCTTCTGGGCCCTGATAGCCGGGCTTGCCGTTACTTTTCTCGAACATTTTCGGAAAAAAATTTCGAGATAATCACATTGGTTAGCTCTGACTCCCTCTGAATCGCACTGGAATCGGATTGCGACATGCTTGAAATGCCGCAATCCCCTCACCAATTCGAAATCAAGCCGCCAAACACGAAATGTCCGCATAATGTGGACCTGGCAGGCCTGATTTTATGGAGCAGACCATGACCAATTCCGCATTGATACGACCGGCATGGACGCCAGCCACGATTGCGCTGATGGTGCTCGGCTTCTTTCTCTTCTGGCCGCTTGGCCTTGCCATGCTCGCCTATATTCTTTGGGGCTACCGCCTCGAAGGGTTCAAGCGCGGCGTCAACGAGAAGACCGATTCCATGTTCGGTTCTTTCCGCAACTGCCGCAAAAGCGAGAGCTTCAACTTTGGCAGCGCAACCGGCAACGCAGCCTTCGACGACTGGCGTCGCGAAGAACTGAACCGTCTTGCCGAAGAGCGCCGCAAGCTTGACGAAGCCCGCGCCGAATTCGAATCCTATGCCGCAGAGCTTCGCCGCGCACGCGACAAGGAAGAGTTCGACCGCTTCATGGCTGAGCGTCGCGCTGCAGCCAAGAAGACGCCAGCAAAGGGCAACAAGAATGACATCACCGATCTTTGATCGCGGATAACAGCTTGAAAACTATTGAAACGGCGCGGGTTTTCCGCGCCGTTTTGCTTAAAACAGCTTTTTTGTCTGGCTTTTCGCACGAATCGCTTATTCTTGCGCGATGGGCTTATCCTTCCTTCGGCAAATCAGCGGCAACAGGGCATCTGCCAATACGGCAACTGTCCGGAGCGAACGCATCCATGCGGTGGCCGGTCGCGAGCTGTCATTGCGTGTCTTCGAAAACCCGCGCGCCAAACGGCTGACGCTGCGCATCGAAGCTGGCGGAAAAGGCCTGCGCATCACGGTTCCGCCCGGACTGCCCGAGCGCGAAGTGCAGAGTTTTCTCAAGCGCCATCAGGGCTGGATCGAAAGCCGCATCACCAAATTGCCGGATCAGCCGGGTGTTCGCCCCGGCGTGAAAATTCCGATCCGCGGCGTGCCGCATCTGATTACACATCGGCCCGGACGCGGCACGGTCGACCTCCTTGAAGGCAATGTGCTGCTGGTTCACGGCGACCCCGCCCATCTGCCACGCCGTCTGGCAGACTATCTTAAAGGGCAGGTGAAGCGCGATATAGAGGCGCTCGTCATCCGCCACACGGCAAGCGTCGGTCGCAAGGCCAAGGCCGTCCGCTTCAAGGACACCAAGAGCCGCTGGGGGTCGTGCACCTCCGATGGCGTTCTTTCCTTTTCATGGCGGATCGGCATGGCGCCACCGGCCGTCATCAACTATCTCGTCGCGCATGAAGTCGCGCATCTGATCGAGATGAATCATGGGCCGCAATTCTGGAAACTCTGTCAGGAGCTTTGCCCCGATACGGAACGCTGCAAGGCGTGGCTGAAGCGAAATGGCAGCGCATTACAGGCTATAGACTTTACATGAACCGATCGATACTGACCGCCGCCAAGGTGCTGTGGGACTACCACTGCATTTACGATCCCATTCCGGCATCCGATGTCATCATCGGCCTTGGCAGCTATGATCTGCGCGTCGCCGAACGCGCTGCCGATCTCTATCTTGAAGGCATGGCACCCCTGGTGATCTTCACCGGCAAAAGCGGTCACTGGACCGAAAATCTCTATCCTGCAAGCGAAGCGGAAGCATTTGCCGAAGTCGCAGTCCGGCGTGGTGTGCCGGAAGAAGCAATCACCATCGAGCCCAACGCCACCAATATCGGAGAAAACATCCGCTTCTCGCTGGAAAAAATGTTGCCCGGCGTGATCAGCCCGATTTTCGTCACCAAGCCGCAGACCCAGCGCCGCGTGCATGCCACCGTCGCCCGGCAATGGCCGGAAGCAAAGGCAAGCGTGACGGCGCCGCTCCTTTCCTTTGAAGAACAGCCGACGCCTTCCTATCCGGTGGAGATGCTCATCAACGAGATGACCGGCGATCTGGAGCGCATTCTGGACTATCCCGCCAAAGGCTACCAGATTGCGCAGGCGGTTCCCATGGAGGTCATGGAAGCGTATGATTTCTTGATCGCACGCGGTTTTGACGGACATACCGCCAGAGAATAGCTGCGAACTGCTTGAGAAGCGCACCGTTTTGTGCGACGGGAAACCATGGTTTTGGATATCAAGATATGCGGGCTGAAAACGCCTGATACAGTCGCTGCCGCTCTCAACGGCGGTGCGACGCATATCGGCTTTATCTTTTTTCCCAAAAGCCCGCGCAATATCACGCCGGACGCCGCAGCCGTTTTGCGCCCTGCCGCGCTTGGCCGCGCTAAAGCTGTTGCCGTGACGGTCGATGCCGACGATGCGACGCTGGATGAAATCGTCAGCGCCGTAAAACCGGATATTCTGCAATTGCATGGCCATGAAACGCCTGAGCGCGTGCGCTTTGTGAAGGAACGTTACGGCCTGCCGGTCATGAAAGCCTTTGCGATCCGCAGCGCCGACGATCTGGCCGCCATCGCGCCCTATAAGGGGATTGCCGACCGCTTCCTGTTCGACGCCAAGCCGCCGAAGGGATCGGAATTGCCGGGCGGCAACGGGGTTTCCTTCGACTGGGCCCTGCTTGATGCGCTTGACGCGGATGTCGATTACATGCTTTCCGGTGGATTGAACGCTGGCAATATTGCCGAGGCGCTGCACGAGACGCACGCGCCGGGCATCGACATATCGTCCGGCGTCGAGCGCGCACCCGGCGTTAAGGACGTGCGTCTCATTGAAGATTTTTTCCAGGCTGTCGCCGATGCGGATGTGTCACCATCCGCAAAACGCGCCTGAACATGACGGAGCTGAAGCGTTGAACAAGCCGGTTGAACCCAATTCCTACAAGACAGGCCCGGACGAAGAGGGCATGTTCGGTATTTTCGGCGGACGTTTCGTCGCCGAGACGCTGATGCCGCTGATCCTCGAATTGCAGGAGGCCTATGAAACGGCCAAGAACGATCCTGAATTCAAGGCCGAGCTTTCCGCCCTTTCGACCTATTATGCCGGTCGCCCGTCGAAGCTGTATTATGCCGAAGGGCTGACCAAGCATCTGGGCGGTGCAAAAATCTACTTCAAGCGCGAAGACCTGAACCACACCGGCAGCCACAAAATCAACAACTGCCTCGGTCAGATTCTGCTCGCCAAGCGCATGGGCAAGACGCGCATCATCGCCGAAACCGGTGCTGGCCAGCATGGTGTGGCATCGGCAACCGTCGCTGCACGTTTCGGCCTGCCTTGCGTGGTCTATATGGGCGCGACGGACGTTGAACGTCAGAAGCCGAATGTGTTCCGCATGAAGCTGCTGGGTGCCGAAGTGAAGCCGGTTACGGCTGGCAACGGCACGCTCAAGGACGCGATGAACGAAGCGCTTCGCGACTGGGTCACGAATGTTGAAGACACCTATTACCTGATCGGCACGGCTGCCGGTCCGCATCCTTATCCGGAACTGGTTCGCGACTTCCAGTCGGTCATCGGCACGGAAGCGCGCCAGCAGATTCTCGAACAGGAAGGCCGTCTACCGGATGTCATCATCGCGGCTGTCGGCGGCGGTTCCAATGCCATCGGCCTGTTCCATCCCTTCCTCGATGACGCATCGGTCAAGATCGTCGGCGTCGAGGCAGGCGGTCACGGTCTGGACGGTGACGAGCATTGCGCATCGATGAGCGCAGGTCGTCCCGGCGTTCTGCACGGCAATCGCACCTATCTGCTCCAGAACGAAGATGGCCAGATCCTCGAAGGCCATTCGGTCTCCGCCGGTCTCGACTATCCGGGCGTCGGCCCGGAACATTCCTGGTTGAAGGATTCGGGTCGCGTCGATTATGTGCCGATCCTCGATCAGGAAGCACTGGATGCCTTCCAGCTTGCAACCCGCGTCGAAGGCATCATTCCGGCGCTCGAATCCGCCCATGCCATTGCGCAGGCCGTCAAGATGGCGCCAACCATGGGCAAGGACCAGATCATGATCGTCAACCTATCTGGCCGTGGCGATAAGGACGTTCACACGGTCGGCAAGCTTCTCGGCATGGATATCTGAGGACAGAATGGGCAAAGACGCCGCTGACGCTTCCACCTACAGACCGCGCGCCGCATGGTTCGACGGGCTGACGGAATGCGGCCCGGCGACGATCAAGCTCAACATCATCGAAGCGGACCCTTCCAATCCGCTTGCCGAAGCTGCGGTGGGCATTGCCCGCCGGCAGATCGCAAATGCTGCGGCAAGGCTTGAAGCCCTGCCGCATCTGGACGCTGGTTTCGCCATTCTCCATCAGGGTGAGGAAAGCCTCTGGCTTCTGCTTCACTGGTGGCTGGAAGGCGGCATTGCAACGGAAATGCTGTGGCAGTCCGAACTCGGCGACGAGATCGAATTCATGCCCGCACAGCCCTTGCTGATGGCCTGCGTCTGGGAACTCGGAATTATTGACTTTGAACGGCGCGCTTGGATGGAGCCGGCCATGTCCGGCAAACCTATCGCCGATTCTCTTGCGCGCACTTTGCCACGGGGCACGGTATGACTACTCGCATCGACACCAAATTCGCCGCATTGAAGACCGAGGGCCGTCCGGCGCTGGTCACCTATTTCATGGGCGGCGATCCCGACCTCGAAACTTCGCTCAAGGTCATGAAGGAACTGCCGAAGGCCGGTGCCGATGTGATCGAGCTTGGCATGGCTTTCTCCGATCCGATGGCGGACGGCCCGGCCATCGAAGCTGCCGGTCTGCGCGCGCTGAAAGCCGGGCAGTCGCTTTCCAAGACGCTTTATATGGCCGCCGAATTCCGCAAGGAAGACGACACGACCCCGATCGTGCTGATGGGCTATTACAATCCGATCTATATCTATGGCGTCGAGCGCTTCCTGACCGATGCCAAGGCTTCCGGCGTTGATGGCCTGATCATTGTCGATCTGCCGTCGGAAATGGATGCGGAACTTTGCGTTCCGGCCAGGAAGGCGGGCATCAACTTCATTCGCCTGACCACGCCGACCACCGACGACAAGCGTCTGCCGAAGGTTCTGCATAATTCGTCGGGCTTCGTCTATTATGTCTCGATGAACGGTATCACCGGCTCGGCCATTGCCGATACGGCCCGCGTCGGCGACGCGGTGCGTCACATCAAGAAGAGCACCGATTTGCCGATCTGCGTCGGCTTTGGCGTCAAGACGCCGGAACAGGCTGCCGCCATTGCCGCCCATGCGGATGGCGTCGTCGTCGGCACGGCAATCGTCAATGCGGTGGCCGGCGAACTGACGCCGGAAGGCGCGCTTAAGGGCGATCCTGTGGCCGCTGTGAGCAAACTTGTCGGTGCACTGGCGCAAAGCGTTCGCACGACACGCCTTGAAGCCGCCCAATAAATCGTCCATTTAAGCGGGTAGAGTTGCTTTTCCGCATAAGCGGGCGCAAAAGCGCCCGCACTTTCTGTCGGAAGTGCTTGCCGTCGAAGAACAAGAAACGGAACCAAACGTCATGAACTGGATCACCAACTACGTTCGTCCGAAGATCAATTCGATGCTTGGTCGTCGCGAAATGCCGGAAAACCTCTGGATCAAGGATCCGTCCACCGGCGAGATGGTGTTCCACAAGGATCTGGAGAGCAACCAGTTCGTGATCCCGTCTTCGGGCCATCACATGCGCATCAAGGCGAAGGACCGCCTGCGCTTCTTCTTCGACAATGGCGAATATACCACGCTCGACGCGCCGAAAGTGCCGGTCGATCCGCTGAAATTCCGCGACGAGAAGAAATATATCGACCGTCTCAAGGATTACCGCACCCGCACCGGCATGGACGACGCCATCGTCAACGGCCTTGGCACCATTGAAGGTCTGCCGATTGTCGCCACCGTGCAGGATTTCGGCTTCATGGGCGGTTCGCTCGGCATGGGTGCCGGTGAGGCGATCATTCAGGGCTTTGAAAAAGCCATCGAGCTGAAGCGCCCGCTGGTTCTGTTCGCAGCATCGGGCGGCGCGCGCATGCAGGAAGGCATTCTCTCGCTGATGCAGCTCCCGCGCACCACCGTTGCCGTGGAAATGCTGAAAGAGGCAGGCCTGCCTTACATCGTCGTGCTTACCAACCCGACCACGGGCGGCGTGACCGCTTCCTACGCCATGCTGGGCGACATTCATATTGCTGAGCCGGGCGCGCTGATCGGCTTTGCCGGTCCGCGCGTGATCGAACAGACCATCCGCGAAAAACTGCCGGAAGGTTTCCAGAGTGCTGAATATCTGATGGAACACGGCATGGTGGACATGGTTGTTCCCCGCACCGAACTGAAGGAAACGATTGCACGTCTCCTGAAGATCATGACCAAGCAGCCGGCCAACACCGACAGTCCTGTAGCGCCAAAACCAGACGCCGATAGCAACACTGGCAGCAAGGCGGCCTGATATGGGCAGCCAGATCGTGGCAGGCAAGGCGGCTGCCGCTATCGAGCGGCTGATGCAACTGCATCCGAAAGGATTTGACCTCTCCCTGGACCGCATTCGCGGTCTGTTGGAGAAGCTCGGCAATCCGCATCTCAAACTGCCGCCCGTGATCCATATTGCCGGAACCAATGGCAAGGGATCAGCGACTGCCTTCTGCCGCGCCATTCTGGAAGCTGGCGGCTTTGACGTCCACGTCCACACTTCCCCACATCTGGTCAACTGGCACGAGCGTTATCGTCTGGCTGCGCCGGGTGGTGGCCAGCTGGTTGAGGACGACGTTCTGGCCGAGGCCATTGAGCTCGTCGCGGCCGCCAATGGCGGCCAGCACATCACCGTCTTTGAAATCCTCACCGCCGTGGCCTTCGTGTTGTTTGCCGAGCATCCAGCCGATGTCGTCATCATGGAAGTCGGGCTGGGCGGACGCTTCGACGCCACCAATGTCATTCCCGAACCTGCCGTATCGCTGATCATGCCGGTTTCCATTGACCATCAGGCATATCTCGGTGACCGTGTGGAACTGATCGCCGCCGAAAAGGCGGGGATCATCAAGAAGGATTGCCCGGTCGTCGTCGGCTTTCAGCCTTTCGATGCGGCGCGCGAGGTGCTTGTTTCCACCGCGGACCGGCTCGGTTGTCCGGTTTCGGTCTATGGTCAGGATTTCCTCGCCTTCGAAGAACATGGCCGCATGATCTTCCAGAACGAGGATGGGCTGATCGATCTGCCGCTTCCACGCCTGCCCGGTCGTCACCAGATTGCCAATGCCGCCGCTGCCATCGAAACAGTGCAGCTTGCGGGCTTCAACATCCCCGACAAGGCCGTCGAAAAGGCGCTGATGGTGGTGGACTGGCCGGCGCGCATGCAGCGTCTGACGCATGGGGCGCTTGTCGATCTCGCACCGCCAACCTCGGAAATCTGGCTCGACGGCGGACATAATCCGGGCGCAGGCGCGGTGATCGCGGAAGCCTTCGGCGATCTCGAAGAACGCAATGCGCGTCCGCTGTTCCTGATTACCGGCATGATCAACACCAAGGACCCTGTCGGCTATTTTGAGGCCTTTGCGGGCATGGCGCGTCATGTGTTCACCGTGCCGATCCCATCCAGCGATGCGGGTATACCCAATGATGCGCTGGCTGTCGCCGCCCAGAAGGCCGGATTGTCAGCCGAACCGGTTCACTCGGTCGCCAATGCGCTGAAACTTCTGCACGACACCTGGCCAGCCGATGAAATTCCGCCGCGTATCCTGATCGGCGGATCGCTATATCTGGCGGGCGAAGTATTGGGAGAAAACAACACACCACCATCCTAATAAAATTACACTATTATGAGTTACTTTATTAGTCATTATTCCGCCTTTATTTATATCCAAGAATGAATTGTCGTAATTTTAAGAATGGATATATAAATGCGTAATACTATTATTATTTCTACAATTCTTTTTATGGGTCTTTCGGCTGCTCCGTCCTTTGCTGCCAGTATTGCAAAAGAAACTGGTGCCAAGGAAACGGGCACCAAGGCTGTAATGCCCGTTTGTCCCACCGGCACCAAAGCTGCTGCCGACGGGAAATATTATCTTCCCGGTACGCATGAAGAATGCCGGTCGGGCGATAAAGACCATAACGACACCCAGCACAAGTCGAAGTAAGCACACCGCTGATCTTCGAACAAAGAAAAACCCGGCTCAAGGCCGGGTTTTTTTATTGCTTGCTATAATTTCTACTTAAGCAGCAGAAGCCTTGATCCAGTCGGCAAGGCGGCTCTTCGGAGCAGCGCCAACCATATTGGCAGCAAGTTCACCGTCCTTGAACATCAGGAGCGTCGGAATCGAACGCACGCCGAACTGGGCTGCGAGTTCCGGATTCTCGTCGATGTTGACCTTGGCGATCTTGACCTGACCGGCCATTTCGGCGGCGATCTCGTCGAGCGCCGGAGCGA
>PJUK01000274.1_pt1 | contig 22448 bp, 23 predicted proteins | sample 1512211 | NCBI WGS metagenome assembly PJUK01 (sample SAMN08177668, study PRJNA422409) | Feces metagenome, whole genome shotgun sequencing project.
CTGGGCGCGGACCTGGGCGGGGGCGGTCCCGCCATAGCTCATGCGGCTGGCCGCCGAGGCGGCCGGGGTGAGGACGGCGTAGACCCCGTCGGTGATCCGCGGTTCGATGGCCTGGAATTGCGCCAACGACAGGTCCGACAGATCAACGCCCTTGGTCTCGGCGGCTTTCACGGCCGAGCCTGTCACGTGGTGGGCGTCACGGAAAGGCATGTTCAGTTCACGCACCAGCCAGTCGGCCAGATCGGTGGCGGTCGAGAAACCGGCGCCGGCGGCGGCGGCCATCTTTTCGGTGTTCGGGGTCAGGTCGGCGATCATGCCGGCCATGGCCAGCAAGCTCAGTTCCAGGGCGTCGAAGGCCTCGAAGGTCGGCACCTTGTCCTCCTGCATGTCCTTCGAATAGGCCAGCGGCAGGCCCTTCATGACCACGGTCAGGGTGGTCAGGCTGCCCAGGATGCGGCCGACCTTGGCGCGGATCAGCTCGGCGGCGTCGGGGTTCTTCTTCTGCGGCATGATCGAGCTGCCGGTCGTGAAGGCGTCGGTCAGCTTGATGAAGCCGAACATCGGCGTCGTCCACAGCACGATCTCCTCGGCCAGGCGCGACAGGTGCGTGGCGGTGATCGAGGCGGCCGACAAGGCTTCCAGCGCGAAATCGCGCGAGGAGACGCTGTCCAGCGAGTTGGCGGTCGGACGGTCGAAGCCCAGCGAGGCGGCGGTCTGGTGACGGTCGATCGGGAAGGGCGAACCGGCCAGGGCCGCCGCGCCCAGCGGGCACTCGTTCATGCGGGCGCGGGCGTCGCGGAAGCGGCCGGCGTCACGGCCGAACATCTCGACATAGGCCATCAGGTGGTGGCCGAAGGTCACCGGCTGGGCCGGCTGCAGGTGGGTGAAGCCCGGCATCAGGGCGTCGGCATAGGCCTCGGCCTGGGCCAGCAGGGCTTTCTGGAGCTCCACGAGTTGGGCGGCCGAACGGTCGGCGGCGTCGCGCACCCACAGGCGGAAGTCGACGGCCACCTGGTCGTTGCGCGAGCGGGCGGTGTGCAGCCGGCCGGCCGTCGGGCCGATCAGCTCGCGCAGCCGCGCCTCGATGTTCATGTGGATGTCTTCGTACTCGTCGCGGAACGGGAAGGTCCCGGTGGTCAGCTCGTCCTCGATCCTGGCCAGGCCTTCGAGGATTTCCTCGCCGTCGCTGCTTGCAATGACGCCCTGGCTGATCAACATCCGCGCGTGGGCGCGGCTGCCCGCCAGGTCCTGCGCCCAAAGGCGCTTGTCGAAGCCGATGGAGACGTTGATCGCCTGCATCAGTTCGGCCGGCTTGGCCGAGAACCTGCCGCCCCACATGGCTTGGCCCTGGCCGTTCGCGGCGGGCGATTTGGAGGCGTTGTCGGTCATATGAGCGAAGTCCAGTCGGGTGGGCCGCAAAAGCGCGACGGTCTGAAATGGGCGATCGGCGCCGTCATGGTCGTTGGCGTCGTCGCGGTCCTATACGTCATCGCCCAGGCTTCGTTCAAACCCGCAGAGCTCGCTGACCTCAAGGAATTCAAGAAGGGGTCTTTAGCCAAGCTGGACGTGCCGGCCCAGCCGCGCGCCGCGCCGACCACCGTGTTCACCGACATGGACAACCAGCCCCACACCCTGGCCGACTTCAAGGGCCAGGTCGTGGTCATGAACCTGTGGGCCACCTGGTGCGGGCCCTGCAAGAAGGAGATGCCCACCCTGGCCAAGCTGGCGGGCGCCTATGCCGCCCAGCCGCTGAAGGTGCTGCCGATCAGCGTCGACCGCGACAGCGACGTCAACCTGATCCAGGCCGAGATGGCCGCCAACCGGCCGCTCGTCTCGTTCCGCGACAAGAGCTACAAGATGTCGTTCGACCTGCAGCCGCGCGCCGTCGGCTATCCGACCACGGTCATCTACGACAAGCAGGGGCGCGAGCGGGCCCGCATTGCCGGCGAGGCCGACTGGTCCAGCCCCGAGGCCCGCGGCCTGGTCGAAGCCCTGCTGGCCGAGAAGTGAGCCCCGAGACTCTGGAGCCCATCGCCGACTCGGCCTGGCCTGCTCGGGAGCGCGAGCGCCTGGGCGGCTGGCGGCTCAACGCTGCCGACGGCTTCTCGCTGCGCATCAACGCCTGCTGGCCGCTGGGCGAGCCGGACCGCGATCCCGAGGCGGCCATCGACGCGGTCGAGGCCTTCTACGCCGCGCGCGGCCTGCCGGTGCGCTTCAAGCTGACCGACGGGGCGACGGCGCCGGCGGATCTGGCCGAGCGGCTGGAGCGGCGCGGCTACGCCTCGCACGGCGAGACGCTGCTGATGACCGGACAGGTCGTGGGCGGCCCCGACGCCGAGGTGGTGCTGTCGGCCGATCCCGACCCGGCCTTCGAGGCCCTGCTGGTCGCCTCGGCCAAGGGGAACGCCGCCGACGCGCGCGAACGGCTGGAGGCCTTGGGGCGGATTCCCGCGCCGGCCCGGTTCGCCCGCCTGGTCCTGGACGGCCGCACGGCCGCCCTGGGCGCCTGCGCTGTCGACGGTAAGGCCGTGGGGATCTTCGGCATGCGCACCGATCCGGACTTCCGCCGTCGGGGCCTGGCCCGCCGAGTGCTGGACGCGCTGCTGGCCGAGGCGTCCTCGCTGGGGGCGCGGACGGCCTATCTGCAGGTCGAGGAAGCCAACGCGCCGGCCATCGCCCTCTACGCGGCGCGCGGTTTTTCGACCGCCTACCGTTATCGCTACTGGAGCCGGCCCGCCCGCGATTGACGGGGCATGGCTTTTCGGTTGCTCATCGCGGCAGGGGGCGCGGCGAGTGGATGCCGCGCGTTTTCGGGGGAAATCGGTCGTGGATCACGGCAATCAGAAACTGATCGGCTATGGCGTCATGGCGGTGGTGGCGGCCATCGTCTTCGCCCTGCGCTTCCGCTCGATGAGCAAGGAGCGCCGGCTGAAGCTGGAGTTCATGTGGATCCTGCCGGCGGTCATGGTCGTGGCGACCGTGTTCCTGTTCATGCAGTTCACGCCGCACGGAACCGACTGGCTGTGGCTGGCGGCGATCTTCGCGGTGGGCGCGACGATCGGCTGGTGGCGCGGCCGCCTGATCCCGATCGCCATCGACCCTGACACGCACGAGCTCAACACCAGGCCCTCGCCGGCGGCGATCCTGTTCCTGCTGGGCATCCTCGTCGTGCGCTTCGCCCTGAAGACGGTGTTCGAGGCCGAAGCCGAGGCCTGGCACATCAGCGCCGTGCTGCTGACCGACGGCTTCGTGGTGCTGGGCGTGGGCCTGTTCGGCGTCTCGCGCCTGGAGATGGCGCTGCGGGCGATCGGCCTGCTGCGTCAGGCCCGCGCCGCCAAGGCCGCGGCGGCCTAGGGGCAATACCCCTTCATCGTTATCCCGGCCGGAGCGAAGCGGAGAGCCGGGACCCAGGGGCCGCCGCATCGCGTCGGCATGTGTCGGGGGATCGTGTCGCCGCTGCGCCCAGTCGCCTGGGTCCCGGCTCTGCGGTCCGCTGCGCAGCCCTCCGGCCGCGATGACGAACTTGGGAGATCCCGCCTTTCGTACCTGCAAATCAAACGCTGCTCTCTAACTTGTTTACAAAACAAACTAGTTGATCCATGGTCGCCGCCAACCTCGACAGGAGGGGGAGGCAAGCCATGCACGCGCCGCTCAGCGCTTCGGACAAGTCCGCGAAGATGGCCGTCGGCGACGGTCGCAACGCTCCGGTCGGCACCCTGCGCGCCTTCGTCACGCTGCTGGTGATTTTTCACCACATGGCGATGACCTATCACCCGTACGCGCCGGCCCCGAAGGCGTTCGACGCCCAGCCGATCCTGTGGACAGCCTTTCCGGTCGTGGATCCGCAGAGGGTGGGGGCGTTCGGGATCCTGACCCTGGTCAACGACATGTTCTTCATGTCGCTGATGTTCTTCATCTCGGGCCTGTTCGTCGCCGACGGCCTGCGGGCCAAGGGCGCGGGCGGCTTCCTGAAGGGGCGGGCCTTGCGCCTGGGGATCCCGTTCGTGATCAGCGCCGCCCTGCTGGCGCCCCTGGCCTACTATCCGGCCTGGCTGCAGTCGGGCGGGGCGCCGTCGCTCGCAGCCTTCGCCGGCGCCTGGACCAGGCTGCCGTTCTGGCCGGCCGGTCCCGCCTGGTTCCTGTGGGTGCTGCTGGCCTTCGGCGCCGTCGCGGCAGGGGCCTACGCCATCGCGCCTGGGCTGCTCGATCGGCTGGCGCGTCTGGGCGCGGGCGCCGAGCGCAAGCCCGCGCGGTTCTTCTGGGGGCTCGTGCTGGTCAGCACCCTGGCCTATCTGCCGCTGTCGATGACCACGCCGTTCGGCCACTGGACCATGATCGGCCCGTTCACGGTCCAGACGGCTCGCATCGGCCACTACCTCGTCTACTTCCTGGCCGGGATCGCCGTCGGCGCGGCGGGCGTCGGCCTTGGCCTGACAGACCCCGGCGGCAAGCTGGCCAAGCGCTGGTGGGCCTGGCAGCTGGCGCCGGTTCTGCCGATCATCGGCGGCGTGGCGACCCTGATCGTGGCCTTTTCGCCCAACCCGCCGCCGCGACCCTTCCTCGACGTCTTCGGCGGCCTGATGTTCACCCTGGCCTGCGCCGCGCTGTGCTTCGCCGCCCTGTCGGCCTTCCTGCGCTTCATGCGCCGGACGGGGACCCTGGGCGCCAGCCTGCAGGCCAACGCCTACGGCATGTACCTGCTGCACTACGCCTTCACCTCGTGGCTGGCCTGGCTGCTGCTGCCGCAGGCCTGGGGCGGCCTGGCCAAGGGGGGCTTGGTGTTCGCCGGCGCGGTCGCGCTGAGCTGGCTTTCGACCATCGTCCTGCGCCGCACGCCGCTGTTGGGACGAATCCTGTGACCCTGCATGATGCCGCCGATGGAGCCGCGCCCATGAACGACAAGCTGAAGACGGTGCAGGACGACCTGGCCTTCCTGCGCGGCCTGGCCGAGGGCGGCGCGGACCGGGCCGGCCTGGGCGTCGCCGGCGGCGCGCTCTATGGCGCGGCGGGCCTGCTCTATGGCGTCCAGTGCCTGATCTACGTCGCGCAGGAGAACGGCCTGCTGAGGCTGGGCGGGCTGGGCAACCTGATCCTGGCCTGGCTGCCGACGGTGATCTTCCTGATCCTCATGACGATCGTCATCGTGGTCGAGCGCCGCAAGCCCAAGGCCGGGGTGACCCACCGGGCGATCAACGCGGCCTTCGCGGGCGCGGGCCTGGCCAATCTGGCGCTGATCATCGTCTTCGCGGTCGCGGCCGTGAAGAACCACGACTTCCGCTACTGGCTGTACCATCCGGCGGTGGTGTTCGTGCTGCAGGGCGCGGTCTGGTACGCGGTCTTCGCCCTGCGCAAGCGCGCCTGGATGCTGGCGGTCTCGCTGGGCTGGCTGGCCACGGGCGTGGGCATGGGCCTGCTGGTCGACCGCGCCGGCCTCTATCTGCTGATCGCGACCTTCGGCCTGTTCGCCTTCATGGCCGCGCCCGGCTTCTTCATGATGCGCCAGGCCATGGGCCGGCCCGCGGACCTGGGCGCCTGAGACGACCGTGGCGCCAAGGTTCGACATCAGCGGGCTCGACGACGTCATCCACGGCCGCGTGCGGCTGGGGGTGGTGGCCTATCTGGCCAGTGCCGAGGTGGCCGACTTCACCGAGCTGAAGACCCTGCTCGAGGTCACCCAGGGCAATCTCTCCATCCACCTGCGCAAGCTGGAGGAGGCCGGCTACGTCTCGATCGACAAGAGCTTCGTGGGCCGCAAGCCGCTGACCCGCGTGCGCCTGACCGAGACGGGCAGGGCCGCCTTCGCCGGATATCTGCGGGCAATGGGCCAGCTGGTCGAGCAGGCCGGCGGCGCCGACTAGAGGCCCATCTCCGCCAGCAGGTCGCGCGGCGTGACGCCGGCGGCGCGCAGTTCGCGCAGGGTCTGGGCCTTGTCGCGCTTGGCGTAGCGCTTGCCGTCGGGCCCCAGCAGCAGGCGGTGGTGATGGTAGGTCGGCGTCGGAAGGTCCAGCAGGGCTTGCAGCAGGCGCTGGATGTGGGCGGCCTCGAACAGGTCCACGCCCCGGATCACGTGGGTGATCCCCTGCAGGGCGTCGTCCAGCACCACGGCCAGGTGATAGGCGACGCCGACGTCCTTGCGGGCCAGCACGATGTCGCCGGCCGTTTCGGGACGCGCGGCGACCAGGCCGGTCTCGCCGCCCGGGCCGGCGCCCTCCTCGACGAAGGCCAGGTCGGCGAAGCCGCCCAGCGCCGCCTGGGCCGCGTCTAGCGACAGCCGCCAGGCGAAGGCCTCGCCGCGCGAGAGGCGCTCGGCTTCCTCGTCGGCGGGCAGCGGCGCGCCGCGATAGGGGACGGCCGGCTCGTGCGGGGCGCGGCCGATGTCCAGCTCCTTGCGGGTCTTGAAGCAGCGATAGACGAGACCGCGCTCGCGCAGGGCTTCGATGGCGGCGTGGTAGTCGGCCAGATGCTCGGACTGCCGGCGGACGGGCTGTTCCCAGGCAAGGCCCAGCCAGGCCAGGTCCTCCAGGATCGCCGCCTCGTATTCGGGGCGGCTGCGCGTGGCGTCGATGTCCTCGATCCGCAGCACGAAGCGGCCGCCGGCCTCCTGCGCGGCCTGGAAGGCCGTCAGCGCCGAGAAGGCGTGTCCGCGATGCAGGTAGCCGGTCGGGGAGGGGGCGAAGCGGGTGGTGAAGCTCATTCGCGGGGCGAGATCATCCGCGATCGAACTTGGCGAACATGCCCAGGTGGTCGAACACGGCCTTGAGGAACGCCTCTTCGCCGCCGAGCAGGGCTTTGAGGCTTTCGAACTGCTTGAAGCCGCTCATTTCCGCCAAGCCGTGGCCCGCGCACCAGGCCGCGATGGTGGCCAGCTCCAGGTCGATCTCGGAGACGCCATCGCCGGCGGCGTGGGCGATGGTGTTGCGCACCTGGCAGTAGGCGCCTTCCTCCTTCATCTGGTCGGGAAGGGCGTCCTTGTCGCGCGAGCAGTCGTACATCACGCGATAGAGCGCGGGGTTGTCGCGCGCGAAGGTGACGTAGGCCACGCCCAGGCTGGTCATCCGGCGGCGATCGTCGTCGCTTTCCTGGCGGGCCTTCATCAGGGCCGCGTCGAGCGCCACCCAGCCCTCGTGGGCCACCGCGTCGAGCAGTTGGCCCTTGTCCTTGAAGTGGTGGTAGGGCGCGGCCGGGCTGACGCCGGCCTCGCGCGCCACGGCTCGCAGGGACAGGGCGGCCGGGCCGTCGGTCTCCAGGATCCTGCGGGCGGCCTCGACGAGGGCGCGGCTCAGATCGCCGTGGTGATAGGGGCGGGCTTCGGGCTGGGCGAGAGTCATCGGCGGGCACTCTATCCCTTACGTAGCGAAAATCCATCCAAACAGCGTCAAGATATCTTGACGCCGATAAGATCCGTGTTATCTAAGCGTTGTTCAGATGGATCGGCCATCAAGAGACCGCCACTGAGCCACGCCGGCCGAGGGGGTCGGCGCGCACCAACTGCAAGGATGTGTGTCATGACCAACCGTAGCTTCGAAGCCTTCGAAGGCCTCTTCGACCGCGTCGCCATCGGTTACTTCCTGGTTGCCGCCGTCGGCGTCGCCGGCGCCGTGCTGGCCATCGCGCTGTAAGGACGAAGATGTCCGATGCGGCCGCCCCGGCCTTGTCCGGGGGCGGCCGCCGGGGTGGCCCGCCACCCCCAATCTTGATCTGAGGGCCGCGCTCGGTCATAGCCGAGGCGGCGGAACGACCCGCGACATGCCGGGTTTCCGTCCGATGATCCTGCCGATTTCCTTTTCGCGAGCGCCCCTATGAGCGTGGCCTTCACAAAGGAAGGCGACGCCGAAGCGTTCGCCGCCGACCTTCCCGATCGTCCGATCTCGCAACATCCCAATCTCGTCACGCTCGACGGCATGGCGATGATCGAGGCCGAGTTCGTCGCCGCCCGCGCCGCCTACGCCGCCGCCCAGGCCGCCGGCGGCGTGGCCGACGACCGCACCGCCATGGCCCGGGCCACGCGCGACCTGCGCTACTGGTCGGCCCGCCGCGCCACGGCCCAGCTGGTCGAGCGCGACGCGGGACGATCCAGCGTGCAGTTCGGCGACACGGTGACCTTCGACCGCGAGGACGGCCGCACCCAGACCTTCCGCATCGTCGGCGAGGACGAGGCCGACCCGGCCAAGGGCTCGGTGTCCTACGTCTCGCCCCTGGCCCGGGCCCTGATGGGCAAGGGCGTGGGCGACACCGCGACGGTGGCCGGCGGCGAGGTCGAGATCGTCTCGATCGGCTGAGGCCTTGCGTCCTTCGAGGCTCGCCTGCGGCTCGCACCTCAGGATGAGGACCCTGGTCGCACTGACTTCCTCATCCCGAGGCGCCCGCGCCAGCGGGCCTCGAAGGACGCAACACGCCCTCCGCAAGTTTCGGATTGCCAGCGCGGCCCGGCGAGGGCTTCCTCGCCGGCGTGATTTCCGCCTCTGCGCCCACCCCCGACCTGATCGCCGCCGCGCGCGCCCACCTGGCCGCCGCCGACCCGATGTTCGCCCGCCTCGAGGCGGTGACGCCTGTCTTCGCGTGGCGGCTGCGTCCTGGGGGCTTTCCGGGCCTGGCCCGGATGATCGTCGAGCAGCAGATCTCGGTGGCGGCCGCCGCGGCGATCTGGGCGCGGGTGCAGGCGGGTCTTCCGGACCTGACGCCACAGGCGGTCATGGCGCTGGACGACCCGGCCTTGCAGGGCCTTGGCCTGTCGCGGCCCAAGGTGCGTTACCTGCGCGAGATCGCCGGCGCGCACCTGTCGGGCGCCTGCGACTTCGACGCCCTGAAGGCCATGCCCGACGAGCAGGCCGTGGCCGCCCTTGTGGCGATCAAGGGCATAGGGCGGTGGACCGCCGAGACCTTCCTGATGTTCTGCGAGGGGCGCATCGACGTCTTTCCGGGCGGCGACATCGCCTTGCAGGAAGCCATGCGCTGGGCCGACGGCCAGGACGCGCGTCCCAACGAGAAGGCGGCCTATGTCCGGGCGCAGGCCTGGAAGCCCTATCGCGGGGTCGCGGCGCACCTTCTCTGGGCCTGCTACGGCGGCGTTCGGCGCGGCGAGATCAGTCTGGAGCCGCGCGGCTGAGCGACGTGCGCCAGCGTATGCAGCCCCTATCCGTCTTTCCCCGCGAAGGCGGGGATCCAAGCGGCGCCGGCATGGAGCGCCCGGTCTCGCCGCATTCTGAAAGTCAGCTTGGGTCCCCGCCTTCGCGGGGATGAACGGCGGGGAGGTGGGTTTCCGAGCATTGCGGCTGGCGGGACCGAACTTTCACAAGCTTCGTCTTGGTTCTGTCGCCGATTGGGATCATCCTTTCTGTGCGTCCGGGAATGAATGGCGATTCCCTGATTTGCGTAGGAAGGAGGCCCGTCTTCAGTCCGACCGCGTACCAGCTCAATAGGGACCTTTCGGGTCCCGGATTCGGGAGGCCCTGATGCAGGTCCTGACCCGTCCCCCGTCCGGCATGCCGGCTCTCGTTCTCAACGCCGACTACCGGCCCTTGAGCTATTACCCGCTGTCCCTCTGGCCGTGGCAGGAGGTGATCAAGGCGGTGTTCCTCGACCGCGTCGACGTGGTCTCGACCTACGACCACGTGGTCCACTCGCCGTCCTTCGAGATGAAGCTGCCCAGCGTGGTGTCGCTGAAGCAGTACGTGCCGCAGGAGCGGCCGCCGGCCTTCACCCGCTTCAACCTGTTCCTGCGCGACAGCTTCAGCTGCCAGTACTGCGGCTCGCCCGAGGACCTGACCTTCGACCACGTCATCCCCCGCTCGCGGGGCGGACGCACCACGTGGGAGAACATCGTCACCGCCTGCGCGCCCTGCAACCTGACCAAGGGCGGGCGCACCCCGCGCGAAGCGGGCATGCACCCCTTCCACACCGCGCGGCGTCCCTCGATGCACGAGCTCCAGGATCGCGGCCGCAGGTTCCCGCCCGGGCACCTGCACGAAAGCTGGCTCGACTACCTCTACTGGGACATCGAGCTGGAATCCTGACGGTGCAAAAGCAAAGGGCCGCCCGGAGGGGCGGCCCTTCTTCATTCCGGGTCCGTCTCGGACCTAGTTGCCCGCCGGGGTCGGGGACGCAGCCGGGGTCGCGGCCGGAGCCGGAGCCGGAGCGGGGGCGGCGGCCTTTTCGGCCGGAGCGGGGGTCGTGCCCGTCGCGGGCTGGGCGGTCTTGATCGGCTCCAGCTTCACGAAGGCCGGATTGGGCACCAGGTCCTGCGACGCGCCCGAGAAGGCGTCGACGCCCAGGCCGATGACGCCGCCGACCAGCACGTTGCCGGCGACGCCGGCCGCCCCCGCGCCGGCCGTCTTGTGCGTCACGGTGATCTTGGCCGGCTCGTAGCCGGGCTTGGTCACCGTCGCCACGAACTGGCTCTTGCGCTTCATGCGGATGGCGCACGGCGTGGCTTCGCAGAAATGGCCGTTGGTCGTCTCGACGCGCGCCCCGCCCGGATCGCTACTGACTTCCCACGCGTCGCTCGATCCGCGCGTCACCGTCGCACACGCGGAAAGGCTCAGGCAGCCGACGGCCGCCAGGATCAACTTCTTCAATTTGGTGCTCCCCCGAGCAAGATGATCGCGGAACGCGATCAAGTTCGCTCTTACCTCATTCCGCTCGCGCGAGGGAAGAGGTCTCGCGCGATTGCGCGGATCGGGCGATCGGAGGCGGCGTGATCAGTCCCTGAAATAGCCGCGACGCTTGCCGCGCCCGCGCAGCCGGCGGCGCAGGCGGGGTTCGACGCTGGGCCAGACCAGCAGCGCCAGCAGGGCCAGGATGACCAAGGTGGGGAACAGCGGTGACATGAGCCCAAGAACGCGTTCGACGAGGGAAGGCTTCCACCGTTTCGCGATTTTGCGCTGCAAACAAGGACAAAGTTTCGCGCGCGCCACAATAACCGTCGATCCAGGCGCTCGTCACGAAAACGCCTTGTTCGCAAGGCTGACGGCCTAGTTTCCGGCGAGGCGGAAAGGCTGCCACTGGCGGCTGTTCTTGTGCTGCATTGCAGCATGCGCCGCCTGGGCCGGCTCCGCGCCTCGTCTTTATGCGACGCTTATGCGGCCCATACGTCTCCCGAATGGAGCCCTTACGCGGCTCCGTGGTCCCTTCCGCGCCAACCCGGAAGGAGGCCGACATGGCTGACATCGTTTTTCTGGCGCTGGGCGGAGGGCTGTTTGCGCTCTTCGGCCTGTTCGCCGTCGCATTGAGGCGCGCATGACCCTGTTCGTGAACGCGCTGTGGGGGGCCGGGGCGATCGTCGTCGCGGCCTACATGGTCACGGCCCTGATGCGGCCGGACCGGTTCTGACGATCCTCGGATAACCTCAAATGAACTGGCAAGGATGGGCGGAGATCGCCCTGACGCTTGGCCTGGCGGTCGGCTTGGGCTGGCCGCTGGGCGTGTACATGTCGCGCGTCTGGAACGGCGAACGCACCTGGCTCGACCCGGTGCTGGCCCCGGTCGAGCGTCTCTTCTACGCGGCCGGCGGCATCGACCCGCGCAAGGGCCAGAGCTGGATCGGCTATGCCGGCGCGCTCCTGGCCTTCAACGCCGTCGGCTTCTTCCTGGTCTATGGCGTGCTGCGCCTGCAGGGCGTGCTGCCGCTGAACCCGCAAGGGTTCGCAGGCCTGTCGCCGCACCTGGCGTTCAACACCGCCGTCAGCTTCGTGACCAACACCAACTGGCAGAGCTATGGCGGCGAGACCACCATGTCGACGCTCAGCCAGATGCTGGTGCTGACGGTGCAGAACTTCGTCTCGGCCGCCACCGGCGCCGCCATCGCCGCGGCCCTGGCCCGCGGCTTCATCGCCAGCAAGGGCGAGGACGTCGGCAACTTCTGGAGCGACGTGATCCGCACCACGCTGTGGGTGCTGCTGCCGCTGTGCGTGGTCGTGGCCATGGTGCTCGTGGCCCTGGGCGTGCCCCAGACCCTGGCCGCCGGCGTCACGGCCCATACGCTCGAGGGCGGCGAGCAGAAGATCTCGCTGTTCGCCACCGCCAGCCAGCTGGCGGTCAAGCAGCTGGGCATCAACGGCGGCGGCATCTTCAACGTCAACTCGGCCCACCCGTTCGAGAACCCCACGCCGCTGACCAACCTGATCACGGCCGTGTCGATCAACGTGCTGGGCTGGGCGGCGTTCTTCGCCTTCGGCCGCAGCGTGCTGGCCAAGAAGGACGTGCGCGCCCTCGTCATCGCCGCCGCGGTGCTGCTGAGCGCCGGCGCGGCGAGCATCTACGCCACCGAGACGCAGGCTCCGCCGGCCCAGGTCGCCGCCCACGTCGACACCTCGGTGAACATGGAAGGCAAGGAGGTCCGCTTCGGCGCGCCCTCGACCGCCGCCTGGGCGGCCATGACCACCGGGGCCTCCAACGGCTCGGTCAACGGCATGCACTCCAGCCTGATGCCGCTGGGCGGCGGGGTGACGATGTTCCTGATGCAGCTGGGCGAGATCCTGCCCGGCGGCATCGGCTCGGGGATCGCCATCATGGTCGTCATGGCCCTGCTGGCGGTGTTCGTCGCCGGCCTGATGGTGGGTCGCACGCCCGAATACCTGGGCAAGAAGATCGAGGCCCGCGAGATCCAGTTCGCCATGCTGGCCGTCCTGGTGATCCCGCTGTTCATGCTGGGCTTCGCCGCCCTGGCCGCGATCCTGCCCGAGGCGCTGAAGGGCCTGATGCACGCTGGTCCCCACGGCCTGTCGGAGATCCTCTACGCCTACGTCTCGACCACGGCCAACAACGGCTCGGCCTTCGGCGGCCTGACGGCCAACGCCCCCTGGTGGAACACCACCCTGGGCGTGGCGATGATGTTCGGGCGCTTTGCTCCCATCGTCGCGGTGCTGGCCATCGCCGGCGCCCTGGCGGCCAAGCCCAAGCTCGCCCCGACGGCCGGCGCCATGCCGACCCACGGCGGCCTCTTCGTCGGCCTCCTGATCGGGGTGATCCTGATCCTCGGCGGCCTGCAGTTCTTCCCCGCTCTGGCGCTGGGACCGATCGTCGAGCACTTCCAGGCGCTCGCCTTCGTCGCCGGCCGCTGATCGAAAGCGCACTTCCATGACCACCTACGACATCGAGGCGGGCGAGGGCGGACGGCGTAAAGTCGCCAGCCTCGCCGGCGGCCTCTCGACCCCGATCCTGGCCCGCGCGGCCAAGGACGCCTTCCTCAAGCTCGACCCGCGCAAGCTGACCGGCAATCCGGTGATCTTCGCGACCTGGATCGTGGCGCTGCTGTCGACGGTCTCGGCCGTCGCGGCCATCGCCGCCCAGCAGTCGGCCGGCTTCGCCGTGCAGGTCTCGCTGTGGCTCTGGGCCACCGTGCTCTTCGCCAACCTGGCCGAGAGCGTGGCCGAGGGCCGCGGCAAGGCCGCCGCCGACAGTCTGCGGGCCGCCCGCGTCACCACCAAGGCCAAGCTGATCATCGACGAGCAGGCCGGCACCATCATCCCGACCCCGGCCCACAAGCTGGTTCCGGGCGAGCTCGTGCTGGTCGAGGCCGGCGACGTGGTCCCCACCGACGGCGAGATCGTCGAGGGCATGGCCAGCGTCAACGAGGCCGCCATCACCGGCGAAAGCGCCCCGGTGATCCGCGAGAGCGGCGGCGACCGCTCGGCCGTGACCGGCGGCACCACCGTCGTCTCCGACTGGATCAAGGTGCGGGTCACCGCCGCGCCGGGCTCGACCTTCCTCGACCGCATGATCGCCATGGTCGAGGGCGCCGACCGCCGCAAGACGCCCAACGAGATCGCGCTGGCCGTGCTGCTGGCGGGCCTGACCCTGATCTTCCTGATCGCCGTGGTCACCCTGCTGGGCCTGGGCAAGTTCTCGGGCGTCGCCCTGGATCCGCTGGTGCTGGGCGCCCTGTTCATCACCCTGATCCCGACGACCATCGGCGGGCTTCTCTCGGCCGTCGGCATCGCCGGCATGGACCGCCTGCTGAAGGTCAACGTGCTGGCCACCTCGGGCCGCGCGGTGGAAGCCGCCGGCGACGTCGACACCCTGCTGCTCGACAAGACCGGCACCATCACCTTCGGCAACCGCATGGCCACCGAAGTGATCGCCGCTCCCGGCGTGCGTCCCGACGCGGCCCTGCGCGCCGCCGTCATGGCCTCGCTGGCCGACGAGACGCCCGAAGGCCGCTCGATCGTCGAGCTGGGCCGCCAGCAGGGCCTGGCTCTGGAGGCGCCGGCTGGCGCGACCGCCATCCCGTTCAGCGCGACCACGCGCCAGTCGGGCCTGGATGTCGACGGCCGCTCGTGGCGCAAGGGCGCGGTGGACGCGGTCTATCGCAGCCTGGCCATCGATCCCAAGCGCATCCCCGGCGAGGTGATGGCCGCCGTCGACCGCATCGCCCGCTCGGGCGGCACGCCCCTGGCGGTCAGCGAGGACGGCGCTCTGGTCGGCGTCATCCACCTGAAGGACGTGGTCAAACCGGGCGTGAAGGCCCGCTTCGCCGACCTTCGCCGCATGGGTCTGCGCACGGTGATGATCACCGGCGACAACCCGGTGACGGCCGCGGCCATCGCCTCGGAAGCCGGCGTCGACGACTTCCTCGCCGAAGCCACCCCCGAGGACAAGCTGCGCCTGATCCGCGCCGAACAGGCCAAGGGCCGCCTGGTGGCCATGTGCGGCGACGGCGCCAACGACGCGCCCGCACTGGCCCAGGCCGATGTCGGCGTAGCCATGCAGACCGGCGCCCAGGCCGCCCGCGAGGCCGGCAACATGGTCGACCTCGACAGCGACCCGACCAAGGTCATCGAGATCGTCGAGGTCGGCAAGCAGATGCTGATCACCCGCGGCGCGCTGACGACGTTCTCGATCGCCAACGACGTGGCCAAGTACTTCGCCATCATCCCGGCGATGTTCGTGGTCGCCCTGCCGGCTCTAGGCGGGTTGAACATCATGAAGCTGGCGAGCCCGCAGAGCGCGATCCTGTCGGCGGTGATCTTCAACGCCCTGGTGATCGTCGCCCTGATCCCGCTGGCCCTGAAGGGCGTGAAGTACCGCGCCATCGGCGCCGGCAAGCTCTTGTCGCGCAACCTGCTGATCTACGGCGTCGGCGGCCTGGTGGCTCCGTTCGTCGGGATCAAGCTCATCGACATGGCCGTCTCCGCCCTGGGGCTGGCCTGATGAAACCCCCGATCGCCCCGGGCTCGATCGCCCCAGGTTCGATTTTAAGGGATCTGGTCTTCGGCCTCGTGGCGATCGGGATCGTCTGCCTGGCGGCCAATCTCGGCGGCCAGTGATTTCTCTCTTCCTGAAAGATGAAGAATTCCAATGCGCAAGTTCGCGTTTCTCGTGATCACCGCCTCGACCCTCGCCGCCACCGCCGCCTGGGCCGACGAGGCCCCGATCTGCACCGACCGCCCCACCAAGGCCAACAGCACGTGCTCTGTCCCCAAGGGCGCCTGGCAGGTCGAGGCCGACGGCGTGAACTGGACCCAGGTGAAGGCCGGAGGGATCAAGGCCGAGACGACCGCCGTGGCCGCCACGACCCTGAAGTACGGCCTTTCCGACACCAGCGACCTGCAGGTGACCTGGACGCCCTACCTGCAGGCCCGCGTGAAGGGGCCGGGGCTCGACGACAAGACCGACGGCGTCGGCGACGTGTGGATCCGGTACAAGACCCGCGTCCATTCCGGCGACAAGGTCACCGTCGCCCTGCTGCCCTATGTGAAGATCCCGACGGCGGCCAAGGGCCTGGGCAACGACGAGGTGGAGGGCGGCGTGGCCGCGCCGATCAGCATCGCGCTTTCGGGCGCCACCCTGACCTTCGGGCCGCAGGTCGATCTGCTGCTCGACGCCGACGGCGACGGCCGCCACGCGGCGGTGACCAACGTCGTCAACCTGGCCCGTCCGGTCACCGATCGCCTCAGCCTCGTCGGCGAGCTGTGGACCAGCACCAATTTCGACCCCGCCGACACGGTGACCCAGGTCTCGGCCGACGTCGCCGCCGCCTATCTCGTCGCGCCGACCCTGCAACTGGACGCCGGCGCCAATTTCGGATTGAACCGCGACACCCCCGACGCGCAACTGTACGTCGGCGTCTCGAAGCGGTTCTAGGAAAGGAGCTGGAAGGTCATGATCTCGCACCTTCGCCCGGCCCTCGTTTCGATGGGCCTCTTCACCATCCTGCTGGGCCTGGCCTATCCGCTGGCGATCACCGGCGTGGCCCAGGCCGCGTTCCCGGCGCAGGCGGGCGGTTCGCTGGTCCGCGACGCGCACGGCCAGGTCGTCGGCTCGGAACTGATCGGCCAGGTCTTCACCAAGCCGGGCTACCTGCACGGCCGTCCGTCGGCGGCGGGGAACGGCTATGACGCCTCGGCCTCCAGCGGTTCCAACATGGGTCCGCTGAACGACAAGCTGATCGAGCGCGAGAAGACCGACGCCGACGCGCTGAGGGCCGAGTTTCCCGGCGCGGTCATTCCGGCCGACGCGGTCACGACGTCCGGCTCGGGCCTGGATCCGGACATCTCGCCGGCCTATGCCCGTCTGCAGGCGTCCCGCATCGCCGCCGCCCGCAACGTGCCGCGCGGCGAGGTGCTGGGGATGATCGACGCGGCCATCAAGCCGCCGCTGCTGGGCTTCGTCGGCCAGCCGCGGGTCAACGTGCTGGACGTCAACCGGGCGCTCGACGCGCGCTTCCCGATGGTCGGCTAGTCGTTGGCGGGCGACCCCTCCGCATACCCCGAAAGGGGCCGCCCCGACCCCGAGGCGCTTCTGGCGGCCGCCAACAAGGCCCGCCGGGGGCGCCTCAAGGTGTTCCTGGGCATGGCGCCGGGCGTGGGCAAGACCTACGAGATGCTGCGCGCCGCCCGTCGTCGCAAGGCCGAGGGCCAGGACGTGCTGGTCGGCGTGGTCGAGACCCACGGCCGCCGCGAGACCGAGAGCCTGCTGCGCGGCCTCGACGTGCTGCCCCGCCGCCCCGTGGAAAACAGGGGCCGCAGCTATCTGGAGTTCGACCTCGACGCAGCGCTGGAGCGGCGGCCCAAGCTGCTGCTGGTCGACGAATACGCCCACTCCAACGCGCCCGGCTCGCGTCATCCCAAGCGCTGGCAGGACGTCGAGGAGATCCTGGCCGCGGGCGTCGACGTCTGGACCACGCTGAACGTCCAGCACCTGGAGAGCCTGGTCGACGTCGTCCTGCGCATCACCGGCTCGCGCCAGCGCGAGACCGTGCCCGACAGCGCGCTGGCGCGGGCGGACGACATCGAGCTGATCGACATCACGCCCGACGAACTGCGCGAGCGGATGGCGGCGGGCAAGGTCTACGTCCCCGAGACCGCGCGTCTGGCCTCGGAGAACTTCTTCAAGGTCGAAAACCTCACGGCGCTGCGCGAACTGGCCCTGCGCCGCGCGGCCCAAACCGTCGACGACCAGCTGGTCGCGGCGATGCGCGAGAAGGGCGTCGAGGGGCCGTGGGCGGCGGGCGAGCGGATCCTTGTCCTGGCCGGCGGCGACGGCATGGCGGCGGGCCTCGTGCGCGCCGGCCGCCGGCTGTCGGACATGATGATGGACGCGCCGTGGACCGTGGCCCATGTCGAGCGTCCCGACCGTCCGCCGCCGCCCGAGGCCGCCGCCGCCCGCACCCGCGAGGCGCTGAAGCTGGCCGAGCAACTGGGCGGCTCCACCGTCGTGCTGACCGGGACCGACGTGGTCGCCACGGTGATGGCCTGGGCCCGCCGCAACAACGTCACCCAGATCGTTATCGGCAAATCCAAGGACTCTCGCTGGCGCGAGCTGACCGGCCGCTCGCTGGCGACGGCTCTGCTGCGCGAGGCGCACGGCCAGGCGATCCACGTGGTCACCGGCGCCGGCGGCGAGGGGGCGGCCGAGGCGCCCGCGCCCAGGCCGCGTCGCTTCGACTGGCCCGCCTACCTGACCGGCGGCGGCTTCGTGGCCGCCGCCAGCCTGGTCGCCTGGGCGCTGGACACCGCCTTCGACCGGGTGGAGCTGGGGATGATCTACCTGGCCGCCGTGCTGGCGGCGGGGGTGATGCACGGCCTGCGCCCGGCCCTGGCGGCGGCGACGGGGGCCTTCCTCGTCTACAACTACTTCTTCCTGGCGCCGCGCTACAGCCTGGCCATCGGTTCGCCGACCGACGTGCTGACCCTGATCGTGTTCTGGGCCGTGGCCCTGGCCACGGGCGGGCTGGCGGGGCGGGTGCGCGACCAGGCCTTGGGCTCGCAACGGCGCGCGGCCAGCGTGACCAGCCTGCTGGCCGCCAGCCGCACCCTGTCGGCCGCGTCGGGCAAGGCGGCGGTGGCCAAGGCGCTGGCCGAGCAGGCGGCCGCCGCCTCCGGCGCGCGGGCGGTGGTGTTCCTGCCCGAGGACGGCGAACTGGCGCCGGCGGCCGGGGCGCCGGATGTGGCCGATCTTGGAACCGCCCCGATGGCCGCCGCCCGTTGGGCCTGGGAGAAGGGCGAGCCCGCCGGGGCCGGCACAGGCACCCTGCCGCAGGCCGCCTGGACCTTCTGGCCGCTGGAGGGGTTGGGCGCCCGCGCCGGCGTCGCCGGGATCGAGGCCGGGGCCCTGGCGTCGGGATCGGACGAGGAGCGCCTGCTGCTGGCCCTGCTCGACCAGGGCGCGGTGGCCCTGCAGCGCGCCGAACTGGCCGCCGGAGCGGTGGAGGCCGAGGCCCTGCGCCGCTCCGACCGCTTTCGCAACGCCCTGCTGAACTCCATCAGCCATGACCTGCGCACGCCGCTGACCACGGTGCTGGGCGCGGCCACCACCCTGATCGACTACGGCGACAAGCTGTCGCCGCCGGGGCGCGCCGATCTCGCCCTCGGCATCAAGGAGGAGGCCGAGCGCCTCAACGGCTATGTCGCCAACCTCCTGGACATGACCCGCATCGAGGGCGGGGGGCTGAAGCTGCGCACCGACTGGATCGACGTGCGCGACGTGCTGGCGGCCGCCGTCGACCGGGTGGCCCGCCGCCTGGAGGGCCGGGTGCTGACGCGCGACTTCCCCGAGACGCTCAGTCTCGTCCAGGCCGACCCCAGCCTGCTGGAGCAGGTGGCGGTCAACATCCTGGAGAACGCCATCGCCTACAGCCCGCCCGGCGCGCGCATTGAGGTCGCCGCCTACGAGGACCGCGCCCACGTTGTCATCAGCATCGAGGACGAGGGCAGGGGCATTCCTCCGGCCGACCTCGTGCGGGTGTTCGAGAAGTTCCGCCGCCTGCAGGATCCCAGCGACCGCTCGCCGAACGCCAGCCAGGGCGTGGGGCTGGGGCTGGCGATCGCCAAGGGCTTCGTCGAGGCCATGGGCGGCCGCATCGCCGCCGCCAGCCCGATCCACGACGGCAAGGGCACGCGGATGCTGATCAGCCTGCCCAAGGGCGTCGCCACCCCGCACCATCTGCTATGAGCGGTTCATGAGCGCGCTTCGCCCCCGCATCCTGGTCATCGACGACGAGCCGCAGATCCACCGGTTCCTTGGCCCCGCGCTGGACGCGGCCGGCTATGACCCGCTGCGCGCCGACGGCGGCCAGGAGGGCCTGCGCGGCATCGCCCTGTGGTCTCCCGACGCGGTGGTGCTGGACCTTGGTCTGCCCGACATGGACGGCAAAGAGGTGCTGGAGAAGGCCCGCGCCTTCTACGACGGCCCGATCCTGATCCTGTCGGCCCGCGACCGCGAGATCGAGAAGATCGAGGCGCTGGACCGGGGCGCCAACGACTATGTCGAAAAGCCGTTCGGCGTGGGCGAGCTGCTGGCCCGGCTGCGCGTGGCCCTGCGCCAGAAGGCGGCCACCCAGGCGCCGGTCGGCCCGATCCGGGCCGGGGCGGTGGAGCTGGATCTCGAAAAGCGCCTGGTCACCCGCGACGGGGCGGTGGTGAAGGTCTCGCCGCGCGAGTACGAGGTGCTGGCGCGCCTGGCGCTGGGCCGCGGCAAGGTGCTGACCCACAAGGAGCTGCTGACCTCGGTCTGGGGCCCCGCCCACATGCACGACACCCAGTACCTGCGGGTGTTCGTCGGTCAGCTGCGCCAGAAGCTCGAGGCCGATCCGGCTCATCCGAAGATCCTGCTGACCGAACCAGGGGTCGGTTACCGCTTCATCGGGGACTGACGCCGCGGGCCGCCTCGCGCACGCTGGCCAGCAGCGCGGGAATGTCGATCGGTTTGGCCACGTGGCCGTCCATGCCGGCCTCCAGGCAGGCGGCGATCTCGGAAGGCAGGGCGTTGGCGGTCAGAGCCAGGATCGGCACGCCACCGGCCGGCGGGGGCAGGGCGCGGATCGCCCGCGTGGCCGCCAGGCCGTCCATCCCCGGCATGCGCACGTCCATCAGCACCACGTCGAAGGCGCCGTCGCGCACGGCCGCCACCCCCGCCGCGCCGTCGGCCGCGCCGCTCACCAGGTGGCCGGCCGAGCCCAGCACCGCCTCGGCCAGGGCGCGGTTGATGTCGGTGTCGTCGACGACCAGGATCCGCAGGCGCGGGGCGCTGGTCGGCGCGGGCTCGACGGCCGTCTGGGGCTGGGCGGGCGTCGCGGGGATTTCGAACCGAAAGGTCGAGCCCTCGCCCTCGACGCTGTCGAAGCCGATCGTGCCGCCCATGGCCTCGACCAGGCGCTTGCTGATCGCCAGCCCAAGGCCGGCGCCGCCGTAGCGCGGATGGATCGAGGCGTCGGCCTGGCCGAAGGCCTGGAACAATCGCTCGCGCGCTTCGGGGGCCACGCCCATGCCAGTGTCGGAGACCATGACGCGCAGGGCCGGCGCGTCCAGCGGGCCGGTGGCCTCCAGCGCCACCGAGACGCCGCCGGCGGCGGTGAACTTCACGGCGTTGTTCAGCAGGTTCAGCAGCACCTGGCGCAGGCGGTTGGCGTCGCCGGCGATCCGCCGGTCCGCGCCCGGTCCGATGCTGGTGGTGATCGCCAGGCTCTTGGCCTGGGCCTGCGGGCGGACCATGGCCACGCAGCTTTCCACCAGCCGGACCGGATCGACCTCGCCGGCCTGCAGTTCGAGCTTGCCGGCCTCGACCCGCGACAGGTCGAGAATGTCGTCGACGATGGTCAGCAGCGAGCGGGCGGCGTCGTGGACGAAGTCGCGATAGGCGGCCCGCCTTTCGGGGGCGAGGTCGTCGCGGGCCAGCAGTTCGGAAAAGCCGACCAGGCCGTTCAGCGGCGTGCGCAACTCGTGGCTCATGGCCGCCAGGAAGTCGGACTTGGCGCGGTTGGCGGCTTCGGCCTCGGCCTTGGCCTCGCGCAGCTGCTCGGTCAGCAGGGCCAGCCGGTGATTGCGCCGCTCGACGCGCTCGAAGGCCGCCGTGCGTTCCTGCAGCAGCCGGCGCAGGGCGCTGAAGCTGGCGCGCTTGGCGATCGCCGCGCCCAGGGTCTGGCTCATGTGGCGCAGCAGTTCGACGTCCTCGAAGCCGAAGGCGCGGGTGCGCGCGGCCATGGCCTTGAGCACCCCGATGGCGTGGTCGCCGTCGAACAGCGGCGCGCACAGCATCGAGCGCAGCCCCACCTTGCGGCAGGCCTCGCGGTCGACGCGGGCGTCGTGTTCGCTGTCCTCGCAGGCCAGGATCTGGGCCTGCTCGACGCACAGGCCCGACAGGCTGCCGGCGCGCGGGATGCGCAGGCCAAGATGCGCCTCCGATCCGGCGCTGACGGCGCGATAGACCATGTCTTCGCCGTCGACCAGTTCGACCACCACGCCCCGGCCGCCCAGCAGGTGGTGCACGCGGTCGACGACGATCTGCATGAAGGCTTCGCCGTCCACCTCGGCGCCGGCCAGCATGGCCTGGATCTCGGCCAGTTCGCGCAGCCTCTCCAACCGCCGGTTCAGCCTTTGCAGGCGGGCGGCGCCGTCGGACGCATGAAGCGGCGTCGGCAGGGCATCCATCGCAAAACGTCCAGCTTCGCCATGCGAGACTGGGTCCGCCCAGGCCCCCGCGCAAGCATCCTCAGGATGCATCCAGGCCGCAGGAAGGGGCCGATCGACGCGGCCGTTAACCTTGCCGGCGGGCCCGCCGAATGCACGTTTGAATGCGGCGGCCGGCGCTTGTCCGATGTGATCGCCTGATAGGCGACGCCGGTAAGTATATTTCTTGTTCGAACCCTGCTCTTTTCATCGTCAGGGTGATTAACGCCCTTTATGGCCAAGTTTGACAGCCATTCCGACCCCGGACGGTCGGCTGCGTGTTTGTGACGCTCGATCATTGGGCGCCGCAAACTTTGGCCACATGAAAATTTCTTTTGAGTAGTCATCAGTTGGTGATTGCGCTTCGGCGCGGAATGTCGAATGACAAACACTCGGTGTTTTTGTGCCGCCGGCTGGGCGGGGCTCTTATTGAGCAGGGGATAACATGCGCGTAGCGATGATTGGCACGGGCTATGTGGGCCTGGTGTCGGGGGCGTGCTTTGCGGACTTCGGTCACGTGGTGACGTGCATCGACAAGGATCCGCGCAAGATCTCGCGCCTGCTGGC
>PJUK01000275.1_pt1 | contig 22152 bp, 23 predicted proteins | sample 1512211 | NCBI WGS metagenome assembly PJUK01 (sample SAMN08177668, study PRJNA422409) | Feces metagenome, whole genome shotgun sequencing project.
GGACCCAAGCCGAGGTCGCCGATAGTCCACGGCCGCGCCCAAGCCTGAACGTCAGCTTGGATCCCCGCCTTCGCGGGGAAAATCGGCCTATTGGGCGTCGCGGTTGGATGAATGTCGATCCGCGCTAGGGCGCTTCCACCGGCATCAGGCGGCTGTACTCCCAGGCCCAGGGCATGCCCGTCTCGCCCAGCGCCGCCTTGACCAGGGCGGGGAAGATCCGCTGGCCGTCGCCGCTGTTGGTGAGGATCACCACGCAGCGCCGGCGCTTCTCGACGCAGACCATCATGTTGTCGGTGATGTCGTTGTGGCCGCCCTTGAAGAAGGCGCGGCCCTGCGGTCCCTCGAAGGTGACGACCCCGACGCCGGCGGCGAGCCTGATCCTGGCGTTGCCTGGATTGGTCTCTTCGGAAAGGGTTGGGAACTCCGAGCGCGAGACGATCGGCAGGCTGCCGCGCGTGAACTCGGCGCGGGCCTTCTTCGACAGGCCCCAGCCGCTGGCCATGGCCGCCGCCAGCTTGCCCATGTCGTCGATGGTGGTGTCCAGCGAGCCGGCCGCCTTGACGCTGGAGCGGTCGTCGTGCGGCTGCCACTTGCCGGCCTCGTCGCGGCCGTCGGCGATGTCGGGGGCGAAGTCGTCGCGCCAGACCATGCCCGAGCGGGCCATGCCCAGGGGCTTGAACAGGCGCCTGTCCATGTCTTCGCCGACCTTGACGCCCAGACCCTGCTCGATGACGAACTGCATCAGGTTGACGCCCTCGCCGGCATAGGCGTAGCGGGCGCCCGGCTCGAACTTGATGTCGAGCTTCTCGTCGGGGTTCAGCCAGCGGAAGTTGGGAAAGCCCGCCGAGTGGGTGAGCAGGATGCGGGGCGTGATCTTGCGCCAGCGCTCGTCGCCGGCCAGGTCGGCATAGGCCTTGTAGTCGGGCAGGGGCTTTGGAAGGTAGGTCGCGATCGGCGTGTCGAGGTCGAGCCTGCCTTCGTCGACCAGCATCATGACGTAGTAGGCGAACGTCGCCTTGGTGATCGAGGCGGCGTACATCACGGTCTGCGGCGCCAGGCGGTCGCCCTTCTCGTTGCGGACGCCTTGCGCGGTCACGTGCGCGACCTTGCCGTCCTCGATCACGGCGACGGCCACGCCGGGGACCTTGCCGAGAGCCATCAGGCGCGCGATCTCGGCGTCCAGCTTCGGGTTTTCGGCGTGCGCGGATCCCGCGGCCGCCAGACACAGCGCGGCGGCCGTCCAGGCCAGCGACTTAATCGACATTGCAACGTGCCCCAAGGTTGCGCGCTCCCCCGCGCCGGGCGACCTTGCGGGCCATGGGCGTCTTTTTCAACCGCCGGGTGCTTCTGGCCGGCCTGCTGCTTTCAGGGTGCGCGAGCGTTCCGACGCGTCCGCCGCGCCTGCTGCCGGGCGATCCGGAGATGTTCGGCGAGCTGGAGCCGCTGCTGGGTGCGCGGACCGAGGCCGACGGCCTGGTGATCCGCCTGTCGTCGCAGGGCTGCCTGCGCAAGGAGGACCTGAGGTTCTTCGTCGACCGGAAGGACGCGATCCCCGACCTGGCCTTCGCCCGGCGGCGCGTCGAAACCTGCAAGGCTGGCGCGCCCGGCGAGACGGAGGTCAAGTTCGGCTGGGGCGAGCTGGGGATCACCGGCGCGACGGCCGTGAGGCTGCTCAACCCGATGGGAAAGGGCTGATCAGCCCTTGGGCGTGAAGCGCTCGACCATCCACGGCAGCACGCGGGCGGGGCGCTTGGCGGCGATGTCGATCAGCACCCAGTCGGTGCGGCTCTGGGCGCACATCTCGCCGTCGGGACCGTCGATGCGGACGTAGCGCTCGAACCGCGGGCCCTTCAGTTCGCCGACCCAGGTGTAACCGGTGGCGATCTCGTGCGGCAGCAGCTCGCGGCGATAGTCGATCTCGTGGCGGCGGGCGACCCAGCTCCAGGGAGCCCGTTCCTCTTCCGAGGCCCAGGCTTCCCAATGAGCGATCGCCAGGTCCTGGGCCCAGCCCAGATAGACCACGTTGTTGACGTGGCCGTTGGCGTCGATGTCCGACGCCTTCGGCTCGAAGGTCAGGGGATAGGCGTCGGAGGGCGGGACGAAGACCCGGCTCAAGCCGAGATCACGCCCTGTTCGATCAGGAACGACTTCAGTTCGCCCGACTGGAACATCTCGCGGACGATGTCGCTGCCGCCGACGAACTCGCCCTTCACGTAGAGCTGGGGAATGGTCGGCCAGTCGGTGAAGGTCTTGATGCCCTGGCGCAGCTCGTCGTCCTGCAGCACGTCGACGCCGACGAACTCGACGCCCAGGTGGTCGAGGATCTGCACGGCCACCGACGAGAAGCCGCAGCGCGGCTGGTCGGGCACGCCCTTCATGAACAGCACGACGGGGTGTTCGGCCACCGTCTTGGCGATGAATTCGATGGCGGGGGAGGCGGCGACGTCAGTCATGGGGAGGAATTCCTTGGCGGTAACCCCTCAGCTAGGCGCCGGAAGGCCCCTGGTCAAGCGCGGCGCTTGGTCCCGGCGGCCTGTTCGGCCGAAAACCGCGCCATCTCGATCTGGGCGGCGCAGCCGGTCGGCAGGTCGCGCTCGACCACCGAGGCCAGGGCCTCGAGCTTGTCGCGCTTGGTGGTGATCACCTGCACGGTGGCCAGGGACGGCTCGGTCAGGGCGTAGCCGAGGCAAAGCTCCTGGCCCGTCCAGCCGGCCGTGCTGTCGAGGAAGTCGTAGCCGCCCAGATTGGCCAGCGGGTCGGTGCGGCGCCGCCACAGCGACGGCTTCTTGAAGATCGGCTTGGCTTCGCGCTCGCGGATGGCCTGGGGCCAGAAATCCTCGCCGATCACCGCCACGTCGCGGGCGACGGCGGCGCGGATGCGATTGCGCTCGGCCCAGCCGGACGACAGGTTGAACGGCGAGGCCAGGGCGTCGAACATGCCGGTCGCCAGGTGCCGGTCCTGGCTCTCGCCGCGGCTGGCCAGGCCCAGCGAGCGGATCAGCCCCGACTGGCGCAGCCCCATCAGGGCGGCCATCGCCGTCGGCGGGAAGGCGCCGCCGGGATCGTCGACCGTGACCAGGTCCACATGAGAAAGGCCGCAGCGCTCGACGGCCACGTCGACCACGTCGTGGATCGCCTGGGCGCTCAGCAGCTCGCCGCTGCTGCGCAGGCGCCAGCCGACGAACAGCAGCCGCCGCTCGATCGTGGTCAGCGACTCGCCCACGCCCTCCAGCAGGGCGTTCGACGAGCCGTGCACCTCGAAGCTGTTGATGCCCGTTTCCAGGGCCGTGAAGATCAGGTTGCGCCAGTCCTTGCCGCTCATGCGCGGATGGTCGGCGAGCCGCAGCGTCACCGCCGAGATCGCCATGCCCGCCTTGCCGAAAGGACGATAGCGCAAGGCCGCCTACTCCGCCGGGGCCGCGGTTTCGAGCGCCAGGGCGTGCAGCTCGCCGCCCAGCACGTCGGCGAGGGCGCGGTTGACCATCTGGTGCTGCTTGACGCGGTTGAGGCCGCGGAAGGCAGGAGAGACGATGCGGGCCTTATAGTGGTCGCCGTCGCCGGCCAGGTCGGTCAGCACGATCTCGGAATCCGGAAAGGCCGCGTTCAGGCGGGCTTCGAGCACGTCGGGCGACATGGGCATGGGCGGATTCTCCGATCCTCGAAGGGGCTGTATGCCCCGTAAACCTTAAGATCGCGCATATGGCGGGCGTTGCGGCTGGAAGCAATCGCTCGAAAGGCGAAGGCGGGGCGGCGATCGCGCTTGACGATAACGCGGCCTCACGTAACGATCACGCATCTGTGAATTTTCCGTGAGGTGTGCGTGATGCGTTCCCTGATGCCGGCGCTCGCGGCGCTCACGCTCGGACTGGGCGGCTGCGCGATGGTGACCTCGGAGACGCCCTGGCTGACGCCCGAGGCGGGCGGCGCGCGACTGAAGACGGGCTGGTGGATCCCCGACGAGGCCGAATGCCGCCCGCCCAGGAACGACAGGCCCTTTCGCCGCTGGCCCGCCTGCGCCCGCGACGGCGCCGTCCTGGTCCGCGACGGGGAAATCCTGGGCATGACGGGCGACCCGGCGGACGTGAGCTGGACGGCGCGGGCCTATGTCGTGGGTCTGCGCGCGCCGGCGGTCCTGCAGATGCGGGACGCCGACGAGGGGGCGTCCTACGGCTACATGGGACTGGAGCCGGTCGAGACCGACGCCGAAGGCCGGATGACGCGCGTGCGCGGATGGACGGGGCTCTGCGGTCCGGACGGTTTCCGGGCGCCGTGGAGCGAGCCCACGCCGGAACAGACGGTCGAGCGGCGGCTGTGGCCAGGGCTGGCCTGGGGCGAGGGCAAGAACAGCTGCACGGCCGCCAGCCTTACGGCGCTGCAGGCGAGCATCGCCGCCAGCCGGACGCAAGAGGGCAACGAGCACGGTTATCGCTGGCTGCGCGAGGCCAGGGCGGATGACTTCGCCGGCGGCGGGCGGTAGCCGTTCGGGGCTCGCCGGTTGCACGGCGCGCCGGCCGATGATCAAAACGGGTGAAAGCCGCGTTGAGCGACGGCGAAGACCGTCCGCCGTCGGCAGGGAGTTCCAATGCGTTCGACGTTCGCCGCCGCCGCCCTGACGGCCCTTTTCGTTGGCCTCGCCGCGCCGGTCCTGGCCGCGCCCGGGGACACGGCCCTCGACGACGTGAAGGTCCTGTCGGCCGACGCCATGCAGGGAAGGGCGCCGGGCACGCCGGGATCGCAGCTGGCGCGGACCTACATCCTGGAGCGCTTCAAGCTGATCGGCCTTGCTCCCATCGGCGAGGGTTTCGAGCGGCCGTTCCGCTACACCCGCAAGGACGGGACGACGATCACCGGGGTGAACCTGGTGGCCCGCATCAAGGGAACCGCGCCCGACGGCAAGGCCCTGGTGGTCACCGCCCACTACGACCATGTCGGGGTGAAGAACGGCCAAATCTACAACGGCGCCGACGACAACGCCTCGGGCGTGGCCGGCCTGCTGGCGGTGGCCGAGGCGTTCAAAGCCGCGCCGCCCAGGCACGACGTGCTGATCGTCGCGCTGGACGCCGAGGAGGGCGGGCTGCGCGGCGCCAAGGCCTTCGTCGCCCAGCCGCCGATCCCGCTGTCGGCCATCGGCCTGAACGTCAATTTCGACATGCTGAGCAAGAACGCCAAGGGCGAGCTCTACGCCGCCGGCGCCGGGCCGCAGCCGGCCCTGAAGCCGATCCTCGACGCGGTGGCCAAGGCCGCGCCGGTCAAGCTGAAGCTCGGCCACGACACCGACGCCGACGGCAAGGAAAACAACTGGACCAGCCAGTCCGACCACGGCGCCTTCGCCGACAAGGGCGTGCCCTGGGTCTATTTCGGGGTCGAGGACCATCCCGAATACCATCAGCCCACCGACGACTTCGAAACCATCCCTCAGCCCTTCTTCAAGGCGTCGGTGGCGACCGTGATCCTGGCGACGCGGGCCTTCGACGAGCGGCTGGCGGAGGTCGCGCGCTAGGGTCTGGCCTCAATTGGCGCGCAAGGAAACGTGTCTTCCCGGCCGGAGGAGCGCGTCAGCGATACGTAGAGCCGGGATCTCCCACGTCGGCAGGTTCTGAACTGTGGGAGATCCCGGCGCTCCGCTGCGCTGCGGCCGGGATGACAACTGCTATAGAGGGGGAGGATCTGGAACGGCGCGCCTGCCCCCCGGCAGGGGCGGGTTTCCTTGCCTTCGAATATACTATAGGGGGGTATGCTATGGCTCACCTTTCCACCGACAACGACGCCCTGCTCAAGCGCGTTCGCCGCATCGCCGGCCAGGTCGCGGCGATCGAGCGCGCGATCGAGGGCGACCACGACTGCGCCAAGACCCTGCACCTGGTGGCCGCCACCCGGGGCGCCCTGAACGGCCTGCTCGACGAGATCGTCGAGGCCCACCTGCGCGAGCACGTCGCCGCGCCCGGGCTTTCCGACGCCGAGCGCGAAAAGGGCGCGGCCGAGGTGATCGAGGCCTTCCGCCGCTATTCCAAATGAGATCCGACATGACCGCCACCGCGCGCCCCCATCCGCACGACCACGTCTTCCTCGCCGCCGACCACGACGCCAACGCCCGCCGCACGCTGTGGGTGGTGGGCCTGACGGCGGTGATGATGGTGGTCGAGATCCTGGCCGGCTGGTGGACCGGCTCGATGGCCCTGCTGGCCGACGGCTTCCACATGGCCACCCACGCTGGGGCCCTAGCCGTGGCGGCCGCCGCCTACGCCTATGCCCGCAAGCACGCCACGAGCCGCCGCTACAGCTTCGGCACCGGCAAGGTCGGAGACCTGGCCGGTTTCGCCTCGGCCCTGGTGCTGGCGGTGATCGCGATCGGCGTGGGCGTGGAGTCGGTGCGCCGCCTGTTCGAGCCGTCGTCGATCGCCTTCATGGAGGCCATCGTCATCGCCGTGGTCGGCCTGCTGGTGAACCTGGCCAGCGCGGCCCTGCTGTCGGGCGGTCATCACGGCCACCACCACCATGGCCATGACCATCATCACGCTCATGATCACGGCCATCACCATGGACACGGCCACGACAACAACCTGCGCTCGGCCTACATGCACGTGCTGGCCGACGCCCTGACCTCGGTGCTGGCCATCGTCGCCCTGATCGCCGGCCGCCAGTTCGGCTGGACGTGGCTGGACCCGATCATGGGCGTGGTCGGCGCGGTGGTCATCGCCCGCTGGGCCTGGGGCCTGATGCGCGACACCGCCGCCGTCCTGCTGGACGCCACCGACGAACAGGTGGCCGAGGAGATGCGCGAACTGCTGGAAGGCCCCGGCGGCGGGCGGATCCTCGACCTGCACGTCTGGAAGGTGGGCCCGCAGGCTCACGCGGCCATCGTCAGCGTCGCGGGCCTGCCGGCCCAGGCCGTGCGCGAGCGGCTCCTGCCGGTGCACGAGCTGCGCCACCTGACGGTGGAGGTCGGGTGAGGGGTCTCTCAAAACAAGACGCCGCGACAGCCGATCAGCCGTCGCGGCGTTCTCGTACATGCGACCCCTCATCCGTCGACTTCGTCGACACCTTCTCCCGCAAGGGGAGAAGGATTGGAAAGATCACTCCGCCTCGTCGTTGGCCGCCTCGACCTCGACGCCGAACACCTCGTCGATGACCTCCATGATCTCTTCGAGGTCGTCGAGCGTGACCTTGACGCGCATGGTCTGGTCGTCGTCGGCGGTGAGCGTCAGGAAGATGCCGTGCTCGGTCTCTTCCAGGATGAACTCGTCGAGATTGGCTATGACGGCCATGTTGCGCCTCCCGGTTTCACAAGGGGGAGCGGCCGGCGGCGGCTTTCGTTCCGTGGTCTGGCCGCCGCCGACACGGGGGCTTCAGGCCACGCCGTAGCGGGGCGCGGGCCGGTCGCGCGACAGGTTGGGCGCCAGGTTCAGGCGGGCCGCGTCATAGGCGGCGAAGTCGGCCGCCTCGGGCAGCGAGGGGATGGTGATCAACTCGCCCAGGTCGAAGCCCGCCAGGGCCGCGTCGACCAGGTCGCCGACCTCCATCACCGTGGACGGGTCCAGCGCGTCGACGCTGCCGCCGGAGCGGTCCCAGATCTCGGTGCGGGTGGCGCCGGGCAGCACCGCCTGCAGCTTCACCGTCCCGGGCAGCTGGCTGCGCAGGCCTTGCGTGAAATAGGTCACATAGGCCTTGGTCGCGCCGTAGACCGGCGAGCGGAACTCGGGCAGCAGGCCCACCACCGACGAGATGTTGACGATGGCGCCGCGCCCGCGGGCCTGGAAGGCGACGGCGGCCGCGTGGGCCAGGCGCGTCACCGACACCACGTTCAGCTGGATCAGGTTGTCAACCTTGTCGACGTCCTGATCGACGAAGTCGCCGCCCAGGGCCGCGCCGGCGTTGTTGATCAGAAGGTCGATGCTCGCGTCGTCTGCCAGGCGGGCCTCGACCCGGGCCAGGTCGACGGCGTTGGTCAGGTCGGCCTGCAGGACGTCGACCTTGACGCCGGTCTCGCTGCGCAGGCGTTCGGCCAGGTTGGCCAGGCGCGCCGCGTCGCGGGCCACCAGCACCAGGTCGTGGCCGCGGCGGGCCAGGCGGTCGGCATAGGTGGCGCCGATGCCGGTCGAGGCGCCGGTCACCAGGGCCGCGCCGGAAAACTGCTTGTTGCTCATGTCTGGATCCCCTCGGGATGCTGGCCGCCACGCTCGTCGCGGCGGGGTGACTTGCAGATGGCTAGTGACTTTCGAATTGCAAGTGACTGGCTTTCATTTTGCTATCGACCGCCTATCTTGATCTCATGACCACGCGCGCCTTCGATCCCGGACAGTGCCCCGTCGGCCGCACGCTCGAACGCGTCGGCGACACCTGGAGCCTGATGATCCTGCGGGACGCCCTGCAGGGGCTGACCCGCTTCGACGAGTTCGAGAAGAGCCTCGGCGTGGCCCCCAACATCCTCGCCAAGCGCCTGGCCGGACTAGTACAATCCGGCTTTCTCGAGCGGCGGCCCTATCAGGAGCGGCCGGTGCGCCATGAGTATGTGCCGACCGCGCGCGGCCGCGACTTCGCCCCGGTGCTGACCGCGCTGCTGGCCTTCGGCAACCGCCACTTCGCCGATGAGGGGATCGCCGGGCAGCTGGTCGACCTGGCCACCGGCCGGGCGGCCGAGCCGATCGTGGTCGACGCCGTCAGCGGCCGCCCGATCGACGGCGAGACCTTCACCTACGCCGCCGGCCCGGCCGCGGGGCAGACGGTGCGCGACCGCGCGGCCCTGGTCGAGGCCAGACGGGGGCGGGGCTGAAACGGCGCCTTTGGGTAATCTTCGTAGGGTTGTATGCTGCCCAGGATTGCGAAGGGCGCAGAGCGCCTTCGCCGGGGAGGCTGGGCCATGGACACCATCACCGCCAAGAGCGCCAACGGCGCGAGCGATCCGGGCCTCGTCTCGGCCCTGGCCGCGGACGTCGCCGCCCCGCCGGCCGAGGCGCCGGCCGCCGAGACCGCGCCGGAGGCGGCTCCCGCCGCCCTGATGGCCGGTTCGCCGGGGCCGGAGGTGAAGCTGAACTTCGTCAACCGCTCGAACGACGCCGGTCAACGTGCGCGTGCTGCTGTTCGGCCAGCCGCCGTCGCCGGGGCTGGACGAGGTCGGGCAGGCCTGGCGGGTGATCGACAACTGCGGCCCCGGCTGGAGCCACCCGTTCACCTGGCCCGTCGCGGTCACGCTGGGCGTGGTCGACCCCAGCGGCAACGTCTCGCCGCAGCTGGACATCGCCGAGGGCCAGGTCGCCGAGGTCGTGGCCGCCCCGTCCGGCACGCTGCTTCGGATCGCCGACCAGCCGGGCCCTTCGCGCGCGATCGCGCTGATGAACCAGCTGCCCCAGGGCTTCGTCGCGGCCACCGTCTTCCGGGACGGCGAGCCCTATGCGCGGGCGTCCCTCGCGCCGCACACCACCGTCACCCTGACCTTCAAGCCGACGATCTGGATCGGCGCGGCCGCCCGGATCGAGGCTGGCGAGGCCAAAGGCGGCGAAGCGGTCTCGACGCTGACCGAGATCAACCTGATGGGCATCGCCGGCGCCGACATCGTCATGACCGGCGGCGGCCAGGGGGCGGAGGCCAGGCCGTTCGTCTTCACCCTGGCGAACGTCACCTACGTCTGAGGGCCAAGGCTCAGGTTGTCCACCGTTGCTGACCGCCTTGTCAGGCAGGCGTCAGCCTGACGACCCGATGGCGCCGCTACATCCGTCGCAACCTCTCCGGAACGACGGATGCTTCGATGATCTCGCTTGTGCGGACGGCCTTGGCGCGTCCCTACACCTTCGTCGTCATGGCCGCGATGATCCTCATCGTCGGCGTGCTGGCGATCCTGCGCACCCCGACCGACATCTTTCCGGAGATCCGCGTCCCCGTCGTGGCGGTGGCCTTCACCTATAACGGCCTGTCGCCGGAGGACATGTCGGGCCGGATCCTGACGCCCTACCAGCGGGCGCTGACCACCACGGTCAACGACATCGAGCACATCGAGGCCACCTCGCTGCAGGGCATCGGGGTGGTGAAGGTGTACTTCCAGCCCGGCGCCGACATCCGCCTGGCCAACGCCCAGATCACCGCCGTCTCGCAGACCCTGCTGCGCCAGATGCCGACCGGCACCACCCCGCCGCTGGTGCTGAACTACAACGCCTCGACCGTGCCGATCGTGCAGCTGGCCCTGTCGGGCCAAGGCATGAGCGAGCAGCAGCTGTTCGACTACGGCGTCAACTTCATCCGCACGCAGCTGGTGACGGTGCCCGGCGCGGCCGTGCCGTTCCCGTTCGGCGGCAAGACCCGCCAGATCCAGGTCGACATCGATCCGCAGGCCCTGCTGTCCAAGGGGCTGTCGGCCACCGACGTCGGCGCGGCCATCGCCGCCCAGACCCAGATCACGCCGGCCGGCTTCGTCAAGATCGGCGAGTTTCAGTACAGCCTGCGCCTCAACAACGCCCCCGGCTCGGTCGACGAGCTGAACGCCCTGCCGGTGCGCACGGTCAACGGCGCGACCATCCGCCTGGGCGACGTGGCCCACGTGCGCGACGGTTCGGCCCCGCAGCAGAACGTCGTCCACGTGGACGGCCAGCGCTCGGTGCTGATGACGGTGCTGAAGTCGGGCGCGACCTCGACCATCGCCATCGTCGACGGCATCAAGGGCGCGCTGCCCGAACTGAAGGCGCAGCTGCCGGACAACCTGTCGATCACGCCGCTGAACGACCAGTCGACCTTCGTGAAGGCCGCCGTCGAGGGCGTGGTGCACGAGGGCGCCCTGGCCGCGGTGCTGACCTCGCTGATGATCCTGCTGTTCCTGGGCAGCTGGCGCTCGACGGTGATCATCGCCGTGTCGATCCCGCTGGCCGTGCTGGCGGCGGTGGCGGCCCTGGCCGCCTTCGGCCAGACCCTGAACGTCATGACCCTGGGGGGCCTCGCCCTGGCCGTCGGCATCCTGGTCGACGACGCCACGGTGACCATCGAGAACATCAACTGGCACCTGGAGCACGGCAAGGACGTCAAGACCGCGATCCTCGACGGCGCGGCCCAGATCGTCACGCCGGCCTTCGTCTCCCTGCTCTGCATCTGCATCGTCTTCGTGCCGATGTTCTTCCTGCCGGGCGTGTCGGGTTTCCTGTTCGTGCCGATGGCGATGTCGGTGGTGTTCGCGATGATCGCCTCGTTCCTGCTGTCGCGCACCCTGGTGCCGACCATGGCGGCCTTCCTGCTGAAGCCGCACGCGCCGCACGACCAGGAGGCGCCGTCCAAGAACCGCCTGGTGCGCTTCCAGCGCGGCTTCGAGCGGGTGTTCGCCAAGGTGCGCGACGCCTATGCCGGCCTGCTGGGCTTTGCGCTGGGCGCGCGCGGCAAGTTCGTCGCCGGCTTCCTGGCGTTCGCGATGCTGAGCCTGGCTCTGGTTCCGTTCCTGGGCCGCAACTTCTTCCCGGCCGTGGACTCCGGCTCGATCGCCATGCACGTCCGCGCGCCCACCGGCTATCGCATCGAGGAGTCGGCGGCGCTGTTCGACCGCATCCAGCGCCAGGTGCGCACGGTCATCCCCAGCGCCGAGATCGACACCATGGTCGACAACATCGGCCTGTCCACCAGCGGCATCAACGTCGCCTACAACGCCTCGGGCACCATCGGCCCGATGGACGGCGACATCCTGATCAGTCTGAAGAAGGGCCACAAGCCGACCGACGACTACGTCAAGGCGCTGCGCCAGGAACTGCCCAAGGTCTTCCCGAACGCGACCTTCTCGTTCCTGCCGGCCGACGTCACCAGCCAGATCCTGAACTTCGGCAGCCCCGCGCCGATCGACATCCAGGTGGCCGGCGGGGATGCGGCGACCAACCAGGCCTACGCCCAGAAGATCCTGCGGGCCATCCGCGGCGTCGAGGGCATCGCCGACGTGCGCATCCAGCAGCCCACGGCCTCGCCGCAGCTGCGCTTCGACGCCGACCGCACCCGCATCCACGCCCTGGGCCTGGACGAGCGCGACGTCACCGCCAGCCTGGCCGGCGCGGTGGCCGGCAGCGCCCAGACCGCGCCGGTGTTCTGGCTAAACCCGCAGAACGGGGTGTCCTACCCGATCGTCGCCCAGACGCCGGAATACCTGATCGACAGCTTCGAGAAGCTGGGCGCCATCCCGGTCACCGGCAGCCGCGCGCCCAACGAGGCGCCGCAGGTGCTGGGCGGCCTGGGCGCGCTGAGCCGCGGCACGACGGCGGCCGTGGTCTCGCAGTACAACATCCAGCCGATGGTCAACGTCTATGCGGCCACGCAGGGGCGCGACCTGGGCGGCGTGGCGGCCGACGTCCAGAAGGTTCTCAAGAGCCTGGAGAAGGACAAGCCGGCCAAGGTGCGCGTCACCCTGCGCGGCCAGTACCAGACCATGAACACCGCCTTCTCCGGCATGGGCTGGGGCCTCCTGGGCGCGGTGGTGATGATCTACCTGCTGATCGTCATCAACTTCCAGTCCTGGCTGGACCCGTTCGTGATCATCTCGGCCCTGCCGGCGGCCCTGGCGGGCATCGCCTGGATGCTGTTCGCCACCGGCACGCCGCTGTCGGTGCCGGCCCTGACCGGCGCGATCATGTGCATGGGCGTGGCCACGGCCAACTCGATCCTGGTGGTCAGCTTCGCCCGCGAGCGGCTGGCGGCCACGGGCGACGCGGTGCAGGCCGCCTTCGAGGCCGGGGTCACCCGCTTCCGCCCGGTGCTGATGACCGCCCTGGCCATGATCATCGGCATGGGGCCCATGGCCCTGGCTCTGGGCGAGGGCGCCGAGCAGAACGCCCCGCTGGGCCGCGCCGTCATCGGCGGCCTGATCTTCGCCACCTGCGCCTCGCTGCTGTTTGTTCCGACCATCTTCGCCATCGTCCACGGCCGCCGCCCCCGCGCGGAAGCGTCGTCCACCGAAGGATCCGTCCATGCCTGACACCCTGCCCAAGACCGATCCGCGTCGGCTGCGCCGTCTGGCGCTGGTCGGCGCCGCGGGTTTCGCCCTGATCCTGGCGACGGGCGCGGCCGCCCGCTTCATGAGCGGCAAGGACCTGGCCGCCGCCAGCCAGGACGCCGGCGTCGTCACCGTCAGCGTCGTGCGGCCCACCGCCGGCGAGGACGGCGCGCTGGTGCTGCCCGGCCGCCTGCAAGCCTGGAACCAGGCCCCGGTCTACGCTCGCACCGACGGCTATCTGCGCCGCTGGTACGTCGACATCGGCCAGCCGGTGAAGGCCGGCCAGGTGCTGGCCGAGATCGACGCCCCGGAAGTGGACCAGCAGCTGGTCGCCGCTCGCGCCGCGCTGGCAACGGCCTCGGCCCAGCGTGACCTCGCCTCGGTCGGGGCCGCCCGCTGGAAGCGCCTGGTGAGCGAGAACGCCGTCTCCCAGCAGGAGGCCGACGAGAAGCAGGGCGACCTGGCCGCCCGCGAAGCCATGCGCAACGAGGCCGCCGCCAATGTGCGCCGGCTGGAGAGCCTGGCCGCCTTCAAGCGCATCGTCGCGCCGTTCGACGGCGTGGTGACCAGCCGCGACACCGACCTGGGCGCCCTGATCAGCGCCGGGGGCGGCGCGCCGTCGCCCTTGTTCACGGTGTCGGACACCCGTCGCCTGCGCCTCTATGTCAGCGTGCCCCAGAGCATGGCCGCCTCGATCCGTCCGGGCATGACCGCCAGCTTCGCCACGCCCGACCAGCCCGGCCAGTCGTTCCAGGCGCGGCTGGTGCGCGCCGCCGACGCCGTCGACGCCCAGTCGGGCGCCATGCTGGTGCAGCTGGAGGTCGACAACGCCGCGGGCCTGCTGAAGCCCGGCGCCTACGCCCAGGTCAGCCTCGATCTGGGCAAGGGCGGCCTGGCCCAGACCGCGCCCGCCACCCTGCGGGTGCCGGCCAACACCCTGCTGTTCCGCAAGGAGGGCACGGCGATCGCCGTGGTCGACAACAACGGCAAGGTCCACATCCGCAAGGTCACGATCGCTAAGGACCACGGCTCGGAACTGGAGTTGGCCGGCGGCCTGGCGGCCAACGAATGGGTGGTCAGCAGCCCGCCCGACGCCATCGCCGAAGGCGACAGCGTGCGCGCCATCCAGCCCAAGCCCGCCCAGAACAAGACCGCTCAGAACAAGACCGCTCAGGCCGTGGGAGGCGCCGGTGCGCGCGGCTAAGGCTGTCCTGCCCCTGGCGCTGCTGGGCCTGGCGGCCTGCAGCACGGCGCCGGCCTATGCGCCGCCGGCCATCCAGGCCCCCGCCGCCTTCCGCGACACCGGACCCTGGACCCCGGCGGGAGCGGCCGACACGGCCCAGGCCGGCGACTGGTGGGCGGTGTTCGCCGATCCGGTGCTGGACGGCCTGGAGCAGCGCCTGTCGGGCGGCAACGCCAGCCTCGCCCAGGCCCTGGCGCGCTACGACCAGGCCCGCGCCCTGGCTCGCCAGGCGCGCAGCGACCTCTATCCGACGGTGGGGATCGACGCGGGCGCGGCCAGCCAGCGCACGACCTCCGCCGGCCGCACCGATCCGGTCGGCCTCAGCGCCTCGGCCGCCTACGAGCTGGACCTGTGGGGCCGCGTGCGCAGCCAGGTGGCGGCCGGCCGGGCCGACGCCGACGCCAGCGCCGCCGACCTGGCCGCTGTGCGGCTGAGCCTGCAGGCCCAGCTGGCCGACGCCTATTTCCAGCTGCGCGGGGCCGACGCCCAGATCGCGGTGCTGTCGTCGACCGCCGACGCCTATCGCCAGGCGCTGGACCTGACCCGGCGACGCCAGGTGGGCGGCGCCTCCAGCGCGCTCGACACCGGCCGGGCCGAGACCCAGCTGGCCACCGCGCTGGCCCAGCAGGAGCAGGCCCTGGCCGATCGCGCCTTGCTGGAGCACGCGCTGGCGGTGCTGGTCGGCCAGCCGGCCTCCAGCTTCTCGGTCGCCGCGATCGACGGCCTGTCGGACGCGCCGAGGACGCCGGTGACGACGCCGTCGCTGGTTCTGCAGCGTCGGCCCGACATCGCCGCGGCCGAGCGCCGGGTGGCCGCCGCCAACGCCCGCATCGGCGTGGCCCGCGCCGCCTGGTTCCCGACCGTGACCCTGGCGGCCAGCGGCGGCTGGCAGTCGACGGGCGGGGAGCTGCTGACCACGGCCAATCGCGTCTGGGCCCTGGGACCGGCGGCGGCGGCCCTGCCGCTGCTGGACGGCGGCGCCCGCAAGGCCGAGGTCGCTCGCACGCGCGCCGTGTTCGACGAGGCGGCCGCCGGCTATCGCCAGACCGTGCTGGACGCCTTCCGCGAGGTCGAGGACCAGATGGCGCTGGCCAACCGCCTGGCCGCGGCCCAGGCCCGCCAGGACGAGGCGGTCGACGCCGCCGCCCGCACCCGCGCCCTGGCCACGACCCGGTATCGCGAGGGGGCGGCCAGCTATCTCGACGTGGTCACCGCCCAGACCGCCGAACTGGACGCCCGCCGCTCGGCCCTGGACCTGCGCACCCGTCGCCTGGCGGCCAGCGTCGACCTGATCCGCGCGCTGGGCGGCGGCTGGAGGGGCGGGGAGAGCGCTTAAGGGGCGCGATACTCACATCCCCAAATCCGTTCTTCCCCGCGAAGGCGGGGATCCAAGCTGTCCTTCACGAGAAGGCGCGGCGGTGAGCGAGCCGCCGACTCCGCTTGGATCCCCGCCTTCGCGGGGAGGAACGGTGAAAATCGCTGGAACGGCTGGAACGTCGCCTCGTCCTAGGACTTGGCCGCCGGCGGCTGGGGCTTGGGGTACCAGAGCGCGTTGACGATCACCCAGCGGTCGCCGAACCGGCCAAGGTTGAGGTGGTCGACGAACCACGGGGTCTCGACCCGCGCCACCGCCACGTTGCCGGCCACGTCGAGCACGCGCACGCTGCGGTCCCACTTCTCGCGCGGGGTCTTCAGGGCGCCTTGCCGGGTGAGGCTGACGAGCTCGTCGCGGTTCATGCGGCGAAGGCCCAGGGTCTCGTCCGGATCCGGACGCGCGCGGATGGCGCGCTTGGCCAGATCGGGGTGCAGCGAGCGGGTGACGCGCGCCACGTCGCCTTCCAGCTGGCCGTCGACATAGTCGTAGGCCACCGCCTCGACCGCCTTCACGGCGGCCGCATCCAGCGCCTGCGGGGCGGTGGCTTGCGGCTGGACCGGAACGGCGGCGGGCGGCGCGGCGGCTTCGAGGGCGATGGCGGCGAGCAGGGCGGCGATCATGGGCGTCTCCGGTTTGCTGTCGTTGGCGGGTCAGTCGGCCAGGCGGGTCCAGACCAGGGCGGCCAGGTCCTTGGGCTTGAGGTCGATGTCCTCGCCCTCGGGCGTGCCGTGCTGGAAACCTTCCAGGCATGTGGGGAAGCCGTCCTCGAGCCAGAGGATGAACCCCATCAGGAGGGTCCTGCCGTCGACCGCGACCTCGGCGGTCGGGCTTTCCAGCGTGCGCGTCGACCAGTCGAGGGGCGGCTGGGCGCGGTCGACGTCGAAGCAGGTGTAGAAGCCGTGGCCGGTGTTCTCGCGCTCGGCCAGTTGCATCGTCGCCAGCAGCGAGCGCAGTTGCCGCGCCATGCCTGGCCTGGCGTCGCAGATCGCGCTCAGCGCGGCCTTTTCAAGATCCGTGAAACCCGACATGCGCCCCCCTGGACGCGGACCTTAGCGCCAAGGTTACGGGTCGCCTATGGGGGTCTGGCGGCAGTCAGGCCTGAACCGGCTCGCCCCTGCGCGTCGCGGGCTCCTGGGGATCGCCGGAGGGGGCCGCGCCGCCGGGCAGGGTGAAGCCGATCAGCACCTCACCCTCGTCGCAGCGGGCGAACACCGCGCCGCCGTGCATGGTGACGATGGCCTTGACCACGGCCAGGCCCAGGCCGTGGACGTCGTGGCTGTGCTCGCGGGCGCGGTCGAGGCGATAGAAGCGGTCGAACAGCCGCGCCAGGTGCGTCTCGGGGATCGGGCCGCCGCGGTTGCGCACGCCCAGGCAGACCTTGCCGTCCGGCTGCGGCTCGATGGTCACGCGCACGGTCTTGCAGTCGACCCCGTGGCGGATGGCGTTGTCGAGCAGGTTGGTCACCGCCCGGCCCAGCAGCGAGGCGTCGGCCGCCACCAGGCCGTCGCCGACCACCACGAGCGCGACGCCGGCGTCCTCGAACAGCACGTCGAGGAAGTCGGCGGTCTTGTGGGTCAGGGCCGCTAGCGACACCGTCTCCAGATTGGCCGCCAGCGCGCCCTGGTCGGCGCGGGCCATGAACAGCATGTCGTTGATGATGCAGCGCAGGCGGTCCAGCTCTTCCAGGTTGGAATGCAGCACCTCTTCCAGCTCGCCGGTCTCGCGCGGGCGCGACAGGGCCACCTGTGTCTGGCCGATCAGGTTGCCCAGCGGCGTGCGCAGCTCGTGGGCGACGTCGGCGTTGAACGAGGCCAGGCGCTCGTAGGCGTCCTGCAGCCGGTCGAGCGCGCCGTTGAAGGCGGTCATCAGGCCCACCAGCTCGGTCGGCAGGTCGTGGGTGGGCATGCGCAGGCCAAGATCGTTGGGGTTCAGCGCGCGGGCGCGCTGCGACAGGCGGTCGACGGGGGCCAGGCCCTTGCGCGCCACCCACCAGCCCAGCAGGCTGACCAGGGCGATGGTCACCAGCGACACGCCCAGCACGCCGACGCCCAGCACGCGGCGCGAGGCGTCGAACGGCGCGGTGTCGGTGGCGATCACCAGCCGCACCTCCGGCCGTTCCAGATAGGGCGGCACGCGGCGGGTCAGCGTCATGTAGCGCTTGCCGTCGAAATGGATCAGGTCGACGCCGTCGCGCGCCCGGGCCAGGGCGTCGTCGGGGGCGAAGCGGAAGCGGGCGTCGGGACAGTCGACGCGGTAGCGGGTGCTGCCGTTGGCGGGGGTGAACGATTCCAGCTTGTCGCCCAGCATCGGCCAGCGCTGGGGATCGCCGGCGTGGCGGATCATCGCGTCGATGATCTCCATGCGGGCGTTCAGCTCCTCGGCCTGGTGGCGGCGCAGCTCCAGGCTCTGGAAGCCGAAGATGGCCACGCCCGCCAGCACCGACACCAGGGTGGTGGCGATGGCGAACATCAGGGCCAGGCGGCCGGCTATGGACTTGGGCGCGATCGAGGCGGGGGTCATTCGGGGCCTCCGTCGGGGCGGTGCTCGAGCACGTAGCCCATGCCGCGCACGGTGTGCAGCAGCTTGGTCTCGAACATGCCGTCGATCTTGGCCCGCAGCCGCTTGATGGCCACCTCGACCACGTTGGTGTTGGTGTCGAAATTGATGTCCCAGACCAGCTCGGTGATGATCGTCTTGGAGACGATCTGCGACTGGCGCCGGCCCAGCACGGCCAGCAGGGCGAACTCCTTGGCCGTCAGGTTCAGGCGGCGCCCGGCCCGGGTGGCGCGGCGGGCCAGCAGGTCCAGGTGCAGGTCGCCGACGGTGATGGTGGTGGCCTCGCCGCGTCCGCGCCGGGTGATGGCCTGCAGCCGCGCCAGCAGCTCCAGGAACGAGAACGGCTTGACCAGGTAGTCGTCGGCGCCGGCCCCCAGGCCGCGCAGGCGGTCGTCGACGCTGTCGCGGGCGGTCAGCATGATCACCGGCGTCTGGCGGGTTTGGCGCAGGCGCTCCAGCATGGCCACGCCGTCGAGGCCCGGCAGCATGCCGTCCAGCACGATGGCGTCGTAGTCGAGGGTCTGGGCCAGGTGCAGGCCATCCTCGCCGTCGCCGACGAAGTCGACCGAGTAGCCCTGTTCCGTCAGCCCCTTGCGCAGATAGGCGACGGTCTTGGGTTCGTCCTCGACGATCAGGATCTTCATGATGGCGGCTGGCCCGGCGGCGCGGTGTTCGTGCGGCGGAGGCGCAAGGCCTCCTCGAACAGCTTTGATACAGCGTCCCCGCGCCGACCGCCACGGCTGGGGCGGGAAGGGGGCTCGGTAGCGGCCGGGCGAGGACTGCAGCCTAGATGGCAGAGGGCTCGGGTCGCCAGGCTGACGCCCGCATGACATTTTCGACCCGAACGCGCCGGGGGCATCGCGGCAAACCATCTTCAATTGCGGAAACAGTTATTTCTCGCATAGCTTGTGCTTGTTTCGGCGCGAGGTCGCGCCGCGGGCAGGGGCGAAAGATGGCGGTCTGGACGATCGAGGTGGTCAACGAAACCGGGGCGGCGCAGGACTTCTTCGTCTTCAGCCAGCCGCCGGAGGTGCGTTTCGCCGGCCAGGCCGTCGCGGTGCATCCCAGCGCCTGGATCACCTATCCGGGCGTGCAGCCCGGCGAGCGGCGACGCTCGACGTTCAGCGAGAGCATCTCCATCTATGTCGACCTGAACGGCGCCAAGCCCGCGCCCGGCGTGGTGCTGGTGGAAAGCGCCAATGTTCCGGTCGACGCCCGGGCGCGCGACAGCGTCAGCCTGCTCACCGACTTCAACAGCGGCATCTTCGGACCGGTCGAGCATGGGCGGTCGGAGTACGGCACGGTCTCGCTGCACACGTCCGATCCGCTGGTGAGGGAGGGCTTCCCGCCGCCTTCGACGGTTGGGCTGGGCAAGTTCGGCGACAGCGACCTGCCGTATCCGATCGCCGGTTTCGCGCCCAAGCCGGGCGGCGTGTTCGTGATCAAGCCGTCGCGCCGCTTCCACCTGGCGCAGGGACGCCCGCTGCGGGGCGAGGCGCTGGCGCTGCATCCGCCGTCGCTGGTCGATATCGACTTCGACGTCGACGACCTGAAGGCGACGATCACGGCCAGGGCCGACGGGGTCTTCGCCGTCGCCTACGGCGCGAACTGAGCCCGGCGGAGGGGACATGGCGGTCTGGACGATCGAGATCGTGAACGGCGGCGACGCGGTTCGCAGCTATGGGCTGCTGCCCGCGCCGCCGGACGTCACCCAGGACTGCGCGCCGGTGTCGGTGCTGCCCGCGGTCTGCGCGGCGTTCGACTATGTCGAGCCGGGCGCGCCCCGCACCACCACCTTCAGCGAGGCGGTGCAGGCCCTGGTCGACTTTCCCGCCGTCGTGCAGGTCGACCGGGTGATCAAGGGCCTGTTCGCCGTGCCGGTGAACCCGCTGGCCCGCGACCTCGTCACCATCACCCACATGGACGACCAGGGCGGCAGCCGCGGTTTCGCCGAGGAGTTGACGTCCGGCGCGGCCGAGCCCGGCCACTTCGCGATCCGCACCAAGGCCGACTTTCCCAACGGCGACGGGGTGGTGCTGGGCATGACCAAGCAGATCGACAGCAACGAGCCCGTGCCGGCGGCGGTGTTCGCGGCCCGGCCGCAGGTCACCTACCAGATCCGGCCGCGGCCGGTGTTCCACCTGATCGAAGGGCGCTATGTGCGCGGCAAGGTGCTGGACCTGTCGGCCAGGGCCGGGGCGGTCATCGACTTCACCGGCCGCGAGCGGGCCAAGGCCACCGTCGTGCAGGCGGCCGACGGCGGCTTCTCGGTGACCTACGGGGCGATCTAGTCAGTCGACGCAGATCGCGCCGACGGCCTTGCCGTTGACCACCTTGGCGTAGCAGCCGAACTGCACGTTCGAGCGCTTGCACTGGCCGGTCACCGGGGCGTCGTTGGGTTCGAGGTTGCCCTCGACGATGCAGCCGCCCTGGCACTGGGCGTTGTCGGTGCAGGCCTTGCCGGCGTCGGCGTAGGGCACGACGCAGGTGGGCAGGCCGCGGCGGCCGACCATCTCGATCTGGCCGCCGCGCGCGGCGCAGGCCTCGGCGGAGTCGCCGGCCGAGGCGGCCTGGGCGGGCCCCGCCGGCGGAGGAGCCGTCGGGGCGCAGGCGGCCAGGGTCAGCAGGGCGGCGGCGATCAGCGGCAGGCGCATCAGGAACACTCTCTTCTCGATACTCTCGCCGCTCTCGGCGATCAGCCCATGAACGCCGGCAGCCAGGCTTCGTTCGCCTCGCGCAGCTTGGCCAGCGGGATCGAGAACAGGTCGGTCGAGGCGAAGGCCTCGCCGCCGGCCACGCCCGCGAGATTGGCGTGCACGCCGGCTTCCTTGGCCGCTTCCAGCAGGGCGTCCGGATCGGGCGTCGCCACCAGGTAGCGGGCCTGGTCCTCGCCGAACAGGTAGGGGTGGGCGTGGGCGTGGCTGGTGGCGTTCAGGGTGACGCCGACCTTGCTGGCCAGCGCGATGTCGGCCGCGGCGACCAGCAGGCCGCCGTCCGACAGGTCGTGCACGCCGGCCACCAGGCCCGAGCCGATCAGGCCGCGGACGAAGTCGCCGTTCTTACGCTCGACCGCCAGGTCGACCGGCGGCGGGGCGCCGTCCTCGCGGCCCAGGATCTCGCGCAGATAGATCGAGGCGCCCAGTTCGCCGTGCGTCTCGCCGATCAGCACCAGGGTGTCGCCCTCGGCGACGTTGCCGAAGCCCGTGCGCAGGTCGTAGTCGGCCAGCAGGCCGACGGCGCCGACGGTCGGGGTCGGCGGAATGGCGACGCCGTTGGTCTCGTTGTAGAGGCTGACATTGCCGCTCACGACCGGGAAGTCGAGCACGCGGCAGGCCTCGGCCATGCCGTCGGTGGCGCGCACGATCTGGCCCATGGTCTCGGGCTTTTCGGGGCTGCCGAAGTTCAGGTTGTCGGTGATGGCGATAGGCAGCGAGCCGGCGGCCGTCAGGTTGCGCCAGGCTTCGGCGACGGCCTGCTTGCCGCCCTCGTACGGGTCGGCCTGGACGTAGCGCGGGGTGCAGTCGCTGGTCACGGCGACGGCCTTGCCGGTGCCGTGGATGCGCACGATGCCGGCGTCGCAGCCGGTGGCGCTGTCTTCCAGGGTGTCGGCCATCACGTGACGGTCGTACTGCTCCCACAGCCAGCGCTTGGAGGCCATGTCGGGGCAGCCGATGACCTTCAGCACGGCCTCTTCCCAGTTCTCCGGGGCGGGCACGTGGCCGGGGTCGAGGCGGGCGTCGACCTTGGGCTCGGTCCACGGACGGTCATAGAGCGGCGCGTCGTCGAACAGCGGGGCCAGCGGCACGTCGCAGACGGTCTCGCCGTGGTGCTTGAGCACCAGGCGGCCGGTGTCGGTGGTGTAGCCGATGACGGCGGCGTCCAGGCCCCACTTCTCGAAGATGGCGTGGCCGTCCTGCTCGCGGCCGGGCTTCAGGACCGCCAGCATGCGCTCCTGGCTTTCCGACAGCATCATCTCGTAGGCCGACATGCCGGTCTCGCGCTGCGGGACCATGTCCATGTTCAGCTCGATGCCGA
>PJUK01000276.1_pt1 | contig 22112 bp, 21 predicted proteins | sample 1512211 | NCBI WGS metagenome assembly PJUK01 (sample SAMN08177668, study PRJNA422409) | Feces metagenome, whole genome shotgun sequencing project.
GCGAAAGCGCCTTGGCGGCCAGCGCCGATCCGGCAATCAACCCGCCGCCGCCGACGCAGACGAACAGCGCGTCAAGCGGCCCCACTTCCTCGATCAACTCCTTGGTCGCCGTGCCCTGCCCGGCAATGATATGCGGGTGGTTATAGGGTGGAATCAGGGTGAGACCGCCCTCCTCCGCCAGACGGTTCGTCAGGGCGTCACGGTCATCCTTATACCGATTGAAGGTGATGACATTGGCGCCATAGCCGCGCGTTGCTTCCAGCTTCGACTGCGGCGCATCTTCCGGCATCAATATGGTGGCGGAAATGCCAAGCAGCTTTGCCGACAAGGCCACCGCCTGCGCATGATTGCCCGATGAAAATGCAATCACGCCGCGCTTCTTTTGCTCATCGCTGAAACGGGTAAGCGCATTGAACGCGCCGCGAAACTTGAACGCACCGATGCGCTGAAGATTTTCGGCCTTGAAAAAGAATTGTGCGCCGGTCTCGGCATCGAGCGCCGCAGAGGTCAGAACCGGCGTGCGAAGCGCATGGCCCTCGATCTGTCCGGCGGCGGAAACCACATCGTCATAGGTAGGAAGTGCACGCATTTTGATGCTCCGATTGAGCTACTTCAGCATCGGCCAGAGGCTCGCGATCAGCAGCAAGGCCATAAAGATATTGAACCATTTGAGATGCACCGGATCATCCAGCCAGTTGCGCAGCAACATGCCAAAGCCTGCCCAGACCGAAACGCTCGGCAGGTTGACCAGCGCGAAGGCAACGCTCACCAGCGAAACGGCCAGATAGTAATTGTCATGCGTGGCATAGGTGGCAATGCCGGTGACGGCCATCACCCACGCCTTGGGATTGACCCACTGGAAGGCTGCCGCCTGCATGAACGTCATCGGCTTGCCATCACCAGTACCCTTCGCTTCACCGATCGAACGCGACATTGCGATTTTCCATGCCAGATAGAGCATGTAAGCGCCGCCCGCGAATTTCAGGCTGGTGTAGAAGGCAGGCACCGTTTCAAGCAGCACGCCAAGACCGAAGCCAACTGCCAGAAGCAGGCCGAAAAACCCGACACCGATACCCAGCATATGCGGGATCGTGCGCCGAAAGCCAAAATTAACCCCCGATGCCAGCAGCATTAGATTGTTCGGCCCCGGTGTGATGGAAGACACAAAAGCGAAGGCGATCAGCGCCAAAAATACTTCGACAGACATGTGATGAACCCGATTTAGAGCCTGCTCCAAAAGTCGCCCTGTGTGGCTGCAAATGGCAATTTTCTCCATTCCGGTGCTCACGTACCCAAAAGTACGCTCCGCTCCGGTACTCGAAAATCGCCATTTTCGCCCCCACATGCCGCTTTTTGAGTGAGGCTCTTACCCGCACAAATTAGCTCAATAAAAAACCGGCACAATCGAAACATTGTGCCGGTTTGGAGCCTTATTGTATCGATCCCTGCTCTTGGCAGAGAAACACGACTTACATGCCTTCAGGACCCCGGTTCATCGCCGCCACGCCGGTGCGGCAGATTTCCACGAGGCCAAGCGGCTTCATAATCGAGATGAACTGGTCGATCTTCGCGGTCTTGCCGGTGATTTCCAGAATGAAGTGATCGGTCGTCGCATCGACCACCTTGGCCTTGAACGCATCGGCGAGACGCAGCGTTTCGGCGCGGGCTTCACCCTTGCCAGCCACTTTCACCAGCGCCAGCTCGCGCTCGATCGGGCGATCATGCCCGAGTTCGCTCGCACGGTGGCTGAGATCAACCACGCGGTGAACCGGAACGATGCGCGCCAGCTGGTGGCGGATCTGGTCAAGCACGTGCGGTGTACCACGCGTCACAATGGTAATACGCGAAAGGTGCTTTTCGTGCTCGGTTTCCGAAACCGTCAGGCTTTCAATGTTATAGCCGCGACCGGAAAACAATCCGATCACGCGGGCAAGGACACCTGGCTCGTTATCGACGAGGACGGCAAGCGTATGGGTTTCCGGGGTCTGGGTTTCGGCTGCGATGAAGTAGGCCGATCCGGAAGCTAGGTTCTGTGCATTCATGATTTCAAATCCTCCGGATCAGACGAGCGCGCGGCCCTTGGCGTCGATGGCATTGGCGACGGCTTCGTCGGTGGCTTCGTCGGGCAACAGCATTTCATTATGCGCCTTGCCGGACGGAATCATCGGGAAGCAGTTCGCCAGATTGGCAACGCGGCAGTCGAAGATGACCGGCTTGTCGATGTCGATCATTTCCTGAATGGCGGCGTCGAGATCGCCCGGCTTTTCGCAGCGAATGCCGTGCGCGCCATAGGCTTCTGCCAGCTTGACGAAATCCGGCATCGCCTCCGTATAGGAATGCGACAGGCGGTTGCCATGCAGCAATTGCTGCCACTGGCGCACCATGCCCATATACTGGTTGTTCAGGATGAAGATCTTGATCGGCGCATTGTGCTGGATCGCTGCCGACATTTCCTGAATGCACATCTGGATCGATGCGTCCCCGGCAATGTCTATAACCAGCGCATCCGGATGCGCAATCTGCACACCGAGCGCGGCAGGCAGGCCATAGCCCATCGTGCCGAGGCCACCCGAGGTCAGCCAGCGGTTCGGTTCTTCGAAGCCATAGAACTGTGCCGCCCACATCTGGTGCTGGCCGACTTCGGTGGTGATGTAGGTTTTGCGATCCTTGGTCAGTTCATACAGCCGCTCAATGGCATATTGCGGCATGATGACGTCCTTGTTCGGCGTATAGGCCAGCGAATTGCGGGCGCGCCAGCGGTCGATCTGCTCCCACCAGGCGGCGATGGCCTTCTTTTCCGGCTTCTTTTCGGAAGCGCGGAACTGGCGAACCATATCTTCCAGAACATGCGCAACATCGCCGATGATCGGCACATCCACGCGGACATTCTTGTTGATCGAAGACGGATCGATATCGATATGAATCTTCTTCGAATTCGGCGAGAAGGCATTGAGGCGACCGGTGATACGGTCGTCGAAGCGCGCGCCAACGCACAGCATGACATCGCAATCATGCATGGTCATGTTCGCTTCGTAAGTGCCGTGCATGCCCAGCATGCCGAGCCAGTTCTTGCCCGATGCCGGATAGGCGCCGAGGCCCATCAGGGTCGAGGTGATCGGGAAGTTGCCGAGTTCAACCAGCTCGCGCAGCAGACGGGAAGCTGCCGGGCCGGAATTGATCACGCCACCGCCGGAATAGATGACGGGCTTCTTGGCCGTGGCGAGCAGACGGACGGCGTCGGAGATTGCCTGCGCATTGCCGTCGAGAACCGGACGGTAGGTGGTGCGCGGCGTGGTCTGCGGCGGCGTGTATATGCCCTTGGCAAACTGGATATCCTTCGGAATATCGACCAGAACCGGACCCGGACGGCCCGTGGATGCAACATGGAAGGCTTCATGCAGAATGCGCGACAGGTCGTTGACGTCCTTCACCAGCCAGTTGTGCTTGGTGCAGGGGCGTGTGATGCCAACCGTATCGGCTTCCTGAAAGGCATCGGAACCGATCAACGAGGTCGGGACCTGACCAGAAATGCAGACGAGCGGGATGGAATCCATCAGCGCATCCTGAAGCGGGGTGACCGCATTGGTTGCGCCGGGGCCGGATGTCACCAGCAGCACACCGACCTTGCCGGTGGAGCGGGCATAGCCTTCGGCGGCATGGCCTGCGCCCTGTTCGTGACGCACGAGAATGTGCTGAATCTTGTCCTGCTGGAACAGTTCGTCATAGATCGGAAGCACTGCGCCGCCCGGATAACCGAAAATGCTCTCCACGCCCTGATCGATCATGGCCTGAATAACCATTTCCGCGCCGGTCATCTCGCGTGGATGGCTTGTTTCCTGAGATCCTGCGGCGGTCGCTTCCGCCTCTTGTTTACCTGCAGTCATCGTTCTCTTCCCGTCTAGTCTGTATTTCGGTGTCAGATTTAGCCGCATCGGGCTTTTTTGGATAATAAAAAAGGCCCCCGAGGGAGCCTGTCTTTCGCGCATGGGAGCTTTCGCCGGATGGTTACACCATCCTGCCCATGCGCGCCCGTACCACAAGAATAATAAACGTGTTCATGGGGCGGGACACTAATCGCCTGAAAAGAAGCCGTCAACGCATAAATACGAGCCCTGTGATATTTTCTTAAGATTCACCCCACCCTCTCGATAACTTTATTTCAACCCGGATTTGCTAGCTTCATCAGATAGCTCTTATGAAAGTTGGCGAAATGAACACGGGCGGGGATATTGACGGCAGTGCCGAGATGAAGGGCCGCGGCTTTGTACAGCGCAACCGCACGGAAGGTCATGTCATCCAGTGCGACGGCGAGCGCGCCATCATTGCGGCTTTGTCCGGCCCCTCCTCCACTGCGTCCGATGACTACTGGACCGTCGGTCAGTTGATCTCCATCCAGTCGGGCGGCAACCGCCTGGTTGGCCTCGTCCACAATGTCACCGTGCCCGATAATGCCTGGACGCGCGGCGGCGACAACATCGTCCATGTCCATGTCGAATTTTTGGGCGAAGTGCGCGGCGAACCCGATGGCCATATGTCGTTCAGCGGCGGCATTTCCAGATATCCCTATCCCGGCGCCATCGCCCACCGTATCCGCGCCTCCGACCTTTCCGCAGTCTATGCCCAGATGGGCCAGACAAGCGTACCCATCGGCGCGCTGACCCAGGACGCCTCCGTCCCGGCCTATGTTTCGGTTGAAGACCTCATCTCGCGCCACTTTGCCGTTGTCGGCACCACGGGCGTGGGCAAATCCAGCGCCGTCATGCTGCTCTTGCGCCGCATCGTCTTGCAACGGCCCGATTTGCGCATCCTGATCCTCGACCCGCACAATGAATTTGCGGGCGCGTTTCCAGACCTCGCCATTGCAGTGGACCAGACCAATATCGAATTGCCGTTCTGGATGCTACGACTGGACGAATTTGCCGATGTTATTTTTCGCGGCCGCACGCCGGAGCCGACGGAATACGACATATTGCGCGACCTCGTGCAGCTTGCGCGCGAAAAAACCAGTGACAGCGAAACCGGCGGACGCCACAGCCTGCGGCGCAAGCTTTCGGACAGGACGGTCAGCGTCGATACGCCGATTGCCTATCGCCTGCGTGATCTCCTGACGCTGATCGATGACAGGATCGGCCTTCTCGACAGCAAGGCGGAGCGCCCCTATCTGCGCAACCTGAAAGCAAGACTGGAGTCGATCGCCAGCGATCCGCGTTTCCGCTTCATGTTTGCCGTCACCGGCGGGCCGGAAACCATGCGTCAGGCTATCGCGCGCATTTTCCGCATTCCGCATAATGGCAAGCCGATCTGCACCTTCCAGCTTGCGGGCCTCCCGTCCGAAGTGGTGAATGCCGTTGCTTCGGTTCTGTGCCGCCTCTCCTTCGACATCGCCATGTCGAGCGAAGGCAGCCTGCAAACCCTCGTCATCTGCGAGGAAGCGCACCGTTATATTCCAGCCGACAAGGATGCTGGCTTCTGGCCGACGCGGCAGGCGATTGCCCGCATCGCCAAGGAAGGGCGCAAATACGGCTCTTATCTCGGCGTGATCAGCCAGCGCCCCGGCGAGCTGGACGCCACCATTCTTTCGCAGTGCAATTCGATCTTCGCGATGCGTCTCGGCAATGAGCGCGATCAGGAAATCATCAAGGGCGCGCTGCGCGGCGGTGCGCGCAGCATGGCCGGTTTCCTCTCGTCGATTGCCAATCGCGAAGCCATTGCCTTCGGCGAAGCGTTTTCGACACCGATGCGGCTGACCTTCGAAACGGTTCCAGCGCATCAGCTGCCCGGGCGGCGCAAAGCCGAAAGCTTGACATCATCCTTGCAGGTCGATGACAGAATCGCGCTGGATCGTATCGTGGACCGGCTGCGTTCGTTCGAAAACAACGCGCATCCCGGCGCGCCGGAAAAGCCGACCGACGACAGCGATCTATTGAAAAAGCCTTCGACGATCAGCAGGCTTACAACCGTCGCGGCAGCGCCACTTGCAACGGAAAGACCTGCTCCCATCGTCTCGCATAACAGCGAGACAGCCCAAAGCATGAAGAAGCTAGGCGATCTGGTGCGCAATTTCCGCAAGGATTATGAGAGCTGACGGGACGCCTTTAACCACCCGGCATCAGGCGCAGACGCGATTGCGCCCCATATTCTTGGCGGCATAGAGCATCTTGTCAGCGCGACGATAAAGGTCCTTTGACGTTTCGCGCCGGTCCCAGACCGCAAGCCCGATACTGACGGTGACCGTCAGCTTCACATCGCCGAGATCGATTTCCAGCCCGGCAATGGCCTTTCGGATACGATTGGCGAGCTTGATCATCAACTCTGCATCCATATTGGGAGCGAGTACTGCAAATTCTTCGCCGCCAAGCCGCGCAACCACATCGTGATATCGCGTATAATCACGCAGGCAGCGCGCGACTTCCTGCAACACCACGTCGCCAATATCGTGTCCGTGGTTGTCGTTGACCGCCTTGAAGTGATCCAGATCGATAATCATCAGGCCGACGGGCCGCTGGATACGGTCGAACTGGACTAGATATTCCTTCAACGCTTCGTCGAAATAACGACGGTTCTGCATGCCGGTGAGGCTGTCGGTGAGCGCGGCATGTTCGAGCGTCTGCGACCGTTCGGACAAATCCTGCGTGATGATCTGCAATTTGCCGCGATCCAGCGCCTCGGTGCGGATTTGCGGATAGATCAGCAAAAGCCCGCAGACGATGGAGGCAATGAGAACCCAGATCGCCGCATGATTGAGCCGCCCGAGAGAAGTTGCGATTTCGGCAGCGGAGGCATCAAGAGAGGTCGCTTCAAGCAAGCCCAAATCGACATGCACGCGATAAAGCAAAATGCCTATCCCGCACATTAAAATAATCAGAATGAAAAATGCCCGCTCCGATTTATGAAACCGCATGTTTCGCGCCCGCCTCTCCTGTCAGAAGATAGCCTGCTAGTTATTTCGGTGACGTTAATTGAAGTAGTGCTTCATCAGAATTACTTAAAAAATTCCAGCTTGCATCCAGCTGATTGCGAAACCAGGTCGACTGGCGCTTGGCATATTGCCGCGTTGCAATGACGGATCGTTCAATGGCCTCGTCTTCGGTCATGGCGCCATCAAGAAAAGCGGTGATTTCCCGAACGCCGATGGCCTTCATCGCGGGCAGCGCCGGATCAAGCTGCAAAGACAGCAGCGCCTTCACTTCGTCAATTGCGCCATTGTTCCACATCAGTGCGAAGCGCCGCGCGATACGTTCGGAAAGCCAGCCCCGTTCCGGCAAAAGCACAATTTTCCGAGCCGACTGGTCATCCACCAGCACATGGCCCTTGTTTTGCTGCCACTCGCTCAAGGATTTTCCGGTGCTTTCGATCACCTCCAGCGCCCGTACGATGCGCTGGCTATCGGTCGCCTGAAGCGTCGCGGCCATTTGCGGATCGCGTTCCGACAGCGCCCGATGCAGGGTTTCAGCACCTTCTGTTTCCATGCGGGCGCGCCAATGATTGCGCACATCGGGCGCAACTTCCGGCATTTGTGACAAGCCGCCCAGCAGAGCGCGAAAATAAAGCCCGGTTCCGCCGACGAAAATCGGCGTCCGTCCTTCAAGCTTGGGCTGCGCCAGAAGGGATGCCACATCGGCAAACCATTTGCCGGTGGAATAGGACACAGACGGCGAAACATGACCGTAGAGATGATGCTCGGCGGAAGCCAGATCGTCTGCGCCGGGACGCGCCGTCAGCAGATCGAGCACGTCATAAACCTGCATGGAATCGGTGTTTACGATAAAGCCGCCAGTCTCCCTTGCCATATGAACAGCAAGTGCCGACTTGCCGCTGGCCGTCGGGCCAGCTATCAGGATGGCATTCTTGATCGCCTCCTCACTCATCGCAGGAATCGCTCCCTCATGTCCGCATCCGCTTCGCTCATTGCCACTTTGATCGCCAACCCGGCCAAGGCCGCTCTTGTTCCGTCGCTCGGGATTAAAGCGTCAGCGGCAGTGAATGCAACAGGACTTTACTGGCTTGCAGATGGTATTGCCTGCGATATCCCCCTGCCAATCGGCTTGAGCGCCGAAGAAGCTGACGCTGCGCTGCGCGCTACGCTGGATGGCGCACCCGTCGACGTGGTTGTGCAGGAGCAGGATCGTCGCCGCAAGAAAATCCTGATCGCCGACATGGATTCCACCATGATCCAGCAGGAATGCATTGATGAACTGGCCGAAGAGGCAGGCTTGCGCGACCATGTGGCCGCTATCACCGCCCGAGCTATGAATGGTGAAATCGCCTTTGAACCAGCCTTGCGCGAGCGCGTTGCCCTTCTGAAAGGCTTGCCGCTTCAGGTTATCGACAAGGTGATCGCCACCCGCATCACACTCACCCCCGGCGGGCCGGAACTGGTGCGCACCATGCGCAAGCATGGCGCCTATACCGCGCTCGTATCGGGCGGTTTCACGTCTTTCACCCACCGTATTGCCGAAATGATCGGCTTCAATGAAGACCGCGCCAATCTCCTTCTGGATGATGGCGCCAAGCTGACCGGCGTTGTCGCGGAACCGATTCTTGGTCGCGAAGCCAAGGTGGAACGGCTGGAAGAAATTGCAGACCGTCTTGGGCTGACGCCCGAGGATGCGATTGCGGTCGGCGACGGCGCCAACGATCTCGGCATGATCCAGCTGGCGGGAACCGGCGTTGCCCTGCACGCCAAACCGGCGGTGGCAGCGCAAGCCAAGGTTCGCATCGACCATGGCGACCTGACTGCACTTCTCTACATTCAGGGTTACAGGATAACGGATTTCGTCGAATGATCATTCTGGAAACGCCAAGGCTCATCATTCGAAATTGGGAGGATCGCGACCGCGACCTCTTTCACACGATCAATTCCGACGAAGATGTCATGCATTTCTTCCCGTTCCGGCACGACCGGCAACAGTCGGACGAACTTTTCACCCGGCTGCGCACCATGATTTCGAAAACCGGCCTTGGTTTCTATGCTCTCGAAGAAAAGACAAGCGGTGAATGCATCGGCTTTGCCGGTCTTGCCCGCACCAATCTTGAGCCGCATTTGCCGGATGGAACAGTGGAAATCGGCTGGCGACTAGCCCGCCCTTTCTGGGGAAAGGGCTTTGTGACCGAAGCCGCCAAAGCTCTTCTTGACTACGCCTTCGGTTCTCTGGGCCTGTCTGAGGTGGTTTCTTTCGCCGTACACAACAATGATCGCTCCACGAACGTCATGCAGCGCATTGGCATGGTGCGCGATCCTTCAAGTGATTTCGATCATCCGCGCGTACCGGACGAAACGCCCCAACTGAAACGCCACGTCGTTTATCGCGCTCATGCGACCTGACCGGCGCACCAGCCAGAAGACCATGCCCACTGGAAATTATAGCCACCGAGCCAGCCGGTGACATCGACCACTTCGCCAATGAAATAGAGGCCGGGCACCGACTTGGCCTCCATGGTGCGCGAATCGAGATCGCGTGTATCGACACCGCCCAGCGTCACTTCCGCCGTGCGATAGCCTTCCGATCCGGCGGGCTTGATGCGCCAGTCGTTGACGGCAGCTTCCACACGCCGAAAAAGCTTGTCGGACATATCGGCGAGATGCCCGCTGGCACCGTTTTCCTCGGCGATTGTCTGTGCAAGTTTCTTCGGAAGGTACAGGCCGAGTGCTGTCTGCAGGGCCTGCTTTCCATTTGTCGTGCGCTGCGCACGCAAGGCTTCGAACAGATCCGTACCGGGCAACATGCTGATGCGGATTTCATCGCCCTCTTTCCAGTAGGACGATATCTGCAAAATCGATGGACCACTGATGCCGCGATGCGTGAACAGCATGGCCTCGGCAAAACTCGTCTTGCCGCAGGCCACCACCGCATCGACGGCGATACCGGCCAGCGGCTTCAACCGTTCCAGCGTATTCGGTTCAAAAGTCAGCGGGACCAGCGCCGGGCGTGTCTCGACCAGCCGCAAGCCGAACTGCTCGGCGATGTCGTAGCCGAAGCCGGTTGCGCCCATCTTGGGGATAGATTTGCCACCGCAGGCGACCACCACGGAACGGCATCTGACTGTCGTGCGGATGCCGCCTTCCATCAGCCGCAGCTCAAACCCTTCTCCTAGTATTCTGGCTATACTCTCGACACCGCAGGAGGTTTTCAACCGCGCGCCGTGGCGCTTCATCTCGCCAAGCAGCATGTCGATGATCTGCGTTGCCGACCCATCGCAGAAAAGCTGGCCAAGCGTCTTTTCATGATAGGCAATGCGATGCCTCTCGACCAATGCGATGAAATCGCGCTGCGTATAGCGGCTCAAAGCGGAGATGCAGAAATGCGGATTGCGCGACAGATAGTTTTTCGGGCTGGCGTGGATATTGGTGAAGTTGCACCGCCCGCCCCCGGAGATACGGATTTTCTCACCTGCCGTCCTGGCATGATCGACAACCAGCACGGAACGACCGCGCTTGGCTGCTTCGATGGCGCACATCATCCCGGCTGCGCCCGCGCCTATCACGACAATATCGACAGTTTCCAAACCCGCACCACTCCACCACCCAATCGGGCATTGAATCTCGTTCTCAGCACTTGCCGCTATTTGATTCAAATCGCAAATGAAAACGGCACTGCGGGATGATCCGCAGCGCCGTTCCAGGTTCATTTCGCACAGGCGTTCAGTCGATCCGAACCGTCACAAAACGCAGTTCGCCAGAGCGCGACGCCAGCATGAACAGCGCATTCTTGCGCCCTTCCCGTCGCAGCGCATCAATGCGCTTCTTTACGTCTTCGGGCGCCTTGACCGTGACCTGGTTGATATCGACGATGACATCGCCGGTTTCAACGCGCTTGTCGCCCGCAGCCGAACCCGGAGCGACATAGAGGATCGCCACGCCCTGCACGTCTTCGGCAATCCCGAACTCGCCACGCACATCGTCGTTGAGCGCAGAAAGCCTCATGCCGAGCACGGACGGGCCGGTGGCTTCGCTCTTCTGCTCCTGCTTCGGGGTAGCTGGCGCTTCCTCACCATCCTCACCCTCCGCTCCATCCGGAACCGGCGCCTGATCTTCGGTAGCAGCTTCAGTGCTCTTGTCGTCTTCAACAAGACGACCGAGCTTCACCTTGACGGTCTGTTCCGCACCGTCACGGACAACGACGATTTCCACATCCTTGCCGACCGCGCTTTCGGCCACGAGGCGGGGCAGATCGCGGGCGGTATCCACTGGCTTGCCTTCATAGCGGATAACCACATCGCCAGCCTTCAGCGCCGTATTGTCCACGCCGGAATTCTCGATCAGCCCGGCAATCAGCGCGCCCTTCGGTTCTTTCAAACCAAGACTGTCGGCAATATCCTGCGTCACCGGCTGGATGCGAACGCCGAGCCAGCCGCGCTTGACCTCGCCGAATTCCTTCAGCTGGTTGATCACGCCGACTGCCATTTCAGCCGGAATGGCAAAGCCGATGCCGATGGAGCCGCCGGACGGCGAAATAATCGCCGTGTTGATGCCGATCACCTGGCCGCTCATGTCGAATAGCGGGCCGCCCGAATTGCCGCGATTGATGGCAGCATCCGTCTGGATGAAATCGTCATAGGGGCCGGAATTGATATCGCGCTTGCGCGCCGAAATGATCCCGGCGGTCACGGTTCCGCCAAGCCCGAACGGATTGCCGATGGCCAGAACCCAGTCGCCAATACGCGCCTTGTCGGAATTGCCAAACTGCACGGCCTTGAGCTTGTGCTTGGCCGGATCGACTTTCAGGACAGCCAGATCGGTCTTGATATCCTTGCCGACCAGCTCGGCTTTCAGCTTGGTGCCGTCGTTGAAATTGACTTCAATCTCGTCGGCATCCGCAATGACGTGATTGTTGGTGACGATGAAGCCCTTTTCGGCATCGATGACGAAGCCCGATCCAAGCGACTGCACCTTGCGCGACTCGTCGCTCTGTTCGCCGTCCTTGTTGTTGAAGAAGTCTTTGAAATATTCCTGAAACGGTGAGCCTTCCGGCACTTTCGGCATCGGAACGGGGCCATCGCCCTCGCCGCCATCGTCTTTCACGGTCTGCGAGGTGGAGATATTCACCACCGCATCCAGCAGCCCTTCTGCGAGATCAGCGACAGAACCCGGCCCCTGAATGCCTTTCACGGGAGCGTCCTGAGCAAAGGCAGGCGGCGTTGCGACCGTCAGCGTTCCGGTGACAGCCAGCGCGCCCATTGCCACGGTTGCGAATAGGGTGCGAGCGAATCCCGCCTTCGGTACGATTGCCATAAAGCTCTGCTCCGATCCTGAATATCTACGCAAATAACCTAAAGGTTAGATCGCCGCAAATTAAGGCCTGTTTACGGCCCCGTATAGGCAGAGGGCCATAAATAACGGAACCAGAGGTGCTTATCCCCTGACAAGCCAGACGATGCCGACGCCGATGGCAAGCGCCGCTATACCGGCAATGCGCAACATGCCTTCCGGTGCTTCGCTCGCCTCCCGGGCGAGCTTCTTGGCGAAAAAAGGAAAGCCGCCGTAGAGCAGCCCCTCGATAACGAAGAGAAGTCCTACGGCGGCTAGAAAATCGCTCATGAGAGCTGTTCCCGCACTTTACTGCGAAGGCGTTGCCAGCTTGCCGCCAGCATCACGGAAGAACTTGAAGAACTCCGAATCCGGCGAGAGAACCAGCGTCGTATCCGGCGTTTCGAGCGCTTCGCGATAAGCGGCCATCGAACGATAGAAGGCGAAGAAGCCCGGATCCTTCGATGCGGAGGCTGCGTAGATTTCACTGCGCTGCGCATCGCCCTCACCGCGAAGGATTTCCGATTCCTTGCGCGCTTCGGCAATCGTTTCCACAACCTGACGGTCGGCCACGGCGCGGATACGCTGGGCGGCTTCACGGCCACGGGCACGCAGACGCTCGGCTTCCGCCAGACGTTCCGCCTTCATGCGCTCATAGGTCTGCTGCGAGACTTCTGCCGTCAGATCGGTACGGCGGATACGCACGTCCTGGATGGTCAGGCCGAGCGAAGTCGCATCAGGACGAAGCTGATCGCGCACTTCACGCATCATGTCGCCGCGCTCTTCAGAAAGAGCGGCTTCAAAACCACGCTGACCATAGACACCACGCAGCGATGCATCGAGACGGGTGCGCAAGCGCTGTTCGGCAAGGAGCGTGCTGCCCGAAACCGTTTCACGGAACTTGCGGGCATCGGTGATGCGATAGACGAGGAACGCATCGACGTCATAGAACTTGCCGCCCGAAACCTGAACGCGGATGTCGTCCAGATCGAAACGCAGCAAACGGTCATCGATCATCTGCACCGTATCGGCGTCAAGGAAGCCGAATGGCAACTTGAAGTAGATGCCAGGCTCGGTCTTCACGCTGACGATCTGACCGAAACGAAGAACGATTGCCTGCTGGCGCTCCGAAACGATGAACGTCGCGGAATAAAGCAGGAAGGCGAGGACAGCGATAATGCCGGCAATGATCGGAAGTCTGTTCTGAGCCATTACTGTGCACCTCCGCCGGTCGAGGGGGTCGTGGTCACGGTTGCACCCGGAGTTGCGCCTGCGCGCGGTTGCTGGCGCATCAATTCGTTCAGCGGCAGATAGGGCACGACGTCCTTTCCTGGTTCCACAATGACTTTCTTGGTGCTTTTAAGCACCTGTTCCATGGTTTCGAGGAAGAGACGGTTACGGGTCACTTCCGGGGCTTTTTCATACTGGCCGAGAACCGAGCTGAAACGCTGCGCTTCACCTTCGGCGTCCTGAACGACGCGGTTCTTATAGGCTGCCGCTTCTTCGCGAAGCTGAGCGGCTTCACCGCGGGCCTGACCGAGTTTCTGGTTGGAATACTGGTTCGATTCCTCGATGAATCGATCCTCGTCCTGTTCGGCGCGCTGCACTTCGTCGAAGGCGTCGGCCACTTCACGCGGCGGCGATGCGTCTTCAATCGACACGGCATTGACCTGAATACCGGCCTGGTAGGTGTCGAGTGTCTGCTGCACGATAGCGCGCACGCTTTGCGCAATCTCGGCACGATTGTCGCGGAAAACGTCCTGCGCCGGGCGGCGACCGACGATTTCACGCATCGCGCTTTCCGAAACCTGCTGCACCATCGCATCCGGGCTGTCGACATTGAACAGGTAAGCGCGCGGATCAGAAACGCGATAGAGAACCGAGAACTGGACATTCACGATGTTCTGGTCGCCGGTCAGCATCAGACCCTGCGTCGCAGTACGGGAACCCTGAGCGCCGATATTGATCTGCTTTTCGACGATTTGCGCCTTTTCATAGGTTTCAATCGGCCACCAATGGAAATGCAAGCCAGGTTCGGAAACTTCAGCCTTCGGCTTGCCGAAACGAAGTTCAACCGCCAGTTCATCCGGCTGTACTGTATAGACGGACTGGAAAACCCAGAAGCCGAGCAAGGCCGCGCCGATCAGGAAATAGATCGGGCGATTGCCGCCGCTGCGACCACCGCCGCCGGGGAACACCTGCTTCAGGCGATCCTGGCCTTTGCGCAAAATATCCTCGAGATCAGGTGGCGTATTCTGGCCGCCCCCGCGCGGGCCCTTCGGGCCCTGTCCCCAGGGGCCATTATTATTGTTGTTATTATTGTTGTCACCGCCGCCGCCACCCCATGGGCCGCCGCCGCCATTCTGATTGCTCCAGGGCATCCTCACCTCTAAGCTTCTGTTTCCCGCATCTCCGGCAAAAAACGCCTCAGCGCTTTTAACGGAGATGCTCCCGGAAGACGGGAAAGCAAGGCGCAAACCCCCGTCATCAACTAATGTTACCGTTTTATAGGCATCGGGAGGCGCGCTTTCAACGGAAGCGCAATAAAATTCCTATGTTATGCTTTACGCAACACGCTTTTCGTAAACCATATAGCGGGTCGGATGGCTGTCTTTATCGCCGGCTGGCACGTCTTCCGACGAGACCAGACGCCACCCATCAGACTTAATCTCCGGGAAATGTGTGTCCCCATCGATTGCCGCCAGAACCCGCGTCAGATGCACGCGGTCCGCCAGTGGCAAAGCCTGCGCATAAATCTTGCCGCCGCCAATGATGCAGACCTCGCCAGCGCCGAGCTCTTCGGCAAGCTTGCGCCCAAGCGCAATGCCCTCTTCCAGCGAGCCGACGATATGTACGCCTTCAGCCTGAAAATTCGCATCGCGGGTCACGACGATGTTCGGTCGTCCCGGCAAGGGTCGCCCGATCGACTCCCATGTGCGACGCCCCATGATGACCGGCTTGCCGAGCGTCAGCGCCTTGAAGCGCTTCAAATCCGTCGAAAGCCGCCATGGCATATCGTTGTCGCGCCCGATCACGCCATTCTCGGCTGCAGCCACGATAATCGAAACGACCGGCTTATCCGTGTTCACGCTCTCACTCATACCGCAATCGGCGCCTTGATCGTCGGATCGGCTTCATAGCCTTCCAGCGCAAAATCCTCGTAACGGAAGGCAAACAGGTCCTTCACATCCGGATTGATGCGCATGACCGGCAGCTTTTTCGGCGTGCGCGTCAATTGCAGCCGCGCCTGCTCGAAATGGTTGGAATAAATATGCGCGTCACCCAGCGTATGGATGAATTCGCCGGGCTTGAGGCCCGCCACCTGCGCGATCATCATGGTCAAAAGCGCGTAGGAAGCGATGTTGAACGGCACGCCAAGGAAAATATCCGCCGAGCGCTGATAGAGCTGGCAGGACAGTTTTCCGTCTGCGACATAGAACTGGAACAGGCAATGGCATGGCGGCAGCGCCATTTCATCGACCAGCGCCGGGTTCCAGGCTGATACGATCAGGCGGCGGGAATTCGGATTGCCATGCAACATCTTCATGAGATTGGCGATCTGGTCGATATGGCGACCATCCGGCGCTGGCCAGGAGCGCCACTGATAGCCGTAAACTGGGCCGAGATCGCCCTTATCATCCGCCCATTCATCCCAGATCGAAACGCCGTTTTCCTTGAGATAGGCAATATTGGTATCGCCCTTCAGAAACCACAACAGCTCATAGATGATCGAGCGCAGATGCAGCTTCTTGGTGGTCAGGACCGGAAAGCCCTCCTCCAGATTGAAGCGCATCTGATAGCCGAAAACCGAGCGCGTGCCCGTTCCCGTGCGGTCGCCGCGATCGGTGCCGTTGTCGAGCACATGCTGGAGAAGATCGAGATAGGTGCGCATGGGATGTTCCCGGATAGGGTTTTTCGAGATCGATTCGTTTCGACCCTACTATAAGGAAAAACCCCGGCGCGGGGCACCGGGGTTCGAATTCCACAGGCAATATGCACCGATCAGAGATCGCCGAGTTTGCCGAGCTGCTTTGCCACCAGATAATAGAAGGTCACGCGGTGCTTGTTGCGGTCGCCCTTCATGACTTCGGCGACGTGGTTCACCACTTCTTCTGCCTTGGCGGCATCGGTCACGCCGAGCTTCTTGCCAACCCAGCTGTCGCGCACACGCTTCAGTTCTTCCGGATCGGTCGCCGAAACGAGCGAGGAGTCGCGATTGCGTAGCGCAATGCCCAGATGCTTGACGATCTTCTCGACAACCGCTTCATCGGCGGCGGCATCGTAGCGACGGACATCTGCGAGGTATTCACTCATATATCGGCTCTCCTTCAGTGGGGCACACCGCCCAGTCTAAACCGCAATTCCGGATAGACCGGAAGAAAACTCCAGCCTTTCCAATATATATGCGACCAAGATTGACCAGTGAGAGCAAGCTGTCAACGGCAATTATGAGAAACAACCCATGAGAATGAGCTTTTGCCCTGCAAAGAACAAAATCTAACTTAACATAATCTCGGTATAAAAATTTCTTCACGCATATAACGCCTATTTGATAAAAATTTGAAATCTACTTCCAATTTTACGACAGGTTTTATTATGTTTCGATCCTTATCTATTATCACTGCATTGCATATTTTTCTTTATCCAGCTCATGCCTATTCGGCATCAGCGGACATTTCGCAGAAAGATATTGCGGGTTATATTCAAGATCATAAAAATGAGCAGCTGTTGCTCCTTGAAAAACTGGTCAATATCAACAGTGGAACCGCAAACGCCGACGGCGTGAAACAGATCGGGAATCTTCTGAAACCGGAATTCGAAGCGCTTGGCTTTGATGTTCGATGGCATGATCTTCCGGCAGACTTGAAACATGCGGGCACACTGGTCGCCCGACATACCGGAAACGCGAAGACGCGCATTCTCCTGATCGCGCATCTGGATACGGTGTTTCCGCCAACAAGCAAGTTCCAGCACTTCACCCTTTCTCATGACGGAAAACAGGCAAGCGGCCCCGGCGTCATCGATGACAAGGGCGGGCTGGTCACCATTCTCTATACGATGAAGGCGCTTAAAAACGCCGATGCGCTCAAAAATGCGAATATCACAATCGTCATGACCGGCGACGAGGAACTGGCGGCGCGACCGACGAGCCTCTCCCGGAAAGTTCTGATGGACGCCGCGAAACAAAGCGATATCGCGCTGGGGTTTGAATTTGCACTTGCCCCCGATGAACTGGTCGTCTCCAGACGCGGCCTGTCCGAGTGGTTTCTGACCGCCACCGGAAATGCCGCACATTCCTCGCAGATTTTCCAGCCCAATGTCGGCTTTGGCGCTGTTTATGAAATAGCCAGAGTGATTGATGCATTGCGTATGGAACTAACGAAAACGCCCGATATCACCATGAATGTAGGGCTTCTCCTCGGCGGGCAGCAGGTCCACGAGGATATTGATCAGGGAACCGGGACCGCCAGCGGGCGCAAGACCATCGTTCCGCCCAATGCACTGGCGCATGGCGATCTGCGCTTCATGACGAAGGATGAACGTGACGCGATTGAAGCCTCCCTGCAAAAGATCACAGCGCAGCCGCTTTCCGGGACACACAGCAAGGTCGAGTTTCAGGATATCATGCCAGCAATGCCAGCAACCAACGCCAATTATGCGTTGCTCTTGCAATATAGCGCCATATCGCAGCAACTTGGCGGCCCTGCGCTGAAGGCTGTAGCCCCTGATGAGCGTGGCGGCGCGGATATTTCCTATATCACGCCTTATGTAAAAGCGGGCATTGACGGATTGGCGCCATGGGGTTCGGGCGCACATACCGAGCATGAAACGCTTGAAGTTGCTTCGCTTCCCGAAGCGACGAAACGAGCTGCCCTATTCATATTTCAGAAAATTCAGGAGTAAATTTGCCCCTGACAAATATAACCGCCCCTCTTCCAATATGGATCGACCGCGCCTATATACGTCTCGCTGGCGCAAGCCAGCTATGGTGATAAACGGACGGTGTAATAAACCCATTGGACCCGGGGGCGGTACCCGGCGCCTCCACCAGAACACAGGCTCTATGATTGGTCTGTGCTGTGGCGGGGGCGAAATAGGATCGACAAGGGTGTAAAGATCGCTCTTTTACTCGGCATGATACCACCGTTATCGGGTCAATTGAGTAGTTGCAAATGACAACAAAGCTCAGGGTTATGCTCTCGCTGCCTAATGGCGGTGCGGGAAACCCACTCTAAAGCCCTTAGGGTTAGCACCTTAAGGCGGGGTTCGGAGGCACCTGGCAACAGAAGCCTCCACTTTCCCTCTTCAATTCAGGCTGCTGCTGCTTCCGTATCGAGATCGCTCGCTTTGCGGGAGAGAACGATCTGCGTCAGCACGAATGCGGTCAGCGCACAACCGGCGATTCCGCCGACCATAGGCACAGCCGTTCCGTCGAAGAACGAACCGGTAATGCCAATCGCCAGACCGCCAATCACAAAATGCAGCGTTCCCATCAGCGCCGAAGCCGTACCGGCAATCGCGCCATAATCTTCCAGCGCCAGAACCGCCGTGGTCGGTATAACCAGCCCGAGGAAGCCGTAACCGACGAACAGGAAACTTGCGATCAGCCAGAGCGATTGATGCCCCATCAGTACGGCTGCGAACATAGCGAGCATGGCGGCAGCGAAACCGGATACGGCAAAGCGCATTACACGGCGCAGCCCGAATCGCGCACCCAGCCAACCATTCAGCTGGGAAACGCCGAAGAACGACACCGCATTGGCCGAGAAAGCCAGCGCATATTCGTTCGGGGTCAGACCGTAGTGATCGATGAGCACGAAGGATGAATTGGCCAGATAAACGAAGAACGAGGCAATGCCAAAGCCGCCGACGAAAACCAGCCCTAGGAAATAGCGGTCCTTGAGCAAGCGGCCATAGCCGCGCAGCGCGCTCCCAACGCTGCTTTCAAGCCGCGCTTCACGCGTTCGCGTTTCCTGTTGGGCCGTCGCAAGCAGCACAAGGCCGATAATCGCCGCGACCAGAACAGCCCAGAACACGCCGCGCCAGCCAAAGAAGCTGATAATGACCGAGCCCGTGAGAGGCGCCAGAATCGGCGAAATGGAGAAGACCAGCATCAACAGCGACATCAGCCGCGCCGCTTCGACGCCGGTATGCAGATCACGCACCACAGCGCGCGGAATCACCATGCCCGCCGCAGCACCCAACCCCTGCAGGAAGCGAAACAGCACCAGCACATCAATGTTGGTCGCCAGCGCGGAGCCGACGCTGCCGATGGCGAACAGAATCAGCCCACCGTAAAGCGGGACTTTGCGCCCGACCATGTCCGACAGAGGCCCACAGAAAAGTTGGGCAATCGCCAAGGCGATGAAGAAGGCAAGCAGACTCATCTGCACCGCGCCGGTTTCCGCATGGAGGTCGGCGGCAATCGTCGGCAAGGCAGGGAGATACATGTCGATCGCGAAGGGACCGACGGCGGAAAGAAGACCAAGAACAATCGCATTGCGCACAAGACTCGAAGCCATGGGAGACGCGCTTTCATCAATGTTTCGTGAGGTGCCCGCACCGGTTTCGGATCGCCAACTTCGCTTGGGAGGGTGGATCGCTGGGCTCGCAAAACCGGTACTGGATTGAATAACTCTATGTAACTGCTATGGCTTTTCAGATGATATCCGGGATATACGCGCTTAAACGGGCAAACCAGACTTCTGAAATGACTGTCACAGTCTCTTGTCTAGACGAAATGCCAAAAGGAATTTGACATTGATGTCAAATTAGACACCATTGTCCAAAACGTCAAGTCATCTTATGTTGGGCTTATGAAACCTACTGACATAATCGAAATGGCCGCCCCGCCGGTGAAGCGTAGCACCACCGGAAAAGGGCTGAATGCCGCTGCAAACACTGCCGCCATGAAGCCTGGGCAGTGCATGAAGCGCGATTTCATCCTGTGTTCTGCGGCGCGTGTTTTCTCGCGCGACGGGTTTCAGGGCGCCAGCATCGATCTGATTGCAAACGAGGCCGGCGTTTCGCGCCAGACCATCTATAACCACTACCGCGATAAGGAAGCTTTGCTTGCCGCTGTGGTTGAAGACGCCTTGGACCGCATGAATGCAAGCCTGTTTGCCGTGCTGTCCACTTTTCCACAGAGCGGTGACAATCTTGAGCGGGATCTGACGGCCTTCGCGATCCGCATGAGTCGGAACTGCGTTTACGATCCATCGGGTGCTTTTCTGCGCAAGCTTTTGCAGTCGAGTACGCCCGACATGTCTTTCGCGGGCTATATCTGCAAGACCAAGGGTCCGGCGCAGGCTGTCCCGGCCATTGCCGCGTGCCTGTCCCGTCTGGCGCTGGCGGGACATTTGCGCCTCAATGATCCTGATCTGGCGGCACTGCATTTCATGGCCCTGATCAGCGCCGATACGCAGCTGCACGCCTTGCACGGATGCGCAATCGATGACGACATCATCGAACGCAGCGCCATCAATGGCGTCAGGACATTTCTGCTGGCATTTGGCGGGACCGCTTCGTCGCCGCAAGCTGCCCCTCTCCCCTGACAGATCGAGCAGTGCTGCCGCACTTTCGCGATATATATCATCGTTTCCTGCGAGAACGAACTTGACATCTGCCTGCGAATCCGTGGGATAAGAAACCCATGGTACAGGATCTGATCCGTTACGACATTCTCGCTCAGGAAGCCCTTCGTGGCGTCATCCGCAAGGTTCTTGCGGAGGTGGCCAAGGCTGGCCTGCCGGGCAATCATCATTTCTTTATCACGTTCCTCACCGGAGCGCCGGGCGTGCGTATTTCCACGCGCCTGAAAGAGAAATATCCCGAGCAGATGACAATCGTGTTGCAGCATCAGTTCTGGGACATGAATGTCACCGATCAGCTGTTCGAAGTTGGCCTGTCTTTCGGTGATATTCCCGAAAAGTTGGTGATACCATTCTCGGCAGTGCGTGGTTTCTACGACCCGTCCGTCAATTTCGAACTTGAGTTCGATGTTGCGGCAGTTCAGCCGACCAGCGACAATGACGAAGACCACAATATCGCGCCAATCGAGATGATGCCGGTGGAAACCGCGCCCGAAAAGCCGGAAAAGCCCAAGGCGAAGTCGCGCAAGACTGCTGCTGAAAAGCAGGCAGCAGCCGCGAAAGATAATGCTGAGGGCGAAGATACGCCGAAGCCATCCGCCGACGTGGTATCGCTGGACGCTTTCCGCAAGAAGTAAATCTTCTTCCCAACTTTGCATGATTTCATAAAGGCTTTGGCTGCGCTGCGAGTATGTTGCTGTGGCCAAAAACCGTTCGTATAAAACTGTCGTCAGACAGGGCGTTATTTCATAGTATCGTACTGACCAGACCATTCGTTTTGACTTCGATCAAGGCAACCGAATTTTAAAATGATAGGATAGCGGCCATTACGGCAGTGGAAATCAAGGCGGGAATCTCATGGTCCGTTTGTTAGCGCAGGCAGTTCTCTGGATAAGCGGCGTTATCGCTGCGTTTTTCATCGCGAGCGACGCGCCGAACTTTCCCCTCTGGCAAATGACCATCGGCCTTTTGCTGCTCGTCGCGGTTTCAGTCGCGATCTGGTGGTTCACCAATCCCAAGGAACCGAGACAGTAAGCCAAGCCGACAGCTTGCAGCCCGTCGGAGCGCCGCGTTATAAAAGCGTGTGTCAACGCACTAAGAGCGCATCCCGAAAAGTGTGAAACGGTTTTCGGGTTAGATGCGCGTTAAAACAAAGAATTAGAGCGCCGATCTGATGCAATCAGATCGAAACGCGCTCTAAGCCATCCGAGACATCGACATGAGCGACATCGTCAATCTGCGGCAGTTCAAGAAAAAGAAAGCGCGTGACGCCA
>PJUK01000277.1_pt1 | contig 21955 bp, 23 predicted proteins | sample 1512211 | NCBI WGS metagenome assembly PJUK01 (sample SAMN08177668, study PRJNA422409) | Feces metagenome, whole genome shotgun sequencing project.
CCAGGGCGTAAGGTTTTTATTCGCCCGCCCGGCCCCTCAAGAGGGACTTGGGAAATTGGTCGGGCCGTCGAATGGAGAGTCACCCCTGGTCCAGATTTTCGTCCGCGACAACAACGTCGATCAAGCCCTGAAGGCCCTCAAGAAGAAGATGCAGCGCGAAGGCTCGTTCCGCGAGATGAAGCGCCACGTCCACTACGAAAAGCCCTCGGAAAAGCGCGCCCGTCAAAAGGCCGAAGCCGTCCGTCGCGCCCGCAAGCTGGCCCGCAAGCGCGCTCAGCGCGAAGGCCTGCTGCCGATGCCGAAGAAGGCTTCGCGTTAAGAGCGCCGTCGAGGCGCGGATCTTCGCGCCTCCGCGTTCCACGCACCCGAAAACAGACGAAACCCGCGCCGGGCGACCGGCGCGGGTTTTGTTTTGCGCCCTGCACCGAAAGTCCTCTCGACGGACGAGCGCGCCTCGCCTAGGTTTCGCGCCTGGAACAAGAGGGGAACGGCGCGTGCGGTTGGCTTGGCTGCTGTGCGGGATTTGCTCGATCGGCGTGGCCGGCGCCTTGGCTTGGCCCAAGGTCGATCGCGGGCTCGATGTAGACGCCTGCCTGGATGGCGGCGGGGCCTACATCCATGACCAGGGTCGCTGCTCGCACGACCAGGCCGAACTCGACGCCTACAACAAGCGAAGGGCCGCAAAGCCATGACTGGACAGATTCGCATCGGCATCGGCGGCTGGACCTTCGAGCCCTGGCGCGGCCACTTCTATCCGTCCGACCTCAAGCAGAAGGAAGAGCTGGCCTATGCCAGCCGCCAGCTGACGGCGATCGAGATCAACGGCACCTACTATTCCAGCTTCAAGCCCGACAGCTGGAAGAAGTGGCGCGACGAGACGCCGGACGACTTCGTGTTCGCGGTGAAGGCCTCGCGCTTCACCACCAACCGCAAGGTGCTGGCCGAAGGGGCTGAGTCGGTGGGCAAGTTCCTCGACCAGGGCCTGACCGAGCTGGGCGACAAGCTGGGCCCCATCCTCTGGCAGTTCATGCCGACCAAGAAGTTCGACGAGGCCGACTTCGGCGCCTTCTTAGGCCTGCTGCCCAAGGAGAAGGACGGCGTGCGCCTGCGCCATGCGGTCGAGGTGCGCAACGACACCTTCATGACCCCGGCCTTCCCGGCGCTGCTGCGGGAACACGGCGTGGCCGGCGTCTACGCCAAGCACTTCGACTATCCGGAGTTCGCCGACGAGGCGGCCGACTTCGTCTACGCCCGCCTGCAGACGGGCTCGGACGAGGTGGCCACGGCCTATCCCGAGCCCGAGCTCGACGCCTGGGCTGACCGGCTGAAGACCTGGGCGGCCGGCGGCGCTCCGGCCGACCTGCCGCGCATCGACAAGGCCGCCGTCCCGTCCGCCAGGCAGCGCGACGTCTTCGCCTTCATCATCCACGAGGGCAAGGTGAACGCGCCGCACGGGGCGATGGCGCTGATCCAGAAGGTGAAGTAGCCGCTACGCGGCCCCCCTCAGTCGCTCCGCGACAGCTCCCCCAGAGGGGGAGCATCTTGGCGCCATAGATCCTCCCCCTCTGGGGGAGGTGGCCCGAAGGGCCGGAGGGGGTCAGCCCGCCGCGGCGGCCGCCATGTCGCGCCACGGGCGCGCTTCGCGGCGGAAGCGGGGGTGGGTCTTGGAGAGCCGCTTGTCGAGTTCGGCCAGGGCCTCGCGGGCCTCGGCCTTGCGGCCGCTCTCGCCCAGGAACACCGCATAGCGGGCCATGCCCTCGAAGCCGGGCATGTGGGCGGCGGCCCAGCGCAGGGAGACGTCGGCCTCTTCGTTGCGGCCCAGCGCGGCCTGGGCGCGGCCCAGGGCCAGGGCGGTCTGCGGCGTGCGGCTCTTTTCGCCCTGCTGGCCCAGGGCCTCGAGCAGCGGCAGGGCCTCGGCGGCGCGGCCAAGCTCGATCAGGCTGTTGGCGCGGGCCAGCATCAGGGTCGGATCGTCGGCATAGTGGCCCTGCAGGGCCTGGGCGTAGATCCGCTCGGCCTCCTCGTGCTTGCCAAGGCCGCTGGCGGCGACGGCCAGGCGCGAGAGATTGGCGACGGTCGGGGCGTCCTCAGCCTCGCGGCTGGCTTCGCGATATTCACGGTGCGGGTCGAGCGCCTGTCGGGCGGCGGTCTTCATCTGCTGGGCCTTGGCCCCGCCCATGAACTCCGGCGCGATCACGGCCAGCAGATAGATCAGCGCGCCGATCCACGGGAACATCAGGATGATGAACAGCCAGTACATCGCCTGGCCCGTGCGCACGACGTGGACGCACATGACGATCGAGAAGATCAGCGACAGGCCAAGAACGGGGAACATCGACAAGGGTCTCCGAAAACGTCCCGGCTATGTGTGGCCCCCATGCCGGGGCGTCAATCGGCGAGGCCTCTGCAAGGCGAGGTTTCGCCGCCCGCTCGCGCAGGTCCGCGCAACGTCGCCTCTTGCGTGTTCGACATGTGTCCGACTAGTGTCGTTATATTGCGAGAGTGCAATCCACTATGTGGGATTATCTCGCGGAGCACATAAGCAGACCGGGAAAACCGGCGCTTGGGTTGGAAACATAAGGGCGGGTCCATGGAGGCGCCGCCGTCAGGAGGGACCTATGTCGTCGTCGTCCTCTCGCGCCCTGAAGGCGGGCTGCTCGTTGGGTGTCCTGCTGTCCGCGGCCCTCCTGGGCGGTGCGGCGAGCGCCCAGACGGCCCCTCCGCCCTCGGGCGAGACCACCGAGAACGCCGTGGAGGAGGTGATCGTCACCGGCTTCCGCGAGAGCCTGAAGAGCGCGCTGAACGTCAAGCGCCAGTCCTCGGGCGTGGTCGACGCCATCAAGGCCGAGGACATCGCCGACTTCCCCGACGCCAACCTCGCCGAGTCGATCCAGCGGGTGCCGGGCGTGTCGATCACCCGCGTGGCCGGCGAAGGCCGGACGATCACCGTCCGGGGCCTGCCGCCGAACTTCACCCGCGTGCGCATCAACGGCATGGAAGCCCAGTCGACCAGCGGCGCCACCACCAGCGACCGGGGCGCCAACCTGGGCCGCGGCTTCGACTTCAATACCTTCGCCTCTGAGCTGTTCAGCGGCATCACGGTGCGCAAGTCGGCCCAGGCCGAGGTGATCGAGGGCTCGCTGGGCGCCACGGTCGATCTCGACATCGCCAAGCCGCTGGACCAGAAGGGCCGCACCTTTGTGGTCGGCGGCTCGCTGGGCTACAACGACCTGTCGGAGAAGAACGACAAGAAGTTCAGCGCCGTGCTCGGCGACCGCTGGGACACCGCCTGGGGCCAGTTCGGCGCCCAGGCCTCGGTGGCCTGGAGCAAGCGTGAGTTCCTCGAGGACCAGTGGGGCTCGGGCGGCTGGAACCCGGCGACTTCCGACCAGGGTTTCTGCACCCCCGTCGGCCGCCCCGTACCCAACCCCGCCTTCAACGCCGCCAACGGTACGGACGCGCTGAACTGCGCCACCGGCGTGCCGCGCCCGGCCGCCAGCGACACGCTCTACGACCTGGGCAACCGCTCGACGGTGTTCTTCCCGCGCCTGCCGCGCTACGGCCGCTTCCATCACGACCAGGAACGCACCGGCGCGACCCTGGCCCTGCAGTGGAAGCCCAGCGAGCGCACCTCGTTCGGCTTCGACGCGCTCTATTCGAAGTATGACGTCGTGCGCGAGGAGAACTGGCTGGAGGGCTTCTCCTTCGCCCGCTCGATCACCCAGAACGGCAAGCCGCAGACGGCGATCCGTGAACTGATCCTTCGCGAGGCCGGCACGAGCCATACGGCGGGCATCAACTTCGGCCAGAAGGTCTATGACGTCGACTACGCCCGCTTCGACGGCGTCGACGTGCGTTCCGACACCCAGCACGACGAGTTCCAGAACGTCTTCCAGCAGTACACCTTCAACGGCAAGCACGAGCTGACCGACAACATCACCATCTCGGGCCTCGTCGGCTATTCGAAGTCGGACTACGACCAGCCCAAGACCACGACGATCATGTTCCAGCGTCCCAATACGAGCATGACCATCGACTTCCGCGACGACCGCGACCAGCCCAAGATCACCCACGGTTTCGACGTCACCGACGCCAGCCTTTACAGCTTCGGCGCGCCCAACGCCGAGGTGCGGCTGTCGCAGATCTTCACCACCAACATCTACAAGACGGCCGAGCTGAACCTGGCCTGGGCGGTGGACGACGACCTGACCATCAAGTTCGGCGGCCACTTCCACGAGTTCTCGTTCGACACCTCGGCCCGTCAGCGCCTGAACAACTTCCTCGTGCCCACCCTGACCAGCGACCAGCTGAAGGCCGTGACCAAGGTCATCAGCGGCTTCGGCGGCAGCGGCATCAAGGACGGCGTGTTCCCGACCAGCTGGGCGACCATCGACTACGACAAGTTCGTCGACAGTCAGAACCTCTACAGCGACAGCGGCATGTACGCCCTGTCGCCCAATGTCGGCGGCATCCGCCGCGTCGAGGAGAAGGTGACCTCGGCCTATCTGCAGGCCGACCTTCGCACCGTGATCGGCGGCCTGCCGGTGCGCGGCGACGTCGGTTTCCGGATCGCCCAGACCGACCTGCGGTCGCGTGGCTACCAGGTCGGCCTGATTCCCGAGCAGGTGACCGCCGAGAACAGCTATCACGACGTGCTGCCGTCGCTGAACTTCGCCGTCGACCTGCGCGACGACCTGGTGGTGCGCTTCTCGGCGGCCAAGGTGGTGGCGCGTCCGGACCTGACCTTCCTGTCGCCCGGCGGCAGCCTGAACCTGACCGGCACGCCGTCGATCACCTCGGGCAACCCCGACCTGGATCCAATTCGCGCCACGACCGTGGACCTGGGCGCCGAATGGTATTTCGCGCAGGGCTCGGTGCTGGGCGTGGGCGTGTTCTACAAGGACATCGCCACCTATGTGCAGAACCAGTCGTCGCAGACCAAGTTCCGCCAGACTGGCCTGCCGCTCAGCCTGCTGGGCGACTCCAGGCTCGATCCCGACGGCACCGACTTCACCATCACCCGTCCGGTCAACACGCCCGGCGGTCCGCTGAAGGGCTTCGAGGTCAACTATCAGCAGACCTTCACCTTCCTGCCGGGCTTCCTGCGCCATACCGGCGCGCTGGTGAACTACACCTATGTCGACTCGCAGATCGACTACTTCCTGGCCGCCGGCGGGGTGACCACCAACGACCTCGTTGGCCTGTCGAAGAACGCCTACAACGCCACGCTCTACTACGAAGACGCCAAGTTCAGCGCCCGCGTCTCGGCCTCGTACCGCGACAAGTCGATCGTCGCCCTGCCGGCCAACAACCCGCTGCAGGACGTCGAGGGCTACGACGCCAACCTGACCTTCGACATGGCCGCCTCCTACCAGATCAACGATCGCATGAAGCTGTCGCTGGAGGGGCTGAACATCTTCGATCGCTTCAATCGGCAGTACATCGACTCCGACCGCGACAGCACCTTCGTCTACACCCACACCGGCCGGCAGTTTAACCTGGGCCTGCAGTACCGGTTCTAGGCGCGGGCAGGGGGCGGCCTCCCTCGGGAGGCCGCTACTCGACCATGCCGCCGCGCGAGGGCGGGGTTGCCTTGGCCAGCTGTGCGGCCAACAGGGCCGACAGCTCCTCGCGCACCTCTTCCCGGGACCGGCCGTAGTGCTGGGACAGGCCATTGGCGACGTGCTGGGTCAGGTCGCTGATGATCACCGCCCAGGCGTTGGCTTCGTTCAGGCCGGGGACGTTCTCGTACATCCCGATGTTCAGCGTGCAGTGAAAGCCGCGATCGGCGATCCACAGACGGGCCATCTCGACTCCGTTCGGGTCGAGAGTGGCGGGCGGCGGAATCTGCAGCTCTTTGGCCATGTCGGCTCCTTCGCATCGAAAGCGGGTTTGCCGGTAGCCGGATTCGGTTGAGCGGAATCTACTCCGCGCGCGGCTTTTTCGGATCGGCCTTGGGCGAAGGGGCCAGGCGCAGCACCTCGGCCTGGTAGCGCTCGTCGTCGCCGGCGGCGGCGAAGGGCAGGGCGTCGGTGATCGCGTCCAGCAGCGGGTCCAGCCACTGGTGCTCGACCTTGTGGAAGTCGCCCAGCACATAGTGCATGACCATGGCCTTGTCGCCGGGATGGCCCACGCCGATGCGGGCGCGGCGGAAGGTGTCGCCGATCTGGCTGGTCACCGAGCGGATGCCGTTGTTGCCCGCGGCCCCGCCGCCGGCCTTCATCCGAAAGCGCCCCGGAGCCATGTCGATCTCGTCGTGGAAGACGATGACGTCGGTCGGCTTCAGCTTGAAGAACTTCATGGCCTCGCCCACGGCGCGGCCGGTCTCGTTGTAGTAGGTCTTGGGCTTGAGCAGCAGCAGCTTGACCGGGCCGTTCGGGGTGTCGACCTGGCCCTCGCAGGCCAGCCCCTGGAAGCGCGCGCGCCAGGGCGCGGTGCCCCACTTCCGTGCGATGGCGTCCACCGCCATGAAGCCGACGTTGTGGCGGTTCTTCTCGTACTTGGGCTCGGGATTGCCGAGGCCGGCGAGGATCAGCATGGCGCGGTCAGTTCCGTGTCTATCGGCCCTGCGTCCTTCGAGGCTCCCCTGCCGGGTCGCACCTCAGGATGAGGAAATCAATGCAATGAGGCCCTCATCCTGAGGCGCCCGCGCAGCGGGCCTCGAAGGACGCACGACCCCAAACGAAAACGGGCGGACCCGAAGGCCCGCCCGTCTCTTAAGTCAGTTCGGTCGCTAAACCGAGCCGGGATCAGCCTTCGACGGTGGTGTCGCCGGCGTCCGACTGGGCCGAGGCCGAGGCCTTCAGGGTCGCGATCACGAAGTCGCGGTCCACGGCCGGCTTCACGCCTTCCGGCAGCTTCACTTCCGAGATGCGGATGGTGTCGCCCAGGTCGTGCTTGGCCAGGTCGATGACCAGCTCTTCGGGGATCTGGTCGGCCGGGCAGGCCAGCTCGACGGTGTGACGGATCACTTCCAGCGAACCGCCCTTCTTCAGGCCCGGCGAGGTTTCGTGGTTCTTGAAGTGCACCGGCACTTCGATCTTGATCAGCTGGTGCTCGCCGACGCGGAACAGGTCGAAGTGGACCGGCTCGTCGGTGACCGGGTGGAATTGCACGGCCTTGGCGATGACCGATTGCTTTTCTTCACCGTGCTGCAGCGTGACCAGGTGGCCGAGCAGCTTGCCGGTGTAGAGGGCCTTGCGGAATTCGTTGGATTTCACCGCGACGTTCACGGGGTCCTTGTCGCCGCCGTACAGGACGCCCGGGACGAAGCCGGCGCGGCGGGTTTCACGGGCGCCGCCGGTGCCGGCGCGCTCGCGGATTTCGACTTTCAGGATGATCTCGGCCATGTCTGTTCTCTCTTGAGGGCCCATGCCCTCGGAATGCGAAATCGCCGCACAAGGCCGGATTGCCCCGCTCGGTCGACGTTTTCAGGAGGGCGCCCAATACACGAAGAGGGCCGCCGGTGCAATCCGGCGGCCCTCTCGCTGTCAGCCGGGGAGGCTGGATCAGGCTTTCTTCTTCTTCACGGCCGCCGGCTTGGCGGTCGTCTTCTTCTTGGCGGCCGGCTTTTCCGGCGGCGGGGGCGGCAGGGGCTCGACCGGCATCGGCGCGCCCGAGGCCTTGATGACGCAGGCGCCGGTGTCGATCATGGCGTGCTGGCCCAGGCAGAAGATGTCTTCGTAGTGCGGCTTGGAGACGGCCAGGCACTGATAGAGGTTCAGCTTGGCCATGTTCAGGCACGAGGCGCTGCTGGGCTCGGCCATGATCGCGTCGATGGTGGCCAGGTTCTCGTCGCCGGCCGCGCCGAGGGCGGCGAGGGCGGCCACGGCCAGGCTGCGGATGACCGCGGGGCGGTAGGGCGGCGGGGCCGAGCGCGGGCCGGCCGGCGCGGCGGTGGCGTCGAGGGCGGCGTCGATGTTGGCGGCGGCGGGCGCCGGGGCCGGCGGGGCGTTGACCGTCACCAGGGTCGCCTGCTGCAGCTGGGCCACGTCGGCGGTGTCGGCCAGGGCCGGGACGGTCGAGGCGCTCTTGGCATAAGCCAGGCGGGCGTCGCGATCGCTGACGAAGCCCTTGGACCAGGCCACGCGCTGCACGTCGTAGGCCGACTGCTTCACCTTCTTGCCGGCCTGGTAGACCTTGAGGCCGTCGGCGCCGAGGGTGTCGATGATGCGGGCGGCGGCGGTGTCGGAGCCCTTGAAGCCGACGGCGTAGGCCGGGTCGGCGATCAGCTGGTGGATGACCTGCTGGCGCTGGGCGGGATCGGCCGCGAAGGCGCGAACGGCGCTGACGAAGGTCGGATCCTGCAGGGCCAGGACCGCGCCGTACGACATGACGCCGCTGAGGAAGTGCTTCTGCTCATAGCCGACGCCGACCTTCAGCGAGGCCTGGATCTGCTCGCCGTTCTGGAAGTTGGCGTCGATGGCGCCGGCGCGCTGCATGTAGCCGCGGAAGGCGCTGGCGCGCTCGACCACCTTGCTCGACAGGGTGATGGGCGGCGGGGCCGGCGGGGCCTGGACGACGGGCGGGGGCGGCGGCGCGGGCGGGGTGGAGCAGCTGGCCAGGACCGAGGCCGCGGCGAGCGCGACGGCCGTGATCGCGGCGCGCGGACGCAGGTTGAAAAGCATGCTGACGACATCCCCGTGTGACTGGAACCGGCTTAACATCGCCGACGGGCGACATTGTGACAGTCAGTCCGTTAACCAGACTTTGACAAGCGGGACTATGTCGCGATTTCCGCGAGAGCGCGGATTCCGTTGGATATTTCGCCGACGGAAAATGTGGCGCCGATGTGGCGGCGCGGTCGTGGGGGTTAACGGCCACCTCCCGACCAACCCCGCGAAAGCGATGATTGGTCGGGACAGGAAGTCTCTTAGTCGAACAGCTTCGACACCGACTCTTCGTTGGCGATGCGGCGGATGGCTTCGCCGATCAGCGGGGCGCACGAGACGTAGCGGATCTTCGGGCAGGTCTTGGCGTGGTCGGAGGCCTCGATGGAGTCGGTGACCACCAGCTCGGTGAGCACCGAGTTGGTCACGCGGTCGACCGCCGCGCCCGACAGCACGCCGTGGGTGACGTAGGCGCTGACCGAGACGGCGCCGTGGTTGATCAGGGCCTGGGCGGCGTTGCACAGGGTGCCGGCCGAGTCGGCGATGTCGTCGAACAGGATGCAGCGGCGGCCTTCGACGTCGCCGATGATGTTCATCACTTCCGATTGGCCCGGGCCCGAGCGGCGCTTGTCGACGATGGCGAGGTCGGCGTCGTCCAGGCGCTTGGCCAGGGCGCGGGCGCGCACCACGCCGCCGACGTCCGGCGAGACGACCATCAGGTCTTCGCCCAGCGGGTAGTTCTTGATGATGTCGTCGGCCAGCAGGCGCGAGGGCAGCAGGTTGTCGGTCGGGATGTCGAAGAAGCCCTGGATCTGGCCGGCGTGCAGATCCATCGTCAGGACCCGGTCGGCGCCCGAGCGGGTGATCAGGTTGGCCACCAGCTTGGCCGAGATCGGGGTGCGGCCGCCGGTCTTGCGGTCCTGGCGGGCGTAGCCGAAGTAGGGCAGCACCGCGGTGATCCGCTTGCCCGAAGCCCGCTTCAGGGCGTCGATGCAGATCAGCAGCTCCATCAGGTTGTCGTTGGCCGGGTAGCTCGTCGACTGGATGACGAAGACGTCCTCGCCGCGGACGTTCTCGTCGATGGTGACGAACACCTCGAGGTCGGCGAACCGGCGCACCTGGGCGCGGGTCAGCGGCATGTCGAGGTACTCCGCGATGGCCTGGGCCAGCGGACGGTTGGAGTTGCCGGACAGCAGCTTCATTTTGGATTCTCGGTGGGGGGACGCCGTTGCCGGGCCTTCTAGCAGCGATCCGCCCGGGGGCAATCCTCTTAAGGCTCCAGGTTGCGCTTCGTGAACGTTTCGTGTCGTTCAGGCCGCAGGGCGGAGCCGACGGCATGAGGAACCTCCCCCCGTGGGGGAGGCGATCGCGTCAGCGATCGGTGGGGGGAGTTTCTGGGAAATCGGCCGACGGGCTGAAAGCTGAAAACGGCCCCCCACCGGCCTTCGGCCGCCTCCCCCAGAGGGGGAGGTTCCTTTTCCCGCTACCCCTCCAGCATGATCGCCGACAGCAGCCGGCCGTAGTCCTTCTGGCCGCTGAGCACCGCGCGGCGGTTGGAGAAGAAGTGGTCGCCCTCGGCGCAGGTGTCGCGGCCGACCCATTCGCGCTGCTCGACGCCGGCGGTCTCGATGCGGTCGAGCACGAAGGCCGGCAGGTCGAAGTAGCGCTTGTCCTGGCTCTTGCCGGGCTTGAAGAACCGCTTGGAGCCGGGGCAGTCGGCCTCGAACTTCGCGAAGAACTCCAGGCCCACCTCGTAGGACTGCGGGCCGATGCAGGGGCCGACGGCGGCGACCATGCGTTCGGGGCGTGCGCCCAGCTCGACCATGGAGTCGACGGCGGCCTGCACCACGCCGTCCAGCGCTCCGCGCCAGCCGGCGTGGGCGGCGGCCACGACGCGGGCCTCGGGATCGACGATCAGCACCGGGGCGCAGTCGGCGTGCAGGGCGCCGCAGACCACGCCCGGCGTCTTGCTGACCACGGCGTCGCCCTGCGGCCGCGCATCGCCCCACGAGCCGTCGGCGACGATGGCGATGGTCGAGTGGATCTGGAAGCAGGTGTTGAGGTCTTCGCGCTCGACGCCGAACCAGCCGGCGGCCCGGGCGCGGTTCTCGATCACGTCGGCCGGCTCGTCCTGGCTGCCGCGGCCGACGTTGAGGCTGTCGTACAGTCCCTGCGAGACGCCGCCGTTGCGGGTGAAGAAGGCGTGGCGCAGGCCCGGCACGGACGCCAGCAAGGGCGACTGGACGGTGGGGAGCGATGCTTTGGTCATGCCTCGTCCTCGAAGAGCGGGGGATTGAGCCCCGGCGCGCTCAGGCACGCGACCTTGAAGAGATCGCCCATCTGCGCCGCTCCGGTCAGGCGATCAAGCTGTCTTGCGAGGGTGTCGGCGCGATCGGGACGCGCGGCGGCCAGCGCCTGGGCGCGAGCCTCGATGCCGAGGGCGCGCAGGAAGTCGCCCTGGGTGATCACCGGCGGGGCGCTCGCGCCGGCCTGCCGCGCGGCGTCCAGCACCGCGGGGAAGTCGGCCCAGACGGTCAGGTCGGCCTGGCCGGGACTGTCCAGCGGGCCTTCCTTCCTGTGCGCGCGCAGGGCCTGCAGGGTGTCGCCGGCCTCGGGGGCGGCGCGGCCGTAGTCGATCAGCAGCGCGGCGCCGCCGTCGCGGGCGACCCGGTGGCCGAGCTCCGAGCCCAGCGCCGCCTGGGCCGGCGAGGATTCGAAGATGGCGCCGACGGGAAGATCCTCCCCCTGTGGGGGAGGTGTCGGCGAAGCCGACGGAGGGGGAAGAATCCTAGGCTGGGCGGCGGCTGAAAACGCCCCCCCTCCGGCCCTCTGGGCCACCTCCCCCAGGGGGGGAGGATTTAGCGGCTTCAACCCGAACGCCAGTTCGCCGTCTTCGCCCAGGCCCACGACCCGTTCGGCCCAGCCATCGGCGGTCTTCACGAACTGGCGGGCGGGCAGGCAGTCGAGCAGTTCGTTGGCGACCAGCAGCAGAGGCGCGCCGGCCGGAACCTCTTCCAGCCGGTCGGCCCAGTGCACGGACGCGCCGGAAAGCTTGTTCTGCTGGGCCGCGCGCAGCACCGGCGAGACCTCGACCAGCCACAGGTCGGCGGCGTCGAGGCAGGCGGGCAGCAGGCGGGCCGCGCGCAGGATGTCGCTCATCAGGGTCCCGTCGCCGGGCCCCATCTCGACCAGGCGGAAGGGTGCGGGGCGGCCCAGGCGGTCCCAGGTCTCCATCAGCCACAGGCCGACGAGTTCGCCGAACATCTGGCTGACGCCCGGCGCGGTGATGAAGTCGCCCCCGGCGCCCAGGGCCGGGCGATTGGCGTAGTAGCCGTCGCGCGGGTCGTGCAGGCAGCGGGTGAAGTATTCCGGAACGCTGATCGGGCCGTCCTGGGCGATCTGGGCCTTCAGGCGGCCCAGCAGCGCGGGTTCTCGCAGGCTCAAGGCTGGACCGGCTCCGGCGCGGGGACGGGGGCCTTCAGGGCGCGCCACAGCAGCCAGCCGCCGACCAGCAGCATCGGCAGCGACAGCATCATCCCCATGGTCAGGCCCAGCGGGAAGTTCGGCATGCCCTCATCGGGGTTGCGCACGCCTTCCAGCGAGAAGCGGAACAGGCCGTAGCAGATCAGGAACGTCGCCACGAGCGCGCCGCGGCGCTGCAGCCACTTGAAGCGCCAGACCAGCACCTGGAGGATCGCGAACAGCAGCACGCCTTCCAGCGCCGCCTCGTAGATCTGGCTGGGATGGCGCGGCAGCAGGCCCGCGGGGCAGCCGCCATGGGCCGCCTCGATGGTCTTGTTGCAGAACACCACGCCCCACGGAACGTCGGTGGTGCGGCCCCAAAGCTCGCCGTTGATGAAGTTGGCGCAGCGACCGAAGAACAGGCCGATCGGAGCCACCGGCGCGACCAGGTCGCCCAGCTTCAGAAGGTCGATGCCGTTGCGGCGGGCGAACAGGATGACCGCCGCGCAGACGCCCAGGAAGCCGCCGTGGAACGACATGCCGCCTTCCCAGACCTTGAAGACGTTCAGCGGATTGGCCGCCAGGACGTCGCGCTGCTCGGGGTTCACCAGCATGTAGAAGAGCACGTAGCCCAGGCGCCCGCCCAGGATGATCCCCAGGGTGATCCACAGCACCAGGTCGTCGATCTGCTCGGCGTTGGCCGTGGGCCGGTGGCCGCCCCACGGGGTGGGCGATTTGACCAGCCGGATGGCGTACTGCCAGCCCAGCACGATGCCGGCGACATAGGCCAGGGCGTACCAGCGCAGGGCCAGCGGGCCCCATTCCAGGGCCCAGGGACCGATGTGAACGACGGGGTCGATGTCGGGAAAGATCACGCCGTACGGCTCCGTTCGGGACAGATGGTCGCAGGGATACCCGCTTCGTGGTTCGCTTTCATCCCCTGCGCACCATATAAAGAACTGTGGGCGATTTGCGCCCGGCCGGAACGACGATGCACAGCCAGAACCCTTTCCTCGACGAATTCGCCAAGTTCACCCAGGCCGCCATGGGCATCGCCCAGACCGCCGGCGACGAAGCCAAGACGGCGTTCCGCGCCCAGGCCGATCGCTGGGCCGCCGAGCTGGACCTGGTGCGCCGCGATGATCTGGAAGCCCTGAAGGCCCAGGTGGCCGCTCTGCAGGCCGAAGTCGCCGCGCTGAAGGCCGAGAAGACCGCGACCCCGAAGGCCGCCGCGAAGAAGGCGACTCCGAAGGGCGACAAACCCGCCGAAAAGGGCGAATAAATCGTTTACCGCTCGCTTCAAGCGTGAACGCTGTTGTGGCCAAACGCGCGAAGCAGCTTAGACTCTCCTTTCGTGGGCGACACCCGGCGGGTCCCACGCCCGTCATCGCCCCCGGGGGCCAAAGGTTCTGATGGACACCCAACCCGACGACGACGTCCTGCTGGCGCTGGATCCCCTCGAGGTGGTCGAGCACGTGCTGGCCGCCGAAAACCTGACTTTCGACCGGACGGAGGACGGCGATCTCGCCTTCGCCCTGACCGGCGACTGGAAGGATTACGAGCTCTGGTTCGCCTGGCGTCCGGAGGCCGACTGCCTGCAGTTGTGCCTCTCGCTCGACCTGCGGGCGTCCAAGACCAAGCGTCCGGCCGCCTACGAACTGCTGTCGATGATCAACCAGCGCGTCTGGCTGGGCCACTTCGAGGTCTGGACCGACGACGGCGAGGTGGTGTTCCGCCACGCCTTGGCCCTGCCGTCGGGCGAGCGTCCGACCATGGCCCAGGCCGCCTCGATGATCGACGCGGCGGTGGAAGCCGCCGACCGCTTCTATCCGGCCTTCGACTTCCTGCTGCACGGCGCCAAGACCCCCGACGAGGCCATGGCCGCCTGCATGTTCGAGACCGTCGGCCAGGCTTGATCTTCCTTCTCCCCTTGCGGGAGAAGGTGTCGGCGCAAGCCGGCGGATGAGGAGTCTCTCAGACTTTCGACGCCGCGACAGCTGATCGGCTGCCGCGGCGTTTTCGTGCGAGCGACCCCTCACCCGACCTCCCTTCGGGAGGCCACCCTCTCCCGCAGGGGGAGAGGGACCATTCTGGTGGTGACGCGCCCCCCCTGTCGCGCTAAGCGCCCTGCGACACCAGACACGCGGGAGCTTGATCCATGACCCCCATCCTTCTGCTCGGCGCGGGCCGCATGGGCGGGGCCCTGATCGAGGGCTGGCGCAAGACCGGGGCCTTTTCGCTCTCCGACCTGATCGTCCGTGATCCGGCCGCGACCGCCGAGGCTTTCCCCGGCGCGGTGGTCAATCCGCCGCTGGAGGCGCTGTCGGCGGCCAAGGTGGTGCTGCTGGCGGTCAAGCCGCAGATCTGGCGCGAGGCGGTCAAGGACGTGGTTCCGCACCTGGCCGCCGACGCCATCGTCGTCTCCATCGCCGCCGGCGTGCGCGCGGCCGACATCTCCGAAGCCTTCGGCGGCCGCCGCGTGGCGCGGGTGATGCCGACGACCGCGGTCGCCATCGGCCAGGGCGCGGCCAGCCTCTATGCCGACACGCCCGAGGCGCTGGAGGCGGCCAAGGCCCTGCTGGCCCCCGTCGCCGCCACGGTCGAACTGGCCGACGAGCAGCTGATGCACGCGGCGACCGCCGTCTCCGGTTCGGCGCCGGCCTATCTCTACGCCTTCATCGAGGCGCTGGAGGCCGCCGGCGCCGGCCAGGGCCTTTCGCCGCAGGACAGCGCCCGGCTGGCCCGCGCCACCATCGCCGGCGCCTCGGCCCTGCTGGCGGCAGGCGGCGAAGAGCCGGCCGAACTGCGCAAGCAGGTCACCTCGCCCGGCGGGACCACGGCCGCGGCCCTGTCGGTGCTGATGGGCGAGGGCGGTTTCGGAGACCTGCTGCCGCGCGCGCTGGAAGCAGCGGTGAAGCGTTCGGAAGAACTGGGGGGCTGACCCCCTCGGTCGGCTTCGCCGACAGCGCCCGCCGCTCAGGATCCTCCCCCTTTGGGGGAGGTGGCCCGAAGGGCCGGAGGGGGGACGTTTTCAGCTTCCGAGGCGCGGGGAGTTTCGCAATCACTCCCCCCACCGATCGCTGCGCGATCGCCTCCCCCAGAGGGGGAGGTTCCTTTCTCTACGGCGCGGTTGCGTCCACTAGCGCCTGCGCCGGCTTGCCCCGTTCGGCGGCCACGAATTCCACGGCCCGCACGATGTGGTCGGCGAACTCCCCGCCCAGCAGGCGGGTGTGGCTGGCGCCGGCCACGTGGTCGACATAGCCGTGCTGCGAGGCGCGGGCCGGGGCGGCCTGCATATCCTTCCACTGGGCGCGTTCGCCGACGCGGGCGCCGGCGGTGACCACGGCCACCGGCCATTCAGGCTTGAACGGCGGCTGGGCGGCGGCTTGATCGGAAGCCTGCGCCCACAGCGTGACCTCGGCGGCCGAGGTGCGGTTGTGGCGGCCGTTGGCGAAGCCCCAGCGCTTTTCGGCCTTGGCGTCGGGCGGCAGGCCGATCTTGTCGCCCATGCGGGTGTACATCAAAGGCTTGTAGAGCCCGGTCGAGGCGCCCAGGGCGGCGGCGCGCGAGATGAACACGAACGACTTGACGAAGCCCTTGATGCGCCGGTTCAGCACGGCTTCCGGCATGGCGGCGTCGACGAGGACGAGGCCGGCGACCTTGTCGGGGTTCCGCCCGGCGTATTCGCGCAGGCGCAGGCCGGCCATCGAGTGGCCAACCAGGATGAACGGGCCCTTCTCGCCCGAAGCGGCGACCAGCTTCTCGAAGTCCGAGACGATGGCCAGGCCGTCGCGCGGGGCCGGGCCCTTGGGCGAATAGCCCATGCCGGCGCGGTCGTAGGCGCAGGCCCGCCAGCCGGCGGCGGCCAGGGCGTCCTGGGTGGCGCCCCAGTCGGCGGCGAAGCCGAAGGCGCCGGCTTCCAGCCAGACGGTGGGGCGGTCGGCGTGCGTGGCCTCGCCTTCGCACACCAGGCGCAGCTTACGGCCCTCGCCGATGTCGACGAAGGTTCCGCGCGGGGCCTTGTGGCCGGCCGCGGCCATCACGCCGCCCGTCGCGACGAAGGAGACGAAGAGCAGGGTGAAGGCGGCAAGGGCGCGTCCGGCGTGCTTGAGCATGGGTCTCAATGTAGGGGCGCGCGGGCTTTCGTCGAGAGCGTCCGCGACGTCGGGGCGCGGTTTCTTTTCGGCGGATCAATCCCTAGACTCGCCGCCATGCGTCGCGTGCTGTCCGCCCTGTTGCTGGTCGCCGCCCTGGCCTCGTCGGCCGGGGCCCAGACCCATGGCCGCCAGGCGCTGTCGCTCCCCGCGCCGGCGGAGACCTCCGCGCCCAGCGCGCAGGCGGTGATCCCGCCGCCGATCCCGCTGCAGTCGCCAAGGCCCGGCGCCGATCCGGCCGCCTGCAAGGCCGTGTGCGCCAAGACCTACTACTTCTGCCGCGCCAACACCGACGACGACAGCTGCCCGGCCGAATGGGCCCGCTGCGACGCCCGCTGCAAGGCGACGTTCACGCGGCCGTAGGGCCGTCGGGCGGCTGAGGCCTTGCGTCCTTCGAGGCTCGGCTTCGCCTTGCACCTCAGGATGAGGATCTCATGGTGCTGAATCCCTCATCCTGAGGTGCCCGCGCAGCGGGCCTCGAAGGACGCACTGCATCCCCTCTTGCTCCGCGCCCGGAACGAGGCTCAAATCCTGACGGGGCGTCATTGACGCCGCCCAACAAAAGAGCCGCGCCTCGATGTCGAACATCGCCTATTTCCCCGCCATGCCGCCGCGCGAGGACAATCGCCCGGGCAAGCGCGAGCGCACCAAGACCGCCAACCGCCAGGCCATCCTGGACGCGGCGCGGCAGGTGTTCGGCGAGCTGGGCTATGACGGGGCCACGGTGCGCGACATCATCCGCCTGACCGGTTTGGCCTCGGGCACCTTCTACAACTACTACAAGTCCAAGGAGGAGGTGTTCGACGCCCTCGCCGACGACGGCGCGCGGCGCTTTCGGCCGCTGCTGCGCGTGGAGTTCGAGAAGGCGACCGACTTCGCCTCGTTCCTGCGCGGGGCCATGCGGGCCTATTTCGACTTCCTGGCCGCCGAGCACGAGACCTGGCGGGTCAACCGCCCCGCCGGCGAGACCCACCCGCAGGTGCGCGCCACCCCCGAGGTCACCGCCGTCTTCGCCGAAGTGCGCGAGGCCTTCGAGCGGGTGCTGGAGCGCGACCACGCCCCGCCGGTCGATCTCGACTACCTGACGGCCGCCTGCATCGCCGTGGCCCGCGAGGTCGGCGACAAGATGCTGGAGCGCCGGCCGATGGACACCCAGGGCGCCACCGCCTTCGCCGTCGGCCTGATCCTCGGCGGCCTGCCGGCGCTGCCCAGGCCCTAGCGGCCGATCCTTCTCCCCACCTCCAGAAGAAAAGAGCCCCCGAATGGCCGACGTCCAGAAGCTGGTCCTCAAGACGATCCTGTCGCTGCCGACCCCGATCCTGCGGGCGCTGAGCGGCGGGGGCGTCGTCTATCGCGGCGGCCGCACGCTGGACCCGCGCTTCCAGTTCTTCGCCAACGCGGCCAAGGGGCTGCCGTCGATGACCACCCTGTCGCCGGAGGAGGCGCGGGCGGGCAGCGCCAAGGGCCTGCTGGCGGTGTCGGGCCCGCCCGAGGTCGGGGTGCGCAACGAGAGCCTCACCATCGACGGCCCCGGCGGCCAGATCCCGATCCGCGCCTATCGTCCGGCCGAACAGGACAGTTCGGCGCCGCTGATCGTCTTCGCCCACTTCGGCGGCGGGGTGATCGGGGATCTGGAAACCTGTCACGCCTTCTGCGGGATCCTGGCTCGCATCGCCAGGACCGCCGTGCTGTCGGTCGACTATCGCCTGGCGCCCGACCATCGCTTTCCCGCCGGTCTCGACGACGTGCTGGCCGCCTATCGCTGGGGCCGCGACAACGCCGCCCGCTTCGGCGCCGCGCCGGGGCAGGCAGCGATCGGCGGCGACAGCATGGGGGGCAACTTCGCCGCCGTTCTGGCCCAGGAGATGAAGCGCAGCGGAGAGGCCCAGCCGACCTTCCAGCTGCTGATCTACCCGGCCGTCGACGTGGCCAGCGAGACGCCGTCGATGGGCGTCTATGCCGACAGCTATCCGCTGAGCCGTCCGATCATGGAGTGGTTCATGGGCCACTACATGGGCCCGGAGGCCGATCCGGCCGATCCGCGCCTGTCGCCCGACAAGACCGAGGACCTGACCGGCCTGGCGCCGGCCCTCGTCGTCACCGCCGGCTTCGATCCGCTGGTCGACCAGGGCGAGGCCTACGCCAAGCGGCTGATCGCGGCCGGCGTGCCCACCACCTACCGCTGCTACGACAGCCTGGCCCATGGCTTCACCGCCTTCACCGGCGCCGTGCCGGCGGCCGACGCCGCCTGCCGCGAGATCGCGGGCCTGGTGCGGGCGGAGATCGAAGGACGGCGCGGCGCGTGAAGGCGCTTGTCGTCGAGCGCCTGGCGCAGGACTTCGCCGGCTGCGCGGTGAGGGAGATCGCGACCCCGGCGCCTGGGCCCGGCGAGGCGCTGGTCCGCATCCTGGCCGCCAGCGTCAACTTCCCCGACCTGCTGATGACCCGCGGCGAGTACCAGCTGAAGCCGGACCTGCCGTTCACGCCTGGCCTGGATTTCGCCGGCGAGGTGACGGCGCTGGGCCAGGGCGTCGACGGGCTGGAGATCGGCGCGGCGGTGGTCGGGGGAACGCGAACCGGGGCCTTCGCCGAGTACATCGCCGTTCCGGCCAAGGCGCTGAGGCCCAAGCCCGCGCGGTTGTCGTTCGGCGAGGCGGCCTCCTACGGCGCGGCCTATCTGACCGCGCGAGTGGCGCTGGTGCGACGCGCCAATCTCCAGCCCGGCGAGTGGGTGCTGGTGCACGGCGCGGCCGGCGGCGTGGGGCTGGCGGCGGTGGATCTGGCCAAGGCCATGGGCGCGAAGGTGATCGCGGCCTCGGCCTCCGACGACAAGCTGGCGGAAGTCTCGCGGCTTTACGCCCCTGACGCTGTCGTCAACGTCACCGGCGGCTTCCGTGATCGGGTGAAGGCGATCACCGACGGGCGCGGGGTGGACGTGGTCTACGATCCCGTAGGCGGCGACGTCTTCGACGAGAGCCTGCGGTGCCTGGCCTTCGACGGGCGGCTGCTGGTGGTCGGCTTCGCTTCGGGGCGGATCCCGACGGTCTCGGCCAACGTCCCGCTGATCAAGGGGATCTCGGTGATGGGCGTGCGGGCCGGCGAGTACGGCCGTCAGTTCCCCGACAAGGGCGCCGAAGACCAGGCCGCCGTCTGGGCGATGGCGCAGGCCGGCACGATCCGGCCCCAGGTCCACGCCGAGGTTCCGCTGGAGCGTTGGCGCGAGGCGTTCGACCTGCTGGCTCAGCGGCGGGTGATCGGCAAGGCGGTGATCACGCCATGACCGGCGGGCGCTGGTAGACCACGAAGCGCGCGACGCGGGTGGAGCGCATGGCCTCGACCATTTCGCCGTCGCTGTAGCCTGGCAGGGTCTCAAGCCAGGCTGCGAACGCCTGGGCGCCCTGGGCCTCCAGCGGGAAGACGCCGACCGGATCGGTCGAAGCGTCATGGAGCAGGAAGACCACGTCGTCGCCCCACGGCCCGCTGTCGTCGGTGGCCACCACGACCTGCCGCAGATCGGCGAGCGCCAGGCGGCGCGGCGGCGAGCGCCCGTCGGTGGTGAGGATCGCGCCGTCGACGATCTCCACGCGCCAGGGGCTGGGCGGATCGGCGTGCGACAGCCATGTCTTCAACCAGCCCAGCATCCGTGTTCCTCCTAGGCCGGCCTTCTCGCCCTCAGCGCCTGGGCGATGGTGCCGTCGTCGAGCCAGTCGAGGTCGCCGCCGACGGGAACGCCGCGGGCCAGCATCGTCACCGGCACGTTGGTGTTGGCGAGGCGATCGGCGAGATAGTGGGCGGTGGTCTGGCCGTCGACCGTGGCCGGCAGGGCCAGGATGACCTCGGCCACCTGCCCGCTGGACGCACGCTCCAGCAGCTCGCCCACCCGCAAGGTTTCCGGGCCCACGCCGTCCAGCGCCGACAACAGGCCGCCCAGCACGTGGTAGCGGCCCTTGAACGAGCCGCCGCGCTCCATCGCCCACACCGAGCCGACCTCCTCGACCACGCACAGCAGGCGCACGTCGCGCGAGCCGTCCGCGCACACGGCGCAGGGGTCGGTGGTGTCCAGCGAGCCGCAGGTCGAGCAGGTCTTCACCTTGGCCTGCGCATCGGCCATGGCGGCGGCCAGCGGCGCCAGCAGCGCATCGCGCTTCTTCAGCAGGGCCAGCGCCGCCCGTCGGCCCGAGCGCGGCCCAAGGCCCGGCAGCTTGGACAGCAGGGCGATCAGGCGCTCGATCTCGGGTCCGGCGGAGGCGGCCATCTGGTCTTTCTGGGTGGTTTTCGGCTCAGTAGACATCCTCACCCTGAGCTTGTCGAAGGGCGGGGATGGCGGTTCCGCTGGTTAGAACTTCATCCCGGGCATGCCGCCCATCAGCCCGGCCATCGGGCCGGCGGCTTCCTGCATCATCTGGGCCTGCTTGGCTTCCAGCTTCTTCTTGGCGTCGGCGTGGGCGGCGACGATCAGGTCGGAGATCACCTCGCCTTCGCCCGGCTCGATCAGGCTCTCGTCCAGCACGACCTTCTTGAGGTCGCCGCCGCCCGACAGGGTGACGGTGACCATGCCGCCGCCGGCGGTGCCTTCGATGACCACCTCGGCGAGGCGGGCCTGGGCGTCGGCCAGCTTCTGCTGCATGGCCTGGGCCTGCTTCATCAGGCCGCTGAGGTCTTTCATGGTCTGCTCCAACTGCTGGCCCGAAAACCTCGCCCTTCGACGGGCTCGGGGTGAGGTTTCCTACTGACGGGCCTTCAAAGTAGCCCTCATCCCGAGCTTGTCGAAGGACGAGGGCGGTTCTCTCCTAGTCCTCGGCCTCGTCCGGCTCGATCGGCGCGGGTTCGGGGGCCAGGACCTTGCGGATCTCGACGATCTCGGTGCCGGGGAAGGCCGACAGCACCGAGGCGACGAACGGATCGGCCTTGATGGCGGCCAGGGCCTCGCGCTCCTCGCGCTTCTGGCGCTCCATCAGGCTTTCGGCCCCGCCGCCGCCTTCCGCGGCGACCAGCCAGGGCTGGCCGGTCCATTCCTTCAGCGCGCGGACCAGGCGCCCGGCCAGGTTGCCGGGGGCGCCGGGGGCGGCCTCGAAGGTGATCGCGCCGGGACGGAAGCTGATCGGGCGGACGAACTGCTCGACGTCGAGGCGCAGCCCGATGTCGCGCTTTTCGGCGATCAGCTTCAGGACGTCGTCGAACGAGGCCAGCACAGGGGCGGCCGGGGCGGTCCCGATGGCGGCCATGGCGCGCGGCGCGGCCGAGACGGCTCCGCTAGGGGCCGCGCCGCCACCGACGGCGACGCCGCCGCCCGGGCCGGCGCCCGGATTGCCGCCGTCCCGCAGGGCCTTCAGCGCGTCTTCCGGACCGGGCAGGTCGGCGGCGTAGCACAGGCGGATGATGGCCATCTCGGCGGCGGCCATGGCGTCGGGCGCGCGGCGCACCTCGTCATGGGCCTTGAGCAGCATCTGCCACAGGCGGGCCATGGTCCCGGCGCTGGTCTGGGCGCCGACCGAGGTCAGGCGCGCGGCCTGCTCCTTGGGCATGGACAGGGCCTCGGGACCCAGGGCCTTGGCCACCGAGGCGGCGTGGCAGTGGTCGAGCAGGTCGAGCATCACCACCACCGGGTCGGCGCCGAAGCCCCACAGCTGGCGGAAGGTGGTCAGGGCCTCGCCCGGCTTGCCGCTCATCACCTGTTCGAAGAGAGCGATGGTCTGGCTGCGGTCGGCCAGGCCCAGCATGTCGCGCACG
>PJUK01000278.1_pt1 | contig 21937 bp, 20 predicted proteins | sample 1512211 | NCBI WGS metagenome assembly PJUK01 (sample SAMN08177668, study PRJNA422409) | Feces metagenome, whole genome shotgun sequencing project.
CAAACCGCATCAATTCAAAGAACTATAAACAACTGGTTATTCTATCAGCATTTTCGATAAAAATTTACGGGATTTGTCGATTTTTCATCCTTAAATTACGTTTCATCGTGCAAATTTGTCCTCAACGCCGTTAAAAATCTGTTTTTCAATTCCTACAAATGAACCATTCGACTGACGACAATTTGCAAGCAATTATAAAATATAAACAAACTCAACAAAGCATGGGGATTTCTTCACTTACTTTTACTGTTATAATTGCGGCTGTCCTTATTCAATATGTTGTTTTAGCAATGGCAAATAAAAAACTTTTAATTTGTGCAGCACTGGCGACTGGTCTTTTATTAACTGCGTGCGTGAAAAAAGAAGAACCTAAAAACGAAGAGCAGCAAGACCAGACCACGACTGAAACTCAAACTCAGCCACAACCTGAACCTGAAAAAATTCAGGAGTTTGAATCGCTAGAAAGTGTTGATAAGCAAGAAGCTCCTGCGGCTGCTGTTGAAACAACGCGTGAACAAACTGAAAATACCACCACTGAAATTCGTCGTGAAATCCGCCCTGCTCAGACTGAAACACCTGCTGCAACCGAGACGCCACGTACTGAACAACCAAAACCAGCTAAGACAGAACAGCCTAAAGCTGAGCAATCTGTAAAAGCTGAACCAAAACCAGCGAAAGTAGAGCAGCCTAAAGCTGAACCAACTGCAAAAGCGCCAAAATCATCTACACCAGCTCAAAGTGAAGATGATGCTGTTGCTGCCGCGATTGCTGCTGCTACGCCTGCATTAAACAACTAATGTTTTAATCGCGTGCTGTAAAAAGCCATGAGCTGACTCAATTGTAGCTCATGGCTTTTTTATTTCTACAACATTAATAGTTCTTAAAGAAATCAGCCATCAAACGTGAAGCCCACGATTTCACACTCAACGTTTCATAGAAACCGCAATGACTACCCTTCTTGGTGGTGACCACTGCTATATTTTCCATCTGCTGTATGGCTTCTTTATACGGCTCCAGATTCTTGATTGAGCATACTGGATCATCTTCGGCATTCAAAATCATCAATGGAATTTTGACATTTTCAAAAACATAGATCGGGTTGATAGCCTGACAATAACTTTGATAATCCTGAAATCCCGCCATTTCAAAATATTCTTTCTCAAACTCTTCCAGGCTGGTTGTGGCAAGCACTTTTTCTATAGATGCAAGTTGTGTCCATGTGTTCTGATAGGGATAAATGAAGTATTTAAACAGCTTCTTGGTCATCATCTTGCTATAAAACGGATGAACATTCTTAAAGCCAATTTCTGTGTTATAGCCTGGACACATTGCAAATGCAGCTTTGAACGGTGTATCTGTACCTTGCTCACCGAGATAGCGTACTAGCAAACCGGTACCCGCGGAAGAACCAACGGCATATAAGTCAGAATCCGGAAACAAGCCTTGAATATGCGCCAGTTGCTCTTTTAAATCACTGGTCGAACCAAATAGTGAAATGCGTGGCACAGGCATCGGTAACCCCGCATGGCCACGGCGCAAACACAGCGCAATTCTCCATCCGGTATATTCATGCAAGTCTTTGACCAGTTCGCGCATACTCTCAGGTGTACCAGTAATGGTATGCATGATTACAACCGTTGGCGTATCTGCCGGTAAATCATAACCATACCATGCTATTGCCGTTACCCCACCATCCTGCATGTGCAATTGCTCGATTCGATCATATTCAAGTTTGACCATCTTTTTACGAATCACATCAAAATACAGAAGATGGAGATGGGTATTGGTCAGCCACGGTGTTGGACGATATTTTTGCTTTAATTGCGGTAATTTTTCCAGAACATCTTTAATTTTCCCTTTAGGGTCATAATACATTTTCGGTTGTTCGGCACCGAGCACTGTATCAAAAAGTTCTGAGCCTAAAACTTTGATTTTATCTAAAGCTGATATACCCATATCTAGTACCGCCTCTAATGATGAGTAAATGTTTGTCGCACTAAAGTAGCGACCTGTTTTCCCCAGATGGTATAAATTTCTTTGCCAGGATGAAAACCATCGCTGGCCATTGGCAGATTCATCGCCTGAAAAGTTTCTACATCATATTGAATGAAATGAAATTGCGACTGCGGCGTCAGCCATTGTTGTAATGCCTGATTCATCTGTTCTGCATATTGTCCAAATAACCAAGCCAAAGGATTCGGCAAGGCTGGAAAATGCTGCATCGGTGGCACACCTGACACAATAATAAGCTTGGGCTGAAACTGTTGTTGGATATAACTAAAAAGTTGTTTTTGCTGTTTCAACCAAGACTTTGCCGAAGTCAGTTTGGTGACGTCATTGACACCCATTGAGGTGACGATTACATCATAACATTGCTGATCTAACTGTTGTACTGTTTGGTAAACTTGTGCAGTGGTATCGCCTGTTTTTGCTTGCAGTTTCCATTGTAAGCGATATTCATTTTGCAACTCAGAAATGATGGCGCCCGATAAAGCCTGTTGTTGGGTTTCCACTCCCACGCCAGCAGCAGCTGAATCTCCGATAATCAGCAGAGACAATGGCTTGCCTTGGCCAATAACACCTTCGCGCGCGCCATCAGCCTCTAAAAGTCGTGGTGTATTTTTACGAACTTTTGTACCCTGAATGAGTAATACAGGAAATAAAGCCAAAGTTGAAAGTTTTAACCACATTTTAAATCTCTTTATGTTACTTAGGCTATTTTTAGCGCTTTAGTTGGGTTGATACTTGGCAAATCTTGCGCCCATCTTCTCTGCCAATGCTGCCAAACCACTCATCGGACGGATCATGACTTCAAAATCAATGATTTTTCCTTGCGCATTAAAACGAATCATATCAATGCCCTTGAGCGATTTCCCGCTGACATTGGCACTAAATTCCAGCACTACATTCTCACCATCTTCAGTATAAAATTCACGGTGATAGGTAAAGTTCTCAAATACCTGAATCACATTGGTCAAAATAAAAAAGACCACATGTTTGCCTTCATAAGCTTTATAAGCAACGGGTGAGCGGAATACTACATCTTCTGCGAGCAAGTCATTCAACGCAGACAAATCGCCAGCTTTGATCATGTCATGCCAGATTGCTAAGGCTTGTTTTGTTGTTTCAAGTGTCATTGTTATTTTCCTTCCTATCTAAAAGTGAATGAGCACCTCCTCTCATGAGAAAATGCTCATTTCTACCTTATAAAACAGCTGCTAATTCAGCACCTTGACGAATTGCACGTTTGGCATCCAGCTCACCTGCTTCTTTCGCACCACCAATCAGATGAACATTTTTACCATCAGCTTTAAGTTGGTCGAACATTGCAGTATAAGATTCCTGCCCCGCACAAATCACCACATTGTCTACCTCAAGCACCCGGCTCTGACCATCGACGGTAATATGTAGACCTTGGTCGTCAACCTTGTCGTAGCTTGCTCCTGCAATCATTTTCACATCACGATGTTTTAAGCCTGTACGGTGAATCCAGCCCGTAGTTTTACCTAAACCAGCGCCAACAGATGCTGTCTTACGTTGTAATAAGTAAATTTCACGTTCTGACTTTTCCAACTCAGCTGCTTTTAATCCGCCGACATGCTGATAAGTTGTGTCAATTCCCCACTCTGCATAGAACTTTTCAGGGTTTAAGCTGCCACTATCTCCTTCGTGGGTTAAGTATTCTGCAGTATCAAAACCAATACCCCCCGCACCAATAATGGCAACACGCTTACCAACAGGTACGCGCTCTTTTAAGACCTGGATATAGCTCAACACTTTTGGATGATCAATACCTTCGAATTGTAATTGACGCGGGGTCACACCTGTTGCAACCACGATATCATCATAGTTGGCCTGGCTTAGTTCTTCATAAGTGGCCGTATGATTCAGCACCAACTCAATATTCGGCTGTAATTCAATCTGGCGTTTGAAATAGCGTAAGGTTTCGTAGAATTCTTCTTTACCCGGAATGGTTTTGGCGATATTGAATTGCCCACCAATCTGGTTGCTGGCATCAAAGACTTTTACTTTATGACCACGACTGGCCGCATACATCGCAAAGCTCAAACCTGCTGGACCAGCACCAATCACGGCAATATTTTTGACTGCATTGGTTTCTTTGAAAATCAGTTCAGTTTCATAACACGCACGCGGGTTGACTAAACATGTCGCAATCTTCATTGAGAAAATATGGTCTAAACAGGCTTGGTTACAACCGATACAGGTATTGATCTCATCGCTACGGCCTTCACTGGCTTTCAATACAAACTCAGGATCGGCCAGCATTGGACGTGCCATAGACACCATATCGGCATGACCAGAGGCCAATACGTGTTCCGCCATTTCAGGAGTATTGATACGGTTTGAAGTAATCAAAGGAACTGAAACTTCACCTTTAAGCTTTTCAGTCACCCATGTAAATGCTGCACGTGGTACTTTGGTTGCAATGGTTGGGATACGCGCTTCATGCCAGCCAATCCCTGTATTGATAATGGTTGCACCCGCTTTTTCAATTTCTTTCGCCAGTTGAATCACTTCTTCCAGCGTTGAACCACCTTCAACCAGATCCAGCATCGACAAGCGATAAATAATGATGAAGTTCTCACCGACCAACGCACGGGTCCGCTTTACGATTTCAATCGGGAAACGAATACGGTTTTCATAGCTACCGCCCCATTCATCATCACGATGGTTGGTACGGGCCGCAATAAATTCATTGATCAGGTAACCTTCCGAACCCATGATTTCAACCCCATCATAGCCTGCATATTGTGCAAGCTTGGCGCAGTTGGCAAAGTCATCAATGGTTTGCTGCACTTCGGCTGAAGTGAGGGCTTTGGGTTTAATCGGGTTAATCGGTGCCTGAATCGCAGATGGTGCCACAATCTCAGGCTGATAAGAATAACGGCCAGTATGCAAAATCTGCATGGCAATCTTACCGCCCGCCTCATGCACAGCCTGGGTAATCACTTTATGTTTGTCTGCTTCGGCAATACTATCGAGCTTAGACGCATGCGCGAAAGTCAGGCCAGCATCGTTTGGCGAGATTCCACCAGTGACAATTAATCCAACATCCCCTTTGGCACGTTCCGCATAGAATGCAGCCATACGCTCATAACCTTGAGGTGCTTCTTCCAGGCCAACATGCATAGACCCCATAAGCACACGGTTTTTTAAAGTGGTAAAGCCCAAATCAAGTGGCTTTAATAAATGTGGATAAGCTGACATGTTTTCTCCTTTGGCTCGCATTCTGCTTGCTAATGCAACTTGTTGCATAAAGTTATAAACAAGATTTGATTTTTATGCAACATATTGCATAATTCTGATGAGTCATTTTTTATTATGGAACATCATGTCACTCGCCCATGTTTTATTGACCAGCCTATTAGAGAAGCCAAGCACAGGTTTTGAATTGGCTCGTCGCTTTGACCGTTCAATGGGCTTCTTTTGGAATGCGACTCATCAGCAAATCTATCGTGAACTCAATGGTATGCTGAAAAAAGGATGGATTTCGACATTAGAAGAACAAGCTGCAAATAGCCGAAAAAAGACCTATCAAGTGGAACAACTGGGTAGAATACAACTGGCTGCATGGATTGAACAGCAAAGCGAACCTGCACAATTACGCGATGATCTTATGGTCAGGTTAAGGGCTGAAGCTCAACTGGGCGGCAATAGCATTTTGCCGGAGCTGGAACGCCATCTATCGCTTCATAAGGAAAAATTAAGCCTTTATCAAGCCATTCATGCTAAAGATTTTGACAATAGCGAACCCACCAACCGTGTACTGTTCATCCATAAAATGATTCTTGAACTTGGTATCATTACAGAAAGTGAATGGATAAAATGGTTGGAACAGATGATCCCTCAATTGAGAAAGTTTGAGGAAGCAAACGAGACTGGAGAACAATAATGCCATTTTATAGCATGCCGGATCAGGAAAAATTATTTGTACGACGTGTCGGTGAAGGTGAACCTGTGCTGGTGTTGTCAGGTCTGGGCATGCAAAGCTGGCAATGGCTTCCTTTCTTATTTGCCAATCGCAAACAATATGAATTTATCATTCCAGACTGGCGCGGTTTTGGCGGCTCAAAAAATTGTGCGATTCCGGATCTCGATGCAATTTCGAGCCACTGGAATGATGTAAACAGTCTCATTGAGCAATTAAAACTGGATCAGTTTATCCTGATGGGCTATTCCATGGGAGCGACCACAGCCATGCATGGCATGAAGCATGGTAAATTGGCCGAGAAACTCAAAGCATATTTACATATTGACCAAACGCCAAAGATCTCAGTCGATGAATCCTGGCAGTATGGCTTATTTGGTGAAAAGCATCCGCAATTTAAAAGCCTCCTGCTCGATATTCAAACCTTGTTGCTCGAGTACAAATACGCACAGAAGCTTGAAGATTTACCGAATGATATTCGCTATAAGCTAGTGAGCTTATGGGGCGCCTTTATTGAGCTACAAGGCAGTAATAACTATAGTCCGAAAATTTTCAAACTGGCGCTCAATCGTCCTTTCTTACAAAAATATTTACTCCCGATTCAACGTCTGGATTACTTGCTTTGGTATGTAGAAAACTATCTTAACCATGATGAAGATTATCGCGATGCAATTCGCCAGTTAAATTGCCCGACCACCTTCTTTATTGGTCGTGAATCTACCCTGTACCCTGAAATGGGACAAACCCTGATCGCAGAGAGCTTGTCAAATGCGACAGCAGTTTATTTCGAACGCTCTGGGCATACACCTCTGATTACTGAACCAAGAAAGTTTAGTCAGGAAATTGGTCATTTTCTTGCGGCTCATTCCATTCAGGCCGCTTAAATTAAGCTGAATAAAAAAAGCCAGTCTGATGACTGGCTTTTTTAGCTTTAGTTTTTATGTCGCATTTGTTCAGCCACATCCAGCAAAGCCTGTGCTGTTTTATCCCAACCCAGACAACCATCAGTAACCGACTGACCATAGGTCATATCACAGGAAATTTTTTGATTACCATCCACCAGATGACTCTCAATCATGACACCGCGTACTTTCGATTCAGCACGCTCTGCAATGATTTGCTGCAAGACCTGGGGTTGTTTTAGCGGATCTTTGGCACTATTGCCATGACTACAATCAATCACCAATGCTGGCAAATGCTTATGTTTGAAATGCATTGCCTGAATTGATGCCAGATCATAATTGGTACCATGATTTGAACCACGTAAAATCAGATGTGGCAATGGATTACCTGCACTATGCAGAATCGCAGGCAGACCTTGTTGGGTCATACCGAGAAATTGATGCCCGTTCATGGCAGACTGAATCGCATCTAAGGCGATCTGGATCGAGCCATCGGTGCCATTTTTAAAACCAATGCTGTATGGCATATGGCTAGCAATTTCACGGTGAATTTGTGATTCGCTGGTACGCGCACCAATTGCACCCCAAGCCAGCAAGTCATCAAAATAACCTGTAGCCATTGGACTTAAGATTTCACTGGCAATCGGCAAGCCTTTTTCCACCAGTTGCAAATAAAGCGCACGGGACTTTTCTAGGCCCAGTTGCAAATCTGATGATCCATCTAAATTTGGATCGTATAAAAAACCCTTCCAACCCACTGTAGTACGTGGTTTTTCAATGTAGGCACGCATCACCAGGAAAATCTGATCTTTGACTTGTTCTTGGAGTTGTTGCAGTCGATCAGCATATTCGAGTACTGCGACAGGATCATGAATCGAGCAAGGCCCGGTAATCACCATTAGACGATGATCTTGTCCTGATAAAATATTTTGAATCGTTTGACGATGTTTTGAAATTTGCTGCGCTAAAGTTGCAGACAAGGGATACTGCGCTTTGAGTTGTGATGGCAAGCTAAGCATTGATTCTTTTGTGTGTGTTTGTGGTTGTGTCAAAGCAGTATTTAAAGCATTCATTTTTCAATTCCTTTGGACTGGCCTTCTTCGCAGTCCTTTTCATTTATTTGAGCAAGAGTGATCTAAGCGATGTTGATTTTTTTGCAAAGTAAAACCAGGTGATCTTGCTAAAATATGAATAATTAAATGTGTACATGCTATTTCTCCTAAAATGATGATTGTTAAAGCATAAAAAAACCTGATCGGTGTTGCCGATCAGGTATTAACTGGTTGGGCAACCCTTTTTTGCTGCCCGAAACGCATCAGGCAACGATTAATATTGCCAAAAATAAAAGTATGCGTTTGTGTTTACAGTATGCTTTAACATGTTTATTTCAAATATCTAAAAAACTGTGTCTAAGTATTAAATTACGCACTATTTCAGCATTTGACAAGCATTTTTTATGTTTTTTTAATCAGCACTTCAAAATCCTGAAATTTGACCTTTGCTCGCTTAACTCATAGAATAGATGAAAAATACAGCAATCCGAGATCACGCCAATGAAGTAAGTCCTATTTTTATCATCAAAATCCATTTTTATTTTTGATGTGCAAAATAGACTTATCTATCATTTAGCAACATTCCTAAAATTATCTATATTTCTCTATTTTGCATATCCTGTTTATGAGGTTTCTTATGACTCAGCAGGCATGTATCGTTTCAAATCTATCGCTTGAATTGGCGCAGCACAAACTCTTCGATCAACTCTCATTCCAGCTTCCCTTAAATCAGTTTTGCGGGTTGATTGGACGTAATGGTCAAGGTAAATCATTATTAATGTCCCTGCTTCAGGAGCAATCGACTGAACTCGCTTATTCAGGTCAAATTTCATGGCAGTGCCCACATCAGCATCTTGCTCAGCTTCAGCGTGTACAAGCCCATACCATTGCTCAAGCATTGGATATTGAAGATTTATATCAGTGCTTTGAACGGATTCAGCAAGGTACGGCTTCATTCTCCGATTATGATCAAGTTGAACAGCTCTGGCATTTACCCACCGAATGGCAACACCTGCTAGAAAGTGCAGGATTACCTACTGCACTGGATACACCGACTCAACATTTGAGTGAAGGCCAAAAAACCAAGCTTGCGCTTTGTCGGTTATTCCTTCTTAAAGATCACTATCTTCTTCTAGATGAACCGAGTAATCATTTAGATACTCAGGGACGACAATGGTTGATTGAGCAAATGGCACAACACCCTACCGGCGGTTTAATGATCAGTCATGATCGACAGCTGCTGTCTCATGTACAGGGTATTTTTGCCTTAAATCAATTGGGGCTACATTACTACGGTGGCAATTATGCACTCTATCAGCAGCAGCATCAGCGACAAGTCGAAGCATTATCAAATGCAGTGCAGCAAGAAAAACGCGAGTTAAAACAGCTGAAAGAGCAACAGCATCAAAGTCAGATGAAAGCACAAAAGCGTAAAAAAACAGGTGAAAAATTAAGAGTCTCTGGTTCTCAGGCTCCTATTTTATTGGATGCCAAGAAAGAACAGTCTGAGCAATCGCTTTCACACCTGCGCAAACAGCAGAGCAAACAGCTTGCAGATGCAAAAGATGAGCTGCAGCAAAAACAAACGCAACTGGAACACCTTAAATCCCAGTCTTTTGAGTTTACTCAAACTACGGGTAAATCAGGTGAAATCTTACGTTGCCAGCAATTGCAACTGGCTTACACAAAGACCAATCCGATTAATCTGGCTCTATCAATGGGTGAAAAATTGCATTTACGTGGTGCAAACGGTACGGGCAAATCCACTTTACTCAAAACCATTCAAGGCTTAATCCCGCCACTTGCAGGAGAAATTTATTGCAAAGCCAGTGTTGTCTATCTGGACCAGAATCTTTCATTACTTAATGAAAATCTATCTGCCGTTGAATATCTATATGGTTTAGATTCAAATCTGACCGAACAACAGGCCCGTACCCTATTAGGCAACCTACAAATCCGTAGAGATAAAGCCCTGAGCCCTTTAACAACATTGAGCGGTGGAGAACGTTTGAAAGTGGCATTATTGGGTTTAAAACAACAAGCAGTTGAGCTGTTACTTCTCGATGAACCAGAGAACCATCTCGATATTGAATCTCGTGAGTTACTCGCCCAAGCGATCCGCTCTTTTAATGGCGCTGTAATACTGGTGTCGCACGATGAAAGCTTTGTTGCAGAATGTGGAATCCATGCAAGCTATGTACTCAGTTAATACTTATAGGACTAAATATCAACATGTTGATCATTTGCACCATGCTGATGTTTATTTAACGCACCAAACCTTGCGGCTGTAAAATAATCAGGCAGGCGCCACAAACAACAACGATCCCCCCCAAAATATCCCAACGTGTCAGCATGATCTGGTCAACATAGCGTAACCACATCAAAGCCGTAAAAATGTAGATCCCACCATAAGCCGCATAAATACGACCCGATGCAGCGGGATGTAGGGTTAGCAGCCAAACAAATACAGCCAGACTTAAGGCCGTAGGAATCCATAACCAATGTGACTTTCCTTGATTTAAAATCAAATAAGGAAAATAACAACCTAAGATTTCAGCAATTGCTGTGACGAAAAATAACCCAAATACTTTAAGTACTTGGGTTATTGAGAAAGAAAGTTCAAACATTAAGCAGGTTCAGCACTCGGGTTAATATGATCTTCAAATACTTCCAGTTTTAAACCGACTTCTTTGCCATTTTCTGTTTTCACAGAAACTGCAACGTTACCGCCATGCTCAGCAAGCTCACCGAATAGAATCATCTCGGCAAGCGGTTTTTTCAGATGTTCCTGAATCAGACGCTGCATCGGACGAGCACCCATCAGACGGTCATAACCGTTGGTTGACAACCAGTCACGAGCACTTTGATCAACATCCAGCACCACCTGTTTCTCATCCAGTTGCGCTTGCAGCTCAGTCAAGAACTTATCGACCACTGAATCAATAATTGTGGTTGGAAGTGCTTTAAATTGTATCACGCCATCTAAACGGTTACGGAATTCAGGTGAGAATGCACGTTTCATTGCATCCTGATTGTCTGAACTATGATCTTGTTCGGTAAAGCCAATGCTAGCACGGACTATACTTTCAGCACCGATATTGGTGGTTAAAACAATAATCACATTTCTGAAATCAGATTTTCGACCATTGTTATCAGTCAATGCACCGTGATCCATGATTTGCAACAACAAGTTAAATACGTCTGGATGCGCTTTTTCGATCTCATCAAGCAACAGTACACAATGCGGATTTTTATGAATCGCATCAGTCAGCAAACCACCTTGATCATAGCCAACATAGCCCGGAGGTGCACCGATCAAACGGGAAACCGCATGACGTTCCATATATTCCGACATATCGAAACGAACCAGTTCGACACCTAACAGCTTGGCAAGCTGTTTGGTAACCTCAGTTTTACCTACCCCTGTTGGACCAGCAAAAACAAAACTACCAACTGGTTTATCTGGTGCTTTCAAGCCGGCACGAGACAATTTGATCGCTGATGAAAGTGCCGTAATGGCTTCATCCTGCCCAAATACCACACGTTTCAGATCACGTTCCAGATTCTCAAGTACAGACTTGTCATCTTTAGAAACCGTTTTCGGTGGAATACGAGCAATTTTGGAGACGATGTCCTCGATATTTTCAACAGAGATAGTGGTACCATCTACTTCCGCTTTTAAACGACGTTGCGCACCTGCTTCATCAATCACGTCGATCGCCTTGTCTGGCAAGAAACGGTCATTGATAAATTTCGCAGACAACTCAACAGCCGCAACTAAGGCTTTATCATCGTATTCAACATGATGGAAATCTTCGAACTTGTTTTTCAAGCCACGTAAAATTTCAATCGTTTCATTGACACTTGGTTCATTCACGTCAATTTTCTGGAAACGACGAGACAATGCATGATCTTTTTCAAATACCTGACGATATTCCTGGAAAGTGGTTGAACCAATGCAACGCAAGCTACCATTTGCTAATGCAGGCTTGATCAGATTCGATGCATCCATGGTGCTACCCATGCTCGAACCAGCGCCAATAATCATATGAATTTCATCAATGAATAGAATCGCATTTGGATTCTTTTTCAAAGCATTCAATAACTGTTTTAAACGCTTTTCAAAGTCACCGCGATATTTGGTACCTGCAACCAGCGCACCGATATCCAGACTATACACTTCGGCATTTGCCAATGGTTTTGGCGCTTTACCGTTCACGATTAACCAAGCCAGACCTTCAGCAATTGAGGTTTTACCCACGCCTGGATCACCCACTAAAAGCGGGTTGTTTTTACGACGACGGCATAAAATTTGTGCCGCACGCTCAATTTCTTTTTCACGTCCAATTAAAGGATCTGTTTTACCCTTTTGAGCTTCAACATTTAAGTTAAGGGTATATTGCTCCAATGGGCCTGCATTGGCAGACGCCGCATTTTCACCTTCAATATCTTCAACTTCTTCTTCAACCTGAATCTCATCTTTACGTGTGCCATGCGATAAGTATTGAGTCAGTGTCAGACGGTTAATTTGATGACGTTTAAGCAAATAAACGGCAAAAGAATCACGTTCCGAATACATTGCAACCAGAACATCCGCACCTTCAACGGTACGATCGCCGCCGCTTGACTGAACATGGAAAATGGCACGTTGCAGAATTCGGTCAAAACTCTCTGTCGGATGAGGCGCCTGTTCGCTATTATCACCAAGTTTCGGGGTATGTTGCTCTACATATTCCTCTAGTTCTTTACGCAAAGTAACGATATCAGCCCCACAGGCTTTTAACGCATTTACGGCTGAATCATTATCCAGCAAGGCAAGCAACAAATGTTCAACTGTCAGAAACTCATGTCTCTTTTGACGAGCCATGCTAACAGCCAAACGTAACGATACTTCTAATTGACGACTGAGCATGTAACCCCCTTATATCTTGGGCTCTATCAAAAAAAGAGAATCTTTTAATGAAAAAGCGAATTATTAACTTGATCCGCTGAGCTTCTGTAAACGTGATTGAATATACATCTACAAGTCTCTTTGCTTCATATTCTACTGTTAGCATTAGTTGACTATCTTGGTCAAGTTTCAAAACAAAGTATTGTTGTAAAAATTCAATTACAAAGTAGATAAAATCCAGCCATTTGATTAAATATTCAACAATTTTGATGATTTACTTAATAAATATCAGAATAATATAGTTAAAGTGAATTTTTCAAATATTCATTGTGTCTCTTAAGAATTAAGCCAATTTGATTTAATCCTTTAAGCTGAATAGCTCATCCCCGTATCATCATCATGAGCTAAACTCCCGAGAAGTGTAGAAACTTCTCAAGTGTCTTGCTATGCGTTTATAGAGCAGGAATAAGTTTTAATGCCTTCACTCTCAGCATAGGAGCCATACATGGTGCAAGGTCTTGCGCTTGGAACAAAGCGTTGCTTTTCTTAACGCTTTCACTCGCAACATATGAGCCATAACATGGCGCAAGGTCTTGCGCTCGGAACAAAGCGTTGCTTTTCTTAACGTCTGCACTCACAGCATAGCTGTTCGTCTTGCGCTCGGAACAAAGCTTCGCTTTGTTTTTATCCTCGCTCAGGTTCGATCTGGCACAACAATGGATGGCCTTGCGCACGGGCATAGTTATTCACCTGATTGGCTTTGGTTTCAGCGATATCACGCGGGTAAATGCCTGCTGTTCCCTTACCTTCATAATGAACAGTCAGCATCACCTGACTGGCCTGATCAAAGTCCATACCAAAATAACTTTGTAGAACTTCAATGACAAAATCCATTGGGGTGTAATCATCATTCATTAAAACCACCGCATATAATGGCGGACGCTTTAATTCAGGTGGGGCTGTCTGTACAACCACTTCACCTTCATGATCTTCCTGCGAATCACTTAAACGTGGATTTAAGTGCCAATCGACATAACCTGATTGATGAAAAGAGTTTTTCACTTCACTTAAATTCATTTGACGCTTGTATCTTCGCATATCCAGTTCTTAATCTAAAAAATTATTGAGCATTTGCTTCGGCTTGAGGAATTTCTGACACAAAGGCAGAACTTACATCCACAGGCTTACCACGTTGCCAGCTAAAACGTTTAATGATCGGTGTACCTGATCCGGTTAAGCGCACTTCAATAAATTGCGGCGTAAAGCCTTTTGGCATGGTCCAGCGGCCAGTTAAACGCTCAAAATCTTCAAAGTTGAAGTTTTTATCTTCTAAAGGTACGACTAAAACTTCAGTATCCTTAATCAGACGCAATTCAACTGAACCTGAAGCACGGCGTTTGTTCGGGCTGACCTGAACAAGATCAATCTGATATTCATACGCATTTTCAGGTAATGACTTAATTGCCATATTTTGAATCGTTAAACTTACACCACCACGTTGTCTGAGGATTTCACGATAAATCGCATTCATTCCCTCAAACTGGGCTTTGTCTGCATTGGCCTGATTCACAGATTTGAATAGATCATCTGCATTGCCTACCGCCATATCACGCTCTTGTACAGCCGCATTTAAGCTTTTACTCACAGCATCCAAAGCGGTCTTCTGTTTCTGGACAACATCGACCAATTGTTCCGCATCAGCATCGTAACCAACAACGGTTAAACCCTGACGGTGTCCGACAGTATAACCCAGCATAAAACTACTACCGATCAGAACGGTAGCACCAATAATCAAAGGTAAATTCGTTTTTAAAAACTTATTTTTTTCAACGGAACTGTCTGGTGAAGTAGTCGGTTCAACGTTTTCCATCATCATCTCTATCGTTATGATTTGCATCAAAGCACACATTAAAATCGAAATTTAAATGTGTGTGAAGTAAAAAAGCGTTTTTTATGGTAATAAACCAATGCCTTCTAAGCCAGCAGCCTCATCGAAACCGAACATGAGATTCATATTTTGAATCGCCTGACCCGCTGCCCCCTTCACTAAATTGTCCTGAGCCACCAACACAATCAGCTTATTCGGCTGTGGGCGATAAAGTGCAATTCTGAGCTCATTCGCACCACGAACACTACGAGTTTCTGGTGAGCTATTTGCAGGCATCACATCAACAAAACGTTCATCTTTATAGAAATCTTCATAAAGCTTCTGCAAGTCTGCTTGCTGTCCCTGTTCATTTAAATCCACATAAATCGTGCTCAACATGCCACGAATCATCGGAACCAGATGAGGAACAAAAATCAGCTGATCAAACTGTCCTTTTTGTCCTGAAATATTTTCCAGTGCTTCAACTATTTCAGGATGATGACGATGTCCAGCAACACCATAAGCCTTGAAATTATCTGCATTTTCACTGTAGATCATACCTAGACTGGCTTTACGACCAGCACCGGAGACACCCGATTTTGCATCAACAATAATGCCTTGCGTATTGATTAGCTGAGTGTCCGACTTTAGCAACGGCGCCAAACCCAATTGTACTGTGGTTGGATAACAGCCAGGATTACCAATTACCTGTGCCTGCTTGATCTTTTCGCGGTTTAATTCAGTTAAACCGTAAACCGAGTCTTTCAGAATTGCTGGGCAGCTATGTTGCATGCCATACCATTTCTCAAATTGCTCAAGATTTTGTAAACGAAAATCGGCTGCCAGATCAATCACTTTAGTGCCAGCAGCTGTTAAGGCTTCTGCATGCTGCATGGCAACGCCATGCGGTGTAGCGAAAAACACCACATCACATTGTTTCAACTGTTCTAAATCCAGATCTGAAAACTCAAGTGTCGTGTGGCCACGTAAACTTGGGAACATATCCGCAACGCGCTTTCCTGCTTCTGTACGAGAAGTGAGAATACGAACTTGAACCTGTGCATGTCTAAGTAATAGACGTAATAGCTCAACCCCTGTGTATCCAGTTCCACCAACAATACCAACAGAAATCACGTGTGACACCTCTAGCTTTCATTTAGGCCAGTAGTATGGCAGTTTGCCCTGTTTTACACAATCTTCAAGTCTCTAACTTTTAACAAAATAAAGATGGGTTAGCTAAGAAATTGATAGACTGGTCTTCATTCTTTATGTTTCCTGAATGTTTAATAAAGTTCAAAACAAACGGCTTAGACCAAAATGATTTCACCATTGGTCAAGAAATACTATTGTTTCCGTGAGGGATTCGAATAGAATAAAAAACATTGCGGTAATAATAAATTTCATGGATGCAAAATTTTGGAGAGCTGGAATGCCTTCTTTGAAACAAAAACAAAGATTAAATCACTATATTTGCTTGGGACTCAGTACCCTGCTATTAAGTTCAACATTGCTTGGATGTGGAAGTGGTGAAAGTCAAGCAAGGTTAGAGACCACACCTACGGTTACAGAACCCAAGCCAAAGAACTTTAGTATTAAAACTGCCGTTGAAATGCGCGATGTGGTACTTAAGATCTATGATAATTTTGACAATACACTGATTTTAGAACAAAAATTAAGTACTACTTCTAATATTAATGTTACTCTGCCGCGCACTCTAGATAAACAGCGTTTATACCGTATTGAAATATCAACCACACCTAATTCATTGGTTTATGATGTTCAAACTGGTCAATATCAAAATATTTTAATGATTTTACATAGCTTGGTTGAAGTCAATACTAATAATTTGACCCAAACAATTTATATCAATCCCAATACAGAAGCTGTTTATCAACGTGCTTTAATACGCTCAGGCAATTTACCAACGGATAATAAGATCAATCCAACAAAAGTAAGTGCATCACAATTAAATCTTGCTATAGCCGATATCAATTCAGCTTTAACCAATGCATTCTATCAACTGGATATTCCAAACTTAAATCCTTCTTATATTTTGAATGTATTTTCGCCCTTAGACGCAACGTTAAATACAAACCTTTATGTCAACACATATCTCAGTTTTGGCTTTATTCAACAATGGATCAATGCCTATCCTAATAATAACTTTGCTGAATTTACCAAGAACTTGGCGATCGATTTAAAAGATGGCTATCTGGATGCAAAAACAATCCGTGGTGATCAGAGCTCATTAACAAGTCTAGTTCCACCAACTCCAGACAATGTTGATCCTTCTAAAAATAACTTGGTATTTATTGCAGAAAATCAAAAAAATACGAGAGACACTTTTGCGAGTTCGCTCAAACAGGCAGTTTTGCAATTGGCAAATCGCTATAATCAGGCCTCCACAAATCCGCAAGCTTATACTTTATTACAGCAAAAATCCTATGCTGGAAATGGTCCTGTCAATAATAACAATAATGCTTTCCGTGTCATTGGTGCGGGTGACTACCGTCGTGCTGTCGGCTTTTCAGATAGCACCCAAACCTGTAATGGTTCTATTTTCCCATGCAAACAAGGTATAACAGGCATTAATATTGTTAGTGCAAGTTTACCTTCAATTGAATATCTAATAGGTAATTACAAGGATACCAGCAGCAACTGTCAACTCAATATCCGTGCAGATGGAGAGTTGGAGTTAATAAAAAATGGACAAACATTTAGCTCAAAACTGGACGGCGATAGCACTGACAATCTATTACAGGTTGATAAAGCCAATTTTGAATATCTACTGAATAGTAGTTCTACCGAACCCAACAACAGTACCTTACAATATAATTTCATTCAGATCAGAATCAAAGCCAATCAAGTGATCAGTGCAAGTGCTGGCCTTGATCATCGTAAAGCTCCCGATCAACTGCAAACAACACAATTACAATGTAGTTTTTAAAAACTTAAAATATTAATGAAGGCACTGGAATTTCGATTCCAATGCCTTTTTTAAATAATATAAAGAAAATCAAAATATAATTTTAACCAAACCTTAACATTTTATTATTACTATCCATTTCAACTAATATTTAGGTTGAAATTAAGTGAAACTTAAACCATTACTTTTACCAGCCCTTATTTCATTGCTTGTTGGTTGCGGAAGCGACAATGATTCCGCTAATAATAACCAGCCATCCCCACAACCCAAACCACCGACAACAGAACCTCCTATTTCCTCTCCCAACCCACAGCTCGGAGAATTATTAGAACCGGGTGCAAACGGTGATATTCGTCAGTTCGGTGGTGCAACCCGCTTAAAACAAGAACGCACACAAGCATTAAAAAATTCTTTAAGTGACAAGACCGTAAAAAATATTATTCTGTTTATTGGTGATGGCACCAGTGATTCCGAGATTACCTCAGCCAGAAACTATGCCGAAGGTGCTGCGGGTTATTTTAAAGGTTTAGATGTACTCCCTTTTACCGGAAGTTATACCACCTATGCGCTGGATAAGAATGGTGCGATTGATTACGTCACAGACTCGGCGGCTTCAGCAACGGCATGGGCTTCAGGAGTTAAGACCTATAACAATGCACTGGGTGTAGATATTTATCAAAAACCCCACGCAACTATTCTAGAACTCGCCAAGAAAGCTGGTTTTGCGACGGGAAATGTCACCACCACAGAGTTACAGGATGCAACGCCTGCTGCTTTGGTTTCGCATATCAGCTCACGTAAATGTTATGGACCAAATGAAACCAGCAAACGCTGTCCTGAAAGCGCACTTGAGCAAGGTGGATTAGGCTCAATTACCGAACAGCTTTTAACAACCCGTACAGACGTGACTTTAGGCGGCGGTAAGAAAACATTCTATGAAGTAGCAAAAGCAGGTCCTTTCCAAGGCAAGAACTTACTCGAACGCGCAAAATTAGAAAACTACCGTATCGTCGAAGACCTCAACGCGTTAAAAGCAGTTGATCGTGCCAATCAAAACCAACCTTTACTCGGTTTATTTGCAGATGGAAATCTTCCTGTGATCTGGACAGGTCCAGCAACTCAATTGAATGGACATAAAAAGGAAGCGGAAAGTTGTAGAGATAATGCTGAATTTAGTGCTTCTACCCCCCGCTTGGCTCAAATGACTGAAAAAGCCATTGAGTTACTTCAACCCAACCCTAAGGGTTTCTTCTTACAGGTTGAAAGCGGTTCAATTGACAAAAGAAATCACGCAGCAGATCCATGTGGTCAAATTGGTGAAACCGTACAACTGGATCAAGCCATTCAAGTAGCTTTACAGTTTGCAAAACAACATGGCGACACTCTGATTATTGTCACAGGTGACCATGCACATACCAGCCAGATCATTCCTGTGGATGGTGACAGCCCTGGTCAAACAGCAGCACTTAAAACCAAAGATGGCGTCGCAATGGCAATCAATTATGGCACTGCGCCTGAAGGTAAAAGTCAGCATCATACCGGCGCCCAAGTTCGTACAGCGGCTTATGGTCCGCGTGCTGCCAATGTATCAGGCTTACTCGATCAAACTGATTTATTCTTCATTATGAGAGATGCTTTAGGCATTAAATAGTTTTAAGGACAGCAGTCTTTCAAGGCTGCTGTCATTTACATGAAAGCGATCATGTTAAAATTCTTTCATTTATCCAAATGCTATACTCAAAATAATTATGCTATTTCAATTTATTCATGTCTTTAAAATATCAAATTCCGACATTGCTGGTTTATTCCAGAGTCATACTCGCTTTTCTCATCGTCGCAGTGACTTTATTTCAACCTGAATTTTATCCGGTCTATACCGTTATCTTTCTTACCCTTGGTCTGCTTAGCGATATCTTTGACGGCATGCTTGCCCGGCATCTCGGGGTTTCAACTGAAGGCTTACGCCGACTTGATTCCAATGTTGATCAAATCTTTTTTATTTGTGCAATCGTTTCAATTTACCTGCAACAGCCGGCTTTTTTCCAACAACATCTCTATCCAATCATTATTTTAGTTGCATCTGAAATGGCGATTTATGTGTTCAGTTTCATTAAATTTCGCAAGGAAGTTGCCACCCATAGTCTGGGCGCCAAAGTCTGGACTTTATTTTTATTTGCACTGTTGGTACAGGTGACCCTAACAGGACATTCTCATATTCTGTTCCTGATCGTATTCTGGTTAGGAATTCTGACCCGTGCAGAAATCATTGCCATCATCCTTGTACTAAAACACTGGCAGAATGATGTTCCTAACCTTAAACAGGCCTGGCGTATCCGAAAAGGCTTAGCTGTACAACATAACCGCTTTTTTAACGGTTAGTCCTTTTTATAGTACCAACTCGGTAATTGAATTTGCTTCAACTGCTGACGATGCACAAGATAATTTGGATCATATTTGGCAACTTCATTCCAGAACGCCGCGCTATGGTCAAAATGTCTGGTATGTGCCAATTCGTGTACGCACACCGCCCTGACATTATGTTCAGGCATCAGCGCCAATGCGGCACTGAGCATAATATCATGTTTGGAGCTACAACTACCCCAGCGGGTTTTCGGATTTCGAATAGTACAAGCTTGATAAGCTAAGCCGATTTCCTGACTGATCTGATCCAGATAATCAGGTAAAAATTGCTTGGCATAGGCCATAACGGCTGCCTGTAACGCTTTCTCCGACGCCGTAGCTCGTATAAAGATGGTTTGCTGTTCCCAATCAAACTTAAAAATATGTCGTTGTGATTGTCGAATAATCTGAAATGATTGAGAATGAGAAAATAATGAAAGTTGCTCGGGAAAATCTACATTCTGACTAAATTGTTTTTGTTGTCTGCCCCAAGTTTCAACCAGCCATTGCTCAGAATGAGTCAAAAACTGCTGGATCTGTTTTTTACTACAAAATAGTGGAACCGTTAAACGAATACCTGTGGGTTCCACACGCAAGCGCAGATTTCTCGCCCTTGCATGTCGAACCACTTTAATTTCAGGTAATAAGGTTTCTAAAGAAACTGCCTGCATTATTGTGCAGTACGCTCTTCGATACCATTATTGGTTGCAATAATCGCAATACTCGCTGCATTGAGTGCAAAAATACCGTTCGTGACCACCCCAGGAATATCGTTAATGGTTTTTTCCAGCTCAAGTGCATTAAGAATGTTTAAGTTAAATACATCCAGAATCACGTTACCGTTATCCGTCACCACACCTTCACGGTAAACCGGATCACCGCCTAAAGCGACGATTTTACGTGCTACAGCAGAACGTGCCATTGGAATCACTTCAACAGGAAGTGGAAAATCACGGCCTAACTGATCGACCCATTTTGAATCATCAACAATACATACAAATTTCTTTGCGATTGACGCAACGATTTTTTCGCGGGTTAAGGCAGCACCACCACCTTTGATCATATGCATATGACGATCAATTTCATCAGCACCATCTACGTAGGCATCCAGACCGCCCACAGAGTTCATATCCACCACTTCGATGCCGAGCTTCTGCAAACGCTCAGCTGTTGCATTCGAACTGGCAACGGCCGCCTCTAATTGCAATTCAGGCAATAAATCAATTAAAAAATTAACGGTACTTCCTGTTCCTACGCCCAAAATGCCGCCTTTAGGCAAATGTTTCAAAGCTGCTTTTGCCGCAGCTTGTTTTTTTTCATCTTGGGTTGCATATAGACTCATGACTTCACTCAACTATTTTGACATTTGCTGCAAGAAAACAGCGCAAATGCACGGGGGTTTGCTACAATGATCGTCTATTTTAAACTGTTATAGGGAAGAAGAACATGCTGTCTCGTGTGGTACGACAAATTTTACAAGCAACGGTTTATGATGTTGCAATTGAAACACCGCTTGAAGCAGCTCCACGAATTAGTCAGAAAATTAATAATAACATTCGATTTAAGCGTGAAGATTTACAACCTGTGTTCTCTTTCAAACTTCGCGGTGCTTATAACCGCATTAGCCAGTTACCTAAAGATCAGCTTGAGCGTGGTGTGATTTGTGCATCCGCAGGTAACCATGCGCAAGGCGTAGCGTTATCTGGGAAAAAATTAGGTATTCCTGCGATTATCGTTATGCCAAGCACCACACCGGATATTAAAGTTCAAGCCGTCAAAAGTCTGGGTGGCCAAGTGGTGCTACATGGCGATAGCTTCGACGTTGCCAATAAATATGCAAAACAACGTGCAGAAGATGAAGGACTGGTTTTCATCCCACCTTATGACGATGAGCTGGTGATTGCCGGTCAAGGCACCATTGCCAATGAATTACTGCGTCAATGGCGTGA
>PJUK01000279.1_pt1 | contig 21867 bp, 18 predicted proteins | sample 1512211 | NCBI WGS metagenome assembly PJUK01 (sample SAMN08177668, study PRJNA422409) | Feces metagenome, whole genome shotgun sequencing project.
GAATTTTAGAAAACTGTAGTCCAAGCTGCTGCCCTTCATTCATAAAATGCAAAATGGAGAAGTTGACAATAAAAGGTAAGAACAGGGCTGCCACTAATGCATTAATGGCGGTCAAACTGATGTTTAAAGCAATATCGCCTTTATATAAGTAACTGAACAGGTTCGCAGTCGATCCACCTGGTGAGGCAGCCAGCAGCATTAAACCGACAGCAAGTAGTGGAGGAAGCGCCAGTAGTTTACAAATCAGGAATGCAATCCCGACCAATAAAACCAACTGGCAAAATAGGGCGATGATGACCGCTTTGGGATGTTTGGTGACGCGGGCAAAATCTTTTAAAGTGAGTTCCAAGCCCAAACCAGCCATGACGATCGCAAGTGCGATGGGTAAGAAAAAAGTGATTAATCCAGAATCCATTACTATTTATTCCTTTGGGTTGAATTTATATTAAAAAAATTTATATATTATTAACTATAAAAGTATCCACTCTATATTTTTTTGATGCATTTGGCATAATTAAGCCAATACAACAACTACCACACAAACAAACTCAATTATTATCAACTATAAATAACCAATTAATAAATTTATTTTATTAATTCTAAATATTTATGCCGATTAAACAATTTATTTGTTTTTCTGTCATAAATCTGTCAAATGATCCAAAATTACATTATAAGAAAATAAGATATAAAAATTATTCCCAATATCTTTACATTTTTACAACGTTATTTTAAATCAGTTACAAAAAGCAGATTGTGTATGCGAAATAAGCAAATGCATAGACCTATTCTGTTCAGCAGAAAATTTTTCCTTAACTCACTTATAGTAAATATATATAGCATTAACAATAGAGTAGAACATTATAAAAAACAAATTTAGATCAACAAAATAGGCCATATCTTAAATTACATCATTTTTAAATATAGTTTTTATAAGATTCGTACTACTGACATAAATAGAAAAAATGCATGTCAAAACGGTCAATGATATTTATTTGACTTAAGAATGATAATCAGCACCAATTTTATCCTGTGACGATTTATTGAATAAAACAGGTGAAAAGTTAAGTAAAAAAGATCCCAATATTTTTATTGGTGAGAATAAAAATTTGAGTATGACAAATAAGCGGAATCAATATGGATAACGTCGCTCAGCTAGAAACTGACACTAATTTCCAAAGTCGAAAAAAAATAACAGGAGCAGTTTTTAGCGTGCTGCTGTTATTACTTCTCATTGGCATTATATATTATTTTTTTGTATATCGACATTATCAGTCTACCGATAATGCCTATGTTCAGGCAGATCTGACCTGGGTGATGCCAAAGATATCAGGTGAAGTCATTGAGTTGATTATTAAAGACAATCAGGTTGTTAAAAAAGGGGAAACCTTGGCAATACTGGATCATCGCGATTATCAGGCCCGTTATGATCAGGCCCGTTCTATGGTGACCTTAAAACAAGCAGCACTTGGAGTGCAGCAACAAAATGAAAAATCAGCCAAGTCATCCATCAGTGAAGCAAATAGTGGTGTTATTGCAGCGCAAGCTGATTTATCGCGCTTGAAAAAAGATTTTGAACGTTATCAAGACCTGTTAAAAGATGGGGTGATTACCCGACAAAACTTTGAAGGTATTCAATCCCAATATTTGACCGCACAGGCACAACTAAGCAAGGCACAAGCCGCGGTCAATGCCGCAGAAGCACAACTGGGCAGCTTGCAGGCAAGTCGTGCCCAGATTTTAGCCGATATTGAAAATGCCAATGCCAGTCTGGACCTTTATCAGATTGATCTGGCTTCATCCAAAGTAGTCAGTCCTGTGACCGGTAAAGTTGGCAGTCTTGCAATCCAGAAGGGATCGCGTGTCTCACCGCAAACGCGTTTGATGGCGATCATTCCTGACAAAAGCTTATATGTGCAGGCCAACTTCAAAGAAACACAAATAGAAAAAATGCATATTGGACAGCAAGTTAAACTCAAAATAGATGCCTATCCAAGCCTGACTTATACCGGAAAAATCGAAAGCTTTTCACCAGCATCAGGAGCAACTTTTTCACTGATGCCTCCTGACAATGCAACAGGGAACTTTAACAAAGTCGTACAACGTATTCCGGTACGCATCAGCATCGATTCAAGCCCGCACATCGATCTGATTAAGCCAGGCATGTCGGTCAGTGCGACCGTTGATCTCAGAACTTAAGCATAAATCAGGTATAAGTGATGAATCAGGCTGTTGAAAATGAGTGGAAATTCCCCCCGAAAACCGCATGGGCAATTTTCGCTGCCATGATCTTTGGCAATTTTATGGCAATTCTGGATATTCAGATCGTTGCCAGTTCTTTAAACGAAGTTCAGGCAGGGATGAGTGCGAGCCGTTACGAAGTAACCTGGGTTCAAACGGTGTATTTGATTGCAGAGATCATTGCCATTCCGATGTCGAGTATTGTCTCGCGCGTTCTCTCGACCCGTGTCTATTACACCCTTTGTGCAGTGGGATTTACCATCAGTTCCTTACTCTGTGCACTGGCATGGAATCTGGAAAGCTTACTGGTGTTTCGTGCGATTCAGGGCTTTATGGGCGGTGGCATGATTCCAACTTCAATGACGGCATTATATCTGCTGTTCCCTGAGGCAAAGCGTTCCTTACCGTTGGTGACCTTTGGCATGGTCAGTACTCTAGGTCCAGCAATTGGTCCAACCATAGGCGGCTGGCTCACCAATAATTTTTCATGGCATTGGATGTTCCTGATCAACATCATTCCCGGGATTATCATTGCCACCGTGATTTACTCAGGGCCCAATATTGACCGCGCTAATTATTCACTGATTAAAACTATGGACTGGCTGAGCCTGCTGGGTATGGCGATGTTCTTGGGTGGACTGGAATATTTTCTGGATGAAGGTGCACGGCATGATTGGCTGGCAGACTCGGGTGTGCGTATCGCCTTTATGGTCTGTCTGATCGGTGGCATGATTTTCTTCTCCAGAAGCTTTACTCAGCCTAAACCTTTACTCGATTTAAGCGTATTCAGGAACAAGAATTTCACCCTCAGTGCGATTACCACCTTTGTGATCGGCATGGCATTGTATGGCTTGGGCTATATGATTCCGGTCTTTCTTGGGCAGGTAAGAGAAATGAACAGTAGCCAGATTGGTCACGTCATGATGGTTACCGGCGTAGTGATGTTCTTTTTTGCCCCATTCCTTGCCTGGCTGATTCCTAATTTTGATACCCGTAAAACCGTATTCGTCGGCATGATTCTGGCGGGCTTTGGTGTATGGCTGAATTCACATCTTAGCATTCACAGCGATTATGACTTTATGTTCTGGCCGCAAATTTATCGCGGAATAGGCCTGATGATCTGCCTGATTGTAGTTTCGCATCTGGCCATGAGTACTTTACCGCTAAGTAAGGTTGCTGATGCCAGCGGGATTTACAACCTGATGCGTAATATTGGCGGAGCAGTGGGATTGGCGCTGATTAATTCTTCACTGGATTGGCTGACCGCATTACATGTCACTCAAATTAATCAGTATATGAATCCCCAGAACTGGATCTTCATCGAAAGACTGGATCAGCTTACGGCGCAATATCAGGAGGTTGGTTCAAACGCACAGCAAATTGCGCTGAGCGTGATTTATCGTGACATTCATTATCAGGCGCTGACATCAAGTTTTAATGATTTATTACGCATGCTCGCAATCATTATGTTTGTGACCGCATTTTTAACCATATTTATGGATCGGGGGAAAAAAATGAATATGTAGAAATCCAAAAACAGAGGGTAATTTTAAACAATCAAAAACAATAGGGCTTATATAAAAAAGATCCCTTTATAAAAACAACACTTAGATGAGTTTTTGAATATCTCTGTATGAGATCGGGGAACTCGCATATCTAGATGTAGAAGGTGAAGTATTATGATTAATACAACATATAAACTAATTTCAAAATTGAACCAGAAAGAACGTACCTATGGTCAATATCTTGAAAAAGAGCAAATCGATCTTGATCGCTTAAAAGTGATGTACTCGATTTATGAACAATATTACGAAAACACCAGATTTTCTATTTTTGTGGATGATTTTAAAAAGAAAAGTGGTGCAATTCTGATTTTTAATGCACAGACTAATGAGATCGTTGGTTTCTCTACCGTCGTGGTGCAACATTTCTATTTGAATGGCAAGGACTATACCGTTTTATTTAGTGGCGATACTGTTGTTTTAAGAGAGTTTTGGGGAACGCGCTCACTTCAAAGTGCCATGCTCAAGTTGATGATTAAACTCAGAATCAGATATCCGTTTAATGAACTGTACTGGTTACTGATTTCTAAAGGTTATAAGACCTACTTGCTACTTGCCAATAATTATTATGTGTATTACCCCAATATTAAAGATGAAAACCAGCATCTCTCTTCAGTGATTGAGCATTATTGTGAAAATTTCTTTGGCGAATATTATGATAAAGAAGCAGGATTATTAAATTTTGGCGAGGATTATCAGCCATTAAAAGGCGAAATTGCCCCGATCACGGCTGAAATGAGAGAGAAAAATCCGAATATTGATTTCTTTGAGCAGAAAAATCCGACCTGGACGATGGGTACAGAGCTGCCATGTATTGGGCGTATGGGTTGGAAAGATATTGCCCGTTTTCCAGTAAAGCTGATGACAAAGCCGACCAGTAAAGGCAAATGTGAGGCGCTTTCAATCTCTAAAACCAACCGTCGGGAGGCGATCCAATGAAAGCTGCTGAATGGCTGACAACCGGCTCGCATCTTATTTTAAAACAATGGTGTGATGCCTCTGATCGTAACTTTACCAAACGCTTTAATGCATTAGAAGCAACACAACGTCAAATTTTGCATTCGATTTTACAGACCTCAACTTTTGCAAAAGATAAAAAAGTGCAAAATTATGAACAGTTTGTAAAATCATTTCCAGCTACACGTTACGGCGCCTGGCGAGAAGATATCCAGCGCTATCGTGAACAAAAGCTTGCGCTTTCCAGCAGCAAGCTGGTGCGTTTTCAGCCAACCAGTGGTTCAAGTGAACAGATTAAGTTTATTCCTTATACCAAACTGTTTTTAGATCAGCTCGATCATGCCATTGCTCCCTGGTTAGCGAGTATGTACCGCAAGTGTCCTCAATTGCGCGCAGGAACTCACTATTGGTCTGTGTCATGGTTACCGGAAAGCCAGCGAGAGGTGTTAAAAGACAAAAACCTGAATGATGACAGTGCATTATTAGGCATGGGTAAACGGATCTTATCCAAGTTTACCCAAGCTGTTCCAAGTAATGTGGCCTTTGCCGCAAATGCCGATGATGCATTGTTTGCGACCATTTGTTATCTGGTGGCTAATCGAAATCTGGCCATGATCTCGGTATGGAGTCCAACCTTTGCACTACAGTTGCTGGAACGTCTGGAAGCGCTGCAACAGGAAGTGATTGAAGTGCTGGAAAGTGGATTATGGGGTATGCGTCAAAATTCGTTGAAAGATGTTACGGCACCTTATAGTCCTGAAAGTGCACAGGCCTTAATCAACAGTTCTAATGGCGAACACATTGATTTTAAGCAGCTTTGGCCAAAATTAAGTCTGGTTTCAAGTTGGGATACCGCGGGCTCTAAAGCCTGGGCTGAAAAATTAAAGCAGAGACTGCCTGATGTGCAGTTCGAGGGCAAAGGTCTGTGGGCAACTGAAGGTGTGGTGACCATTCCCTATAACGATCAATATCCATTGGCTTATCAAAGTCATTTTTACGAGTTTGAATATCTTGAGGGGGAAAAGCAGGGCCAGATTATCCCGTCATGGCAACTTAAAGTGGGTGATGTGGTGAGTCCAATAATCACGTCGGGAAATGGCCTACTGCGATATTGTCTTGATGATTGTTTACGGGTCACCGGTTTTCTGCAACAGATTCCTTGCTTTGAGTTTCAGGGACGCCGTTTTGGTGTCGATCTGGTCGGTGAAAAGCTTGCTCCAGAGACAGCACAGCAATTGCTTTCACAACTGAACGAAACCGATTCTAAAGCCATCTCATTGCTGGCGATTGATACGGAACAACAGGTTAAACCGTTTTATTGCGTTCTGTTTGAAGGGGAAATTCATCACAGTGTTAATGACGAATATATTGATCGTATTTTGCGTCAGAATTTTCATTATGAACTTGCCCGTAACTTAGGTCAGTTGGATCAGCCTCAGATTCGTCAAGCGCCGAATGGCTGGAATGCCTATAAAAAGCTGGTGATGTTTGATGGCATTATCGAAGGCAATATCAAGCCTGAACCCTTAAAGAAAATTACCCTGAATAGTTTGGAACAACTATGAAGAAAGGGAAGACGCAATTTAGTAAGCCATTTTTAACGCCCACGCATCTTGTACTGTGCGCCGGACTGCTATCCGCTTCAAATACAGTCAATGCCATGACTTTAGATGAGGCTTTGTCAGCAAGTTTAAGGCATGAAAGTCAACTCGAGGTCAGCCGCTTAAGTGTCAGTCAATCTACGGCAATGCTGGAGCAGGCTAAACAACGGGATGGCTTAAAAGTTAATCTGGTCGGCCAACTTGATTATGAGCGGGTGGAAACACCTGCTCAGGTCATGTTTCCAACCGAAGGCAACCGCAAAGGCCGAAGTCTGCAATTACAGCTGGACTATCCCGTTTATACGTCCGGACGGCATGGTTTGGGCGTTGAAGTAGCGAAGAACCAGTTATCTGCACAGGCACAGGGTTTATCTGACCAAAGATCGGAAACCATCCTGAATACGGTGATGGTCTATACCGATGTATTAAAGAAAAAGGCGATTTTAGAGCTACGGAAAAAGACCATGTCGAATCTGCAACGCTCGCTCTATGAATCACAACGGCGTTTTGACGTGGGCATGATTACCCGTGCCGATCTGGCTCAGGTTCTGGCCCAAGTGGCCCAAGGCCAAGCTGATATTACACAGGCCCAATCCAATCTTACCGTGAGTGAAGCACAGTTTTATCAAATTACTGGTTTAACCGCAGATAATCTTGTTGCCATCAAACAGTTGCCAGCAATTCCAAACAGCGTGGATGAAGTTTTAGCGAGAACTAACCGTCATCCTGCATTGATGCGCGGCAAATATGAAAAACAGGCTGCCGAGAAACAATACGCCCTAACCAAACGGGAACTCTGGCCGACAGTCATGCTGACCAGCCGAGCAGGCAAGCAGCATGAAGCAAGTTATATCGGTTCTGAAAGTAACAATTACATGGTGGGCGTACAACTGAATGTGCCTTTGTTTGATGATGGCCTGAACCGGGCCAATACTCGTAAAGCGCAGGCCGATGTCGATCTGGCTAAGCAAAAGATCCGGACGCTTGAGCTTGATTTAAATCAGCGGGCACGAACCACATATGCACAGCTGCAAAGTATTCGACAAAATAAAGAGGCACTGCAAAATGCCATAGATGCAGCATCGATTGCATTTGTCTACACCCGAAAAGAGTTCGACTTAGGCACCAAAACCACCTTTGATCTGCTCAATACAGAACAAAAACTATTGGACGTACAGACCCAAAAAACCGTCAATGAACAGGACGAAGTCGTGTATGTCTATCAACTCCTGGATCAGATGGGACAATTAAATCAGCTGGTTCCAGACCAGACGGCTACACAGGTGAATAATCAATGAAAACAAACCCACCGACATCCCCTAATCAAAACAGCTTGATTACCCGTGAAGCAACCTTGGCAGATGATCAGGCCTTGCGAGCACTGATTGCGGTGCCAATGACTACTAAAGGTGTGAAAATCAGTTTTCAGCGTGAACCGAGCTATTTTAAAGCTTCAGATATTCTGTATCGACATAAGCTGCATGTGGTTATTGAAGATACTGAACATCAAAAGAATGTTGCCTGTTATAGCAATGGTCATCGCCCGTGCTATGTCGACAAGGCAATACAGAATGTGCGCTATGCCAGTGATTTGCGTGTCGATCCAAACTATCGTGGCAAATCCTTAGTCAAAGTATTGGGTGCGCATGTCAAGCAGACCCTGCATCAACCTGATTTTAGCCAGATGATTATCTTTAATGATAACTATGCGGCACGAGCAGCCATACAAACCGGAAAAAGCGGGATTCCTGATTATTATGATGAAGGCTTAATCGAAACACTGACACTAACGCATCTGGGAAACAAGAGAACAATTAAGGCCTTTTTAAATCACAGGACTGAAACCGAGATGAGTGAGATTAAATCATGTCAGGCTCGACCCGAACATATTACCGCAATGAACCGGTTTATTGCCGAAATGTCGCAGCATTATAATTTTATCCCGGCTTATAATTTCGCAGAGTTGCATGTAGGGCATCCTTATTTTTCGGGTCTACAACTCTCGGACTTTCAGCTTTATTTTCAAGATGGAAAACTTGTGGGGATGTTTGGATTATGGGATCAACATACCATTAAACAGACCAAAATCCTGCATTACAGTTCAGCGATTGGCCTTATACGTCCAATCTATAATGTATTGACCAAAGTGACTAAAGGCATGCCTTTGCCTAAACTTGGCGACTCGGTGAGATATCATGTGTTACATAGCCTGTTGTGCCATCCCCAGCAGTTAGCACTGCATCATTCAATGCTTGAAGATGCGCAAAAAATCTCTAAGCAGCGAGGTGTAGGAGTTGTGAGCTTTACCTTGTCGCATCAAGATCCTCGTTTTCAGCTCAATCAGTTTTACAAAGGTGAACGCTTAACAGGCATGCACGGTTTTATTAGTTTTCAGGGTGATCCACGGCCCAAATTTAATAAGCATCTAATTCCCTATTTAGAAGTTGGACGCATTTGAGTCATAAAAAAATTCCTCAAGCGATTTAAAGCTTGAGGAATTTTCTAGGTGTAATGTGTAAATTATACTTTCAGACCTTTAGCATACTCAACCAGTTGATCAATCACCGTTCCCCAACCTTCAAAGAAACCCATGTCTTCGTGTTGTTGACGAGTTTCAGCAGTACGGTGACGGGCAATTGCGGTATATTGGGTTGCGCCATCGCCTGCATCTTCAAGCAACAAAATTGCGGTCATAAATGGATTTTCAGCAGGTTTCCAGTCTTCGGTATAGGTATCGGTAAAGACCAGTTTTTTGCCATCAATCACTTCCAGATAAACCCCTTCATTTTTGATTTCATTACCATCAACATCAAAGATGGTATTGAATTTTCCGCCGACTCGTAAATCAATTTCACAGGCTTTAATCGATTGAGGGCGAGGAATAAAGAAGTGTTGGATATGTTCCGGTGTGGTCCAGCATTCCCAGACCAGCTCACGCGGAACATCTATCACTCTTTCCAGTTTTAAATCAGTCTTTGGATCTAGTTTCATTTTCTCTTTTCCTTTTTAATTCGAGTGCATAACGATCAAATTGATTAAGTCGTTGTTCCCAGATTGCCCGTTGTTCACTTAACCAATTTTGCATGGGGGTGAAAGCTTCGGGTGTCAGAGCACAAGTTCTGATTCGTCCATTTTTTTCTGAATGAATAAGTCCTGCTTGTTCTAATTTATTTAAATGTTTTAGAAAAGAAGGTAGAGCCATATCATGTTGTTCAGCCAGTTCAGTGATCGATGCTGCCCCAAAAGACAGTCGCGTTAAGATATCTCTACGCGTTGGATCACTGAGAGCACTGAATAACATATCGAGTTTAGAATCATACTTAGCCATAGAGCTAAGTATTGCGCACAAAATAGACAGCTGTCAACAAAAAACTTAGCTAAAAAGCTAAGTTTCTATTGCAACTTTTATCGCTCTATTTTTCTTGTTTATTGGTTAAAATAACCCCAATAAAACTTAGACTACCACCAAGCAGCATAGACCAGGTGATGGGTTCCTTCAGAATCAGAAATGCCAGTAAGACTGCAAATACAGGCACCAGATTATTAAATACGATGGTTCGAGATGCTCCAATGCGATAAATTGCTTCGGCATACCAGATAAAAGCCAGAACTGTACCAAAGACGCCGAGAAAGGTAATGGACAACCAACTGCTCCACGAAATATCCATCAACCCGCTACAACGTAATTCTGGCCTTGCACTGAGTAAAAGAAAACCTGTACCCCATAGTACCGAATAGGTGGTCATGGTTAAGGCAGGGGCTTGAGTCTGTTTAAAACAAATCGTATAAATGACCCAGCTCAAAACTGCACCGCACATCATCATTTCACCCATCCCGAAAGATTGAGTGAAGGCAGCAAAAAATTCACCTTTACTCACCACGATAAGTGTGCCGATTAAAGCGAGACATACACCTGAATAATTTATTCTTTGAAGCCTTTCCTGAAAGAATATCCGCATGGCTAAGATGGTTAAAATAGGGGATAAGCTCACAAATAGTGCAGTTCTGCCTGCTTCAATTCTGGACAAAGCAGCAAAGAAAAATAAGTTATAAGCAAATACCCCCGTCAATCCCATCAACATAGCATAGACATGTTGTTGTACAGAAAGATGGGGAAATCCTCCCGTGCTTTTCAATAAGATCAACACCAGTAAGATGGCAGCAAAGCCAAAGCGTAATAATGCAGAGAGGGTTGGGGAGAGTTCCGCTGTAACAATGCGTCCTGCAATGAAGGTTCCACCCCACATTAAGGCAACACAGATCAGCTTCAAATAAACAGTGGAACTCGAAAGAGAAATGGCTAAATGACGCATGAAATTTTCAATCAACATGGAATTGAATCAGATCGTAAAACTAATTTATTTTTATAGTAAAATGAGCTTTTACTCATGAATGCGTCGTGATGACCCTGACTCAACTCGAAATATTTTCCAAGCTCGCGGAACTAAAAAATTTTACCCATACTGCACAACTACTGAATATTTCACAGTCAGCGATTTCGCATGCACTCAAAGCGTTGGAAAAGAAGTGGCACACCCAGCTGTTTTATCGAAATAATAATGAAGTCGAGCTGACTGCTGCAGGACAACGCTTACTACCTTATGCGAATGAAATCCTGAATGTTGCTCACATGATTCATCAAGAAGTGATGGATCTCAAAGGTCTAAAAGCGGGAACTTTAAGAATCGGGTCCTTTGGCGCATCATCTTCCAATGTGTTGATCCCGCTGATTTTAAAACAGTTTGCACAGCACTATCCTGAGGTTGAGGTACTGGTTATGGAAGGAACTGATAAGGAAGTCTTGCAATGGATAGATGAACGCAAAGTTGATCTTGGGTTTGTGGTACTGCCTGAAACCCGCTTTGATAGTTTTGCTTTGCTGGAGGATATCTTTGTTGCTTTATTGCCCAACGATTTAGAGATCGCACAAAAGCCAGCGGTACAATTACAAGAGCTGCTTGATCATCCTTTTATTATGACCAGTGCGGGCAGTCAAAACCATGTCATGGAACTGTTTAAGGCTGCACAACTCACCCCACAGATTAAGTATAATTTGTCGCAAATCCTGTCGATTTTAAATATGGTCAATCAGGGTGCTGGCGTTTCAATTGTGGCAGATTTAGCACTCGACACAAATATTCTTTCGCTTTACCCCAATGTGGTCAAACGCCCATTATCTCCCAACATCAAGCGTTCTATTGGCCTGGCAGTAAAGAATAAACAGCAGATGTCACCGACTGCAAAAGCCTTTGTTGAGCTTGCCATGCAACTCTAGCTTTTGGTCAGTATGCTAAAACCTGTTTAATTGTTCATAAAAAGGCTAGAAAAACAGACAAAAGTTATCAATTACACAAAATACTTCTATAATAGCGCCCATCAATACTAAGGTCAGTGTTTAGATAGAGTCATAAGACGACCTTAGCCACAGTTTTTTAAGTCCATTTGTGATCCACGATTCGGCTTATCGATTATTATTTTCAATCTTATGTACTTGCAACACATAAGAATATTTAGGTGCTCGCATGGAAATCAAGGTTAATTATCTCGACAATCTTCGCCAAGAAGCGAAGTTTGATGACTTTACGGTAATCGCCGATCAGCCGATTCGTTATAAAGGCGATGGTTCTGCACCCGGTCCATTTGATTATTTCCTTGCTTCATCTGCGTTATGTGCAGCTTACTTTGTCAAAGTGTATTGCGCTGCGCGTGACATTCCAACCGACAACATCCGTTTATCACAGAACAATATTGTTGATCCTGAAAACCGCTACAAACAGATTTTTAAGATTCAGGTTGAATTACCTGCTGACATTTCTGAAAAAGACCGTCAAGGCATCTTGCGCTCTATCGATCGCTGTACGGTTAAGAAAGTGATCCAGACCGGTCCAGAGTTTGTGATCGAAGAAGTTGAAAGCATTGATGCCGATGCACAAGCCTTATTGATGCCAAGCCTTGCTTCGGACAGCAGCACCTATATCGCAGGTAAAGACCTGCCATTAGAAGAGACCATTGCCAATATGTCAGGGATTCTGGCAGGCCTAGGCATGAAGATTGAAATCGCATCTTGGCGCAATATCGTACCGAATGTCTGGTCCTTGCATATCCGTGATGCACAATCACCAATGTGCTTTACCAATGGTAAAGGCTCAACCAAAGAAAGTGCTTTGGCATCGGCTTTAGGTGAATTCATTGAACGTTTAAACTGTAACTTCTTCTATAACGACCAATTCTGGGGTGAGGACATTGCCAATGCAGAATTTGTGCATTATCCAGATGAGATGTGGTTTAAACCAGGTCCAAATGGCGAATTACCAAAAGAAATTCTGGATGAATATTGTCTCGAAATTTATAACCCAGATGATGAGTTACTCGGTACGCATTTATATGATACCAACTCAGGGAATACAGAACGTGGTATTTGTTCATTGCCATTTGTACGCCAATCTGATGATGAAGTCGTGTATTTTCCATCGAATCTGATTGAAAACTTATATCTCAGTAACGGGATGAGCGCGGGCAATACCTTGGCAGAAGCTCAGGTTCAATGCTTATCGGAAATTTTTGAACGTGCGGTTAAACGTGAAATTCTTGAAGGTGAAATTGCATTACCGGATGTGCCGCAAGAGGTATTGGCCAAATACCCAGGTATTGTGGCAGGGATCCAAGGTTTGGAAGAGCAAGGATTTCCAGTCCTTGTGAAAGATGCGTCATTGGGCGGTCAATTCCCGGTGATGTGTGTGACTTTAATGAATCCACGTACAGGCGGTGTATTTGCCTCATTTGGTGCGCACCCAAGTTTGGAAGTAGCATTAGAGCGTAGTTTGACTGAATTGCTGCAAGGCCGTAGTTTTGAAGGTTTAAACGATTTACCGCAACCAACTTTCCAAAGCAATGCAGTCACTGAACCCAACAACTTTGTTGAACACTTCATTGATTCAAGCGGTTTGGTCTCTTGGCGTTTCTTTAGTGCCAAATCGGATTATGACTTTGTCGAATGGGACTTCACCAATGACGGTGAAAACTCCAATGCTGAAGAAGCAGCAGAATTGTTTGGCATCCTTGAAGAAATGGGCAAAGAAGTCTACATGGCGGTATATGAGCACTTAGGTGCAACCGCATGCCGTATCTTGGTGCCTGATTATTCTGAAATTTATCTGGTTGAAGACCTGATTTGGGACAATACCAACAGAGCGATTTTATTCCGCGAAGATATTCTTAATCTACATCGTTTAGATAACGCGCAACTGGAAGCTTTGGTTGAGCGTTTAGAAGAATGCGAACTGGATGATTATACCGAAATCACCACCTTGATCGGGATTGAGTTCGATGACAATACGGTTTGGGGACAATTAACCCTGCTTGAATTGAAACTGTTGATCTATCTTGCTTTAGAGCAGTTTGAAGAAGCGAAAGAGTTGGTTGAGACTTTCTTGCAATACAATACCAACACGGTAGAACGTGGTTTGTTCTATCAATGCATGAATGTGGTGTTGGAAGTCTTACTCGATGATGAAATGGAGCTTGAAGACTACGAAACCAATTTCCGCCGTATGTTTGGCAATGAGCGTATGGATGCTGTGGTCGGTTCTGTTGAAGGCACAGTCCGTTTCTATGGTCTCACCCCAACCAGTATGAAACTCGAAGGGCTTGACCGTCATTTACGACTCATCGACAGCTATAAGAAATTGCATAAAGCACGTGCTAAGGCAGTTGGCTTAAATGGCTAACACACCATAAGTATCGTTTTAAAGAGTGCATGTTAATCATGCACTTTTTTTATTTAGAACTTATAAAAGTTTGTTTTTGAGTCACTCAAAATTTTAATAAATTGATCGCTTGACCTTGCAATTATTGGAAGGACTACAGTGTCTTTCATAAAGGTAACTGTGCCACATGAGATAGAAACCCTCATCTATTGACGGTGTCACTTCCTTTATTTTCATCAATATAGCATGTCAATCACAGCTGAATAGAAAGGAAACAATAATGAGTGAACAACAATCGGCAATAATGCCTAACGAAAATGATGCAAGTGATATTTATAGTCTCTCTACGCGTGCTTATATGGAACTAACCAGCCGTATGCATGTTGATATGCAAATCGATTACACAGGCAATGCCGACATCGACTTTATGCGTGGAATGATTCCACATCATCAAGTAGTCATAGATATGGCCAAGGTTGCCTTGACATATTGTTATGATTCAGAAGTTCGGATGTTGGCAAAAAATATTATTTTGGCTCAAGATATTGAAATTAAAGTGATCAATGCCTGGTTACAACGGCATCTATTATAAAGCTTTCGATCTTCTTCTTGATTTGATAGTTCCATCCATAAAAGGCTGAATCTAAACAGCCCTTTATGGATTACAGCTTTTCGTAATTAGATAGAAAGGTAGCGACTATGCCGAAGATAACCGTGCTCCCGCATGAAAAAATCTGCCCAGAAGGCAGTATTCTAGACATTAAAAAGGGCGCAAACCTGTGTAGAACTTTACTCGATCATGGGATTGAAATTGAACATGCCTGTGACCTTTCAGGAGCCTGTACCACCTGTCATGTCATTATTCGAAACGGCTTTGAAAGTTTGCAGGAAATGGATGATGTTGAAGCAGACCTGCTTGATCGTGCTTGGGGGTTAAGTCCAGAGTCTAGACTGTCCTGTCAGCTGAATATTCAGGATCAGTCTTTGGAAATAGAAATCCCCAAATACACGATCAATTATGTTTCCGAAAAGAAGGAATGATTAGATGAAATATTGTTTATTTTAATGTGTAAAAGGCTTGACCTTACAATGATAGGAAGCTTTATAGTGTGTTTATCTTGTTAAATAACCGAATGGAGTTTTGCAATGGAATTTCACGTTGAAAATATGACTTGTGGTGGCTGTGCACGTGGCGTAACCCGTGCGATCCAAGCGGTAGATGCCAATGCAAAAGTGATTACTGATCCACCTAACCGCAGTGTTAAAGTTGAAACGACAGCATCACAGCAACAAGTGGTCGAGGCTTTATCAGAAGCAGGTTTTCCACCACGTTAATCTGTTCATGAATGAAAAGCGGCTTAAATAGCCGTTTTTTTGTATCAATGGAATGGATAAAAAACAAAAGGCGATCATAAGATCGCCTTTTATGCTGTTCTACTTGCGCCCAGTGAGTGGAGACAGCGAGAGCAGATCATTATGATGATGGATGTCCTTGATTTCATGACTAGGTTCTTTTAATCCTTCCAGAATCGGACAGTCGGGACGATTATCACCCGCACAACAATCGACTAAATTCTGGAGTGTTTGCGCCATTTGTTGCAGGTCCTGGATACGCTCTTGTAACTTTTGGATATGTGCCTGAGCCAGTTGTTTTACATCGGCACTTTGTCGATTGCGATTACTCCATAAATCCAGTAAATCGGTGATTTCCGTAACCGAGAAACCCAGTTCACGACTGCGTTTGATAAATTTCAAACGTTCCACGTCATTGTCTGAATAAGAACGATAGCCTGCATTGCTGCGTCCTGCCGCAGGAATCAAACCAATTTGCTCGTAATAACGAATCATTTTGGCGGTTACACCTGAAGCTTGAGAAACTTTACCAATATTCATAAGGTTCTCCATTAGCCTTTATGCACAGATGGTGCTTGAAAACGACGTAAACGTAGCGCATTACCGAGCACAAATACACTTGAAAGTGCCATCGCACCCGCGGCAAAAATCGGTGACATCAAGATGCCATAAGCAGGGTATAACACACCCGCAGCCACTGGAATCAATAGAGTGTTGTAGGCAAAAGCCCAGAACAGGTTTTGATGAATATTGCCAATGGTTGCCTTAGATAAGGCAATTGCATTGGCCACGCCTTGCAAGTTGCCAGACATCAATACCACATCCGCAGATTCAATTGCCACATCAGTCCCTGTACCAATTGCCAGACCCACATCTGCTTGAGCCAGTGCTGGTGCATCATTGATCCCATCCCCAACAAAGGCAATATTGCCATATTTTGCTTTCAGTTCCTGCACGGCATTAACTTTACCTTCAGGTAGCACTTCGGCAATCACTTCATCAATCCCAAGTTGTTTGGCAATGGCATGTGCGGTACGGGCATTGTCACCGGTAATCATCGCCACTTTTAGACCCAGTTGATGTAGCGCTTGAATAGCAGCAGGTGTGGTGTCTTTGATTGGATCGGCAACTGCAATAATCCCTGCCAAAGCACCATCAATTGCCACATAAAGCGGAGATTTGCCTTCATCACCCAAACGTTGTGCTGTATGGGAAAATGAGCCGATATCTAAGCCAAGTTGGATCATATAACGATCTGCACCGATATAGATGTTCTGGCTTTCATTTACAGTGGCATTGACACCCATCCCCGTGACTGAATCAAAGCGGTCAACCTTTGGCAAATCTAAACCTTCATTTTTTGCCGCATCGACAATTGCTTTGGCAATCGGATGTTCAGACAGTGACTCCACTGCGGCAACAAGACTGAGCACATCATTGCGTTCAAAGCCCGATGCCACTTCAAAATCAGTCAATACGGGATGACCTTCGGTCAAAGTGCCTGTTTTATCAACGGCAACTACTTGAGCATCTTTTAACAGCTGTAGTGCTTCACCTTTACGGAACAGGATACCCAGTTCCGCACCACGTCCGGTACCCACCATAATCGAGGTCGGGGTTGCCAAGCCCATAGCACATGGACAGGCAATAATCAGTACGGCTACGGCGTTGACCAGTGCAAAAGTTAAAGCAGGTGATGGGCCAAAAATCAGCCATACGAGGAAGGTGAGTAAAGCGGCAATCATCACTGCGGGTACAAACAATAAGGTCACTTTGTCGACCACGGCTTGAATCGGCATTTTAGAGCCTTGTGCCTGCTCGACCAGACGGATAATCTGTGCCAGCATGGTGTCGCCACCGACAGCGATGGCTTTAAAACTTAAAGTTCCGTTCTGGTTAATGGTTCCACCCACCACTTGGCTGCCAATGTTTTTTTCAACAGGAATCGGTTCACCCGTGATCATTGATTCATCGACAAAGCTTTGGCCTTCAATGACTTCACCATCGACAGGAATTCGTTCACCCGGTTTTACAATGACAAAATCACCTGCAAGCACTTGGTCAATTGGAATATCGACAAGCTGATGATTGCGAGAAACATGGGCAACTTTGGCCTGTAAGCTGACTAAGCGTTGAATGGCTTCAGAGGTCCGTCCTTTGGCTTTCGCTTCAAGAAAACGACCGAGTAGAATTAAAGCTACAATCACTGCTGCAGCTTCGTAATAAACATTGACCGTGCCTGCAGGTAGTAACTGTGGTGTAAAGGTTGCAACCAGTGAAAATAGATAAGCCGCCAGTGTACCGACTGCCACCAAAGAGTTCATATCGGGTGCTAAACGAACTAAAGCGGGAAGACCTTTAAGATAAAAACGACGCCCCGGAATAATCAGGACTAAGCTGGTTAAAACGAATTGTAAGTACCAACTGTTTTGCATCCCAATGCTTTGTTCAATCAGTTGATGGACACCTGGAATCAAGTGCGAACCCATTTCCAAGATAAACACAGGCAATGCTAGAACTGTGGCAATAATCAGGTCGCGTTTGAGTTCTGCACGTTCTTGGTCCTTTTTCTCCAGTTGTTCAGTTTGGTCTGGCGTAGCAGCCTGAATTGCTTTGGCATCGTAACCCGCCTTATCAATTGCGGCGATCAGGCTTTCAATACTGGCTGTACCTGTTACAGTAGCGCGTTCTGTTGCTAAATTGACGTTGGCAGTGCTTACGCCATTCACCGCATTTAAGGCTTTTTCTACCCGACTGACGCAGGAAGCGCAGGTCATGCCTTCAATAGAGAGTTCTACTGTCGATGTAGGAACATCATAACCTGTTCGTTCAATGGCCTGAATCAGCACTTGTCGGTCTACGGGCTTGGCAAGTGTGATATCGGCACGTTCTGTGGCTAGATTCACTGACGCAGACTGAACGCCGTCGACTTTTTTGAGTGCTGTTTCGACACGTCCAACACAACTGGCACAGGTCATGCCTTCTACCTGAAGTGAAACTTTTATATTTTGAGCATCTGTATTTGTTTGCGTTTCCATAAGTTATACCTATAGCGCTAATCCGATTGCTTCAAGCATAGACCTTAACATTATGGGAAGGTCAAGAGGGGATTTTCAATATGGACTGTTTTATTGCTTAAGCCTGATAAATTGTTCGTTTTGATCAAAATTTAACAAGCAAGCGAAGTGATGTTGGAATAAAACCGACTGTTTTAAATGATAATATTTTATCGTCAGCGAAAGGATTTGAATAAAAAAAATCGGAAAAAGGTTGTGCAATCATCGATCGACCATTTGGCTATTGAACAAATGGTCGATCACCCTAGATTAGGCTTTATGACAAGAATCTGGCTTGTAGGGCAGTGGCTGTCGCAAAAACCTTCTGATATCCCTGTGGTAAAATTCGTTGCAATACATCGACTGCTTTTGCGTCAGTACCAATCAGTAAACGACGTTTATTTTTCAGCACAGCAGTGAGAATCTGTTGGGCTGCCTGCTCTGCAGGGGTTCTCAATATCTTGTCAAAAGCATCCTGACTTTTTAGCGGGTCCATTCCCAGAATCTCAACACTGTTGTTAATACGCGCTGCTTTGGCAATATTGGTGCGGATGCCTCCCGGATGTATACAGGTTGCACTGACTCCACAACCTTGTAGATCCAGTTCCTGACGTAAGGACTCGGTAAAACCGCGAACTGCAAATTTACTGGCATTATAAGCACTTTGCGTCGGTTGTGCGGTCAACCCGAACATGCTGGAGACATTGATCACATGTCCGTCACCGCTTTGTTTCAGGTAAGGTAAAAACTCTTTGGTCCCATACACGACACCCCAGAAATTAATCCCGATCAGCCATTCCAGATCTTCATAGCTGACACCTTCCGCGGTACTGCCCATGGCAACGCCTGCATTATTAAAAATCAGATTGACTTGCTGATGCTGCTCGACAATCGTTTTCGCCCAATCTGCCATTTCCTGACGCTTGGCCACGTCAACCACCTGCGTGGTGACTTTGACAGGACAGGTTTTTAACAAGTTTTGGGTCTTGGCTAGCCCCAATTCGTTGACATCTGATAAAGCCAGATGACAACCTTGTTTTGCCAACGCAACGGCAAGGGCTTGACCAATACCTGAACCCGCACCTGTAATCGCAGCCACCTTATTCTTGAATGTTTTCATTTAAACCGCCATTTGCTTTTCTAAAGCTTGTAACTGAACAGGGGGATGCGATGACTTTGCAACTTGAGTGTAATTTTCCAAATCAAAATGGCGGGTCCGCTGACGATATTCAAAGGTAAAACCTGGCCAATTGTTGGTATTTTTCCCTGTCGCAGTCTGATACCAGCTGGTGCAGCCTTGCGACCACATGGTTGACTTCATACGCTCCTGAATTTCTTTATTAAACTGGATCTGAATCTCTGGTTTAAGGTCGGTAAAGGCTAAATTGTTTTGAATATGGGCTTGAAGGGCATCCAGAATATAGTTCACCTGGCTTTCAATCATATACACGATTGAGTTATGCCCAAGATTGGTATTGGGGCCATACAGCATAAAGAAGTTGGGGAAGCCACTGACGGTTAAGCCTAAATACGCTTCGGCGCCATCAACCCATTGGTCTTTTAATCTTTTGCTATTCAATCCTGTAATTTGCATGGGTGCCATAAACTCGGTTGCCGCAAAACCGGTTCCATAAATAATGGTATCGACTTCACGGTGTATACCCTCTTTATCGACAATACCATTTTCAGTGACTTGCTGAATCGCGCTATCAATAACTTCGACATTGGGGCGGACCAGACTGCGGTACCAGTGATTGGAGATCAGGATACGCTTACAACCAATCGGATAATCAGGCATCAGACGATGACGGAAGTGTGGGTCTTTGATTTCCTCACGGATATGTCGTTGAAAAATATATTCGGCCAAAGGAATTTCGTTCAGCGTGGCGGTAAAGCTTTTTAAACGAATTTCGTTATAACTATATTGAAAGACACGATCAAGGCTTTGCAAAACCGGAAGCTTTTGAAATGCTTTGCGTTCCAGTCTGGAATAAATACGGTCTGGTTTAGGAATCACATAAGGAGCAGAGCGTTGATAAATATCTAAATGCGCCACCTGCCTGGCGATCTCAGGAACAAACTGGATCGCACTGGCGCCGGTCCCAATGACTGCCACACGTTTGTTATTTAAATCGTAGTCATGATCCCAGCGTGCAGAATGGAAAGTCTTACCCTTAAAAGTCTCCAAACCTTTAATTTTGGGATAAGCAGGTCGATTGAGCTGACCTACCGCGGCAATCAGAAATTCTGCCTCAAATTTTTCTCCGGTTAAGCTCTTAATCTGCCAGACACCTTGGGTGGCATCAAAATCAGCGCTGGCAATTTCAGTATTAAACCGGATATGTGGATAGAGCTGATATTTTTCTGTGCAATGCTTCAAATACTGATGAATTTCCTGTGATGAACCATAGCGGTTTTTCCAGCCCAGTTCTTGCTCAAAGGAAAAGGAATATAGATGGGAAGGCACATCGCAGGCAGCGCCAGGATAGGTATTGTCACGCCAGACACCACCCACATCACCGGCTTTTTCAAATAAGGTAAACTGTTCAAAACCGGCAAGTTTGAGCTGAATGGCTAGCCCTAAGCCACCAAAGCCTGTTCCAATAATGGCGATACGTATATTGTTGTTTGAAGATAATTGTTGTTTAGACATAACCGACTCAAGTGAATAAATATCATGTACTGCATGCAGAATAATCGTTTCATGCATTGATTTAGAGGATGGATCAGGACAAAATATTGTGATTAGCGGACACGGAGAAGACGCTTGAAATACTTATGGACTTACGAACGAAGTATCCATAGTGTTCGCCTGATGGCTGATTTTGCCGCAGAGCTCGGAACTAGTCATAGCCAGATTCTGACAGGAACTGGTATAGAGCAACACCAGCTACTTGATCCGAATATGCTGGTGACAGGGCAGCAAGAATTGCAACTGATCCATAATCTGGTAGAGAAGTTCGGACATCGACCTTTGCTCGGGCTGGAAATTGGAACCCGTTATCACTTTACCACCTTTGGTTCATTAGGACTGGCTTTGATCAGCAGTGCCAATATTCGTGAAGCCTTAAATTTTGCCTTGGCCTATTTTCCCTTGTCCTTTGCATTTAGCCAGTTTGTGGTATCAGAACATCCGGCTACACACGATATCCAAATCGAGATCATCGTGGATCAAGGGATTCCACAAAATTTATGGCAATTTATTATTCAGCGAGATGTCGCTGCACTGATGACCGTGCAACGCGATTTAATTCAGGATCAACTTTGTCAAAAGGTCATGTTTTCATTTCAAGCTCATGGAGAAACTCAGGCTTATGTTGAGCTATTTGGAATTAGCCCGGAATTTGGTGCATTAAAAAACCTGATTGTATTAAATGCCGGAAAAATAGAC
>PJUK01000282.1_pt1 | contig 21793 bp, 22 predicted proteins | sample 1512211 | NCBI WGS metagenome assembly PJUK01 (sample SAMN08177668, study PRJNA422409) | Feces metagenome, whole genome shotgun sequencing project.
GACCGGAGAAAGACCGCGCCATGACCGACGCTCCCGACCTGACCAATCGCCGGCCGCTGAAGACCCGGGGCGCAGCCTGGGCTGGACGCCTCGCCGCGGCCATCGCCGGCAAGGGGATCTCGGCCGACGTGATCTCGGGCCTGGGCCTGGCGTTCGCCGTGCTGGGCGGGGCGCTGCTGGCGGCCAGCGGCGGCGTCGAGGACGGCTGGCGATCGCTGTGCCTGATCCTGGGGGCGACCTGCGTGCAACTGCGCCTGGCCTGCAACCTGCTCGACGGCATGGTGGCTGTGGAGCACGGCCGCGCCAGTCCCTACGGCCCGATCTGGAACGAGCTGCCCGACCGCATCGCCGACGTGCTGCTGCTGGCCGGGGCCGGCTATGGCGCGATGAGCGCCGGCTTTTCCGGCGGTCCGGCCCTGGGCTGGATCTGCGCGGCGCTGGCCATGCTGACGGCCTATGTGCGCGAGCTTGGCCGGGGGCTGGGCTTCGCCGCCGATTTCTCGGGCCCGATGGCCAAGCCGCACCGCATGGCCGCCCTGACGGCGACCTGCGCGATCGCCGCCTTCGAACCTCTGTGGAGCGGGCGGGGCGAGGTGCTGGCGGCGGGCCTGGCGGTGATCGCGGCGGGAACCCTGATCACCGTGGTCCGCCGTACGCGCACCCTGGCCGAGCGGCTGGCCGACCGGCGCTAGACGCCGACCTCGAACGCCGCTTCGGTCTTGGCCTGCACTTCGTCGACCGAAACGCCGGGCGCCAGCTCGATCAGCTTCACCGGGGTCTTGCCGCGGTTGATCTCGAACACGCCGAGCTCGGTGATCAGCAGATCCACCACGCCGGCGCCGGTCAGCGGCAGCGAGCAGGCTTTCAGCAGCTTGGGCGCGCCGGACTTCTCGCAGTGGTCCATCACGACGACCACGCGCTTGACGCCGGCCACCAGGTCCATGGCCCCGCCCATGCCCTTGACCATCTTGCCCGGCACCATCCAGTTGGCCAGGTCGCCGCCTTCTGAGACCTGCATGCCGCCCAGGATCGACAGGGCGATGTGGCCGCCGCGGATCATGGCGAAGCTGTCGGCCGAGCTGAAGTACGAGCTGCTATCCAGCTCGGTGATCGTCTGCTTGCCGGCGTTGATCAGGTCGGCGTCCTCTTCGCCCTCATAGGGGAAGGGGCCCATGCCCAGCATGCCGTTCTCGCTCTGCAGCGTCACGTGCATGCCCTCGGGGATGTAGTTGGCCACCAGGGTCGGGATGCCGATGCCGAGGTTCACGTAGAAGCCGTCGCGCAGCTCCTTGGCGGCGCGGGCCGCCATCTCGTCGCGGGTCCAGGCCATTACGCTTGCTCCTTGGCTTCGCGGGGGCGCGTGGTGACGCGTTCGATGCGCTTCTCGAACTTCGCGCCCTTGATCAGGCGGTCGACGAAGATGCCGGGGGTGTGGATGTTGTCCTTGTCGAGCGCGCCGATTTCGACCAGCTCCTCGACCTCGACGACGGTGGCCTTGCCGGCCGTGGCCATCATCGGATTGAAGTTGCGGGCGGTCTTTCGGTAGACGAGGTTGCCCTCGGCGTCGGCCTTCCAGGCCTTGACGATGGCGAGGTCGGCGGTCAGGCCGCGTTCCATCACGTACATCTCGCCGTCGAATTCGCGGGTTTCCTTGCCTTCGGCCACCAGGGTGCCGTAGCCGGTGCGCGTGAAGAAGGCCGGGATGCCCGCGCCGCCGGCGCGGATGCGTTCGGCCAGCGTGCCTTGCGGATTGAACTCCAGTTCGAGTTCCCCACTCAGGTATAGCTGTTCGAACAGCTTGTTCTCGCCCACATAGGACGAGACCATCTTCTTGATCTGACGGTTCTCCAGCAGGATGCCCAAGCCGAATCCGTCGACCCCGCAGTTGTTGGAGATGACCGTGAGGTCCTTGACCCCCGTCTCGCGGATCGCCGCGATCAGGTTTTCGGGAATGCCGCAGAGCCCGAAGCCCCCGGCCATGATGGTCATGCCGTCGAACAGCAGACCCGCCAACGCTTCTGCGGCGTCGGACTTCACCTTGTCGACCATGCTTCCTCCCGGAGCGACGTTCGCCGACTGCTCTCGCCCGCCGGCTGGAGAAATTCAAGCCTTGATGAATAAATTTTCCCGTCACGCGACGACGGTAGGCGGTTACGCGTGACCACCGACCCTAGCACCCCGATCGCAGCGCCCGCCACCGCCGGCGCCCTCCTGACCCTGGCGCACCCGGCGCTTGAACGCTCGCGCGCCAATCGCGCCCTGGCCAAGGCGGCCAAGGCCCTTTCCGGCGTCACCTTCCATGACCTGTACGAGACCTACCCGGACTTCTCGATCGACATCGAGGCCGAGCAGCAGAAGCTCGTCGAGCACGATATCATCGCCCTGCAGTTCCCGCTGTTCTGGTACTCGCCGCCGGCCCTGATGAAGGAGTGGCTGGATCTGGTCTGGCTGCACGGCTTCGCCTACGGCCTGGGCGGCGACGCCCTGGCCGGCAAGCGCCTGTTCGTGGCCTGCACCACCGGCGGACCGGCCCAGGCCTATCACGCCAAGGGCTACAACCGCTTCACGCTCGACGAATTCCTGCGTCCGCTTGAGCAGACGGCCTATCTGTGCGGCATGGTCTGGGAGACGCCGTTCGTGGTGCACGGGGCGGCGATGAAGGACGACGAGCAGCTGAAGGCCGAGGCCCTGCGCTACCAGGCGCGGATGTCGGCCCTGCTGGCCGCCGACCACGCGGCCGAAGGAGCGTAAGCCATGGAACCGTTCCTCAAGCAGACCCTGGTCTATCTGGGCGCGGCCGTCATCTCGGTGCCGATCGCCAAGCGCCTGGGCCTGGGCTCGGTGCTGGGCTACCTGATCGCCGGCGTGCTGATCGGCCCGGCCATGCTGTCGCTGGTGGGCGAGCAGCACGACGTCATGCGCTTCGCCGAGTTCGGCGTCGTCATCCTGCTGTTCCTGATCGGCCTGGAGGTGCGTCCCTCCACCCTGTGGGAGATGCGCAAGACGATCTTCGGCCTGGGCGGCGCCCAGGTGGTGGGCACGGCCCTGGCCGTGGCCGCCATCGGCTATCTGCTGGGCCTGCCCTGGCAGACGGCGCTCGCCGTGGGCCTCGTCCTGGCCATGTCGTCGACCGCCATCGTGCTGCAGACCCTCGACGAGAAGGGCCTGCGCCAGGGGCCGGTCGGCCGCGCCGCTTTCGGAGTGCTGCTGCTGCAGGACCTGGCGGTGATCCCGATGTTCGCCCTCTTGCCGCTCTTAGCCACCGTGGCGCCCGACGCCCACGCCAGCGACGCCGGCGGCCATGGCGCGAGCCTGATCTCGCACCTGCCGGCCTGGGCTCAGGGCCTGGCCGTGCTGGGCGCGGTGGGCGTGGTCGTCGGCAGCGGACGGTTCATCGTGCGGCCGATCTTCCGCTTCATCGCCGAGGCCCGCCTGCGCGAGATCTTCACCGCCGCCGCCCTGCTGATCGTCGTCGGCGTCGCGGGCCTGATGCAGTCGGTGGGCCTGTCGCCGGCGCTGGGCGCGTTCCTGGCCGGCGTGGTGCTGGCCGAAAGCGAGTTCCGCCGCGAACTGGAGACCGACATCGAGCCGTTCCGCGGCCTGCTGCTGGGCCTCTTCTTCATCACCGTCGGCGCGGGCATCGACCTGACCCTGATCGCCCGCCAGCCCCTGACCCTGATCGGCCTGGTGCTGGGCCTGATGGTCCTGAAGTTCGCGGTGATGTTCGGCATCGCCCGCATCGCCGGGGCCCAGGGGCGCAGCGCCGCCGCCGTGGCCACGGCCCTGGCCCAGGGCGGCGAGTTCGCCTTCGTGCTGCTGAGCTTCACGGTCGGGGCCGGCGTCATCGGCGCGGACCTGGCCGCCCTGCTGACCGCCACGGTTGCGGTCTCGATGGCCCTGACGCCGGTGGCGATGATCCTCTACGAGCGCATCGCCGAGCTGATGAACGCGGCGGTCCCCGACGTCGAGCCCGAGGCTCCGCAGTTCGACGAGGGCGAGCCCGACATCATCATCGCGGGTTTTGGTCGCTTTGGTCAGATCACCGGTCGCCTGCTGCAGGCCAACGGCTTCAAGTCGACGGTTCTCGACAGCGACATCGAGCAGATCGAACTGCTGCGCCGCTTCGGCCGGCGGGTGCACTACGGCGACGCCACGCGCCTAGACCTGCTGCGCGCCGCCGGGGCCGAGCATGCCCGCATGCTGATCGTCGCCCTGGACGACCGCGAGAAGACCGCCGAGCTGGTCGAGACCGCCCGCCGGGCCTTCCCCAACCTGATCATCCTGGCCCGCGCCTGGGACCGCCGCCACGCCTACGACCTTCTGGCCAACGGCGCCGACGCGGTGGAGCGCGAGACCTTCGAAGCGGCCCTGGCGTTGGGCAGCACCGCGCTGCAGAAGCTGGGCTTCCGGGCCCACAAGGCCTTCCGCGCCACCTCGTTCTTCCGCCGCCACGACCGCAAGACCTTCGAGGACCTCAAGCCGATGTGGGGCCAGGAAGAGGCCTACATCCTGGCCTCCCGCGACGCGGCCCAGACCATGGACCGGCTGCTGGCCGCCGACCTTGCGCGCATGCGTCCGGGCGAGGCCGGCGGGGCCTGGGATACGGCCGCCCGCGACGAGGAGCTGCGCAAGCTGGCCCAGCGCAAGGGCGGCGCGGGCGGTGAAGCTCAACCCGCCGACGCCGACGGCTGGACGGGAACGCCTTCGCAGGGCTAAGGCTGGATCAAGGAAGGGCCGGGACGGTCCGGGAACGACGGGAAAGAAGCGGCATGTATCTGGAGTGCTATCCCACCGAGAGCCGGCCGCCGGAGATCGTGCCGGGGCGCCCGCAGCGGGCCTGGATGGACAACTTCGCCGACCGCCACCCCTATCGCTGCCTGCCGCTGACCATGGCCAACACCACCGGCTGGGAGATCCTGTGCCCGGTCGGCTTCGAGGCCACCTGGAACGGCGGCGTCCACCAGAACGACATCACCTTCAAGTCCGACCACCCGCACCCGGGCTTCGACGACTTCGTCAAGTCGCACTTCTCGCGCGGGACGATCACCTTCCACACCGGCTATCTGTTCCGCACGCCGCCGGACTGGCTGATCTGGACCATGGGTCCGCCCAACCACATCAAGGACGGCATCCAGCCGCTGGCCGGCCTGGTCGAGACCGACTGGCTGCCGTTCCCCTTCACGATGAACTGGGTGTTCACCCGTCCCGGCACGGTGAAGTTCGCCAAGGGCGAGCCGTTCTGCTTCATCACCATGATCCAGGACAAGCCGCTGGAGACGGTGCAGCCGGTCATCCGGCACTTCAACTCCAACCCCGACATGCGCAAGCAGTACGACGTCTGGGCCGAGAAGCGCGGCGAGTTCAACGCCCGTATCGCGGCCCGCGACCCGGCCGCGACCAAGGAGGCCTGGCAGCGCTTCTACTTCAAGGGCGAACTGCCCGAGGAGATCGAGGCCCCCGCCCCCAAGGGCCACGTCAACAAGCGCCGCCTGAAGGCCCCGAAGATCGGGTTCTGACGGCGGGGCTCAGACTCCCAGCCGCCCCCGCAGGCGCTCGGCCACCGCGCCCAGGGTGATCGTCGACAGGGCGTCCTGCACCGCCAGCGGCACGCCCTCGGGCGCGGCCTGCACCAGCTTGCTGGTGAAGTCGGTGATGGCGGTGATGTGCTGGGCCAGGTGGTCGACCGTGTGCAGTTCCTGCATCACGGCCATGCGCGATTCCGGCGGCGTGTTCTCGAGGATCTTGCCCAGCGCGCTGTCGAGGTGTCCGCAGGCTTCGGCGGCCAGCGACATCTCGACGGACAGCGCTTCGAGCACGGCGGCCAGATCGGGCGTGGTGATGGTTTCCGCGGACATGGTTTCCCCCAGCATTAAGTCTGTCGCCATACCTGACGCAGCGCGTCTTGCCGCCGACTTAAGGGCCGGCGGCGGTGCGACAAATTGACCAACGTTTCTTGGCGGCGTGGGTTCTCACGCCGCCGAAGGAACGCTCCGTGTGCGTTTCCAGGCGCCGTAGGCGAAGGCGGCGACGCCCAGCCAGATGAAGACGAACGACAGGGCCCGCAGCGGCGTGAAGGCCTCGCCCAGGAACACGCCCAGCAGGAACTGCAGGGTGGGCGCGATGAACTGCAGGAAGCCCATGGCGCTTAAGGGCAGGCGGCGGGCCGACCAGGCGAACAGGGCCAGCGGCACGACCGTGGCCGGGCCGGCGGCCAGCAGCAGGATCGCCGTGCGGGCGTCCTGGGTGAAGTGCCCCGCGCCGGTCGACTGCAGATGCCAGACATAGAGCAGGCCGGGGATCGCCAGATAGGCGCACTCGATGAAGAGGCCCGTCTGGGCGTCGGCCTTCACCTGCTTCTTGAGGATCGCATAGATGCAGAAGCTGAGCGCCAGGCCCAGAGACACCAGCGGGAGGTGGCCAAGGGCGAGGGTCTGGATGGCCACGCCGATCGCCGCCAGGCCGATGGCGACCTTGCCCTCGGTGCTCATCCGCTCGCGGAACAGCAGGGCGCCGGCGGCCATGTTCATCAGCGGGTTGATGTAGTAGCCGAGGCTGGCCTCGATCACCCGGCCGGCGTTCACCGCTAGCACGTAGATCGTCCAGTTGCCGAAGATCGCCAGGGTCGAGAGCAGCAGGATGCCCAGCGTCTTGGGCTGGCGCAGCACCTGCGCCACCTGGCCGCCCTGCCTGGCCAGCAGGACGAGCCCGCCGGCCCAGATCACCGACCACAGAGTCCGGTGGGCGATCATCTCGAACGAGGTGACGCCCATGATCGACAGGGTGTGGAAATAGAGGGGCAGGAAGCCCCAGAGCAGATAGCAGCCGACGCCGGCCAGATAGGCCGAACGCGCGTCGCCGTTCTGGCCGCCAACAGTACTGGAAGTCATGGACCGCACCTTTCGCGGAGGGATCTGACAGATGGGGATCCCGGCGTCCGCCCACATCTTGCGGGCCCGCGCTTTGCGGAAGGGTGCGAAGTATCGCCGAAAGGCGGTTCCCGTCGTCCCTCCGCTGGCGGAAGGACGACGGGGGAAGTCGTTCTAGGCCAGGGTCTTCTGCTTGATCAGGCCCTTGTCGTGCAGCAGCTGGGCGATCTGCACGGCGTTCAGGGCCGCGCCTTTGCGCAGGTTGTCGGCGACGCACCAGAGGGCGATGCCGTGCTCGACGGTCGGGTCCTTGCGGATGCGCGACACGTAGACCGGGAACTCGCCCTGGCTTTCCTTCGGCGTGATGTAGCCGCCGTTCTCGCGCTTATCGACCACGACGATGCCTTCGGCGTCGCGCAGGATCTCGCGGGCGTCGTCCTCGTCCAGCGGGCCGGTGAACTCGATGTTGATCGACTCCGAGTGGCCCACCATCACCGGCACGCGCACGCAGGTGGCGACCAGCTGGATGGCCGGATCCAGGATCTTCTGGGTCTCGACGGTCATCTTCCACTCTTCCTTGGTGAAGCCGTCGTCCATGAAGACGTCGATGTGGGGGATGACGTTGAAGGCGATCTGCTTGGTGAACTTCTTGGGCTCGGGCGCGCCCAGGACGAAGACGCCCTTGGTCTGGTCCCACAGCTCGTCCATGCCTTCCTTGCCCGCGCCGGAAACCGACTGGTAGGTCGACACCACCACGCGCTTGATCGGCACTTCGTCGTGCAGCGGCTTCAGCGCCACCACCAGCTGGGCGGTCGAGCAGTTGGGGTTGGCGATGATGTTCTTCGGGATCGAGTTGACGGCGTCCGGGTTCACTTCCGGCACCACCAGCGGCACGTCCGGGTCCATCCGGAAGTGGCTGGAGTTGTCGATGACGATGGCGCCGGCCGCGCCGATCTTCTCGCCCCAGGCGGCCGAGATCGACCCGCCGGCGCTCATCAGCACGATGTCGACCTTCGAGAAGTCGAACTGCTCCAGGTCCTCGCACTTGAGGATCTGGTTGCCGAACGAGACCTCGGTGCCGATGGATTTGCGCGAGGCGATGGCGTGCATCTTCTCCACGGGGAATTTCACTTCCTCGAGGATGTTGAACATCTCGCGGCCCACGTTGCCCGTGGCGCCGACCACGGCGACCCGGTAACCCATCGCAGTCTCCAATCTTTCAGCCCCGATAAGGGGAAATGCGCCGTCCCGTTACGCCTCGTAACGCGGGTAGGCAAGGGCATGGTTTTGCAAAAGCGGCGGCTTAAGGCCGCGCCTTGGGGAATAATCTTGCCGGGGCCCGGTTCGGGCGCCCGGATCTCAGGGGCGGACCCTACGCGTGGCGCTATCCGTACGCAGGCGGTCGAGAAGGTCGTGGGCGGCCTCGTCCAGGCTGGGATGCATCACGGCCGAATTTTTTCGTCCGCGTTCGGCGTAGAATACGATCCATTCCGCGCCATGCTGCCGCAGGACATAGGTTTCGAAGGGCGTGCCGCGTCGCCAAGATCATAGGCGTCGGGATGAAAATCTTCTTCGGCCAGAAGCGTTCTGAGCGATGGCAGGTCCATGCGCCATCATTCCGCAATGACCGGCGATCTCGCAAGCGGCCTCGGACGCTTCGTCCAACTGGACAGCGGGCCCGCGCCGGGCGCATACCCTGGCCATGCGCAAGCACGACGCCGACGTCATCATCGCCGGGGCCGGCATGGCCGGAACCACCCTGGCGCTCGCCCTCGCTTCCGGCGGCGTCAGGCCGCTGCTGGTCGACCCGCAGCCCTTCGACGCCCAGCTGGCGCCGACCTTCGACGGCCGCTCGTCGGCCATCGCCTACTCGTCGTTCCGCCAGTGGCGGGCGATCGGCGCGGGCGAGGCCCTGGCGCCCCACGCCCAGCGCATCGAGCAGATCCTGGTCACCGACGGCAAGGCGCCGGGCGCCGCGTCGGGCAAGCCCTCGCCCTTCTTCCTGCGCTTCGACAGCGGCGAGATCGCCGACCGTTCGGAAGGCGAGCCCCTAGGCTATCTGATCGAGAACCGCCAGATCCGCGCGGCCCTGTCCAAGGTGGCGATCGAAAAGGGCCTGGAGGTCATCGCCCCGGCCGGCGCGACCGGCCTGGAGGTCGACGCCTCCGAAGCCCGCGTGACCCTGAGCGACGGCCGGGTGCTGAGCGCCCCGCTGGCGGTCAGCGCCGAGGGACGCAATTCGGCCCTGCGCAAGGCGGCCGGCATCGGCGACATCGGCTGGGGCTACGGCCAGAGCGGCGTCGTCGCCACGGTGAAGATGCAGCACCCGCACCAGGGCGTGGCGCACGAGTACTTCCTGCCCAGCGGCCCGTTCGCCATCCTGCCGCTGACCGAAAACCGCGCCAGCCTGGTCTGGACCGAGAGCACCGCCCGCGGCGAGGCCCTGCGCCACGCCAGCCCCGAGGCCTTCCATGCCCACCTGATGCGCCGGTTCGGCGATTTCCTGGGGCAGGTCGAGATGGCCGGGCCGGTGTTCGTCTACCCGCTGTCGCTGTCGCTGGCCGAGCGCCTGGTCGCCCCGCGCCTGGCCTTGATCGGCGACGCCGCCCACGGCGTGCACCCGATCGCCGGACAGGGCCTGAACCTGGGACTCAAGGACGCCGCGGCCCTGGCCGAGGTGGTGGTCGAGGCGATCCGCAACGGCGAGGACATCGGCGCCGAGGCGACGCTGGAGCGCTACGCCCGCTGGCGGCGGTTCGACAACGTCACCAACGCCCTGGCCTTCGACGGCTTCGTGCGGCTGTTCTCGAACGACAACCCGCTGCTACGCATGGCGCGGGGCGTCGGCATGGCGGCGGTCAACCGCATCGCCCCGGCGCGCCGGTTCTTCATGCACGAAGCCGGCGGCGGGGTGGGGGATCTGCCGAAATTGCTCAGAGGATCACCTCTCCTGTAAGGAGAGGTGTTTTTCCTACTCCCCGTCCGCCAGGCTGCGGGCTTCCTCGGGCAGCATGATCGGCACGCCGTCGCGGATCGGATAGGCCAGCTTGGCCGTATGGCTGACGAGCTCGCCGCGGGCGCGGTCGTAGAACAGCGGCGCGCGGGTCACCGGGCAGACCAGCACCTCCAGCAGGCGCGGATCGACGTCGACGGGCGGGGGCGGAGGAGCGGCGGTCATGGCGCTGTTCTAGAGCCGGCCGGCCGATAGGGAAAGCCCCGCGGCCGGAACCTCTCGCGCAGGCTCGCGGTTGTCGCAGAAGCGATAACAACGATCTCGGATAGCGACATGACCGTCATCGAACGGACCTTCCTGGCCGCCGCCGTGGCCACCAGCACCCTCACCCTCGCCGCCTGCGGCTCCATGGGAGGCGGCATGGGCGGCGAAAACGCCTACAGCCCGCGCCTGTCAACCCAGGCCAGCGACGAGAAGGCCTTCGCCAGCACCTTCGTCTCGTGCCGCGACGAGGTGCGCGCGGGCAAGACCAGCGGCTTCAAGGTGCACCCGGCCAGCGCCACGGCCCGCGACCTGCAGCCCGGCCCCACCGGCCTGGTGCTCAAGGTCCCCTACGACAAGGCCAAGGGCTCCAAGGGCGTGCGCGCGGCGCTGGACGAGCGGCACAAGGCCGCCATGGGGCAGTGCCTGTCCGAAAACGGCTACCAGGTGGCCGCCTGGGATGCAGTGAAGCCCTGACCGTCACCATTCGTCCGCAGGGACTTCTCAGCGCCCTCCGTTTCGCTACCATGGGTGGTGATCAACGGAGAGCTCGCGATGTCGATCTTCAAGGCGCTGACCCGGTTCGCTGACTTCAAGGGCCGGTCGGACCGGTCGGAGTTCCTGCAGTTCCTGCTTCTGGCCCTGACCCTTGCGGTGGTCACGGCCTGCACCTGGAGCATGGCCTGGGGCCTGGCCGACGGCCTGCGCGGCCTGCCGCCGCACAAGCCGGCCTCGCTACTGCCCTATGTCGGCCTGTTCCTGGCGATCCCGGCGCTGTCGCTGGCCATTCGCCGGCTGCACGACATCGACCGCAGCGGCTGGTGGCTGCTTCTCAACCTCGTGCCGGGCGGGATCGCGGTGCTGATCGTCTTTGTCCTGCAGGACGGCACGGCCGGCGACAACCGCTTCGGACCCGAGCAGCCGAAGGCTGCTGGCCCGGCCATCGCGGCCTGAGCCCCTACTGCACCGACGGCGGCTCGTCGTCGTCCTGGGCGGCGTCGATCTCCAGCAGCGCCACCAGGGTGCTGCGGCGGTCGGCGATGGTGCGGGCCTCCAGCAGGGCCTGCTTTTCCAGCGGATCGAACGGCAGGGCCATGGCCAGGCTGTTGATCAGGGCGTCGGACGGCGCGGCCTGGGCCTCGTTCCAGTCGATGGCCAGGCCGCGGTGGTCGAGATAGCGGCGCAGGGCGTTGAGCAGCGGCGCGGCGTCGCCGACCGCCTCCTGCTGGTCCTCGCGCAAATCGAGGTCGAAGGGCGTGAAGTCGGCCCGCACCTGGCGATAGGGCGTGCGCGCCGGCAGCTCCTCGCCCAGCCGGAACCGCGCCACCCCGGTCAGGGTGATCAGGTAGCGGCCGTCGCTGGTCTCGGCGAAACTGGTCACCCGTCCCGCGCAGCCGATCGGGGCCAAGGCCGGCCGCGAGGCGTCGCCGCCGGGCCGGGTCTGGACCATGCCGATCATCCGCTCGCCCGACATGGCGTCGTCGAGCATGTTGAGATAGCGCGGCTCGAAGATGTTGAGCGGCAGCTGGCCGCCGGGAAGCAGCAGCGCCCCGTCCAGCGGGAACACGGGGATCACCAGCGGCAGGTCGAGGGTCTTCCGGTATACGCCCGGCATGGCGGCCTCCTTGACTGGGTCGGTTCTGAACGCTTGTTCCGGCGGAACGGGTCCCTGGATTTCTAGCTGAAAAGGATCGACGACAGGCGCTTGCGGCCCTGCTTGGCCACTTCCGAGGTCGGGCCGGCGGCCTCGAACACGGTCAGCAGCTGCTTGCGGGCCGCGTCGTCGTTCCAGGTCCGGTCACGCTGGATGATGGTCAGCAGGTGGTCGCAGGCCGCGTCCAGGCGGCCGGCGCCGGCCAGGGCCTTGGCCAGTTCGAGGCGGGCTTCGTGATCGTCGGCGTTCGCGGCCAGGCGCTGTTCGAAGGCGGCGGTCTCGGACGGGGCGGCCTCGGCCAGCTTGAGCGCGGCGCGCACGCTTTCCAGGTCCGGGTCCTTGGCGTTGTCGGGCGCGCGGGCGACGATCTCGGCGGCCAGATCGGCGTCGCCGCCGGCCAGGTAGCAGCGCGCCAGCCCGCCCAGCGCCTTGATGTTCTCCGGCTCCATCTGCAGCACCTGGGCGAAGGCCTGGGCCGCGCCGCCCAGATCGCCCAGCTCCAGGCTCTCCTTGGCCATGGCCAGCAGCTCGTCCACGGCGCCGGCTTCGGGCGGGCCCGAGATGCGGTCGACGAACTGCTGGATCTGGCTTTCGGGCAGGGCGCCCTGGAAGCCGTCCACCGGTTGGCCGTCGACGAAGGCGTAGACGGTGGGGATCGACTGCACGCGCAGCTGGCCGGCGAAGCCCGGGTTCTTGTCGACGTCGATCTTGACCAGCTTCACCGCGCCCTTGGCGGCGGTGACCACCTTCTCCAGCGCAGGGGTCAGCTGGCGGCAGGGGCCGCACCAGGTGGCCCAGAAGTCGACGATGACCGGCTGGGTCTTCGAGGCCTCGATGACGTCGGCCAGGAAGCTGGCGTCGGTGCCGTCCTTGATGTGCTCGCTCTTGCCGCCGGCCGGGATGGGGGCCGGCTTTTCACCGATCAGGGACATGACTGCTTCTTCTCTCGTGCGCGGACGCTCAGCGCCGCAAGATGGTCCTTGGCGAGGCGGTTCGCAATCGGGAGGAGAAGGCTTCTTGCCGGGAGGCGGTTCGGTGGCGATGGTAAGCCTCGCCCGCCGGGGGCGTTCCGCAGGGACCGACATGATCCGCCGCCATCCGCTTCACCTGTCGCTGGCCCTGTCGTGCGTGGGGGCGTTCGGCCTGGGGGGCGGTCCGGCCATGGCGGCCAGGCTGTCCTGCGAGCCGCTCTACGCCTTCATCCGCGCGACCCCGCCGGCCGACAGCTACGAGGCGGTGTTCTACCGCTCGACCGAGGGGGATCTGGGCGCATTCAACATGAACCCGGTTCTGGCCAGCTCACCCGAGACGCCGACGCAGGCGCGCATGCTGCTGTGGGACGGCTATCGCGGGCCGCTCCACCATGTGGTGCTGGAGACGATGGCCCGGCAGCTGCGCGACTGCCTTTCGACGCCGGCGGGCCGCCGGCTGACGGCGAAGCGCCCCGTGAAGGTCAACACCGACTGCACGGGTTATTCCTCCGGGGATGAAGGCCCATGCGTGCGCGTGAACGTCGGGGCCAGGCGCTAGCCGACGAGCGCCATCGCCTCGAAGTCGACGATCATCGGCTCGACCCCCAGCGCCGCCAGGAACCGGCGGAAGCCCGCCTGGCTGACGGCGGTGGTGGCGTCGTTCTTCAGCGGGTGGAAGTTCACCGGGTCAGCCTGCGCCAGCGCCTTGTCGAGCACGAAGCGGATCCGGCGGTCCTTGTCGTTGATCAGGCCGAAGGCGGTGACCGAGCCGGGCGTGACGCCCAGGGTCTCGACCATCATCGCCTCGGGGCCGAACGACAGCCGGCCCGAGCCGATCACGTGATGCAGCTTCTTGAGGTCGATGGTCGTCTCGCCCAGCGCCGAGATCAACCACAGCTGGCCCTTGGCGTCCTTGAGGAACAGGTTCTTGGTGTGGCCGCCGGGCAGGGCCTTCTTGATCTCCAGCCCCTCCTCGACGCGGAACACCGGCGGGTGGTCGAGGGTGGCGTGGTCGACGTCGTTGGCGTCGAAGAAGGCGATGAGGTCGGCGCGGGTCTTCATGGCCCCTGTAAAGCGAAAGGCGGGACGGCTGGTCAAGCCGCCCCGCCCTCCAGAAGGCGATCCTGCCTCGCCGACTACTGGGTCAGCGGGCGCAGGATGATCTCGACCCGGCGGTTCTGGGCGCGGCCCTCGGCGGTGTCGTTGGAGGCGATCGGCTGGCGCTCGCCCTGGCCGGCCACGAAGACGCGGTCGGGCAGCACCCGGCCGGGACCGGTCAGATAGCTGGCCACCGAGCCGGCGCGACGCTCGGACAGGGCCTGGTTGTAGTCGTCCGGGCCGCTGCTGTCGGCGTGGCCGACCACGTCGATGGTGGTCTGCGGATAGGCGTTCAGCGTGCGGGCCACGTCGTCGAGCACGCGGGTGAACTGCGGCTGCACGTCCGACTTGTCGACCGCGAAGGTCACGTCGCTGGGCATGACCAGCACGATCTGGTCGCCGTTGCGGCGGATCATCACGCCCGAGCCTTCCAGGCTGCGGCGGAAGTCGGCCTGCTGGCGGTCCATGTAGTTGCCGACCGCGCCGCCGGCGAGGGCGCCGATGCCGGCGCCGATCAGCGCGTTCTTGCGGCCCTGCTCGCCCTTGTTGGTGTTGGTCAGGTAGCCCAGCAGGGCGCCGCCAGCCGCGCCGGCCAGGGCGCCGGTGCCGGTGTTGTTGCGCACGGGCATGCCCGTGTAGGGGTCGGTGGTGGTGCAGGCCGTCATCGCGCCAGCGCCGATCAGGAGCGCGCCGAGAGCGGCGGCGCGGAACGCGGTCTTCTTGGTCATCATCACCGGGATCCTGTCGTTGTTCGTGCCGAGAGTAGGCTAAGCCGGGCAAACGCGCCCGTTTATAGTCAAGTTCCGACAAACCAGATGAGCGGGGAATGAACGGCCTTCGTTCCGCCGCCTGTTGGGTGTAGTAAGGCCCGTCTTACTAATCCGCGAAGGCCAACCGTGTCCGCATCCGCCATCGAGCCCATCTCCTTCACCCTCTACAGCAAGGACTTCGCGCGCTTCGCCCAGGAGCTGGGCGCGTCGTTCGAGCGCTATGGCTTCGCTGTGCTGTCGGAGTACGACCTGCCGCAGGACCGCATCGACGCGGCGATCTCCGACACCAAGGCCTTCTTCGCCCTGCCGGTCGAGACCAAGAAGCAGTACGCCGGGGTCAAGGGCGGCGCGCGCGGCTACATCCCGTTCGGGGTCGAGACCGCCAAGGGCGCCACCCACTACGACCTGAAGGAATTCTGGCACATGGGCCGCGACCTGCCGCCCGGCCACCGCTTCCGCGCCACCATGGCCGACAACGTCTGGCCGGCCGAGATCCCGGCCTTCAAGCATGACGTCAGCTGGCTGTACAACGCGCTCGACAGCATGGGCGGCAAGGTGCTGGAGGCGATCGCCACCTACCTGAAGCTCGACCGCGAGTTCTTCAAGCCGACCGTCGAGAACGGCAACTCGGTGCTGCGCCTGCTGCACTATCCGCCGATCCCGCAGGACGCCACCGGCGTGCGCGCCGGCGCCCACGGCGACATCAACACCATTACGCTGCTGCTCGGCGCCGAGGAGGGCGGTCTCGAACTGCTCGACCGCAACGGCGAGTGGCTGCCGATCAACCCGCCGCCGGGCTGCATCGTCATCAACATCGGCGACATGCTCGAGCGCCTGACCAACCACGTCCTGCCCTCGACCATCCACCGCGTGCAGAACCCGCCGCCCGAGCGCCGCCACCTGCCGCGCTACTCGACGCCGTTCTTCCTGCACTTCGCGTCGGACTACGAGATCAAGACCCTGGACAACTGCGTCACGCCGGAAAACCCGGACCGCTATCCGGAGTCGATCACCGCCGACGAGTTCCTCCAGCAGCGCCTGCGCGAGATCAAGCTGGCCTGATCGGGCCGGCCCTGGATCCAGAACGACGAAGGCCCCGTCCTCGCGGACGGGGCCTTTTTCATGCGCCGCGCCCGGCGGCTGGCTGCTTGGCGACCCGTTACTTGGCGATCCGCAGGGCCGAGATCTCCTGGGCGATCGACTTGAACGCGGTCTTCAGCTCGCCGCCGGTGGCCGGGAAATAGGCCTGGGTGGTCTTGGTGGCGCAGGCCGTCAGCATCGACTTGGCCGTGGAGTCGACGTCGAAGCCGACCGTGAAGATGATCACGTTCTTGGCCTTGATCTTGGTGCACAGCTCCTTGGCCTGGGCGGTGGCGTCGCCATTGGTGGCGTTGCAGTTGATGTGGTCGGAGGCCGAGCCGGAGCCTGAGCCGGCGTTGGCGGCGATCACGCCCTTGCAGTAGGGGGTGTTGAAGGCGCCGTCGGTCATCATCACGACGATCTTCATGGTCTCGGCCGTGCCGTAGGCGGCCGGCTTCTGGCCGGCGTTCGGCCACAGGTAGCTGAAGTTGGGCGACACCATGTACCAGCCCCAGGCCAGGCCGATCTGGCCCGCCGTCGAGCCGCCGTCCTCCAGCGCCGAGATTTGGTTCTTCAGCAACGTGCGGTCGGCGCTCAGGGGCGTGATCTTGGGCTCGGGGCAGGGGTTGGACGAGGCCGGATAGTTGCGGCCGACCAGGGCGGTGGTCGGGGCGTCGTCGGTATAGGCGTAGGTTCCGGTGCGCTCGGTGGCGCAGGTGCTCAGCGCCAGGGTCTTGGCGCTGCCGCTGGCGTTGGTGAAGTTGAGGTTGGCGCAGCTGATGTCGCTGCGCGAGGTGCTCTGGCACGAGCCGGCGCCGTTGGCGCCGGCCGTGGTGGCGGCGTAGGTCGTGCTGGCCGTGGGCGACAGGTTGCTGGTCATGGCCAGGCCCGAGACCGCCGTGATGGTCGGGGTGGCGCTGTTGAGCGCGGTCAGGCCGGTGATGCCGGTCAGCTTCAGCTGGTCGCCCGACTGGAAGACGTGCGAGGCCTTGGTCGTGAAGACGAAGGTGCAGCCCGAGTTCAGGCACTTGTAGACCGAGCCGCCTGTGCCGGCGGTGACCGACGTGCCCGACTGGTTGGCGCCGGTGAACTTGGTGGTCGAGGCCACCGAAGTCACCTTCAGCACCTTGCCGTTCATGCTGCTCTGGTTGGAGCCGAACACCATGGCGTAGTCGTTGACGGCCAGGCCGTGGGCGGCCGAGGTGGTGACTGTCGGCGAGGTGGTGTTGCCGGTGAAGCTCGACACGGTCTTGCTGACGCCGGTGTTCCACGCCGCGGTGGCCAGCGGCGAGTTCGGGATCGCGCCGCGAACGGCGTCGGCGTAGGTGTCGACATTGACGCCCATCGAGTAGGGCACGATGGCGACCTTGGAGTAGTAGGGCGTCTGGACGTCCTGCACGACGATGTCCACCAGATCGGTCGCGGCGGTCCTCAGGTCGGTGATGCGGGTGCCGGCCATCGAGCCGGTGATGTCGAGCACCAGGGCGATTTCCAGGTTGTTGGCGGCGCGCACCACCACCGACTGGGCGCCGACGGTCAGCTTGTTCCTGCCGATCAGGCCCAGGATGATCGGGTCGATGGTGACGCTGGCGGTGCCGGTGACCTGCTTGCCGTTGGTCGAGCCGACGAAGTTGGAGCTGGTCGCGGTCTTGCCGAGCTCGGCGACCAGCGCCGCCTGGCCCAGTGCGGTCAGGGTCGCGGTGTCGGTGGCGGTCGAGCGGGCCGCGATCAGGGTGGCCGCGTCCAGGGAGTCCTGCAGGCGCCGGCGCTCGACGCTCATGCGGCTGAGATCGAAGACGCCGAACACCAGCAGGCACAGGGGGATCAGGCTGAGCGCCACCCAGACGGCGAGGGCGCCGCGGCGGTCGGATCGAAAGCCGCGCAGGCGCGCTGTGGCGCGGGCGAACGCCTCGCCCATGCGGGCGATGGTGCGGCTGCGGACGATCATTGGCGACGACCCCTGGTTCTTTCGCCGGTCAGCATGGCAGGCGACGGTGAACAGGCGGCAAACGGCGCGAAAATTCGCGTTTCTGGGCGCCGGCGCCGGATGGCGGCCAAGGAGGGCTCAGGCGGCGCTGGCCGAACGCCGACCCGCCAAAGGTCGGTTGGCGCCTCGCCTGGAGCGGTCTAGGCAAGGCGCCGACAGGCTGAAGGCGAGACGGGCATGGACGGTTTCAATCGGCGTACGGTGCTGGGCGGCGCGACCGCGGGCCTGGCGCTCTCATTGGCCCCGACGGCCTTCGCCGCGACCGGGCGGGCCAAGGTGCTGATGCTGTCGGACCTGCATTCGGCCTATGGCATCACCCCGGCCCTGCTTGCGGCCATGCGCCGCATCGTCCGCCGGGACGCCTCGCCCAGCCTGATCCTGCTGAACGGCGACCTGTTCGAGGCGGGCAACGTGGTGGCCAAGCGCACCGACGGCGCGCTGGACTGGGCCTTCCTGGAAGCCGTCGCCAAGCTGGCGCCGACGGTGATCAACATCGGCAACCACGACGCCGACCTGGTGGAGGACATCGCCGCCGCCGCCGATCGCGCCCGGGCGCTGGGCATCACCGTGATCAGCAACATCGTCGACAAGCGCACCGGCCGGCCGGTGGCCTCCTCGCGGGCCACGCTCGACCTGGGCTTCCCCGTCCACCTGATCGGCTGGGCGACGAACTCGATCGACACCTATCCCAAGGCGATCCGTCCGGACCTCGCCATCCCGGCCCCGACGCCGTGGGCCCAGGCCAACCTGCCGGCCGCGCCGCCGCAGGACGGCATGCTGGTGGTGATGAGCCACGCGGGCCTGCCTGCCGACCGGCCGCTGCTGGCGGGCCTGCCCGAGCGCACCCTGTTCCTGGGCGGCCACAACCACGTGACGGTCGAGCACCGCCAAGGGACCAGCCGCTACGTCCACACCGGCGCCTGGGGCCAGCCGCTGACGGTCGCCACCATCGACCGCGCGCGCAAGGCCGACCCGATCCGCATCTCGCGCGTGGTGGTGGATCCGCGTGGTCCGGCCGATCCGGCCCTGGCGCGTCAGGTCGGCGACGCCCTGGCCGCGACCCTGACGCCCGAGGAGCGGGCGGTGGTCGCCAAGGTCCCCAAGGCGCTGTCGCTGGGCGACACCGGCCGTCATGTCGCCGGCCTGATGGCCAGGGCGGCCGGCGCCGACATCGGCTTCATGGGCCACACCACCCTGGGCATGGGCCTGCCGGCCGGCGACCTTTCCCGCTACGCCTACGATGCGGTGGTGCGCTTCGACGGCAGGATCGTAAAGGCGCAGGTCGACGCGGCGACGCTGGCCGACATCCTCACCCGCACCGACCAGGACCGGGGCTTCCCGTTCGACAAGCTCACGGGCGACTTCGCCTACGCCAGCGGGCCCACGCGACCCGACAAGACCCACCTGACCCTCGTCACCACTGACTGGTGCGCCGGCCGCCAGCACGAGTATTTCGGCCGCGAGGACCTGGTGTTCAGCGAGACCGGCCTGAAGGTGAAACCGTCGATCCTGGCGGGTCTGGCGGCGGGCTGAGCGCGTCTGGACGGAAGTGGCGTCGCTGATACTGTCTCGCCATGGACGCGCAGATCACCGAGAGCCAACTCCTCGCCCGGTATGGGCGGGGAGAGAGAGTGTTCTCGAACCTCGACATCGTCGCCGACGGGTCCGACGCCCTCGAAGGCGCCGTCTTGGACGGTGTCGAGATGCGGGGCTGTTGCCTCGCCGTTTCGCTGCGCGGGACGTCGCTCCGCAGTTCCTGGATGCGCTGCAATCTCAAGACCTGCGACTTCACCGGCGCAGACCTGACGGGGGCCGATTTCCGCGATGCGGCCCTATGCGCAACCACCTTTCAGGGGGCGAAGATGGAAGGCGCACGGTTCGCCGGCGCCTTCTTCCACAGCTACAGTCTCGCTGACGGCGAGACGCCTGACTGGTAGGCGCTATTCCACCGTCACCGATTTCGCCAGGTTGCGCGGCTGGTCGACGTCCGCGCCCTTGATCACCGCCACGTGGTAGGCCAGCAGCTGGATCGGGGCCGACATCACCAGGGTCGAGACCAGCGGGTCGCTGGCCGGGGCGGTGACCACCACCTTGGCGCCTTCGGGGGCGTGCTTCACGCCTTCGGTGTCGGTGATGAAGATCACCTGGCCGCCGCGCGCCATGACCTCGCTCATGTTCGAGGCCGACTTTTCGAACCAGCTGTCGTGGGGGGCCAGGATGACGATCGGGGTCTTGTCGTCCACCAGGGCGATCGGACCGTGCTTCAGCTCGCCGGCGGCGTAGCCCTCGGCGTGGATGTAGCTGATCTCCTTGAGCTTCAGCGCGCCTTCCAGGGCCAGGGCCGACATCGGGCCGCGGCCCAGGTAGAGCACGTCGCGGGCCTTGGCCACGTCGGCGGCGATCTCCTTGATCGCGCCTTCCAGGCCGATGGCCTCGGCGATCAGGCGCGGGGCTTCCAGCAGCACCTTCACCAGGCGTTGCTCCTCGGCCGCGTCGATGGTCCCGCGGGCCTTGGCGGCGGCCACGGCGATGGCGGTCAGCACGCTGACCTGGGCGGTAAAGGCCTTGGTCGAGGCCACGCCGATCTCGGGCCCGCAGTGGATCGGCCAGACCACGTCGACCTCGCGGGCCATGGTCGACTCGGTGGCGTTGACGACCACGGCGCTCTTCATGCCCTTGGCCTTGCAGTAGCGCAGAGCGGCCAGGGTGTCGGCGGTTTCGCCCGACTGCGACATGGCCACGACCAGGGCGCCCGGCCGCAGGGCCGGCTGGCGATAGCGGAACTCCGAGGCGATCTCGACGTCGACCGGCAGGTCGGCCAGCTGCTCGATCAGGTACTTGCCGATGACGCCGGCGATGTAGGAGGTGCCGCAGGCGACGATCTGGATGCGCTCGAGCTTGGCCCAGTCGACGTCGCCGGGGATGGCGGTGCGGCTGGTCAGGGCGTCCACATAGGCCGCGATGGTGCGCTGGCACCCCTCGGGCTGGTCGTGGATCTCCTTTTCCATGAAGTGGCGGTACTCGCCCTTCTCCATCATCACGGCGCTGGTCGGGACCACGCGCACGGGACGGGTCACCGTCGCGCCCGAGGCGTCGAAGATCTTCGCGCCGTCATGGTCGAGAGCCACGTAGTCGCCCTCGTCGAGATAGATCACCCGGTTGGTGAAGGGGCCGACCGCCAGGGCGTCCGAGCCCAGGAACATCTCGCCCTGGCCCTCGCCGACCACCAGCGGGCTGCCGCGGCGGGCGCCCAGCACGAGGTTCTCGAAGCCGTCGATCAGCACGGCCAGCGCATAGGCGCCGGTCAGCCGGTCGAGCGTGGCCTTGAAGGCGTCGATGGGGGCCAGGCCCGTGGCGAGCTCGGCGTCGATCAGGTGAGCGATGACCTCGGTGTCGGTGTCGCTCTCGAAGGTGCGGCCGGCGGCGGACAGTTCGGCCTTCAGCTCGGCGAAGTTCTCGATGATGCCGTTGTGCACCAGGGTCACCCGGCCGGCGCTGTGCGGGTGGGCGTTGGCGACATTGGGCGCGCCATGGGTGGCCCAGCGGGTGTGGCCGATGCCGGTGGTTGCGGTCAGCGGATCGGCGGCCAGAACCTCCTCCAGCGCCTTGATCTTGCCCTTGGCCCGGCGGCGCTGGACGCCGTTTCCGACCACGCCCGCCACGCCGGCGGAGTCGTAGCCGCGATACTCGAGCCGCTTGAGGCTCTCGACCAGACGCTCGGCGACAGGGGCCTTACCGACGATGCCGATGATGCCGCACATGGGACATGATCCTTTGTAGAACGCGCCTGGAGGACTATTGCTACCAGCACGGGATATTTCGAGCGCGGCCTTTAGCACTCGTGCAGGGGCCGGCGACGTAAATCTGCATTTCGGATCGTTTCGCGGTCCGTACGAGACTTCGAAGACGCTCTATATGGGCGTTGCTCCGATTCACACAGCGACCCGACAGCGACGAAGACCATCACCATGAGCAAGCGCGCCTATTTCGGCACCGACGGCATCCGCGGCCAGGCCAACAAGCACCCGATGACCGCCGAAGTCGCCCTGCGCGTCGGCCTGGCGGCCGGCAAGCTGTTCCGCTCGCAGGACGACCGCCGCCACCTGGTGGTGATCGGCAAGGACACCCGCCTGTCGGGCTACATGATCGAGCC
>PJUK01000283.1_pt1 | contig 21647 bp, 18 predicted proteins | sample 1512211 | NCBI WGS metagenome assembly PJUK01 (sample SAMN08177668, study PRJNA422409) | Feces metagenome, whole genome shotgun sequencing project.
GGGCGAAGGCGGCACCCTGGTGTCGTTTGGCACCATGGCCGGAGAGCCCATGCAGATCAGCTCCGGCGCCTTGATTTTCAAGCAGGCGACGGTCAAAGGCTTCTGGGGCAGCAAGGTCAGCCAAGCCATGGCGGCGCAAGACAAGCGGCGCCTGCTGGGCGAGCTTTTGCAGCGCACGCTGAGCGGCGAGCTGAAGCTCCCGATCGAGGGCATCTACGATCTGGGAGACGCCGCCCAGGCCGCTGCCGCCAGCCTGCGACCGGGCCGCAAGGGCAAGATTTTGCTCAAACCCTGAAGCACGCCATGGCGCCCCAGGAGGTGGGGCCACCCAGCTTCAGAGTGAGGCTGGGTGGCCGCCATGGGGGGGTCTGCGAGCGTCGCGGTTCGGCCAGGAGCAGTCCTCCGAGGCATTGCCACAAGCGACGGCTTCAGGCTGATCTAAGTCATTCATGGGCACTGCGCCTGAACGGCAGCAATCAGCAACACCAGCCGTTGAGCGCCGTCAGCCTCGATGGGCAGCTTCACCTTGAAGACCGTTCACTCGCTTGCGTGGTTCACCGCGTATTCAAACGAAAGACAGCCGCTACAGGCGTGTGCCGCGCCATTGCTGCCGTCCGCCAAGCAGATGTTTCTGCTGCCCATGTCGATATCACGAACTATCTACAAAACTCTGGTCGATTCAGTTGCTGCAAAGCCGAGTTCAACACGTGGCTAAGAGCCCTAGATCGCCGAGATTCGAGGCAATAGGCGGTTGTACTCATCTCTGACAACCTGGTAGCACTCGCACACCCGTTGCTCAAGGCCCTGTCGATTCAACACGGAGATATGTCCACGCGCGTAACGGATGAGGCCCGCGCGCTGGAGCTTCAGTGCCCCTTCAGTGACGCCTTCACGCCTGACACCTAGCATGTTGGCGATCAATTCTTGCGTCATGAGCAGCTCACTCCCGTTCAGCCGGTCTAGGCTGAGCAAAAGCCAGCGGCACAATTGCTGATCCAGGGAATGGTGGCGGTTGCACACCGCAGTCTGAGCCATCTGGGTGATCAAGGCCTGAATGTAGCGCAGCATGAGATGCAGCACAGGCCCCGAGCGGCCAAATTCCTCCTTGATGACGTGCGCGCGCATGCGCAGCCCCTTGCCAGCGCTTTGGACGACTGCTCTGCTGGTGGTGGACTCCCCCCCCATAAAGATGGCAATCCCCACCACGCCGTCGTTGCCCACGACAGCAATTTCCGCAGAGCCGCCATCTTCCAGCACGTACAGCAATGACACGATGGCGTCAATAGGAAAATAAACATGGCTCATGCGGATGCCCGATTCATACAGCACTTGGCCAAGGGCCAGGTCAACCGGCTCCAATTCGCACTGCCAGCGCCTCAACTCCGGGTCCGGTAAGGCGGCAAGAAGGTGGTTGTGCTGGTATGGGGAGAACTGTTCCATGATGACTTCTCCATGGCAACCCGTCTGCGTTGCGGAAAGCATTCTGCTCAAGACGCCATTGCTGATAAACCAACCGTTCCGGTGCCAGCACATGAGCGCAATCGACTTCGCACGATAGATACACGTCCCCTATGGTGACGGCAAACTTCCACCGCCACAAGACCAATGTGCGATACCGGACAGTCACCCGTCTGGGTTGCACACACACTCCTAGCGAGCGCTTCCCTAGATGGCGTTTCCAGCCCTTCATCGCAAATCTCCACATATGACAAGGATTGAGATTCCTTCCACCTCATGAAATCGCTTGTCAACGCTCTGATCCTTCAACTGCCCCGCGCGGCGCACCACCGGCTGCTGGATCAATGCGAGCTTTTCGAGCTGGACACGCCGCATGAACTGGGCGAACAAGGGCAGCCGCTCAGCCATGCCTACTTTCCCAACCAAGGTTTCTTCACGCTGATCGCAGATATCGATCGACATCGATGTCTGGCGATCGGCATGGCAGGCCCCGAAACGGTGCTGGGGGCGGAACTGATTCTTGGAGCAACCAAGCCCGCCTGGCGGGCCTTGGTGCAGCAACCGTGCTCTGGCTGGCGTATCAGCGCTGCAGATTTGCGCCAGCAATGCACTGCCAGCCCCGCGCTGCAACGATTGCTGCGGGCCAGTCTGCTGGTGCAACTGCACCAGCAGGCGCTCGCCGCCGCCTGCCAGCGATACCACCTCTTGACCCCACGCCTGGCGCGCTGGATATTGATGAGCCGCGACCGATCCTCTTCCGCCGGGAGCTTCCACGCCTCACAACAATCCATGGCACAGATGCTGGGTGTCCGGCGGGTTAGCGTCACCAATGCGGCCAGCGAGCTCCAGGCGGACGGCCTGATTGCATACCACCGGGGCGAGCTGACGGTGCGAAATCGCAAAGTCCTGGAGGCGAGAGCCTGCAGTTGCTACGCAACCGACAAGCGCATCTACGCCCAGATCATGGGGACAGCCCCTAGGTACCGGTAAGCGCAGGTAGCAGTCAAGACCATCGTCTGTCTGCCACAGTACCCATGCGCATACGCCCAACACGTAGTGCTGGTGTATGCCAGCGCACAGACCGGTTAGGCAGACAGGCTTCCAATAGCAGAAGAAAGAGGAGCATCGCATGAACATCGTCACTGTCCTCGTTGCCTTTGCCATGGCGGCCATCGGCGCGACGCTCTACTTCCTGGACAGCATCGGTCTTGGCATTGCGCTGATCGTGTGCGCCGCCGTGGTTTCGCAAACAGCGACCTTGGCCAACATCTGGCGGCGACAAATTGATCGCAGATATGACGAGGGTAGGAGCCCGGCCTCACGGGACGCGGCAATGGACGATGACATCCTGAAGAGCGCCGTGTCCGAAATTGAGGAAGACAGCGTGGACACCCGCAGCTTCCTCAAGCACATCCACACTGCCTGGCATAAGCCGGATGCGCAAGCCCCGCCCCATCGGAGCAACAAGGGCATGTGAGCCTGCCCCTCTTGGAAATAGGGTGCAGCCAGCGAACGAAACAACTTACCGTAAGGAGATAATCATGAGCATAGGTACTATTTTGCTGGTCGTCCTGCTCCTGGTATTGATTGGTGCGCTCCCCGCTTGGCCGCACAGCCGAAGCTGGGGCTACTTCCCGAGCGGCTTGGTTGGCTTGGCTGTGGTGGTGTGGGTCGTACTGATTCTGATGGGACGCCTCTGAGTCATCCGTGGGGCCCGATGTAGCGCTTCATCAATGGCAGTACCGTGATGCCATGCACGATGATCGAGGCGGCCACAGTCCACAATGTCAGGCTTACCACGGTTGCGGCAGTGGCCGGATCAATGCCATGTCGCAATGCCAACAGCATGTAGAAGATGGAGCCGATACCCCGAATTCCAAACCAGCCGATCATGGCCCGCAGCCTCCAATCCGCATGCCTGCCCCATACGGCAGGCAGCGTGGACACAGGCCTGAGGACTAGCAGCACCAATGGGACGAACCACCAAACGGGTGTCACCGGTTTGGCGTAAGGCAGCATGGCTCCCACCATGAGCACGAGAGCTAGTTCAGCAAGCCGCTCCAGCTGTTCATTGAATCCGTGGACGGAATCTCGCATATCACTCGCGTGAAGCGTCGCACCGGCCATTAGGACTACCGGGGGCGCGAGCATTTCTTTCCCTGTCACGGCTCTGGGGAGCTCGCGCACGCGCTGCAGCGCAAGGCCTGCGGCGAATACTGCCAGAAATCCCGAAGCCAGGCTCAGCTGAGCTGTACCGTAGGCCATCCCGATGAGCCCGATACCCAGAAACTCGTTCAAGCCCGCGGCTTCCTTATGGCGGCTGCGCAGATAGACAACGAGTCTGCCCGTGCCCGCTCCCAGCGCCGCGCCGATCGCCAGACCCGCAGCCATAGACCACAGGAACTCCATGGTCCACCAATGCAGCATGCGTTCGCCCAGCGGGTGCAGCCCCAGCAGCCCAAGCCCCAGCATCACCATGGGGTAGGAGGTGCCATCATTGAGCCCTCCTTCACCGGCCAGGCTAAACCCCAACCGGTCCGGGCTCGTCCCAGGCTGCGACTGGACACCCGAAGCCAGCACCGGATCCGTGGGCGCCAGGATGGCGCCCAGAAGCACCGCCGCGCCCAATGACAGACCCAAGACCCAGACACCAATGGCCGCGACCATCGCCACCATGGCGACCATCGAGAAGACGGCAAGGCGCAGCGGCAGCCACCAGCGTGGATCCCGCACTGGCACGCCCAGTTGCATCCCCACGGAGAACAGCGATATGAGCACCGCAATCTCCGACAAGCGCTCCAGCAGTGGGGCGTACATGAATGGATCCGGCCTCAGCACGCCCAATGCAGCGGGCCCCAGCAACCAGCCCAGCGCCAGATAGACCATGGCATTACTCAGCGGCAGCCGCCCCAACAAGGTGCTCGACAGCACCATCGCGATGAGCAGCACGCCCATGAAGAAAGACCATTCAGGCAGCGACATGGCACCTAAGGCGTGTGTATGTTGTCACCACTGAATCTGAACCGGCTGCGCGTGCGTTTGGCATGGTACATGGCCCTATCTGCCTCCGCGATCATCTGCTCTGCCGATGCAGGCCGCGCATCCGCCACCACAATGCCTATGCTGGCCTGCACCTGGAGTTCCTGACCATTGCAGTGAATGGGTTGCTCGATCTCCGCGCACAGCGTGCCTGCCAGGATGCATAGCTGCTGCAATGTGGGAGACGGGTCCAGCAAGCATGCAAACTCATCGCCTCCCAGCCGGCTAACGAGGTCGCCATGCCTCAAGACCGCCCGCATACGATGCGATACGACCTTGAGCACTTCGTCCCCGGCGGGATGTCCATGGGAGTCATTAATACATTTAAACCCATCCAAATCCAGGTACAGCAGCGCCATGGCCCCTGGCTTGCACCTGCTGCCACCGATGGAGTCTGCGAGCCGATTGAGGAACACAAGCCGGTTCGGTAATGACGTGAGATGGTCGTGGGTCGCCAGATGGTACGCGCGTCGCTCCCCCTCCTTCGTTCTGTCAAGGTCGGAATACATCTGATCCAGTGCAAACCGGGCCTGGAGCAATTCGTCTTGAAGGCGCGCGCACCTGTGCAGCGCCGCCTGCAAGCTAACTTGAAGACAGCGGACCGCATGATTGTCCGGCAAGGCATCCGGCCAGAGCGACGGCACCGAAATACCGTGATCCGCATGGGCCTGTTTCGCAGAGTGATCCGTGCCCTCCTGAAGCAGTGCGAAAAATTGGCGGGCAGCTCGAGCGTTGGAGCGCAGGGGAAACCTTTGAGCCATGGGGGGGTTTTCCTCGGAGAGCACTTTCGTGCTTGGGCTATGGACGATGGACGATGGACGATGGACGTGAATCCTAGGCCCGGCGCCCCCAGGCAATCCGTGCGGCATCGAACATAGCGCGTAAGGGGTGCACTTCGCCCATCACTGGGCTCGCGGCCTGTCTGGCCATGGGGCTTGAGAGGGCTCCACGCCTCACTGGGCAATGGGCGGCTGGACTGTACCGATCGGTGCGTGCGGCGGAGCCGATGTTCATTGCGCCATGGGGTCCAACCCCGACGACGCCTTGCCTACAAGGGCCGCCAAACCCAATGACCCTGGCATGGGGTTCAGGCAATCCACCATCAAACTGGGCATCAGGATCGTGGCGCCCCGCTCCTTGGTGGTCTCGTAAATGATGTTCATGGCGCGCAGCTGCAATGCCACGGGATGCCCCGCATAAATATTGGAGGCCTCGACGAATTTCCCGGCGATCGCCGCTTCGGCAGAACCGAGAGTGACGCGCGCCTGCTTCTCGCGCTCTGCCTGCGCCTGGCGGGACATCGCATCCTGCAAGGCCTCCGGTATGGCCACGTCACGAATCTCCACCGAACTGATCGATACACCCCAGGGCGCAGTCTTCCTGCCGATGACCTCCTTGAGCTGTTCATCGGCGTCCTTGCGATCGGACAGCAGCGCAGCCAGCATGGAGGCACCAATCATCTCGCGCAATGAGGTTTGCGCAACGCGGTCAATCGCCTCGCGGTAAATGGTGATGGCCAACGCGGCTCTCTCCGCGTCATGCACATGCCAGAAAATGATGGCGTCGACATTGACCGGAACCGTGTCCTTGGTCAGCGCCTGCTCGGCATTGAAAGCAGTGTTTGAATGCGCACGTCAATCACCGCCGCCACGCTGTCAAGGATGGGGATGATGGTGAACAGACCCGCACCCTTGACGCTCTGCAGCCGACCCCTTCTCAAGATGACGAACTTCTGCCACATTGACCATCTGCAGGGACATCGCGATAAGAACAGCCATGGCAAAGAAGATCGATACCCCGTGGGGTTGATCGAATAGCCCACCGCGACGCCTGCGAGCAGGCAGGCGAGCACTAGAAATGAGGTGATGGGATTCAGATTCATAGAGCCTCCATCGCACCTTCAACGCGCCTTGCACCGCACCACTGGTCCGGTGATCGGCCTATTTCCTGTCTTTACCGACCTCATTGCCAATCACGCCACCCACAGCAGCTCCGCCAATCGTGCCAATGGCACTTCCGCCAGTCAGCACAGCGCCTCCGACAGCACCGGCGCCGGCACCGATGGCCATGTCCCTGTTCTGTCTGGACATATCGCCGCAAGCGCCCAAACCCACCAGCGCAGCTACTGCGAGGATCGCGGTTGCAGTTACCTTGATCGTTTTCATGAAAGTACCTCTTTTGAAAAAGCATGGGAATTGGCCCCAGGCACACTTGGATGTCTCTGGATAGAGAGGCAGCCCGTAAGACGCCCTGACCGAGCCGGTGCATCCTTGTACCGTGCCTGCCCATCGTTGCGGAACAAGACGCGGCAGTCGGTACGGTGGGTCACATATATCCGGCTTTCTCTTTCTCTCTGCACCTTCGGGCCTGCCTTGCGTCGCTGTGTGCTCGAGCGCACCGACACCAGGCTGCGCCGACACCATGCTCAACCTGCGCTCGCTTGGATCGCGTCCTCTGTTTCCCGAGCATCGGCACATCGGGCAGCGCCATCTCCCATCCAGCGAGGAACTCACCATGATCACGAATACCCATTGCATGCACCGCAGCGCCTTGGCGGTACTTCTCGTCACCAGCCTAGCCTTTATCGGCTGCGCTTCCACCGCCCGCAGCGAGGGCTCGGGGGAATACGTGGACGACACCATGATCACGACCAAGGTCAAGGCAGCCATGTTCAACGATGCCAGCCTGAAGTCGGCCGAAATCAACGTGGAGACCTTCAAAGGCCGGGTCCAGCTCAGCGGCTTCGTCAATTCTCAGGCGGACATCAACCGCGCTGTCGCCTTAGCACACCATGTCAATGGCGTGAAGTCGGTGACCAACGACATGAAGCTCAAATAGGGCATGCCGTGCCGACCATGGCCCCAAAACCGCGCCATCACTCCAGGGAATCGCCATGAAACGAATCACAATGAACCTGAACACCGCTTCCATCATGCTGGGCCTCGCAGCCTCCTGCGTGCTGCTGGCTAGTGCGTCAGCCGCCGACATGGGCAAGCCGCAGTACAAGGCCGAGGGGCAGACCATCGTGGCCCAGTACAAAAAGGACAAGCAGGCCTGCGTCAGGCATTCCGGCAATGCCCGCGACATCTGCATGGCCGAGGCCAAGGGGCACGAGCAAGTGGCCAAGGCCGAACTGGAGGAGAACTACCGCCCCTCCGACAAGCATGCCTACGACTTGCGTGTCACCAAGGCCAATACCACCTTCGCCATCGCCAAGGAGAAATGCGACGACCAAGCCGGCAAGGCCAAGGATCTATGCCGCCAGCAAGCTAAGACCGCGCACGTGGACGCGCTGGCCGATGCCAAGATGGCCATGAAAACGGCTGGAGCCAACGCGCAGGCGCGCGAGAAATCCGGCGAGGCGCGCAGCGAGGCTGCAATCGACAAGCGCGATGCCGCCTACGACCTAGCTAAGCAGAAGTGCGAGGCACTAGCCGGCGATGCAAAGAGCACTTGCCTACAAGAGGCCAAGCAGCGCTTTCAGCCCTGATCGAAACCTGGCACGCTATCCATCGCCAGCGTGCTGTTTGGTCGGCATCCATTGCCGATCAAGCTTAGAAAGGAGCCGTGATGAGTCTCGGTCTCATTCTGTTGATCGTATGGTCGGTGCCGTACCGACCTGGCCACCCAGCCGCAGCTGGGTGGCCAGGAGTGTGCTGGGCGCAGGCACGATCGTACTGATCCTGCTGCAGGGGCGCCTCTGAAGAGGTACCACCAATGGGATCTTTGCGGCTGCATTGATTGGCCTTTGTGCGGACTTTGTTCGATAGCGCACAGACTCCTACTGGACATGCCCGTACAAAGGGCCATGGCCTGCGGGTCTGCCGATCCGCGGGCTGCACAAGGAGGCATCCATGTCCAGTTTCCCCCCCCTCCCCCCCAGTTGGGATACATCGTCGCGCGGCTATCCGGACAAAACCACCCGCGTTGAGCACCTGATGCTCAGCAAACATCTGGCCCATTGCGGCGCGCTGCAGGGACCGCTGCGGGTGGCGTGGATGGGCATATCAAGACTTCATCGCATGCTTGCACAGCGTGCTCTCACGGGGACGCTGCTGATTGCGCTGTTGGCTGGCATGGCATGGCTGGTGCTGTAGCACAGAAGGCTCGGAAAGAGAATGGAGCTGCAACGCCAATGGGCCTGGGTACCATCACAGATAGACGATGTACTGGATGCCAGAAACGGACCTGCGCTGCAGCCTTTCAGAGCGGAGCTCTTTGGCTGCGAGGGGTTCACGCAGTACGGGCTCAGCCTGGGCCGATCGCACCATGTGGGCAAGGCCCGCTTTGGGCAGGCCACGTTCTATCCGCGCCTGCAAAGCAATCTCCGGCAACTGCGCGCAGCGTTGCGCTATATCACCGAACTTACCCAGGACGGGCATGAGGCCGGGCCGGGAACTGAGTGGCTGCTCGACAACTTTCCGCTGATCGAGGACCAGTTGCGGGAGATCACCGAAGGCCTGCCGCCACGTTACTACCGCACTCTTCCCGCCCTGCAAGGGGAGCCCTTGGCCGGGTTCCCTCGCATCTACCACCTTGCCTGGGCTTTTGTGGCGCATGTCGATAGCGCATTCGATGAAGATCTTCTGACCTGCTTTCTCAAGGCCTACCAGGAAGGGAGTGAACTCACCCAAGGCGAACTCTGGGCGCTCCCCACCACGCTGCGGGTCGTACTGGTGGAGAACCTGAGGCGCCTGGCCGACCGGATCGCCAGCCAAGGGGCCGCGAGGGAATTGGCGGTTTTGTGTTCTCACCATATTGAGCATTTGACGCTGAAGGACGTCCAGGACATGCAGCGCCTGATGGATGTTCGCGGCGTAAAGCGAATATTCCTGACCCACCTGGCGCAGGTTCTGACGGGACACCGAGGGGTCCTGGGCGATACCCCGGCCCCCGCCATGGATCAGTGGCTCCAGGAAGCTATTCCTGATCTAGCTTCCCTGCAGATACAGCAGTATGCCGACCATGCCGCCGATCACCTGAGTGTGAGCAATGCCGTGGCTTCCCTGAGGCTGATCGGTACCAGCGACTGGGCAGGCATCGTGGCACAAGTCAGCCGTACCATGCGTGTGATGCAGGCTTCCTCGGTGTTCGTCGCCGAGGATGAGGCCAGTCGCAATGCCACGCTGCACGGGATCGAGCGCTTGTCCGTGCGCAGCAGCGGGCTGGACGAATCCACCGTGGCCCGCACGCTGATCCGTTTCATGGCTAACGTGCAGGGCGCAGGCGCCCAGGCCGGCTACTGGCTCCATGGCGCGGGGCGCGCGCAGCTGGAGCACGCGCTGGGCGCGCAGCAGAGCATCAGGGATTTATGGCGTTCCCTCCCGATCCCCCGCACCTGCGCCTACCTGGGTGCCGTACTGGCCGGCACGCTGGCGCTCGTGGCATGGTTGCTGCACTTGTCCGGCGCTATGCCGATGGAGCGATCTGGCTTTGCCGGCCTGGGCCTTGTGGGGCTGCTGATGCTGCTGCCGGCCTCCGAAGCCGTGATTGCCCTAGTCAACCGCCTGATCTGCGAATCCGCCACGCCGGTGCATCTTCCCCGGTTCCTACTCGCCGAAGGCATACCACCATCGGCACAGACGATGGTCGTGATTCCTGCGCTGCTGAGCCAGCCCGCCACGGTGGCCCAACTGGTGCATCGTCTGCACCTGCATTATCTGGCCAATCCGGAGGTCTGCGCCCAGTTCGCGTTGCTCAGCGACTGGAGCGACGCCCCTGCCCAGAACATGCCGGAGGATGCGCGCTTGCTGGAGCATGCGCAAGCGCTGCTGCAAGCGCTTAACGCGCTGCATCCCCCGCGCCAGGGCGCGCCGCCCCGTTTTCTGCTGCTGCACCGCGCTCGCGCCTACAGCGCCACCCAGCGTCAATGGATCGGGTGGGAGCGCAAGCGCGGCAAACTCGAACAGTTGGTCTGTGCCTTGGCCACCGGCACGCGCGGCCCTTTCCTGGACATGGCGGAGCTCTCACAGGTGGCACCAGGAACGCGCTACGTCCTGACGCTCGACAGCGACACCGAACTGCCCCCCGGCCAGCTGCGCGCCCTGGTAGGGGTTGCAGAGCATCCGGATAATCAGCCCCAGTGGGATAGCGCGGGCCGCACGGTGGTGCAAGGCTATGGCATCCTACAGCCACGCGTAGTGTCGCCCCTGCCCCAGGCCGACGCCTCATCGCCGTGGCAATGGCTGTTCGCAGGGCAGCAGGGCATCGATCCCTACAGCGCCGCAACATCGGACGTGTACCAGGACTTCTTTGGCGAAGGCAGCTTCATCGGCAAGGGGCTGCTGCATGTCTCCGCGCTGCACGCGCTCCTGTGCCAGAGACTACCCCACGATCGCATCCTCAGCCATGACCTGCTGGAGGGCGCGATGGTAGGCTGCGCGGTGGTTTCCAACGCAGCCGTGATCGAAGCCCCTCCCCTGCACAGCGACACCGCCGCGGCCCGCCAGCACCGCTGGAGCCGTGGAGACTGGCAGTTGCTGCCCATACTCTGGCAGCACAGGCACTGGGGGCTGTCGCCCATTAGCCGCTGGAAGCTGCTCGACAATCTGCGCCGCACCTGCGTGGCACCGGCGTCGCTGGTCCTGATCGTCGCCGCCATGACCGGGCGTGGCCTAGCCCTCCCGATGGCCCTGGCATTGGCGACGATGGCTTATGCCACCGGACCTGTGGTCGGCAGCCTCGCCAGTCTGCTGCCCCACCGCGCCCATGCCGCGGGCAGGCGCTTTGCCATTGCGGCCGCCCAGGATCTGCTGCGCGCCGCACTGGGCGGCGTATGGAACCTAGCGCTGCTGCTGTCGCAAGCGCTGCTGCAGGCCGATTCCATTGTCCGCACGGCCTACCGCCTGCTGTGGAGCCGACGGCATCTGTTGGAGTGGACGACCGCCGAATCCGCCCATGCCTCCATCAAGGCGGGCCTGCTTTCCGCACTGGTCCGGCACCGAGCCAGCACATTGACCGCACTGGCGCTGCTGGCAGGGCTGTGGTTGCTGCAAGCACCGATGGCGCCGCTGACCCTGATCGTGCTCGTGGTCTGGACCTGCACACCTGCGCTGGTGTGGTGCATGAACAAGCCCTGCAGATTCTCTGGCCGCCGCGCCCTGCCCCCTCAGGATAGCGAGATGCTGGAGGGCATCGCGCGCGACACCTGGCGCATATTCGAGCGCTGTGTGACTCAGGATGACCACCACCTGCCGCCAGACAACCTGCAGACCGCGCCGTTCGAAGCCATCGCTCACCGCACCTCGCCCACCAACATCGGGCTCTACTTGCTGAGCGCTGCCTGCGCGCGAAAGTTCGGCTGGATCGGCACCCTGGATCTGCTGGCACGCCTGGAATCCACACTGGCCACACTGCAGAGCATGGAGCGCCATCAGGGGCATTTCCTGAACTGGTACGACACCGAGACGCTGCAACCCTTGCATCCCCGCTACGTATCCACCGTGGACAGTGGAAACCTGAGTGCCCATCTGCTCGCCGTGTCACAAGCCTGCGTCGCGCTGGCACGCGATCCGCTGGAGCCGCATGCGGCGCAGCAGGCTCTGCATGCATCGCAGTTGCGGCTGCAAGCACATCATTCTCACGAAGAATCATCATGGATCCATGCCGATCAGTTGGTCACCAGCCAATCGGCGGCGCGAGATATCGCAGCCAGCGCCGCTGGCGAAGCGCCCTCCATCACGCGAAAACTGCTGGATCTGGCCCACAGGCTGGATCAGTTGGCCTGGGATGCGGACTTCCGCTTTCTGTTCGACGCCAAGCGCCATCTACTGCATATAGGCTACCGCGTGGAGGAGCAGGCGCTAGACGCCTCGTTCTACGATCTGCTGGCATCGGAAGCGCGCACCACCAGTCTGCTCGCCATTACCAAAGGCGACGTGCCCGTGCGGCACTGGAAGGCGCTGGGACGGCCCTTCTTCGCCAGTGGCCGCAATGCCGTGCTGCGGTCGTGGTCGGGCTCGATGTTTGAATACCTCATGCCCACTCTGGTCATGGCCGATCCCCATGGAAGCGCCCTGGACGACGCCAACCGCTCGGCGCTGCGCGAGCAGATAGCCTTCGTTCGCGGGCAAGGCATTCCGTGGGGTATCTCTGAAAGCGCCTACGCCGGGCGCGACCAGACATTGGCCTACCAATACGCGCCGCAAGGCGTTCCGCGCCTCGCGCTGCGCCGCACACCCATGGCCGACAAGGTGATCGCCCCTTACGCCACAGCCTTGGCGTGTCAGATTGACACGCCTGCCGCTTGCAACAATTTTCGCGCCTTGGCTGCCTTGTCGGCGCGCGGGCGCTATGGCTTTTTCGAGGCGCTGGATTTCACGCCGGGACTGCAGGCGCCCGGCGAGAGATTCACACGTGTCAGCACCTACATGGCGCACCACCAGGGCATGACCATCGTGGCTCTGGCCAACGTGCTGCGCCAAGGGGCCGCGCAACGCTGGCTGATGGGCCACCCCCGCATCGAAGCGGTCTCGTCGCTGCTGCAAGAGCGTGCGCCGCGCGAGCTTCCTCGGCTGTACACCCCACCGCCGCTGGGCTTGCCGCTGCAATCCCCGAACAAGCGCCCCGGGCACGTAAGTCGCACCGTGATCCCGGGAGCGCAGGCACTGGAGCCCACCCACCTGCTGTCCAACGGGCGTTACAGCGTCACCCTGCGCGCGAACGGCGCGGGCTGGAGCCGCTGGGGCTCCGCGGACATCACCCGCTGGCGCGACGACGTGCTGCGCGACGCTTACGGCAGCTTTGTGTACCTGAGGCTCGGCCGCCATGCCGCTCCGGTATCCGTCACGAGCAACCCGGCCCCAGACCCCGATGCCCTCTACCGCAGCACCTTCCAACAGGACCGCGTCTACTTCGATGCGCGCTGGCCCGAATTGCAGGCGCGCACGACGGTCTGGGTCAGCCCCGAAGATGACATCGAGCTCCGCAAGGTGGTGCTGAACAACCTCAGCAAACACACCGTCGAACTGGAGCTGCTGTCGGCCTTTGAAGTGTCTCTGGCCAGTGCCGCAGCGGACGAGGTCCACCCCGCCTTTTCCAATATGTTCGTGAAGGCGGACTGGCTGCCCGCCCAGCAGGCCCTGCGCTTCGAGAGAGTGCCCCGCGTGCTCGGCGAAAACACCATGCGGGCCGCGCATTTCGTGGCACACGCGAGCGGCGAGATCCTGGGCCTGCGCTGCCAGACCGACCGGGCCCGGTGGCAGGGCCGCAACCACGCGGCAAGCCAGCCGCTGGCCAGCCTGGAGCCCGTGCCGGGGCAGGCGGCCGCGCTGGTGACCCAGCTGGACCCCGTCTCGGTGCTGGGCGTGCTGCTGCAGATCGCGCCGGGCGAGCAGGTGAGTGTGACCTTCGCCTTGGCCGCCTGCGACTCAGAAGCCCGGCTCATGGCGGTCGTGGACAAGTACCGCCAGCCCAGCTACGTGGAGCGCGCCTCGGTGATGTCCGCGACCCTGGCAGGAGGGCCAGCGGCGCCGCACCGGCCACGGCCCGACTATCTGCCCACCCTGCAACTCCTGACTACCGCCCTGGTCTTCACCCTGCCCAGGGCGCAGACGCAGCGCGCGAAAAACCGGCAGGACGAGGCCTCGACCAGCGACCGGCGCGTGCTGTGGCCACTGGGCATTTCCGGCGACCGGCCCTTGATCCTGGTGAACGCGGGCGCTCCGCAGGGCCTGGGCTTGCTGCGCCTTCTGGTGCAGGCCCTGTGCGAATGGTCGCGTGGCGGCGTCGTGTGCGACCTCGTCGTACTCAACAGCGAAGTCCACTCCTACCACATGCCCGTGCAGCAGGAACTGAAGCTGCTGTGCGACCAGCACGAGACGGACCGCAAGGCGCGTTCAGGCTCCGCAGTGACCAGCCTGCATGTCTTGCGCCAGGATGAGATCACCAGCGAACAAACAGCCACCCTGCAACGCCTGGCGCGTGTGCGGCTGTATGCCGATGGCCGCGCCCTGTCGCACCAGATCAAGTCCTGGAGCGCGCACTATGCGGCCCACTCGAGGCCCTTGCGGACCGAGGCGCAGGTGCACCAAGTCGGCGTTCAGCGCAGCTCGGGCACGGCGGCCCCGGCGCCCACGGGCGCGTTCACCGCCGGCACGGGCGACTTCCAGTTCGACGTGGGGCCCGCCCTGCGCCCTATCCGACCCTGGGCCAACATCCTGGCCAACCCCGGCTTCGGCGGGCAGGTCACCGAGAGCGGCGGCGGCAATACCTGGGCCGTCAACAGCCGGCTGAACCAGCTCACGGCATGGCAAAACGACCCCGTGGCCGACACGCCCGCCGAATGGCTCCTGCTGCAGGACCGGCACACGCAGGAAGTCTGGAGCGTCGCACCCAGTGCCTGGGGCGATGCCGGCGCGACCTACCATGTCGTGCACGGTCAGGGCTTTACCGACATAAGCCACCGGCGCGGCGACCTGGAAGTTTCTGTGCGCTGGTGCGTGGACATCGCGACCGCGATCAAGCAGGTGCGCATCCGGGTTACCAACCAGGGCGCGCGCAAGGCGCACCTGCGTATTGTCGGCATGGTCGAGTGGATGATGGGGGAAAAGCGCGCGGATCGCGCGACGGTGGAAACCGCGCCTTGTTTCGCCCCCCCGCCACACCAGGGGCTGTGGGGCCTGCTGTGCACCCAGACGGAGGCCGGGGCCGGCTTTGGCGGCGGCACGGCCTTCTTCTGCGAAGGCAACAGCCTGAGAGGCGACAGAAGCCACGAGGGCCTGGACTGGACCTGCGATCGCAGCGCCTTCTTTGGCACCCAGGGGCAGCTGCAGTTGCCGTCCTCGCTGGGACAGCGCAGCGGTTACGGGCTCGACCCCTGCGCGGCGCTGTCGCGCCTTACCACGCTGCGCCCAGGATCCACCCTGGAGCAGGTCTACCTGACCGGCTATGCGGCCAGTCCCCAGGCGGCGCGGGCGCTGCTCGCGCAAGCCGCCCCCCTCCCCCCTGCCGGGCGCGAGCAGGCGATCCGCCAGTACTGGAGCACGCTGCTCGGGGCCACCCAGGTGCGCACGCCCGATCCGCTGTTCGACGTGATGGTGAACCGCTGGCTGCTGTACCAAGTCCAGTCCTCGCGGCTGTGGGCCAAGGCGGGCTTCTACCAGGTCAGCGGCGCGACCGGCTACCGCGACCAGTTGCAGGACGCCATGGCATTCGCCTGGGCCGATCCGCCCCTGCTGCGCGCGCAGATCCTGCTGTGCGCCTCGCGCCAGTTCCAAGCGGGCGACGTGCAGCACTGGTGGCATACGCCGGGCGGCGCGGGCGTGCGCACCCATTTCTCCGACGACCTGCTGTGGCTGCCCTTCGCCTGCGCGCACTACCTGCAGGCCACGGGCGACACGGCCCTGTTGCGCGAGAGCGTGCCGTTCCTCGATGCCGCGCCCATCCCCGACGGCGCCGAAGATGCCTACGAAACGCCCCAGGTCAGCGCGGTCTCGGCATCCCTGTACGAACACGCCGCACGCACCATCGACCGGAGCCTCGCCGTGGGCGCGCACGGCCTGCCGCTGATGGGCGCGGGCGACTGGAACGACGGCATGAACCGCGTGGGCCCCGCTGGCCAGGGCGAATCGGTGTGGCTGGCCTGGTTCCTGTGCGCCATCGTCGCCGACTGGATCCCGCTGGCGCGCGGCGTGGGCGACGCCGACCGCGCCGCGCGATGGGAGGCCGCCCAGCAGGGCTGGCGCCAGGCGCTGCAAGGCCCGGGATGGGATGGGCAATGGTACAAGCGCGCCTTTTTCGACGACGGCAGCCCGCTGGGCTCGGCCAGCCAGTCCGAGGCACGCATCGACCTGATCGCGCAGGCATGGGCCGTGCTCTCCACGCCGCAGTGGTCTGCCCGCCAGGGCGTCGCCATGGAGGCGGTCGAAACGCATCTGGTGCTGCCTAATGCGGGGCTGATCCAGCTGCTGACCCCTCCCCTGGTGCATGCCATGCCCAGTGCCGGCTACATCCAGGCCTACCCGCCCGGCGTGCGCGAGAACGGCGGGCAGTACACACATGCCGGGGTCTGGGCGCTGATGGCGGCAGCGGCACTGGCCGTGCGCCAGCCCGCGTGTTCCACCAGTGCCGGCGTGGCCACCGACACGCCCTACCGCTATTTCACCTGCCTGAGCCCGGCGCACCGGGCCAGCCACCCCGAATGGGGCCGGCACTACGCCATCGAGCCTTATGTGATGGCCGGGGACGTCTACAGCCAGCCGCCCTACGTGGGGCGCGGCGGCTGGAGCTGGTACACCGGCTCGGCGGGCTGGATGCACCGCGCCGCCGTGGAATCCATCCTCGGGCTGCACCTGATGGCCGAGGAGCTCTTCTTCACGCCCTGCCTGCCTGCCCATTGGCCCGAAGCCGAATTGACACTGGCACGCGACGGCCGCTCCCTGCATTTCATCCTGGTGCGGGGCAACCGGGCGGCGGCGATGGAAAAGGGGGCGGCTGCTGGCGCACGGGTGCTGCAGGTAGCTGAGCGCCTACGCTGGAGAGACCTGCCGGCGCACAGCTGCTTTGTCATTCCCCTGGCGGCGGTCACCCCGCAGAGCGCGCCGTGAATGCGCAAGCCCTCCTTGGCACGCGCATTCAAGAAAACAGATCTGTTTACGCTTACCCACCATTACTTTCATATGGTTGTTTTCAGAAAAATGAGGCGTAGCAAGCGCTGGAAGATGCTTTTTTTGATATGGCGGTGCGCAGCCATCCAAGGAAAGCGCCCCTGCAGTGTTCGCAATCGCACAGACGCCCGCCAGGCGCAGGCCTAAGCTGCAAGCGATGCTCAGCCATCGCCTCCAGGAGAAAGCCACCATGAGAGTTGAACACCACGAACCCGATCCCCAAGCGCTCGCGAGACAAAAAAGCGACTTCACCGCCGAGGGCGCGCCCTCCCCCTACCAGCAGGCGCCGTCCGCCCAGGATCGCGCTGACGCGGGCAATCCGCTTCGGACAAGACCCCATCGGGACACCTTGACACTCAAGCGCCCTTCACATGCGCGCCATCCCTGAGCATGCGTTCCACAGCGTGATCATCCGCCGTTCGCGGGTGGACACAGATGCACTCGCCGAACGCCTGCAGCGCGAGGGAGCGGATTCATTCACCGCATCCTGGCGCGCCCTGCTCGGCCACATGGCGGTCAAGGCGTCCACGCTCGCGCAGATAGCGCAGGCAGGTGTGCGATGAGCCGCACCTTCCTGCTGGTGGGCGCCACTCCCCCGCCACTGACAAGCCGCAGAGCCTGGAAGGCGCTGGCCGAACACCACCGCGTCATCGGAGCATTGCATCTGCGCCAGCTTTTTGCCGACGATGCACGGCGAGGCGAACGCCTGAATGCCGAGGCTGCCGGCTGGTACCTCGACTACTCGAAAAACCGCATCAACGACGAGACCCTGCGTCTGTTGCTGGCCCTGGGCGACAGCAGCGGCCTGCGCGAGCGCATCGATGCCATGTTCCGGGGCGACCCGGTCAACACCACCGAGCAGCGCGCAGCGCTGCACACCGCGCTGCGCGCACCTGCGGGCACGCAGCTGCGAGTCGCGGGCATCGACGTGATCGCCGAAGTGCAGACCGTACTCGGGCGCATGGCCGCGTTCGCAGACGCGCTGCGCGGCGGCCAGTGGCTCGGCTACACTGGCAAGCGCATCCGCAACATCGTCAACATCGGCATCGGCGGCTCGGATCTGGGGCCCGCGATGGCTTACAAGGCACTGCGCCACTACAGCCAGCGCGAGCTGCACTTCCGCTTCGTCTCCAACCTAGATGCCACCGCGCTCGTCGAGGCGACGCGGGGCCTCGACGCCGCCGAGACGCTGTTCATCGTCTGCTCCAAGACCTTCACCACGCTGGAGACACTGACCAATGGCCACGCGGCGCGCACCTGGTGCGTGGCGCAGCTCGGCGATGAGCGCGCGGTGGCCCGGCATTTCGCCGCGGTATCCACCAACGCCGAGGGCGTAGCGCGGTTCGGCATTGCCCCGGCCCAGATGTTCGGCTTCTGGGACTGGGTTGGCGGGCGTTACTCGGTGGATTCAGCCATCGGCCTGTCGTTGATGATCGCCATCGGCCCGGAACAGTTTCGCGCGATGCTCGCGGGCTTTCATGCGATGGACACGCATTTCCACAGCGCGCCGTTTGGCCGAAACCTGCCGGTGCTACTGGGCTTGCTGGCGGTCTGGTACACCAATTTCTTCAACGCGCAGACTCAGGCAGTGCTGCCTTACGACCAGTACCTGCAGCGCTTGCCGGCCTACCTGCAGCAACTGACGATGGAGAGCAACGGCAAGCAGGTCACGTTGGCCGGCATGCGCGTGAACTACGCCACCTCGCCCATCGTCTGGGGCGAGGCGGGCACCAACGGGCAACATTCGTTCTACCAGCTGCTACACCAGGGTACGGCCCTGGTGCCATGCGACTTCATCGGTTTCTGCCAGGGCCTCCATCCTCAGGCCCTGGAGGGCAGCCAATCGGACGACCCGCACAACCTGCTGATGGCCAATTTCTTTGCACAGACCGAAGCCCTGGCCTTTGGCAAGACGGCCGCACAAGTGCGCGCCGAGGGAACGGCGGACAAGCTGGTGCCGCATCGGGTGCTCGAAGGCAACCGGCCCAGCAACACACTGTTGGCGCAGCAGCTCACGCCCGGCGCGCTTGGCGCGCTGGTGGCACTGTATGAGCACAGCGTGTTCACTCAAGGCGTGATCTGGAACATCGACTCCTTCGACCAATGGGGCGTCGAGCTGGGCAAGGCGCTCGCCAATCAAACTGCCGCCGAGCTGGCCAGCGTCCACGCGCCCGCGTTGGAGCATGACAGCTCGACCAACACGCTCATGCGCCGCTACCAGCGGCTGCGCCAGGAAAGTCCATGACCTCCGGCCAAGACACCGCCCTCAACCTGCGCTGCATCAACAGCCTGCGCACCCTGGCCATCGACATGGTTCCAGAAGCCAACTCCGGCCACCCGGGTACGGCCATGGGCGGGGCGCCCGCAACCTACAACCACCCCGGCTTCACGCTGTTCGACCACCAGGTCGTTGCGCTGGCCAGCGAGCGCGACATGATGGAGGGCATCAGCGCCGAGGCCACCTCGCTGGCCGGCCATCTGCGCCGATCCAGCCTGTGCTGGATCTACGACTGCAACCGCATCAGCATCGAGGGCGCGACGGCCATCACCTTCACCAAAGACGTCGGAGCTCGCTTTCAGGCCCATGGCTGGCGGGTGCCTGAGGTCACGGAGCCAATGACCTCGAACGCCTCTCGGGCAGCCTGCAGGTATTCTTCGAGACGCAGGCGCAGCCAACGCTGATCATCGTGCACAGCCACATCGGCTACGGCGCGCCGCACAAGCAGGACACCAAGGAAGCGCACGGCGAACCGCTCGGTAGCGCCTATTCATGCACTGCGATAGCGGACATCTTGCAGCCCCTTGGTGGGTACTGATGGCCAGCGTCGGCTGCTCACCTGAAAGCCGTCGCAGGGCCGGCTTGAGCCTTGGTGCCAGGATGACCGCCATGTGGTTGTGACCGAACGCTCGCGAGCAGACCATGGGTGGCAGCAACCGCTGCGCAGCAGACTTTGGCAACCAAGGCAAGAACGACTGCAACGGGTCGAAAGCGGACGTCGCGGAGGTCTGTTCAAACGCCACAGGCGAGAGTGCTGCCGTCCACGCGTGACGATGCTGTCGTTTTCGAAAATTCTGATGTAGCCAGCCCTACCAACAACGCAGAGACAGCGCGAAGACAGCGCAGATAATGCTTGGCTTGTCCAGAACATGCCCTGACCACAGGGCCGACTTAATGCGTTTCTCAGCCCTGCTCGCAGCCTTCGGCCTCACCTCTTTACTGACCTCGGCTACGCTGGCCCAATCGACCACCGCACCAGCAGGGCCCATGGTGCGTGAGCGCATCTCGGTGGTAGTGGAAGGTAGCGGACCCGATGTCATCCTGATTCCGGGTTTGGCATCTTCCCGCGATGTGTGGCGCGGTCTTGCCGCACGCCTGCAGCAAAGCCATCGCTTGCACCTGGTGCAGGTGGCGGGGTTTGCCGGCGCACCCGCAGCGCACAACCCGCAAGGTTGGGTGCTTGAGCCCACGGCAGCAGCCGTTGCGGAGTACATTGAACGCGCGCATCTTCAGGCTCCCGCTGTCATCGGTCACTCCCTGGGCGGCGAGCTCGCACTGATGCTGGGCGCGCGCCATCCTGAACGGGTGTCGCGTCTGATGATCGTAGATGCATTGCCCTTCTACAGCCTGATGTTTGATCCGTCCGCAACCAGCGAGAAAGCTGCACCGGGCGCGGCCGCATTCCGCGCCACGTTGCTGGCGGCCACCGACGCCCAGATGGAGGCCATGCAATCGGCCGCCATCGCCCGCCTCACCAAGACCGAAGCGGCCCGCCCTGCACTGCTCGACGCCAGCCTCCGATCAGACCGCGCCACCGTGGCACATGCCACTTACGAGCTGATGACCACCGACCTGCGCCCGGAACTCCACCGCATCACGGCGCCCGTGCATGTGGTGCATGCCTACGACACCAGCTATGGCATCCCCGCAGACCGCGTTGATGCCATGTTCCGATCCGCCTATGCGACCACACCCCACGCCAGCTTTCAGCGCATCGACGGCAGCTACCACTTCGTCATGCTGGACCAGGCCGAACCATTCGAGCGTGCCGTGACCGACTTTCTCCGCTCCACAACCCCTGTGAAGAGCCGCTAAAACGTAAAACGCCCCAGCAAACCGCAGGTGTGCGTTGGAGACAAGGCGCGAAGCCGCAGGCAGTACCAAAGTACGACCAGGCGAAACAACGACGTATCAAGGGGTGTGTGAGCGGCTCTCAGCGATAAAGCTGGCAAGGCTTCCGGGTAGTTCCTCCACAGGCGTTCCAACACCTGTTCCGGTTGGCCGGAAGCGGGTCTCTGGCGACAGCCCATTGACGGGCGATTGACACCATCAAAGCCGATGCGGCATTCTGGTCAGTTGGAGCTTCTTCGCTCGTTGCGTGTTCATGGAGAAAACTGAATTGAATCAATCTCAGGATTTCATCAAGGCCGCCTCAGCACCACTCCGGACAAAGCCTTCGAATTACCCGGAAACATTCGCACAGAGAATGATGGGACGTGATAAGCGGCCCATTGGTGATTTATTTGGAATCACGCAGTTTGGCGTCA